>Ga0207053_10069_pt1 | contig 23723 bp, 24 predicted proteins | sample Alteio_BWMinCont_59_FD_153290 | JGI IMG/M metagenome (GOLD analysis project Ga0207053, IMG submission 153290) | Enriched cells from forest soil in Barre Woods Harvard Forest LTER site, Petersham, Massachusetts, United States -... | ecosystem: Environmental > Terrestrial > Soil > Temperate forest >...
CCGTCCAGCAAAATATCGCCATCAAAAACCTGCCCGACCCGTTCCACGGCTATCGCATCGTCCAACTCAGCGACATCCACCTCGACGAGTTCACAGAGCCCTTTTTCCTCGAGCGCGTCGTCCACAAGGTCAATGACCTCGCACCCGATCTCGTCCTTCTCACTGGAGACTTCGTCACTCGCGGCTCGCTCACCTTCATCGCCTCGACACACGCGGCCCACCGCGGCGCTGAGATTCTCACCGCCCTGACCTCTCCCCTGCGCTACGCCATCCTCGGCAATCATGACGTCTCGGTCAGTTCGCCGCTCGTCATCCACGCCCTCACCAGCAACGGCACTCCCGTCCTGGTCAATCAGCACGTCCCGATTGAACGCAACGGAGCCCGCATCTGGTTGTGCGGCTCTGACGATCTCTGTGCAGGCCGCCCTAATATCAATCTCACCATACCCGCCGACCCCGATGGCCCGGTCATCCTGATGGCGCACGAACCCGATTACGCAGATACCGTTGTCAACCATCCTCGCGGCAAGGTCGTCGACCTGATGCTCTCGGGCCACTCCCACGGCGGCCAGGTCCGACTTCCCTTCGTCGGCCCGATGATCCTCCCACCCCTGGGAGAAAAATACGTCCAGGGCTACTTCCGCCTCGACCACATGCAACTCTACGTGAATCGTGGCATCGGGACGGTAGGCCTTCCCTTCCGCCTCAACTGTCCGCCGGAGATCACGGTCCTCACGCTTCAGCCAGCGTGACAAACGTGTTTATAGAACTGGCGCGGCGTCTCCACGCAGGCTCGCTGGATGGAAGAGCGTGTAACCGGTCGCGGGGAGCCCGTAGAGGAAGGTGGGTTTCTTGAAAAGCTTCCCTGCACTTCGAAATGCAACAAGGGGTGCGACAATCATCGCACCCCCTTTGCGGAACAGATCTTATTTTCTATTATTCAGCGAGCTCGCCCGGCAGGCTTCTTCTGCTTCGGCATCACAGCCATCGGAGCCGCAGCCTTCACGCCGGACTTCTCATCCATCCAGGAATCCAGCAGGCTCTTCTTGAAGCGCCAGCGATTTCCCAGCTTGAATGCAGGAACGAATCCCTCCGAGGCATATCGGTACAGCGTATCGCCGCTGATGCCCAGATACTCCGACGCCTGCCGGATATCCATCACCTCGCGAGCTATCGTCTGCGCCATGCCAGCCATCAGAGAACTCTCCCGATCCCGGAGATAAACCGGAGAAATGCCGGACAGACCCAGTCTACCCGGCACACCCCTTTGTAGTCTCTTTTCTCCCGCTGCACAACAAAAATCTCATGTTAACCACTAACTAACTACTTGATAACGAGCCATTAAACAGGCGGTTGGAGGCTCTTCATCACATCCAGCAAATCCTGCGAAACGGTTCTGGTCTTCGCAATGGCATCCGCCAGCGGTATATCTGTAATCTCCGTTCCCCGCAAAACCACCAGCCGGCCAAACTTTCCAGCATGCACCAGATCGATCGCAGCCACGCCATAGCGAGTCGCAAGCATCCGGTCATAGGCCGAAGGAGTGCCACCGCGCTGCGTATGCCCCAGGTTCACACTTCGCGTCTCATAGCCGGTCCGCTTTTCAATCTGTTCCGCCAGCGCCTGTCCAATTCCGCTCAGCCGCGCATGCCCGAACGAGTCCACCGCCGTCCCGTGAGTTGCCTGTTCTGACTCAGGAAACTTCGCGCCCTCAGCCGCCACGACAATCGAAAACTTTTTCCCATGTTCGCGGCGATACGTTATCAGGCGGCACACCTCTTCAATGTCGATCGGGACCTCAGGCACCAGAATCACGTCAGCACCTCCTGCAATCCCCGAAGTAATCGCAATCCACCCCGCGTCTCGGCCCATCACCTCGCACACCAGAACGCGATTGTGCGCCTCAGCCGTCGAGTGCAGCCGATCCACCGCCTCGGTAGCAATCCCCACAGCCGTATCGAACCCAAAGCAAGCATCCGTCCCGCTTAAATCGTTATCAATCGTCTTCGGAACACCAACGCACTTCACGCCGCGCTCACTCAAAGCCAGGCTGATCGACTGCGTATCGTCTCCACCCAGAGCAATCAGAGCATCCAGCTTGTGCTTTCCGATCACCTCAACGCACTTTTCAAATCCACCCGGAATCTTCTTCACATTCGTCCGCGAAGACCGCAGAATCGTTCCGCCTTTTTGCAGAATGCCCGACGTCGTCTCCAGCGTCAGAGGCATCGTCGCGTCATCCAGCACACCGCGCCAACCCTCCATGAACCCGACAAACTCATCCCCATGATGCAAAATTCCCTTGCGCACTGCCGCCCGAATTACCGCATTGAGCCCAGGACAATCTCCACCACCAGTCAACATTCCAACACGCATCCGAATCTCCTTTGGACAACGGCAAAATCATACCTTAGGCGGCAACCATCAACGCCACCAATCGGATCGAACTTCAACGCCCGCAACAACCTCCGTCGGACATCCCGGCTCAGGAGCCAACAATCGAATCCCTCGCTTACCAGTAATCTCCAACATGACTTCCATCGGCTGCCGCCATGCATGAAGCGCAAGATCGAACAGTCCCCAATGAATCGGCATCATCAACCCCTTACCACCCAGGGCAGCAAACGCCCGAGCCGCACCCTCCGGCCCCAGATGAATCGAAGCCCACAGCTCATGGAAGGCTCCAATCTCAAGCATCGTCAGATCGAAAGGCCCATAGGTCGCCCCAATCTCGGCAAATCCCTCCCACCAACCAGAGTCCGCACCAAAATAAACCTTGTGCTCCTTCCCCTTCAGCACAAACGCAGACCAAAGCGTCTCAAAGCGGTCGAACATTCCCCTCCCGGAGAAATGACGTGAAGGCACCGCAGTAATCTCCAACGCGCCGTCAGCCACCATCACGCTTTCGGTCCAGTTCAACTCGTCGATCCGCGCCGCATCAACCCCATACTGCCGTAGCACCGCTCCCACACCCAGCGAAGTCACCCACTGAGCGCCACGCATCGACTCCAACCCAGCCAGCTTTCGAATCGTAGCTTCGCCAAGATGATCGTAATGGTCATGCGACACCAGGACGACATCAATCACCGGCAGATCCTCCAGCCGCACAGGCGCAGCAAAAAAGCGCTTTGGCCCCGCCCATTGCATGGGAGAAGCGCGCTCGTCCCACACCGGATCGATCAACACCCGCACTCCATCAATCTCCAACAGCACCGTCGAATGTCCCATCCACGTCACTCGCAGTCCGCTCTTCGGAGCGACCGCATACACAGACACATCCGTTCGGAACGGCCCCAGCGGCTTGCGCGGTACCTTCTCTTCCCTGTTGTTGAGATAAAGCGGAAGCACCTTGAAAATCGTGCTCCATCCACCCACCGGGGTCAAAACCGGATTAACGAACCTCCGACCAATCTTCTTTGCCGGCCACAACATCTTCATCTCTGTTAGATGCCCCTGTCCCATACATCGCACTACGGCAGATAATAGAACGGATTCGGTAGCTTCACACTAACTTCCGCCTTCGGATCTCCATTCAGATCGCTCCATTGATCGCCCATACTCATCACGATCCGATACCCCGCGTCCACAATCTTCCTCCGCTCCTGGCTCTTGTACTCCACCGTCGCCATCGCCTTCTGCGGTCCCTTCCGCAAAGCCAGCCCCTTCCATCCCTGATACCCGGCTGCCGTAAGATTCCGCGCGGTAGCATCCGTCATCTCCTCTGCGCGCCCTGTAATAAAGAAAACGTCCACCCCCGCAGCTCGCGCCTGATTGAACAGCCGCAGCGTCCCCGGAATCGCCAACGCCGCATCGGGGCTCACAAGCCACTTATTGTAAGGATCAAGCAGAAATCCATAATCCTCACGCCTCAACTCGCAAAAGCTCGACAGCGACGTCTCATCGATATCCAGCACCATCGCCAGTTTCTCGCCGGCCTTCGCAGTCGCAATCACACGATCCAGCGCAGCCTCGGCCCGCTGCGTCTGCGCATCAAGATCGGCCCAGTAGCAACCGCTGCTACCGACGCACTCCGCATAATCCTCCAGCCGAAAACGCTGCGTCCCGAAATTCGCCATCGGCTCCGCCGCCAGCATTATCGTCGGATCGGCCGCCGCCGCCGCTGCCGTAGCATTGATCTGTTCCGCAGTTGGCCGAGCCGCCCGAGCAGCGCTCACAGGCGGATCACCAGGACGCACCGGGCAGGCCGGCGGCGTCACCTGTGCCACACCCATCCCCACAGCAAGCAACCACACGCCAGCGACCCTGCAAAGACCATCAGGCTGTCTCATCCCAGCGCCTCGCTTTCTGGGACGATGCTAAACCATCTCGTAGGCCGCTAAAACACTAGCTCCATAAACACATTCGCTCGCGCATACGGCGAGGGCACAACTCTCTCCGGCGGCAGACGTCGGAACCCCAGCGCTTCATACAAATGAATCGCATCCCCAAGCTTCTCGTTTGTCTCCAGATAAAGCGACGCCGCCCCCAGCGCCTTCCCTTGAGCAATCGTATAAGCCAGAAGCCTGCGTCCAAGTCCCTGTCCCCGATACGCCTCAGCCACAGTCATCTTCGCAACCTCGAACACGCGAGGCCCCGTCGCAACCAGAGCACAGCAACCCACAAACTCGTCTCCAGAGGTAGCCATAAAGATGTGCCCGCCCGGCTGAAGAATGTACTTCTCAGGATCACCCAGCGTCTGACGGTCTTTCTCTTCGATCCCAAAATGCTTCTCAATCCAGGCTTCATTCATCTCTCGAAAAGCAACGCCATCACCGGCCCGATACGGACGAATCTCGACAACTGGCTTCATCATGCTTTCATTCTCTGCAAGAGTAGACATAAGCGCCACGGTAAGCCCTCCTGACTTCAAATCTAGGCTCACTCCGTCCATACGTCCAATATCCTGTTCGTTCCTATTATGATGTTTCAAATATGGATCAGGACATCGAATTACGCCACCTTCGCTACTTTGTCGCCGTCGCCGAAGAGCTGCACTTTGGCCGTGCCGCCCTGCGTCTGCACCTCGCCCAACCTCCCCTCTCGCAGCAGATTCGCAAACTCGAAGAGATCCTCGGCCACGCCCTCTTCACCCGCACCTCGCGCTCCGTCCGTCTCACCAGTGCAGGCGAGGTCTTCTTCGAGCGCGCCCGTCGCACTCTCCGCAATGTCCAGGAAGACCTCGACGAAGCCCGCAGTATAGGTCGCGGCGAAGTCGGCTTCCTGCGCGTCGGCTTCATCGGCTCCAGCATGCTGACGCGATTACCGGCGATGCTCGGCAAATACCGCAGGCAATATCCAAACGTACATCTGCAGCTATCCGAAAACTTCACCTCAAACCTGATCCAGTCGTTGACAAAAAACACTCTCGACGCAGGCATTCTTCGTGACGGAGATCCAACCGAAGGACTCACCATCGAACCGCTCTTCTCCGAACCATTCGTAGCGGTGCTGCCCAGCGGTCATCCTCTCGCAAAACGCAAAACCATCTCCGCAGCAGACCTTCGCGACGAGCCCTTCGTCTTCTTCACCCCTACTGCAGGCACTCTCGCCTACCGAAAGACTATTGCACTCTGCGAAGCCCACAACTTTCGTCCACGAGTCGTCCAGGAAGCGCCGCAATGGCTCACCATCCTGCGCCTGGTAGGTGCCGGTCTCGGAGTCTCCATCGCACCCGCCTGCGTCGCCCAGATCGCCACACCCGACATCGCCTGCCGAACCCTCCGCGGAGCCAGAATCCGCAGCAACATCGAACTCGCCTGCCGAACCGCCGAAGACCGCACCATCGTAAAGTCCTTCGCACAGATCGCCAGAGCCAGTTTTGACAGGTCGAAAAAGCGCGCCTTATCGTGCAGGTAAAACCCGATGAAGTCGCGGTCGAAGTAGCTTCAATCTCTTTAGCTTAGACCGACAACCAGACCAGATCTTCATCAGCATCCAGGGTAAATTCCTTCTGATTCAATCCGTACGGAACACGCTTTCGCGATAATCCGCATCTAAAAATCTGCAATGTCCATCTTCTCGAACACGGCAGAAGTAGCCGACCGCTTTGGAGACTACATCGAAGAACTCCGGGCAATCCTCGTCGCAAACAACATCAAATTTGGCTTGCCGGACAATCTCTCTGAGTTTGCACGAAGACTTCATTCCGACGACCTGCTTCCCGGCGATCTATCCCGCATGATCGAATCCATCGTCGATCGGGAAGGCGACAAAGTTTCGCCTGAGACAATTCTCACCATCATCGCAATTGCCATCGGAGGTCCAGCTGTAGGTGAGCCGAACTGCGACCTCAGTAAACCGGTAAAGCTCATCGTTGACTTTCTTATTCACTCCGGAAATTACCCCGTCGACAGAATCGACAATCCCGACACGGGCTCCAGGAGCGATGCTCTCCCCTTCCAACCGTTCGATGACCCGACAAAACTTATCCAGTCTCTGGAGCGTCTTGAACTCAACGCCACTCAGGCCAGACTGTATCTCAATTCAATCGAGCAGCGAATCGACAAAATAGAACCGCACCTTGACAGCATTCCGTCGCCGACGTCGGCCCCAAACCAATCCCCGGCACCGGACACAGATTCACACGTTTCGTGCGATCTCCCTCTTCCAGACTTTGTTCGCCAGTCTTCTGCCCGGACCAGGGAGCAGGCATGGTCTTTTGTGTTTGCCAGGAGATTCGCCGCCCCTCCACTGCTCGCGACGATCGCGGGTGGCACACTTTTGTACGTCGGATACCACCGAAGCTCCGCGAAGGCCAGACTCCCCCAATCTGTTTCAGGTGCATCAGCAGTGGCTAGCCAGTCTCAAGCGAATGCTGCCGGGGCAAGCGTTCCTCAACAACCCTATGCGCTGACTGTCGTGCCGACAGAAGATACTACCAGCCCGCAACCAAAGAAACCCTCCCCGGCAGTCTTGCTGACACCACACGCCCTCCATACAAATACAACGGAGGATGAACCTTTTAGCCTGATAAAACCTGCGGCAAGCCATGCGGCCCAACGCACACTCCTGCACGCAAACGACCAACCCGCAAAAACGCTCCAGCCTCAAGCGTCAACAGAAGCCCCCGCGAAGAAAGATGTCCGATACACCCCAACCCATGCCTCGACGAGCTCTTCGCCATCCTCCCCGCGAATCATTAACGTCTCTTCGGGCGTAATGGCGGCCAATCTTCTATCAGCTTCGCCGCCGTCCTACCCGAAACTAGCCGGTCTGACCCACATGCAGGGAAAGGTCGTCATGCAGGCCATCATCTCCAAAGACGGCACCGTCCAGAACCTGCAGGTCATTCAGGGTCATCGACTACTGCGGAGCGCCGCAAAAAACTCTGCACGAACCTGGCGCTACCGTCCTTACATGGTCAATGGCAAACCCGTTGAAGTCGCCACCATCGTCAGCATCGACTTCATACTCGGCCACTGAACCCGTACATCCCTCTACCCCTTCGCCGTAGCCTCATCCGAGTAAAACTCACCTATCTCCCTGGCATACTTCTTCTCCACCACACGCCGCTTCAACTTTAGACTGGGAGTCAGCGTGCCATCTTCCACGCTCCATTCATCGGGCACAATGTTCACCCGCTTCAGGCTCTCGAAGTGCGCCAGCCCCAGGTTCACATTGTCCACAATCTCCTGGTAAACCTTCACGACCTTCTCATCTTTCACCAGAGCACTCCGGTCATTGGTCGACAGACCCTGCCCTTTCGCCCATCCTTCCAGAGCAGCAAAATTAGGCGAGATCAGCACACACGCGAACTTATGCTTGTCTCCCACGATGGCGGCCTGCGACACCAGCGTATTCGCCTTCAACTTGTTCTCTATCGGCTGAGGAGCGATCATCTTTCCACCACTCGTCTTCAGCAGCTCTTTCTTCCGGTCCGTAATCGACAGGAACCCATCCGCATCAATACTCCCGATATCCCCTGTCTTAAACCATCCATCTGCGGTAAACGCCTCGGCAGTCTCCTTCTCTTTTTTCCAGTACCCAGTGAAGACCGCAGGCCCCTTCACCTCCAGTTCGCCATCCTCGGCAAACCGGCACTGCACATTCGCCAGAGCCTTACCAACTGTTCCAATCCGATGCGCATGCGGGTAGTTCAACGCAATCACTGGCGAGGTCTCCGTCAATCCATATCCTTCAAATATCCGTATCCCGGCATCCGCAAACCAGCCGGCCGTATCCATTCCGAGCGGCGCCCCACCCGATACAAACACCTTCGCCCGCCCACCAAATGCCTCGCGAATCTTGCTGAACACCAGCTTCTCCGCCAGCTTCCATCCAATTCCGCCCGGCTCCTTCCCCGCCAGTGTCTCTGCCCTGTGCGCCTTGCCCACTCCAAGCGCCCACTGAAGAATCTTCTGCTTCACCGGCGACACCGCCGATTTCCCTTCCACAGTCTGCCGAATCTTCTCGTACACCCGAGGCACCGCGACAAAGATCGTCGGCTGCACCGCCTTCATCGCAGCAGGCAGCAAATCGAACTTCGAGCAGTAGGCCAGCTTCGTCCCATAACACAGCAGAACGCAATCCAAATGCCGAGCCGTGACATGCGACAGCGGCAGAAACGAGATACAGATGTCGTTATCGTTGAAACGAAACGCCTCCGTCGATTCGTTCATATTGCTCGCCAGATTGCCATGCGTCAGCATCACGCCCTTCGATTCCCCCGTCGTCCCTGACGTGTAAATAATCGTCGCCAGATCCTCCGGTTGCGCCAGCTTCACCATCATGTCGAACTCAGCATCCCTCTGCTGCTTTCCTACGGCGCCTTCCATCAGCGCGGCAAAGCTCTCTGCTCCATCAAATGTGCCCGCGTCCATCACTACCACGTGTTCCAGATCAGGCAGATCTCCCGCATGGGTCAATTTTTCGTACTGCTCCCGCGACGAAACCACCGCCACCTTCGCGCCCGAATCCCGCAGCATATATCCAATCTGTTCCGGCGTCAGCGTCGGATACAGCGGCACATCCGCGGCCCCAATCGCCAACGTCGCAAAATCCGTCACCGGCCACTCCCACCGGTTCTCTGAAACAATGGCGACCCGATCGCCCTTACCTACACCCCATGCGCGCAGCACATCCGCCAGCGCCCGCACCCGTCCATAGAGCGCATTCGAAGTAATCGGCTTCCAGGCCCCCGCAGCATCCTGCCACAACATCACATCCCGATCACCGCGGCCCATTGCCCGCACCAGAACATCATTCACCGTCTTCAAATCAAGCATGCCAGCCCCTTGTCGTTCGTGATCCCTATTCCCTACTCCCTGTTTCTCTCCGTAATTCCATTCAATAAGACGTCGATCACCTGCGCCGCCGTCGTCTTCGCATCATAGACGCGTCCCGTGAACACAGCCGAACTCAGCAGTTCATCGATAGCTCCAAACATACAATGCGCCACCACACCGTCCGACACATCACGCCGAAAGATCCCCTCCTGCTGCCCTCGCCGCACCACCTCGCGAACCACCTGGATGTACTTCACCAGATGATGATGCGAAAACTCCGCAATGAACCTGGCGCTCTGCCGCATCTCCGTCTGCATCAGGATCGCCATACTACGGTTCACAGCGTGGCTCTCCAGATGCACCTGCGCGATGTACTCAAGTTGCTCACGCGGCCCATGAACCGTCCGGAACTCCTCTTCCACCTGCCTGTAGAAACGGTTGAAGGTCGTATCGATCGCCGTCCGCAGCACGTCGTCCTTGCTCTTGAAATAGAGGTAGACTGTTCCATCCGCAACCCCGGCACGAGACGCAATCGCGCTCACCGGCGAGCGAAAGTATCCACGTTCTGCGATCACCTCCACCGCCGCATCCAGAATGCGCTGATACTTCTCGCTGCCCGGTCCCGTTGCTGGTACGCCCGGCTCCCCCGCCGCCTTCATTCTCTTGCCGCCTGCTGCCTCTCTGCGCTTCAGTCCGTGCCTCACACCCTGGAAATTTCCAGTTCCGTCACTCTAAAGAAACCAGAGAGCATTTGCCAGAAAAATGAATTGAGATTCATTTCCTCCAACCGAGGTGAAACCCGTCAGCCGCGTCATGATTTCCATGGCATTCGGCAAAAAAATGAGGCCGGCGAAGTTCTTCCCCAAAACACCCGAATGAATGTTTATGCATTTTATAGAAACCTGATTTTCCACAAGCATGGCAAAACGTTGATGGCCGATCCTCCTTCTCAGGAAAATCGGCCACAAAAACCAACCACGTTTACCGCACATTTCGTCACGTCTTGTCCTGCCAAAAACCGCTCTCTGAAAGCTGTTTTTGCCAGAAACCGGGCATTATTGCGGCTTCGGAGTCAGCCGGACAAAAGCCTGAGCCAGCCTCGGCCAATCCGCCAGCATAGTCCTGCCAAGACCACTGTCCGAGTGCTCCACATGCGTCTCGATCAGAGCCTTCAGGCTATCCTGTGCTTCAACGTCGATAGAGCTAAAGCGTTCCGCTTCAATAAATTCTGGGTGATACCTCCTGCCAGACACGAACGATCCATCAGCGTCATAAACCCACGCCAATCCACCGGTCATACCCGCACCAAAGTTCATGCCGACCCTGCCCAGAACAGCAACCACACCGCCGGTCATATATTCGCAGCCATGGTCGCCAACTCCTTCCACAACAGCAGTTGCGCCCGAATTCCGAACCGCGAACCGCTCGCCCGCCCGACCCGCAGCAAAGAGTTTGCCAGCCGTAGCGCCATACAATGCCACATTGCCCAAAATGACATGCTGCCCGCTATTCTGAGCTGCCAGACCGCAGGCCTTGATGACAATCTCGCCTCCGGATAAACCCTTGCCAACAAAGTCGTTAGCCTGGCCCTCCAGCACAAGCTTCATGCCCTCAACAGTGAACGCTCCAAAGGACTGCCCCGCCGTTCCCTTCAGATTGAAGGTCACATCAGCCGGAAAATCTCCCTGCGCCCGCCGTAACGCCAACTCTCCCGCAAGTCGGGAACCGACGGCACGATCACAGTTGGCAATCGTAGAGTCAATTACATACGGGTGGCCAACTTCCAAAGCCCCAAGTGCAGGAGCAACCCAGGCCTCATCCACTGGCGGCGCCGGAAGCGGCTGATCATTGCGAATCCCCATCCACCTGCCATTGCCATCTCCCACCTTTGCCAGCATGGGCTGCAGGTCCAGATTGCCATCAAACCTAACCTGTTCCAACAGATCCACGCGGCCAATTGCCGCCTCGATGGAAGGCAAACCATAGCGCGCAAGCAGATGCTGAAGGTCAGCCGAAAGCTGTTCGAAGAACCGAACCACATGCTCCGGCTTACCCCGGAACTTGGCACGTAACTCAGGCTTTTGCGTTGCAATCCCCGTCGGACAGGTGTTCAGGTGGCACTGCCGAGCCATGTCGCAGCCCAGAACCACCAGCACTGCCGTGCCAAAAGCATACTCATCGGCTCCTAACAAAGCGGCGATCAAAACATCGCGCGCCGTCGCCAGACCGCCATCCGTACGCAGACGCACACGTCCGCGCATCCCGTTTTGAATCAATACCTGCTGTGCTTCAGCCAGCCCAAGCTCCCACGGATTTCCCGCGTACTTGATGCTTGAAAGCGCGGCGGCTCCGGTTCCACCCGTGTTGCCGGCAATGACGATAAAGTCGGCATAGGCCTTGGCAACACCCGCCGCAACCGTGCCTACGCCGCAACCGGAAACCAGCTTTACCCCAACTGCGGCACGTGGATTCACACGCTTCAGGTCGTAGATAAGCTGCGCTAGATCCTCAATCGAATAGATATCGTGATGCGGCGGTGGTGAGATCAACGAGACACCGGGCTGCGCATGGCGAAGCCTCGCAATCAGTCCGCTGACCTTGTGGCCCGGAAGCTGGCCCCCCTCACCGGGCTTTGCTCCCTGCGCCACTTTGATCTCGATCTCTTCCGCATACGCGAGATACTCAGCAGTCACGCCAAAACGGCCGGAAGCGACCTGTTTAATTTTGTTGTTCAGCGATACATGCACCGCAGGGGCTTCCACGACTGGCTCTGCAACCGCCGTGCCGCCGCCGGAATGAGCAAGCAGATTCGCTCCCGCCGAAGGAGGTACATCTCCTGCGGCGATAGGCTGTACGCGGTAGACAGACGAATCCTCACCACCTTCACCGGTGTTCGATCGTCCGCCAAGAATATTCATCGCTGCGGTAATGGTCTGGTGCGCCTCCGGGCTCAACGATCCAAGAGACATGGCACTGGCAATGAACCGCTTGCTAATGCTGGATGGAAGCTCCACATCACTGAGGGCAAGCTCGTGGCCTGCTGGGCGAATCTCCAACAGATCGCGCAGCACCGCAGGATCTCGGGCGATAACATCTTTGGTATAGATAGCGAACGCGCCCGCAGGATCGATGGGTTGGGGCACATTACGGGCGCTGCCGACGACCGATTGCAGGGCCTTCACGGTAGGCGGCTGCCATGCGTGCGGCTCCGCCATATCGGCCTTGCGAAAACGCACCCAGCCATAGTCAGGCAGTTCGGCTGCGACTGGAACGCTCGCATCCACGGGCTGCCACGTCTGACGAAGCTGGCGCTCCACCTCGGCAAAGCCAATGCCGGACAGAGGCGCGGGAGTGTCCACGAAGCAGCGTTCCACCACACTCGAATGCAGGCCGAGAATATCGAACAAATGCGCGCCACGGTAGCTATCGACCACCGAAATACCCATCTTCGACATCACCTTTGCAAGCCCGGCGTCGAGCGATTTCAGCATCCTGTACTCAGCCTCGCCGGCCTCGGTACCGGCAGGAGCCAGGCTCATTCCCGTCTCGAGGGCCAACCACGGACAGACCGCTCCTGCCCCGTAACCGATCAGGACCGCCGCGTGATGGATATCTCTGCAATCACCAGCCTCAACCGCAAGACCTGCCAGCGTTCTCAGACCAGCCGCAACCAGGGCCTGATGCACCGCTCCTGTAGCCATTGCCATGGGAATGGGCAGTTTTTCAGGGCCGGCAGAGCGATCCGAGAGCAGCAGAATACGCGCGCCATTACGGACAAGCTCGATTGCCTGCATGCAAATGTCATCAAGCGCCCGGACGAGAGAAATCTCCGGCGAGAAAACGCAGGGCAATTCAGCCAGATGCAGCTCTTCCTCATGCGGATACTCACGCCGCCGCAGGGTCTCTACTTGTCCCAGAGACAGGAACGGCGAAGGTAGCGAGAGTCCTGGCAGTGGAGCATTCTTATCCAGCATGTGAGGCCACGGGCCGAGCCGGGTGTGCAGAGAGACCACGCAGGCCTCGCGCAGAGGATCGATCGCCGGGTTGGTCACCTGCGCGAAACGTTGACGAAAGTAGGCGTAAACAGGACGAGGCGAGCGCGCCAGGAACGCCAGCGGAGTATCGTCTCCCATCGACCAGACCGCATCCTTGCCCTCGGAGGCCATTGGCTGCAGGATCATCTTTACGTCTTCCCGCGTGTAGCCGAAACCTCTCTGGGTAGCGGCTAAAGCAGCCGAATCCCCAGGGTTGATGCTGGCCGGAGCAAGCGGGGTGTCCTCGACGAGCTTCGCATAGGTCGCGCCAGCGTCGAAGAGCTCCAGCAAAGCCTCATCTTCGTAAATTTTGTGGTTTTCGAGATCGACAACCAGCATCTGTCCGGGTCCCAGACGACCGCTGTGCGTTACCTCTTCCGGGTCAAGATCGACCAGACCGGCCTCAGATCCCGCGACTACCAGACCATCCTTTGTCACCGCGAATCGACAAGGCCGCAGCCCGTTACGATCCAGCGCGGCGCCTACAACGCGGCCATCGCTGAAGGCCAGCGCGGCAGGACCATCCCATGGCTCGGCGCAGTCCGTGTGATAACGCAGGAAGGATGACGTTTGGTGTCCTTCCGCCGCAGGAGGAAGCAGCATCCGAATGGCCTCGGCCAGCGTTCTGCCGTTCTTCGACAGCAACTCAATCGCCTCGTCCAGGCTGGTTGAGTCCGTCCCCCCCTGGGTCAGCACAGGCTTGCACTCAACCGGCAGGGTAGAATCCCGGGCCGCCATGCGTGCACGATTACCCCAGACCGTGTTGATCTCGCCGTTATGTCCAATGGTTCTTCCAGGCTGAGCGCGATGCCATGTAGGCAGAGTGTTCGTCGCATACCGCTGATGAAACACTGCAAAGGGAGTGACATAATCAGGCGCGGCGAGATCGGGATAAAAATTTGCCAGGAAACTTCCGGCACACATCGCTTTATAGACGATGGTCTGAGCGGACAGCGAACAGACATATCCGGTCACATCTCCGCGCTCGTGAGCCCGCTCAAACTGCTTGCGGGCAAGATAAAGCCGTCGCTCCATCGTGCCGGGCTCCGCATTCGAAGCATCGACCACCATCACCTGCCGAATCTTCGGCATCGTAGCGAGGGCCATCTCGCCGAGGTACTCGGTACACACCGGCACATCGCGCCAACAAAGCACCTGAAAGTCGTGAGAGTTCAGACACCGCTCCATCAGGCCTTCCGCACGCGTCTCTTCCGTGGGGATCAGTACCATACCCACGCCCAGAACCTGAGTGTCGTCGATCGAAAGATCTGTTTCACGCAACAGCAAGGCGCGAGGAACCGCCGCAAGAATACCAACGCCGTCGCTGCTCTTCCCGTCCGCGGCAGTCGCCCCACGGTGTGCCAACCGACCAAGCGCTGTCAAAGCCTGCTGCAAAATCATATGAGAAGGCGAAGCATCCACCGCGGCCACAAATCCGACACCGCAGGAGTCATGATCGAACCGCTCATCAATCAGGGACGAGGCAACGTTCGAAGGTATCCGAGAGACACCCGACACCGGGCGAAAAGAATTTGACAGAAACCGTTCCATGCTTCACTATACGTCGGAAAAACGCCACATACCTCTCCGACATACCTTCCTTTTTGGGGTAGACATCGTGCCTGGCCATGCCTTTTGCATAAATATACACTACTATGTATATTTATGCATGACACTGAATATCTTGTATTTTCGATATTCAGCGCCTCGTGAAGACGCTTTGGCTGCTGAAAAGGTAAAACAAACATATGAAACAACAGCGCCACAATGTAATTCGAGAGCTGCTGGTCAAGACTGCAGTGACCAATCAGGATGAGTTACGGCGAAAACTTGCAGGGCGTGGATTCCATGTTACACAAGCAACGCTCTCTCGTGACATTCATGAGCTGCGATTATCCAAAGGGCCTGATGGATATTCGCTGCCTGGTGGGATAGATACCGATGAGGCATCCTTGCCGGGAATCCGGGAGGTACTGCAAAGCTTTGGCCTTGAGGTTCGACAGGCACTCAACCTTCTGGTTCTGGTGACGACAACCGGAAGCGCCCAGCCAATCGCAGCGGGTATTGATTATGAAGATTGGCCTGAAGTGATTGGAACCATCGCGGGCGATGACACTGTGCTTATTATCTGCCCCGACGAAGAGCAGGGAAAAGTATTGAAAGCACGGATTGAAGGGTACATTGGTTAACTCAGGGCTACAGAGTCCATCTTCTCTCGCCGAAGACGCCTTGACCCGCGTTACGCCGAACGCGCCTCGCACGGCCGTTGCCGGGGTGGGTGGATACGCAGGCGGCGAACTTGCACGGTTGCTGCTACGCCATCCGCGTTTAAACGACGTAAAACCAGTTTTTCTTGGCCGTGCAGGCGAAGCTGAGACGAAAACCACAACCTTCCTCGAAGATCTCCATCCACAACTGGCAATTGCCGGTGCTGTGAGGTCTAACCCGGTGGTGCCTTTTAGTTGGGAGCGAGTTGTCGGCGCCGGCACAGAGGTTTTGTTCCTTGCTACTCCGCATGAGCAGTCGAGGGAATGGGTTCCCGAAGCCATCGAGCGCGGAATCAAGGTCATCGATCTCAGTGGAGCATGGCGGTTGCAGGAAGCTCGAAACCGGGATGTCTATCGCCTGAAGGACGCCGATGCGAAACTCGCTGCTGCCCTCCAGACTGAGGCTGTCTACGGAAGTCCGGAGCTGCACCGCGATGCAATAAGTAAGGCGCGACTAGTCGCCAATCCGGGTTGTTACGCGACTTCCATCATCCTGGCGCTCGCTCCTCTTATTGAAGCGAACCTGATCGATCTTGAGGTTGGAATCATCTGCGACGCAAAGTCAGGTGTGAGCGGCGCCGGAAAAGCGCCTACTGCTAAAACGCACTTCATGTATGCGGCCGATAATCTATCGGCCTATGCAGTATTCGGTCACCGACATACGGGCGAACTGCTTGAGCAGCTTCATCTCGAAGCAGCTCAGATCCAGTTCACGCCTCATCTTCTGCCGGTTCCCCGAGGAATTTTGTCGACGATCTATATAAGGCTCAAACGGCCTACAGAACCAGCAGAAATTAGTGCTGTTTTTAAAAAGTTTTATGAGGCGAGCCCTTTGGTGAGACTCCACTTATCACCACAGTTGCCACAGATTCAACATGTTGTTCGAACTAACTTCTGTGATCTTGGATTCGAGATTGGGCCAGACGGGAAACGCATCGTGCTGGTCTCATGTCTTGACAATCTTTTGAAGGGCGCAGCCGGTCAGGCGGTGCAGAATATGAATCTAATGTGTGGTTGGGAAGAACAGGAGGGCTTGCTGTGAGATTTGTCGTCAAACTAGGCGGAGCGGCCCTTGAAAATCCGGCGATTCTTCGCTTATGCGGTAAAGCGATCGCCGAACTCGTAACAGATGGAAACCAGGTCGCTGTCGTCCATGGCGGTGGTGTCCAGTTAACCCGCACACTGGCTCAACTCGGCAAGAAGAGCGAGTTTGTCTCTGGTCTGCGCATTACCGACGCGGAGACCCGGGATGCAGCACTTATGGTTTTGGCTGGACGGGTTAATAAGTCGCTGGTCGCGGCGATCGGTTCGCATGGCCAGGCGGCGGTTGGACTCTCGGGCGGAGATGGCCATGTGTTTCGTGCGCGAAAAAAGAAAACGAATCCAGACCTGGGCTTTGTTGGTGAGATTGCGGCAACTGATCCGCGATGGCTTGAGGCAATATGGACGATGGGCGCTGTCCCGGTTATTTCGTCGATTGCGTTGGGATTCGATGGCGAGTATTACAACATCAACGCGGACGAGATGGCGGCGGCATGTGCGATCTGCACTCGCGCCGATACTCTCGTCTTTTTGACGGATGTGCCTGGGGTAAAGGGCGCTGATGGAAATGTAATGCGATGGCTTACGGTGCCGCAGATTTCTGTCCTTGAAAAACAGCAGGTTGTCTCTGGCGGGATGTTGCCTAAGTTGAATGCCTGCCGCGAGGCGCTGATGCATGGAGTAAAGCGTGTGCGTATTCTCCCGGCGGAATCGGCGTTGCTGCTGCCGGACATCTGCTCAACACGGGTCAACGACGGAACGGAGGTCATGGTCGCATGAAACTGGCATCGATCAAGGCGGCGGAGAGCAAGCTGCTTCTTCAGACGTACGAACGAAATCCCTACCTCTTTGTCAGTGGGCAGGGAGTTTATCTGCGGGATGAAAATGGCGAGGACTATCTTGATTTGTTGAGTGGGATCGGCGTATCTGCCCTGGGATACGGGCATCCGGCGATCAATGATGCGATTCGCCTGCAAAGCGCTCGCCTGATACATACCTCAAACCTCTTCTACCATGAAGGCACGGCTAATCTTGCACTTCGGCTGACAGAGATCAGTGGCCTCGATCGCGTTTTTTTCTGCAACAGCGGCACGGAAGCCTGGGAAGCCGCGCTGAAGCTGGCTCGGGCGCATGCTCTGCGTCTCCGGAACAATGGCAAACAGATCGGCACGAAATTTCTTGCACTAGAGCACAGCTTTCATGGACGAACCATGGGCTCGGTCGCAACAACGCATAAAAAGAAATATCGCACTCCGTTCGAGCCTGTGATGCCTGACGTGGAGTTCGTGCGTTTCAATGACGTCAGCGATCTTAGGGCAAAGTTTTCCGGAGATATCTGTGCCATCTGTATCGAGCCGATTCAGGGTGAAGGTGGCATTCATCCTGTGTCCCAGGAGTTCTTCGCAACCGCGCGTGAACTCTGCGATTCTACCGGCGCGCTATTGATGGCCGATGAGATACAGAGCGGCCTGGGGCGCACCGGCCAGTGGTTCGCCTATCAACACTATGGTATCCAACCTGATGTAACGACACTGGCCAAACCGATCGCAAACGGAATCCCAATGGGTGCGATGCTCTGCACGGAAAATGTCGCGCTGGCGTTCACTCCGGGGATGCACGGCACTACTTTCGGCGGCGGCCCTCTGGCCTGTGCGGTAGCCATTGCCGTCATCGATACGATGCAGCAGGAAGATTATCTGGCTCATATTCGTGAAGTTGGAGAGTTTTTCCAGAGTGAACTTAGGGCGTTGGCCAACCACCACGAATGCATCATCGATGTTCGCGGTAAAGGCCTGATGCTGGGTATTGAACTCAATTCCGCAGAGTTGGCAAAACACGCAGCCACTCAAATGATGGAACGGCACATCATCATCAACCGAACCAGCGAGACCGTCCTTCGTTTTCTGCCTCCGTACATTCTTGAACGGAAACACATCGAGGTCGCCATTAACGCACTTGATGAGATCTTCAAAGTCAGTGCAGCAACGTACGCCGGCGCTTCACCGGCAGGAGAACAAGCCCATGGGTAGCAAAACAGTCGTAATGAACTCGAAGACGGCGGAGACTGACGAGATCGCTCTGCCCAAACCTACCGTAGCTCTTGGGATCCAGTCGGAGATACGCATCCGCTCAGCTCATCGGCCGGAGTTCCCACCGTGGGTTCTCATGGCTTTGCAGGCGATGTCTTCTTCTACGGCGCAGGTCCCAGCTATCAGTTCATCAGAGACGAACACTTCGGTCTGGCAGGAGTGATTGAAGTTGTAGGCTGGAACGTCCGGAGCGGATACGTCACCGGGCCTGTAAATCCCAGCACAGCCGGCGTAAACATCGTCAATATGAAAGTAGGTCCGAGGTTCGCCTTCGGAAGCCACCATTCCTGGTATATCGGTTACGGCATAGCACTTACTTCCGAGAATTGGTACAGAGATATCTTCCGTACCGAATATCGCTATTCCTTTTGATCACGATTTGAGGAGTTATTTTTTATGACCCAGGAAGTTATCGGTTCGACCGATCCAATCATGCAAAGGCTGGAAGAGCAGATTGCATGGTATGACCAAAAAAGCCTTCAGAATCAAAGGGTCTACAAGAGAATCAAAGTAATTGAAATTCTGGCTGCGGCATTTATCCCGCTTATAGCAGCATTATCGATTCCATATACCGCAATCATCACAGGCAGCCTTGGTGTCTTGATAACTGTGCTGGAAGGATTAATCCATCTCAATCAGTACCAGCAGAACTGGACATCCTACCGATCGACCTGCGAAGCGCTCAAGCACGAGAAGTACGTCTACATCGCAAAGGCCGCGCCATATGCCGGTATTACGGACTGTTACGCCTTATTGGCCGAACGGATCGAATCGCTGGTATCGCAGGAGCACGCCAAATGGGCTTCCGCACAATCGCAGGAAAACAAGAAATAAGTCTGAGATCTCAGTCGGACTATTGGCTGCTGCCACACCCGGCACGATAAACCCGGGGCTTCTTCCACTCTTCGTCCGTCGCGAAAAGGATGCAGTTTTTTCCGGTCTCCGTATTCACACGCCAGGTAATATTTCCCTGACGGTAAAGCTGGTATCTCCCCTTCCCGGCAAAAATCATCCCATTCGGCGGGTTCGGACTGATCGTGTCCCCTGCGAGATTCGCATCCTGCGCAGACTGTCCCGTCTGTGTCACCTGCACGTCCGAAGAGGAAGCAGCTTTGTCCCCTGCTGCCGGAGTTGGCTGAGCCGTTGTGGCGGACGGATAAACGATCGCATCAGCATCCGAATCAGCAGCCTTCTTATCTGAAGTTGCGGCTGAGTCTGTGGACGTTCGGGAGACTGAATCTACTTTGGTCTTTCCTGGCTGAGGATCGTTCGAAAAAACTTCGCCAGATACTCCCGCACGCCTGCCGTCATAATGGTTGTAGCTGATGTAAGCGAAGACCGCCAGCACCAGAACCACGACGATAATGACGACGCGCTTTGCCATAGTTCCTTTCAGGCCGATGTTCCCCCGGGGAAGAGGAAACGTCGAAACTCTATCATAACGAATGGCATAACGCCTGTACCGGTGCACCCCTGTAACAGTAGTTATCCCTCGCCTCCATCATCTCTCTGTCATCCTTCTTTCAGGACCACAATCTGTTCGGCTGCCAGTTACTAACTCGTCACCGCTGTCCCACAAGGAGTATCATTATTTTGTGCCGAAATACTCCATCGTCGTTCCGTTCCATAACGAAGAAGAGAACGTCACCACTCTCTACGACCGCCTCAAAGCAGTAATGGAACACGTAGGCGAGACCTTTGAACTCGTCTTCGTCGACGACGGTTCCCGCGACCGTACCTACCGCCTGCTCGAAGAGATTGCGGCTGTAGATTCCCGTGTTCTCGTCATCAAGCTTCGCCGTAACTTCGGTCAGACCTCGGCATTGGCAGCGGGCTTCGACCACGCGCAGGGTGACTTCATTCTCGCCATGGACGGAGACCTCCAGCACTCGCCCGACGAGATCCCAAATTTTCTCGCGAAGCTCGAAGAAGGCTATGACGTCGTCAGCGGCTGGCGTTCCCAGCGCGGTGACAACTTCATCCTTCGCCGCATCCCCTCTCGCTGCGCTAACTGGCTCATGGCCTGGCTCAGCGGAGTCAATATTCATGACTTTGGCACAACGTTCAAGGCCTACCGCCGCGAGGTCATTCAGAATATTCCTCTTTACGGCGAGATGCATCGATTTATCCCGGCCCTGGCCTCGTGGTACGGCGCCAGCATCTGCGAGATTCCCATCTCGAATCCCGCCCGCGAGTTTGGCAAGAGCCACTATGGCATCTCGCGAACCTTCCGGGTCTTCTTCGATCTTCTGACAATTCGTTTTCTGCTGCGCTACATGACGCGCCCCCTGCACTTTTTCGGGACCATCGGCGCGCTGGGTATGCTGGCAGGCTCAGGCCTCGCAACCTGGCTGCTCATTCTTAAGCTGATTACCGGCCAGCATGTAATGGATATTCACGGCCCCATCTTTGTCATTGCGGGCATCCTGATTCTCGCCGGAATTCAGATGATGGGCATCGGCCTGCTGGGCGAGCTTCAGGTCCGCCACTTCCACACAGCCTCCCATCGTGCTCCGTATGCAGTGGATCGCATTCTCAGGCTGCGCTCGGAAGAAAGCCTTCTGCAATAATCCGCAGCTAGTGCGGAATTTTTGCGTTGCTCTCGCGTTCTAAATCATCCTGCGCCTGTTTGTCCGCCTGACGGAACGTCGAGGTGTCGATCTCGCGTTCTCGCGTGGCTGCCTCTGCCAGAGGTTCGGTCAGCGACTCAAGATGTTCCGCGAACTGACGAATACACGCAGCCTGTTCGTCGGTGTGACCGGTCTCTGCACGAAGCAGCCCCGTCAGCTTCTGCGTCTCATCCAGGCCATAAGCAACAGGCTGATAAGAGCCTCTATCGCGCAGCAGGAAGACGTCCTCCCGCAGGCCTGTCTCCGCCACGATCAGTCCCTGGCGTGCTATGGCAAAGGACTCTTTTGCGCAAACCGTGACAATGGTGGCGCGGCCATCCTCGGCCATTTTTTCCTGGCTGCCGGGACTTATCACGGCTGTGTTGACTGCCCGGTTCTCTGTCTTTGAATGACAGCCGGCAGCTCCTGAAAGCAGGCCCAGCAGCGCGATACTTTTTATTGCTCCATCTGAGTAAGATCCCGGTTTAATCCACATATTTCCAACACCCAGGGGAAAGCCCATGCCCTTTAGGAGCAGAAACTGTCGCTCGCGACATTTCCGCGTCCATTTTAGTTGTTTCACGATCCCACACAAGCGATATCTCTTCAGGTAAAGTGTTGGTCACTGACACGCAGTGATTCTGCAGACGTTCCACCCGGCCCCGCACCTGCTCCAAAATCTGTTCTACCCGGAGGATTCATGTCAGCACACTACGAATTGAAAGCGGCATCCGGCAACCAGTTCATGTTTAACCTGAAGGCAGCCAACGGCGAAATCATTCTGACAAGCGAAGCCTACAAGGCCAAAGAGGGAGCCCTGAACGGTATCGAATCCGTCAGAAAAAACTCTCCTCACGACGAACAGTTTGAGCGCAAGACATCGAAGTCATCCCAGCCCTTTTTCGTTCTCAAAGCGAAAAACCACGAAGTCATCGGCAAAAGTGAGATGTATTCCTCCGATTCGGCAATGGAGAAGGGAATCGAATCCGTGAAGAAAAACGGCCCCACCGCAACCCTGAACGATCTAACCTGATCGTTTGATCTTTCATCGCAGCCATCCACGGGTTCTCCTGCGGTAGTGTAGGTTTACTCCAATCTGTCGGAAACCGAACTTTGCAGGAGAACATCCAAACACCCATGCAGGCCATTCAGATACTTACACCCGGCACCGCCGATGCCCTTGTACTCCGCGATCTTCCAACCCCCGCTCCCGGGCCAAACCAGGCGCTCATCCGTATCGAAGCCTCCGGTGTCAACTTCATCGACATCTACTTTCGTGAGGGTCGTTATCCGGCGCCGCTCCCGCTCACCCTCGGTCAGGAGGCCGCCGGCATCATCGTTGCTCTGGGAGAGCAGGACAGCAACTCTCCCGCGTTCAAGGTAGGCGATCGCGTAGCCTGGTGCAGTGTTGCTGGTACCTACGCCCAGCTTGCCGTGGCCCCTACCGACCGGCTCATACTCATCCCCGAAGCCGTCAGCTTCCAGCAAGCCGCGGCCGCCATGCTTCAGGGTATGACCGCGCACTACCTCTCTCATTCCGCTTGTCCCATCGAGCTCGGCGACGAGATTCTCATCCACGCCGGAGCGGGAGGTGTTGGCCTCCTCTTTATTCAGATGGCCAAAGCCCTCGGCGCACGTGTGTTCACAACCGTCTCCACGGACGAGAAGGCCGATCTCGCCAAAGCCGCCGGAGCCGACGAGGTCATTTTCTACACCCGCGAAGATTTCGCCGCCAAGGTCAAAAAACTCATCGCTGGCCCCGGCCTCGCCGCCGTCTACGACTCCGTGGGCAAGTCCACCTTCGACAAGTCCCTTGAAGTTCTTCGTCCCCGCGGCACAATGATTCTCTTTGGAGGTTCCAGTGGCGCCGTTCCCCCTTTCGATCCCATCAGACTCTCCGTCCTGGGTTCTCTCTATCTCACTCGCCCCAAGCTCCAGGACTACACAGCCACCCGCACCGAGCTCGAAACCCGAGCCAACTCCGTCCTGCAATCCGTAGCTTCGGGAAAAATTAAGATCCGTCTCGAACATACCTATCCCCTCGCCGACGCGGCCCACGCCCACCGCGATCTCGAGTCCCGCAAGACCACCGGCAAGCTGCTCCTCATTCCTTAGCAGAAAAGGACATCGACATGAAGCCAACTTCTACCACGAACATCCTCCTGGCAGTCATCGCGCTCCTGCTCTTCGCAATCGCGATCCGTCCCCTCCGATATCCCGAGCCCGTACAGGCGCAGGCGTCCAGCTCCAACCTCTTCATCGAGCCAGGAGTCCACATGCTGCGCTCCCCCGACAACCGCAGGCAGGTCCTCGGCAAAGTCGTAGTGGACCTGCGCTCCGGAAGGATCTGGGGCTTTCCGACAAACGGTCAGCAGCCCTACCCCATGAACCCAACCAATTCCAGAATGGAGGTCTCGCATCCCTTCGAAATTGGAAGATTCGCCCTGGACGAAATGAG
>Ga0207053_10082_pt1 | contig 23664 bp, 23 predicted proteins | sample Alteio_BWMinCont_59_FD_153290 | JGI IMG/M metagenome (GOLD analysis project Ga0207053, IMG submission 153290) | Enriched cells from forest soil in Barre Woods Harvard Forest LTER site, Petersham, Massachusetts, United States -... | ecosystem: Environmental > Terrestrial > Soil > Temperate forest >...
CCGAACCAAAAGACGAACTACGACCGAGTGATCTGGTACTCATGGATGTTTCATTTTTACCTGGCGACATACCATGCGGCAATTCGGTTGCTGATCAAACACGAGCAAGAGAGCGCAAAGCGGTAGGAGTTGGTGGAGGCGGCGGGAGTCGAACCCGCGTCCGAAAATGTTACTGGTCAAGAGACTACATGCTTATTCCGGTTCATGCCCCTGGCCTTAGGCGTTTCCGCTTAGCCCTGGACGTTCGCGGCCGCCGCTCAGAACGGACAAGAAACGGTTGCCGCTAGCCTGAAGTCTTAACCTCTCTACCCAGACGTAGCAGAGAAGAGCAGCCCGCTGTGTGACGTCCGCTCGCAGCCCACGGGCGAAGCTGCGGAAGACGGCAACTTAATTAATTAAGCTGCGTATGCCATCTGTTGATTGGCAATTATCATTTTGCCCACGATTACAGGTGCGAGCACCCTGGCATGCCTCTTGGCCGCAAGCATCTCCGTCGAAGCCGTGACGCCCCCAATTTTCACCCCATTTGGGGCTGAAGTCCCGCAAATGGGGACCCCGTGGGATGGACCATTCAAAGAACTGCTTCCAATCTTAGTAGAACTCAATGTACCTAAAGAATTAGATGCGGGGAGGTATGTAAGCGACACAAACCACATCGCAAGAGTGATTTGCCGACTTGATGCGGCTCAGAATCCCTGTCCTACTGAAACTTGAACCAGTTCACATTCGAGATGCTCGTCCCTCCTTTGAACACCACGTAAAGATCATGCACACCGGTTGCTCCAGTAATCGGCGCTGAAACCGTCGTCCAGGTTTGCCAGCCGCCTGTAACTGGGAGCGTGGCAGTGCCCACCAAAGTGCCAGTCGTGCTGTCGAGATGAAACTCCGCTGTGCCGCCGTTTCCAGCGCTCGCCGTCCTTACATTGACGCTGCTCAGCCCGGAACCGAAGTTGACGTTCTTGAAATGCACCCAAGCGCCGTTATTGATAAAGCCGACATCGTAGCCGCCGCCGGTGTCCGAGGTGGATTCTGTTTCCAAGCCGGATTCATCGTTATAACTCGAGGCCTGAATCTGTGAAGTCGCGCTAACCGAGTATCCGCCGCCCTGCGAGCCGCTCCACGTGAATGTCGCCCCCGACAATCCGGGTAGGGAATAGCTGAACGACTGAGTTCCCCAGACCGCCTGGAATGAGGTTGGGCTTCGACTTTCGTTGTAGGCCACCAATACCTTCGAGCCGTCCGGGTTCTTGAAAGCCACACTCACAAAGCCCGGAGCATTGCTCGAATAAACCCGCAGCGCCCCTGGAAGAACAAATTTGCTGTACTGTCCCAGCGTGTAGTAGTCGATGGGGTAAGTAACCGCGCCCGACGATTCGCTTACCGTAACCAAAGGAGTGCAGGTGCCGCATCCTCCGGTGTGCGGACCGCGATTCCCATCAAGCGCCAGACTCCACTTGACGTATGATTTCCCCCAGTTCCGCATGACCTGAGTGATTTCCTCAAAATCCGCCTTGACTTGATCCGAGACCCACGTCCCGCCGGAGTGCTCGGTCTCATAGTTGCCGAGCGCGGGGTGGGCGTCATGCAGAGCGCTCATGGCCCCGGGGGTTCCGCCATAACCATGCCAGGCAATGCCGGCGATCTGGCTCGATCCTAAGATTTGCGAATTTGACAGCACGGTTTCCGGGTAATCCGGCCGGTCCCAGTTGTGATCGTAGATCATGATCTTGGTCGTCAGCCCGGCTCCGGCAAGCGCCGAGAGTTCATTCTGAATCGCCGTAGTCTCATCTGTCGGCGATGTTCCACAAGTGGTGTCAGTGACCGTTGCGGGCAGGCACATACCGGGATAATTCGAAGGCAGGAACAACGGTTCGTTTTGCATCGAGATGTAGTCAACTGAAATTCCTTGCGCGGCATAGGCCTGAAGGTATTTCACGAAATAATTCGCGAAAGGCGTGTAATCGGATGACAGCAAGAATCCGCCAATCATGGAGTCGCTGGTCTTCATCCAGCCCGGCGGGCTCCATGGATTGGCCATAATTTTCAGCTGGGGATTAATTTGCTTAGCCAATTTCACCAGCGGAACAATATCAACCAGATCATGCGAGATAGAAAAATTGGTCAAGTTGGGATCGGTCTGGCCGGCAGGCATGTCATCGTATGAGTAATCGTAGCGTGTGATGTCCGATGCCCCCATCGGATTGCGCACGAAACTCACGCCTATTCCGTTGGTGTGATCGAACAAGCTCGTCATTACAGAATTCAGCTGCGAAGCCGGCACTTTTTCGTTCAACAAGTAAGCCGCCGAGTCGGTGAAAGAAGCACCAAAACCCTCGATGGATTGGTACGCTTGGGTCTCGTCCACGAAGACCGTGGGTGTGCTGCCGCTCGAGCCGGAAGAAAAAGAAATCGAAGATTGCTGTTTTAATTTCGTCTTCTGATTGTCCGTGGTCATCCATACGCTTACGGTTTGCGCCGAGCTTAAATTCGAACAAGCAGCCGTCAGTAAGAGGACGACAGGCAGGACAGACATCCAAACTCTATCGATCTTCAGCATTGAGCTATCTCCTTGACCACGATTTCGTAGCCGCTGATTTGCTTCCGGGGAAAGTAGCTGGAATCTTCTCAGCTGTCAAAGGGGGAAACCCTGTATCTAAATGATTTTTCTACGGTAGGGGCCGATTCGCGCTGTGAAAAACTGCGACCGAAAGGCTATCTCCGGAGCTCTTGCGGGGACGAGTACTCTGCAGTTAAGCGTACTCTGGATTGCTTTTGTTACTCTCCCATCTCAATCCCGACTTCGCGGTGCCACTCGGAATCCAGCTTCGAATGCAGCAGGCGGGCACAGCGGTTCCAGCGCAGAATGGCATCATCATTGCCGGTCGGGCGGATGCGTTCCGCCTCCTCGTAATTGCGCATTGCGTCTTCGAGTAGAACGGTTACGGTGTGCGCCGGACGGCCGGTGTGAAGTTGCGCTTTGGCGCGGCGCTCATGCAAGAGTCCCGTATAGTAAAGCCGCTCGTAAGCATCGGTGAGCTGCTGAAATGATTTTTCGGCGTCAGCGTATCGATCAGAACCCTCACCTGTGAACTGGTCAGTCAGCGCCAGCCCCAGTGTACGCAATGCAAGCTGATGACCAGGCTGCACCGCCAGCACGTCCTCGCAAATCGATTCCGCTTCCTCCGGTTCATTCAAAAAGCGATAAAGTTCTGCTTTGGAAAGAGCGGCATCGATGCCTTCGGGCGAAATGATCTTTAGTTTGAATTCCATGCTGCCTCCTCCCTACATCACGGCTCGTTCATGTCTTCGTGTAACTTTGTGTCCTTCGTGGTTATCTGGTTTCTTTGAACACGAAGGACACAAAGGTGACAAAGAAAATCCGTCAAGCGCCTCTGATCTTCCGCACCAGCCGCAGAACGGGATCATAATACTCATCCACCACTCGCTCTTTCAGCGGGATGATCGCATTGTCAGTAATGTGAATTTCTTCCGGGCAAACCTCGGTGCAACACTTCGTAATGTTGCAAAGCCCAAGCCCGAGTTCCTTCTTTAGAAGAGCCGTCCGCGAAACTCCATCCAGCGGATGCATCTCCAGACCCGCAACTCTCACGAAGAAACGTGGCCCTCCGAATTCCTCATGCTCGTCGTGCTCGCGCAAAACATGGCAGACGTTCTGGCACAGGAAGCACTCAATACATTTGCGGAACTCCTGCACCCGGTCTACATCTTCCTGCCACATCCTCCAATCCGTTCCCGGCCGCGGCTGGAACGCAGGAATTTTCTTGTTGACCTTGTAGTTCCAGGAAACGTCTGTTACGAGATCTTTAATCACCGCAAAAGACTTCATCGGGAGGATCGTGATCGGCTTGTCCTGGGGCAGGGAATCCATGCGAGTCTTGCAGGTCAGTCGAGGACGCCCGTTGACTTCCGCCGAGCACGATCCGCACTTGCCGGCTTTACAATTCCACCGCACCGCAAGATCAGGCGCCTGATGCTTTTGAACGTAATGAAGCGCATCGAGCACAACCATTCCCGGGGTCAGCGGAATTTCGTAGTCGGAGGTTTTGCCGCTCTCGCGATCACCACGAAAAATTCTCAGGGTCACATTCGGCATCCTATGCTCCCGCTCCCTTCTCACCGTCGACCAGCTTTTGTAACTCCTGCGGCATTTCCGGTGTGGGCCGCTGCTGCAAACTCATCCCGCCGTCGCGACGCGAAATAATGTTGTTCTGCTTGCCCCAGACGGAATCCAACTTCGGGAAGTCGAGGCGACTATGCGCTCCCCGGCTTTCTTTTCTCGCCAGTGCGGAGCGTGTGACCGCCTCCGAGACGGTCAACATGGATTTCAAATCAGCGCACAAATGCCATCCCGGATTAAACATCCGCGTGCCGGTGATGCTAAGTCTCTGCGCTCGTTCTTTTAACTGTGCGATCTTGCCGAGCGCAGACTGAAGGTCTGCCTCAGTCCGGAAAATCCCGACCAGACTTTGCATCGTCTGCTGAAGATCGGCATGGACCATATACGGATTCTCGTTCGTGCTGCGCTCGAAGGGAGCGAGTGCTTCACGTTCGGCTGCATCGATTTGCGCGGGATCAACTGGCGCGGCATTTTGCTTCTTCGCATGTTCTGCGGCCGCAACTCCGGCTCGCCGTCCAAAGACCAACAGGTCCGAGAGGGAATTTCCACCCAACCGATTCGCGCCGTGCAGTCCGGCCGCAACTTCACCCGCCGCGAATAGTCCCGGAAGAGTTGACGCTGCCGTTTCCGCCTCAACTCGAACTCCACCCATCATGTAATGACAAGTCGGGCCAACCTCCATCGGTCCCTTGGTGATGTCCACGTCCGCCAGTTCCAGAAATTGGTGATACATGCTGGGCAGCTTGCGTTTCACGTACTCCGCCGGATTCTGCGAAATGTCGAGAAACGCGCCGCCATGCTCGGTGCCACGGCCTTCTTTTACTTCGGTGTAGATGGCGCGAGCAACCACGTCGCGAGTGGAAAGTTCCATGCGCTTGGGATCGTAGCGCTCCATAAAGCGCTCGCCATTCTTGTTGCGCAATATCCCGCCTTCGCCGCGTACCGCCTCAGTGACGAGCAATCCTTGAACTCCGGGCGGCCACACCATTCCCGTAGGATGAAATTGCACAAACTCCATGTCCATCAATTCGGCGCCAGCCTCATACGCGAGGGCCATTCCGTCGCCGGTGTACTCCCACGAGTTCGAGGTGATCGGCCAGGCCTTGCCGATTCCGCCCGTCGCCAGCACGATCGATTTCGCCTTGAACACCACAAAGCGCCCGTTCTCACGCCAGTAGCTGAAAGCTCCTGAAATGCGCCCGCCGTCGGTGAGCAGTCGGGTGACCGTGCACTCCATGTACACGTCGATTCCCATCTGGACGCCGCGGTCCTGCAAGGTCCGAATCATCTCCAGCCCGGTACGATCTCCAACGTGGCACAGTCGCTTGAAACTGTGTCCGCCGAAAGCGCGTTGTAGAATTCGTCCATCGTCGGTGCGGTCGAACAACGCGCCCCACTGCTCGAGTTCGCGCACGCGCTCTGGGGCTTCCTGGGCGTGAAGTTGCGCCATGCGCCAGTTGTTCAGGAACTTGCCGCCGCGCATGGTGTCGCCGAAGTGGGTGCGCCAGTCGTCAGCCGCGTCGACGTTGGCCATCGCTGCTGCAATACCGCCCTCGGCCATCACCGTGTGAGCTTTGCCGAGAAGCGACTTGCAAACGATTCCGACGCTGGCCCCGTGAGCCAAGGCCTCAATCGCCGCGCGCAGTCCTGCTCCACCCGCGCCAATGATCAGAACGTCATGTTCGTGGCTTTCGAATTTGCTGTTCACAGAATTCGCAGGTCCCTGATTGCGCCGCTCGAAACCAGGCGCACGTAAAAATCAGCAAACCCGACCGAGAAGAGGCTTGCCCAGGCAAACAGCATGTGGCGCTCGTTAAGGAAGCTCAAACTTTTCCACGTAGAATGGCGCGCGCCGCCGAACTTTACACATGAGAAACAATCGAGCTTGCCACCAAACAAATGCCGCACCGAGTGGCAGGAAGCAAAATATAGCGACAACAGAATCACATTCACCAGCAGCACCACCGTCCCCACCCCGATTCCGAATCCATTCGAAAAAAAGAAGGCACTGATCGCATCGTGCCATAAAAACGCGAGAAAAATGATCGCCACATACATGAAGTAACGGTGCACATTCTGCAGTATGAAAGGGAAGCGGGTCTCGCCGGTATAGTTGCGTTTTCGCTCAGGCACAGCGCACGCCGGTGGATCCAGAAAAAAAGCCCGGTAATACGCTTTGCGATAGTAATAACAGGTCGCTCGAAAGCCGAGCGGACCACCCAAGATCAGCAACGCTGGCGAATATGGCCAGTACCGATGATGAATGTCGATGAGCGGCGAATAAAAAGGAGAGAGATAGGGAGCGGCCCAAAAGTATGCGCCTTCAAATGCCCGCCAGGTTGCGTATATCGAGAACCCGCCCAATATTACGACTACGGGAACGATCTGTGTCCACCAAGAACCCGTTCCGGCTGCCTGATACGCGGTTTGAGAAGCAGAGGCCATGACCCTTCCTACCCTGAAAAATTTTAATTCGAGTACCCAGCCCAAACGCGAACCGAGCATTATAGTTCGAGCACAGAAGGAAAGTGGACGATTTTTTCAAACCTGTTCTTCTCATTGATATCGCGAACAGACATCATCGGCGCAAAGCCGTATTGCTGGGCGTTAATTGCTTCGCTATGATCTAAGCATGAGTTTTCCCGACACCATAGTTTTGTTCATTCTTGCCCTGCTCCTGTTCGGGCCCAAAAAGCTGCCGCAGATTGCTCGTCAGGTGGGGAAGGCTCTAGCCGAGTTCAAGCGCGCATCGAACGAGTTCAAGGCGCAGATTGAGTCCGAAATTTCGCAGCTGGAGTTCGAGGAGAAAAGGAAAGAGCAGGCGCAAACGAGTTCGCCCAAGATCGAGCCAATGGCGGGATCAATCCCTGCTTCCTCTTCGCGTTTCGCTTTAGCCGAGAACACGCCCGACTCTGATACACCTTCGCCGGACGTAAATTCGCCCGCCCACAGCAGCCATGCCTGAAGCCGTCACCGAACTGGAACCACAAGAATCCGAACGCGAGCCCATGACCTCGATGAGTTTCCTCGAGCACTTGGAGGAGCTCCGAACCCGGATCTTCCACTCGCTGATCGCCGTCGCCGCCGGCATGGGCGTGTGCTGGTGGTATCACCAGGCCCTGTTCGGATACATGCAGAAACCCATTCTTGACGTGCTCCGGCAGAATGGACTCCCGCAAAAGTTGGTTTATCTGACACCCGCCGAGCCCTTCAACCTTTACTTGAAGGTTTCCGCGCTAGCCGGTTTGTTCCTGACATCGCCTTATGTTCTCTATCAAGTATGGCTGTTTATTTCGCCCGGTCTGTACCGCAAGGAAAAGCGCTATGCCATACCGTTCATGGTCTCCACGATTTTTCTTTTCGTGGCCGGAGGCTATTTTGGCTACCGCATGGTCTATCCGGCAGCCCTGAAATTCCTGATCGGCATCGGCAGCCAGTTCACACCCATGATTACCATCCACGAGTACACCGATCTTTTTCTCACGGTGATCCTGGGGCTGGGGCTGGTCTTTGAAATGCCGATTTTGATTTTCTTCCTGGCGCTCATGGGGGTCGTCAGTGCGGGCTGGATGTGGCGCAACATCCGTTACGGAATTCTTGCGATCTTCATTATTGCCGGGGCTCTCGCGCCCACGCCCGATATCAGCAGCATGTGCGTTTTTGCCGCGCCGATGGTCGCGCTGTATTTTCTGAGTATTGGCGTCGCGTGGTTCGTCCATCCCACCCAGCGGCAGGCGCGTGCATCCCGGAAAAAAGCATGAAGACTTGCAAACTTTTTTCCCTGATTTTTGTTCTAGCGCTGTTCGCATGCTCAAAGGGGAAGAATGTCGCGGCTTCCAGCGCCAGTGCGGGGTCAGCATCCCCTGCAAATACTGATGCATCGAATTTGCTGCCGGACAGCAGCCCGCCTCCGGCCTTCAATGCCAATCGCGCCATGCAATACGTAAAGGAAATCGTGGCTTTCGGGCCGCGGCCGATTGGAAGCGAGAACCACAAGAAAGTCGAGAACTACATTCTGTCGCACTTAAAGGGCGACGACGTTGAGCAGGATTCTTTCGACGTTCATCCCACCGAGGGGACATTTCCGGTTCGCAACATCATTGCGAAGTTTCCCGGAACGCGAGACGGGATCATTGTGATCGCCAGCCACTACGATACAAACTGGCCTCTGCGAAACACTTCATATATAGGGGCCAACGATGGCGCATCGTCTAGCGCGCTCCTGCTCGAAATTGCGAACCAGCTGCGTGGCAAGAAGCTCGACGGCTACAGCGTCTGGCTGCTGTGGGACGATGCTGAAGAGTCCATGAAGCTGCCGTGGGATGATCCCGAATCGCTCTACGGTGTGCGTCACCTGGCGCAAAAATGGCAAGATGATGGAACTCTCAAGAAGATCAAAGCATTCATTTTGGAAGACATGATTGGCGACGCGGATCTGAATATCGAGCACGAAGCCTACTCCACGCCTTGGCTTGAAGATCTTGTCGGTCAGGCAGCCACACGGGTTGGATATCAGTCTCATTTCTTTGCGCGAGAAATTTCTGTCGACGACGATCACCTGCCATTCCTTAAGCTCGGAGTCCCTGCAGTCGATCTAATCGACCTCAATTACGGCTACAACAACGTGTTCCATCACACCACCGATGACACCGTCGACAAACTCAGTCCGAAGAGCTTAGAGATTGTCGGCACTGTGACCCTTGAAACAGTCCGCCTGTTGAACCAGCGCTAGCCTTGTGTCAACCACTTGTGTGGAGCGGTTGGAGTGGAGCGGGCGTCCTCGCCCGCTACTCCGCAATCCACCATTCTTTCAGCATCTCTGTGCTGCCTCAACGTTGCTGGCTGCCGTAATTTCATTTCTAATCCCCACAGTACTCCATGAACCAAACCCTGGCCTGGATTCTATTCAATGTCTTCGTCGCCGCCATGCTGGTACTCGACCTCGGCGTCATTCATCGCCGTGCGAAGACTCCCAGCCTGCGCCACTCACTCGTCTGGACCGGTGTGTGGATCGCCCTGGCCGCGGCTTTCGCGGTGATTCTCTATGGCACACAAGGCCGCTCCGCCGCCCTTGAATTCTCCACCGGGTACGTGATCGAACTCTCGCTGAGCGCAGACAATCTTTTTATCTTTCTTCTTGTCTTTCGCTACTTCCGCCTGCCCGAGCCCGAGCAATATCGCGTGCTGTTCTGGGGAATTATCGGTGCGATTGTAATGCGCGCGGCTTTTATCTTCGCCGGCGTGGGACTAATTCGAAGATTTCACTGGATCATCTACGGCTTCGGCCTTCTACTCGTCTATAGCGGCATCCGGCTGCTGTTTCAGCGCGGTGCCGAAGTCAATCCCGACAAGAATCCATTGCTGCGCCTGCTGCGCAGATTCATGCCGGTAACGCCAGATTACGTCGACGGCAAATTCTTCGTGCGTGGCGAACAACTCTGCGCGACTCCGCTGCTGCTGGTGCTCATCGTGATCGAAACCACAGACGTGATCTTCGCCATCGATTCCATCCCCGCGGTTCTCTCGATCACCTTGAACACTTTCATCGTGTACACCTCAAATATTTTCGCAATCCTCGGCCTGCGCTCGCTGTTCTTCACACTTTCGTCACTAATGGATGTGTTTGAATACCTGCACTACGGGATTTCCTGCGTGCTGGTATTTGTCGGAGCGAAGATGCTGCTCTCGCACCACTACCCAATTCGCACCGATATTTCCCTGGCAGTAATCGCGGTAATCCTGCTAGTGACAATCGTCGCCTCGGCTCTACACCGTGAGGCGCCAGGCAAAGTCTGAGCTGGATATCCCTCGCATTGACCAGAATTTGACAACCAAGCCCTTGCGGAGTTGTACACTGTTTGGCGCAGGAGGATCGTTATGATCTCTCGCAGTGTTCCGACGACTTTCGTTTTGGCTGTGGTTTTGGTCGCAACGATCGGCTGTGGCTCGATGAACTCAACATCGAATCGCGTTCTTCAGTCGATGACTTTGACTCCCGCGAATGCTGACGCGCAGACCACACAAGGTCAAGTGCAATTCACCGCTATGGGCACATTCAGCATGGCGCCTTCTCCTGCGCCCGTGCCATTCGTCAGCCCATATACTGGCACTTGGTCCACTTCGGATATGAATATTGCAACCATAACTCAGGCAGGGTTAGCGAGGTGCGTTTCGGGGGCGACCGGTACGGTCACTATCAATGCGATCGCCTCAAGCAATTCCGGACGGGGAACGCAAATGTCGACGGCCGTATCAAGCAGCGCGAAGCTTACTTGTCCCTAAAGCATGCTCTGGACCAGCGAGGAGTCTATTCGAACCTGATCTTGTCGGTTGTGACCACAGAGTGTTTCTTAAACTTCGCGTCGTTATGGTCAGGATAATCTGTTCGATAATGCGCTCCTCGACTTTCTTCCCGCGCTAGAGCCGAACGCGCAACTAGCATTCCCACGATCTGCAGATTTCTCGCCTCGAACTCGCGCCGGCTGTGTGGGCGCGAAACCTTCTCGCCAATTTCTCCCAGCCTCTTTATGGCTTCCTTCAATCCACTACCGGTGCGCACGATTCCAACGTTCTTCCACATCAGCTCTTGCAGTTCACTGACTGAGGCGTCCACCGGAATACTCACCGGACCATTCGAGTACGCGGCCGGGGGAAGACCAGAAGCCCGCTTTGGATGCGCTTTGAGTTCATCACGCATCTTTTTTCCGGCACGGGCGCCGTAGACCAAACCCTCGAGCAGAGAATTGCTGGCGAGGCGGTTGGCCCCGTGAACTCCGGTTCCCGCCGCCTCTCCGGCAGCGTACAGTCCCGGCAATGTGGCACGACCCTCAAGGTCGGTGTGCATGCCCCCCATTGCGTAATGTGCCGCCGGCCGGATCGGAACAAACTCAGTGGTGATGTCGATGTTGTACAGCATGCAGGTCGCATAAATTCGCGGGAAGCGTTTACGAATGTGCCCTTCGTCCAGATGCGTCATGTCGAGATAAACCACAGGCTCTTTGGCGCGAACCCTTTCCAGTTCATGCATGATGGCTCGGGCCACCACGTCGCGCGGCGCGAGTTCGCCCATGGGATGGTACTTCGACATGAAGCGCATCATCTCCATGTTGCGGAGATATGCACCCTCCCCGCGCAGCGCTTCCGAAAGCAGAAAACGCGGAGCCTTCTTTAGATAGAGCGCCGTGGGATGAAACTGAATGAATTCCAGGTCGGTAACTTCCGCGCCGGCCCGGTAGGCCATTGCGACCCCGTCACCCGTGGCTACGCTGGGGTTCGTGGTATTCACATAGAGTTGTCCCATGCCTCCGGTAGCGAGCAGCACAGCGGAAGCGTGAATCGTGCTGTTCATGCCGTGATCGTCGATGACTCGCACGCCACTCACCCGGCCATTCTCCATCACCAGATCAGTAGAGAACTCGTATTCGCGGATCGAAATTTCAGGAAGCGTCTTAGCTTTGGCATACAACGCGCGCTGAATTTCGCGACCAGTCGAATCGCCGTGCGCGTGCAGAATCCTATTGCGGCTGTGCGCGCCTTCGCGACCAAAAGTCAGCTTGGTGCCTTCGCGATCAAACTGCGTTCCCCAGGCGATTAGTTCTTCGATTCGCCCCGGGGCGTCTTCAACCAACACCCGCGCCGCTTCTTGATTGCAAAGTCCGTCGCCCGCGTTGAGTGTGTCCTGCAGATGCAGGCTGATCTCATCCTCGTCGCTGAGCGCGGCTGCAATTCCGCCCTGAGCATATTGCGTGCTGGAGTCCGCAACCTCGCGCTTCACCAGCACCATGACCCGGCCCGCAGGAGCGAGTTCAATCGCTGCGCGCAGGCCGGCAATTCCGGCGCCAATGACCAGGAAATCAGTCTCAGAAGCAGCGGCTGGCATGACGAAATGGTATACCTGAAAGTCTTCGCATTCTACAAGCAATGCCGCAGGCGTCACCGAACCAGGTGAAGGACCTCCTCCCCGCTATCCGGTAGAGCGATCAACAGGTGGGGACAGCCGCCATCGGCTGTCGGTCGAGCTCCGCTCGACAAAGAAGTTGATCTTTACCTGACGGCTGAGAGCTGATGGCTGACGGCTTGTTATCATGTTCGCAATGGTCCGCATTCCGGTCAAGACTGCCTCACGCAACTATGAAGCTGTCATCGAGCACGGCCTGCTTTCGCGTGCCGGAGAAATCCTGCGTGAATTGCTCGGCGGAATACAACCAGTATTCGTGGTAACCGTTCCTCCAGTCCGGCGGCGCTGGGGAAGGGTATTGCTGCAGTCTCTTGCGGACGCGGGTTTCGTTCCCAGGATTCTCGAGATGCGCGATGGCGAGCGCTTCAAGCGGCTTTCCAGCTTGGAGTCTCTCGCCGACGATCTCGTGAAGCTCGGCGCGGATCGCAAGGCGGTTGTCATCGCTTTCGGCGGTGGCGTGGTTGGTGATGTGGCGGGCATGCTCGCGTCGGTTTACATGCGCGGAGTGCAACTTGTTCAAATACCCACTACTGTGCAAGCCCATCTGGACGCCGCCATCGGCGGCAAGACCGGAGTAAATCTAAAATCCGGCAAGAACCTTCTGGGCACGTTTTACCAACCGGTGCTTGTGCTCATCGATCCAGCGACTCTTTCCACTCTTCCGGATCGAGAATTTCGCGCCGGCATGTACGAAGCTCTCAAGTGCGGAGTCATCGGTAATCCCGAATTGTTTGCCCGCCTCGAGCAATGCTCAATCAAATCGCTGCGAAAAGACCGAGACCTTCTCACCTGGGCGATCTCGGAATCGGTTAGGCTCAAGGCGCAGGTGGTGTCGGCGGACGAAAAGGAAAGCGGTCTGCGCCGGGTTCTGAACTTTGGGCACACGCTCGGCCATGCACTCGAGACCGCAACCTCTTACCGACATTTTTTGCATGGCGAGGCAGTTGCTTGGGGAATGATTGGCGCCGCCGCGATTGCTGACGAAGTACGCTTCTCCAACAACGGGACCTTCGATCGTATTCGCGACGCAAGCCTCTCTTGGGGACCTCTCCCCAAAGTCAGCGTCACCACTTCCAGAGCCATGACGCTGGTTCGATCCGACAAAAAAACCGAATCCGGCGTGGTGAATTTTGTACTGCCCAAACAAATCGGAAAAGTCGAAGTCGTAAACCGCGTGCCGGAGACGGCAGTTGCGTCCGCGCTGGCGCAGATTCGGCGGCTTTCGCGTGAGTAGGGAAGTCATCGACAAATCCCCAAACAATCCGATTCGCGGCGCTGCTCCTCAAGGTACCTCCGACCGCGACTCCGCTTCCCGCGCTGTTCGCGAGATGTTCACGGCGATTGCGCCCCGCTACGATCTACTCAATCATCTGCTTTCCGCCAACATCGATAAGCAGTGGTGGCGGCGCACTGCGCGCACCTTCGCGCACATACTTGGGCAGCCCGGAGCCCGGATTCTAGATCTCTGCTGCGGCACCGGCGATATGGCGCTGGCGTTGCGGCGGCAGGGCCAGCAGGCGGAGATCACCGGCGCTGATTTTTCCCACACTATGCTGGTGCTGGCCGCGAAAAAAAAGTCAGCAGCGCGCCCTGTTCAATGGATTGAAGCCGACGTGCTGCAGCTTCCATTTACCGACCAGAGCTTCGACTTGGTCACTTCGGCATTCGGCTTCCGCAATCTCGCCGATTACGATGCTGGCCTGCGAGAAATCCTCAGAGTGCTTCGCCCGGGAGGTGAATGCGGCATTTTGGAATTCAGTCAACCCGAAGGATTTCTAGGCAAGATCTACGATGTGTACTTTAAGTCCATTCTCCCGCGAGTCGGCAGGCTGATTTCGGGCAACAGCGGGGCCTATTCGTACCTGCCAGCATCGGTCAAGCGTTTCCCTCAACCCCCGGAAATCCTATCTCGCATGCGTAGCGCCGGCTTTCGCAATGTCTCCTGGACTCCCTACACATTTGGAATCGCTGGCCTCTTTCTCGGAAAGCGTTAGGCTTTTTCGGCTGGCGCAGCTTGCACTTTCGCTTCGATCTGCCGGAAGCACTCGGCAAACGCATCGGCGATCGGAAAACGAATAACAGAGGCGTAATCGCTGCCAAGGAATTCTTCCAGGCGCGAGGTACTCATGATTGTGTCTGACGTCATGTAGGGCGCCACATCCGGAGGAATAGTCGAGAGCTTCATCGACCACAAAATTCGCAGCACCAGCGCAAACAGCGTCTCAGTCGGAACGCGTATCAGCTTCGCGTTGGCAAGACGAACGCATTGCTCGTAGGTCATCGGTCCGCCGCGACCGGCTACGTTCAGAACGCTCAGCCGCCGCCCTTCAGGTTCATTTTTGTTCAGTATGAATGCGATCAGGCGCGCCACATCATCAATGTGGACGAACTGAATTCGGTGGTGCAAATATTTATTGCCCGACGGCAACATGCAGGGAAGCCTTTTGCCCTCCCGCCGCATTCGCGCCGCCCGTTTGCTGGCGCCGCCCGGAATCCCGCGGAATGCTTCCATAAAATAATTCTCAATGCCGGCCCCGGCAAAAATGTGCGGCCGCAAAATGTAAACGCTGCATCCGCGCAAAGCCGGCGCTCGCTGCTGCACCACTCGGTCGGCTTCCATCTTGTGGATCCCATAAGCATAGGTGTGTGCCGCCAACGGAGTTTCTTCGGTGGCAGGGGTTGAGAGGCCCGGCCCGTAAGCAGAAACACTGCTCATGAAGATGAATTTCTCTACCATCGGCCATTCGCGATTGGCCTCAGTCACAGCTTCCATCACGCGCGCGGTCCCCGCCACATTCACCTGCCAAATGCGATCGCGATCCAGGATTCCCGTGCGCACTGCGTCCATCACGAACGCAAGGTGAACAACCGCGACTGGCCTCACCTCCCGCAGCAGTTGGATCATACCCAGGCACGACGACTCCAGGCTGAAATCCATCTCCACGAATTGCAAGGGAAGGTCAGCTTGTGGAGAGCGAAAGTCCACACCAACCACGCGGAATCCGGAGAGCATGGGCAGCAACCGCTGCCCGAGATTTCCGGAAATTCCCGTCACAACAATGGACGGAAGTGGGTCCGCCATTTATTTCTTTCCAGGAGGCGGAGGGGGTGTACCTTGAGTCGCCGGCCGCTCGCCCGGGTTTTTCAGCGATGGCGGCGCAGGCGTGGCAAAATACGTATCGTCGAAGGTAGTTTTCGCGGAAGTCTGCAATGAGTCGAACGCGTTCTTCATGTTTTGCCCCTGCACCGTGTGCGCGATCTCATCATGCACAGTCGCGAGCGGCAGGTCTTTGATCTCCTCCACCTTGTAAATCCTGTAGCCGGAAGCGTCGCTAAATATTTGGGACACCTCACCCGCCTTCATCTCGAAAATAGAGACATCGCTTGCCGGAATATTGGCCTTGCGCATGTTCTCAACTTTTACGTTCGTAACTTTGGCTTTAGTTCCCGCGAGATCGTTGGATTCCTGTTGCAGTTTAGTGGGGTCCTCGCCAGCGGCGGCCCGGGCGCGCAGCTTATCAGCTTCGTCCTTCATTTCGGCTTCCGAGGTTTCGCGCTTCTTCTGCGCGTCAGCGTCATTGGGCTGCCCCGCTGGGGTTTCAACTTGCTTTTGTTTGGGAACGTAAATTCGATCGAAGCTTATTGTCTTGTAGTCAGCCGCGTGCTGTTGGTAGTAGTCACTGATCGAGCTGTCAGAGACGCTGGCAGCATCCCGCTGCAGTTTTTCGCCTGCCTCGCGGGCGAGTAGTTGGAGCCGCGCTATATACATCTGCTCGTCGAAGTCAGGGGTCTTGTCGAGGCCCATTTCATGCGCTTTTTCCGCCAGCAGCAACACCGTCACATAGCGGGTGGCGAATGGCTTCTTATTCGCGGGAGGCATGTTGGGTTGCACCGCGCTCACTAACTTCTCAAACTCAGCCCGGGTGATTACAGTGGTGCAGTCGGCTGGTGTGGCGTTACTATTCGCCGGTTTTTCGCAGAGACCCTGCACCGTGATCACTGGCGCATCAGGCGCGACCGTCGAATTCGGAATCAGTTCATTCGACTCAGAGGGGCGTGGCTTAAGAGTAGGAGCCGGCTTGGTAGTCTGAGCTACGGCTGCGGCCGCCAGCACCAGACAGACGACGCCGTGCAAAACGCTTTTCAAAGGATACCTCCGGAGAATTTGAGGGTAATAGAGAATCCTAGCACAGGGGCGACGGGATCAACTTTCCCCGGATCGTGCTTGGCGGAACTCTCGTACGAAGCGATAATTCCCATATGTCAGGCGTGCCAGCCGCGTTCAGCTCCGAGTCGATGCGGGCAGAGAAGCGCAATGCCGCCGCCAATTCTCTGTTGGCCGCGCTTGCTACTACTGGCCTGAAGGTCTTTGTCGGCATTACTACCGGCAGCCTGGGCATTTTGTCTGAAGCCGGGCACTCCGCGCTGGATCTGGTTGCGGCGACAATCACGCTTTTTTCGGTCCGTGTTTCTGACAAACCGGCCGACGCCGATCATCAATACGGCCACGGCAAGATCGAAAATTTCTCTGCCTTCATCGAAACCGGTCTGCTGCTGGTTACTTGCGTGGTGATTATTTACGAAGCATTTAAGCGTTTGTTCTTTCATCACGTGGAAATTGAGCCAGGTGTGGCGGCTTTCCTTACTTTATTTTTCTCGATGGCGGTAGATTTCTGGCGTTCGCGCGCACTCGGTACCATCGCGGCAAAGTACGACAGCCAGGCTCTGCAAGCGGATGCGCTTCATTTCTCGACTGACATCTGGTCAAGCGGGGTCGTCGCCTTCGGACTTGCCATGGTGGTGCTCGGGCGCAGGACTCACACCCCATGGCTGGCGTCTGCCGATCCTGTCGCTGCGCTGTTTGTGGCTGGCGTAATCGTTTTCGTCAGCACGCGCCTGGCCCGCCGTACCATTGACGCCCTCCTTGACGCCGCTCCCGTCGGCGCGCGCAGCAAAATCATTACCGCCCTCAAAAGCGTGGAGGGCTTGCTTGAGGTCGATCGTGTGCGTATCCGTCGCGCCGGAAATCGCTACTTCGCCGATGTGTCAATCGGGCTGGCACGCAATGTCACTTTCCAACGCTCAGGCCAGGTCGCGGACGAAGTTACCAGCACCGTGCACCGGCTTCTTCCGAACGCAGACGTTGTGGTCCATCCCATTCCCCGAGCGGCTTCGGCGGAAAACATTTTCGACCGCGTCCGAGCGGTTGCGACCCGCCACAATTTGAACGTGCACGACGTCAGTGTTCAGGATTTGCATGGGCACTTGCACGTAGAACAACACCTGGAGATGGATGAGAACTTGCCGTTGAAGCAAGCGCACGACGGTGTAAGCCTGCTCGAGTCCGAAATTCGTCAGGAAATCCCGGAGATAGCGTCAATCCTCACCCATATTGAGAGCGAGCCAGCTACCATTGAAGCCGGCGAACAGATTGAGCGGGATGCTCGCCTGGAAGAACGCCTGAAGTCAGTATCGGGTGAATTTCCCGACATTCTGGACACTCACGACATCGCGGTCAAGCGCGTCAATGGACGGGTGTACGTCTCGTGCCACTGCACTTTTCCGGACGACATGCCGCTTTCCCGGGTACACGATGTGTCCACCGCGCTCGAAGCCCGATTTAAACAGGAGGCGCCGGAATTGTTCCGCGTCTTAATCCACCCAGAGCCAAGTACAGATAATCGGAGGTGACAGTTGGTAAAGGCAACCGTGAAATGGGCGGGCCAATTGCAGTTTGCAGGAACTGGCAATTCGGGCCATTCCGTGCTTGTAGATGGCGAGAGTAAAGCCGGCAACAGCCCCATGGAGCTTGTGCTGATCGCGCTCTGCGGATGCACGGCTTACGATGTGGTGAGCATTTTGCAGAAGAAACGCGAACCGCTCACCGCCGTCGAAGTCAGCGCTCATGGCGAAAAAGCCTCCGAGCCGCCGCGCGTTTACACCGCCATCAAATTGCTGTATCGGGTGTCCGGAAATGTCGCGCGCAAAGCGGTGGAAGATGCCGTGCGCCTGTCAGAAGAAAAGTACTGCTCGGTTGCCGCCATGCTGAACAAGACCGCCCGAATCACCTACGAAATTCACTTGGACAAAGACAAAGAATGACACGAAGCCCGGGCGTGTCTCCATCTTCAGTGCCACCGGTCTCCGAGTCTCGCGGCAAGTACACCGGTGCGCTCCGTGGCTTTTTGTACATAGGTGCCGCCGCGTTTTTCTGGGGCGTGTCCGCCAGCTTAGGCCGAGCAGCGTTTACTGGGCGCCTGCTGCCGGACTCCGGAATTCGCAGCGTGGACCCGCTGATTCTTTCTCAGTGCCGGACCAGCTTCTCATTTCTCGCGGTCGCCCTGGGGTTAATCGCGCGGCGCGGTATCAAATCGCTGCGGATGCCAAGGCGAGATTTGGGCAAACTATTTGTTCTGGGATTGACCGGCGTGGCCGCTTCAAATTATTTCTATTACCTTGCCATTCAAAGAACTAACGTCGCGACCGCCATCATTGTCCAGTACACGGCGCCGGTGTGGGTGTTGCTTTACGTGGTGGCTCGCGGCGCCGAGCGTTTGACGATATCGAAGATCGGTTCAGTCCTGCTCGCAATTACCGGAATCGCGCTAGTGATAGGGCTGTTTCGGCACGGCGGAATTCAACTCGACCTCATCGGCGTCATCGTAGCGCTGGTCGCTGCCTTCTCGTTCACTTATTACAACATTGGCGGGCACTACCTGCTTACGCAATATGACCGATGGACCGTATTGCTTTATACAACTCTTGCAGCATCCCTGTTTTGGCTCATAGTCAATCCGCCTAATAAGATTGTGGCCGCCCACTATTCCGGAAGTACTTGGCTCTTCCTTGCTGTGTTTTCTTTTCTCTCGGTTCTGCTGCCGTTCACCTTTTATTTCGCCGGCCTCGAACTTCTTGTGCCGACCAAAGCCATCATCGCGAGTTGCCTGGAGCCGGTGTTCTCAATCCTGATCGCAGCCATTGCTTTGAAAGAAATCGTGGGCCCGACGCAGGCGCTTGGAATCGCCATGGTGCTAAGCGCTATTGTGCTGGCGCAAAGGTCTGGTTCAGATCTTCACCGTATAACCAGCCCGGTCGATTGACCCTCGCCGGGTCTTTTGACCAATTATTTACAAAAAATTCTGCTCCGACACTTTGGTTACCTCCACTTTCGCGGTAAGTTCAGCTAGCCTGATCTGCGGAGTAACTGTATGAACCTAAGGATGTCCCGCCCGGCCGCGCTGCTTCTATTTGCCGCGATCTCGGTCGTCCCATGTTTCGCTCACCACATGGCGGTTGTAGTCTCGAAAGAGAATGGCGTTACCGCGATGTCATCAGTACAACTGGGAAAAATGTTTCGCGGGGAGACCAAGAAGTGGGCTGACGGTAAGAGTATCCAACTGGTCCTGCATCGGGCGTCCACTGGTGAGGCGCTAACTCTCCAACATTTGAACAAGATGTCAGCGCAGCAGTGGCAAAAGTGGATGGCCGAGCACAAGGATTCTCTGAAACTTGTGGATTCAGACGAGGACGTTTTGGGTTACGTCGAAAGCACGCCGGGAGCGCTCGGCTTAGTGGAAGTCCACTCCCTGAACGATCACGTGAACATCATCCGTGTGGACGGTAAAGTCCCAATGGAAGACGGCTACCTGCCTCACTAAAAAAGTCTCAGCAATCGGCAGTCAGGGTTTTGCGTTTCATCAGTCCGAAATAGTGCCGCGCCTTCACAATGTCCTGTTGGATCTGCTCTCGCAATTTCTCCACTGAGCTGAATTTCATCTCGTCTCGAGTGCGCGACAGAAAGAAAATCTCAATTTCGGTTTCCGCCGTTATCTCGAGCGGATGAAAGTCCAACAAATGACTTTCTATGGCAAACGAATCGTTACCGAAGGTTGGCCGGTTCCCAACGTTAGTGACCGAATCAAAACATTCCTGCGCCACGCGAGTCTGCGTAACGTACACTCCGTCGCGCGCCACTAATTCTTCGTAGCGGCTGAGATTAATCGTAGGCACCGTGTACTTTGAACCGTAGCCACGCCCCCGACCCGCGGTGGATTGAATACTGAACGGACGTCCAAGCAAGAATCGCGCGCGGCGAATATCGCCCGCCTGAATCAGTTCGCGAATCCGCGTGCTCGACACCGATTCCCCGCGCAGGCGCGTCTCCGGATACGCCACCACCTCAAAGCCACACTCAGCGCCGAGTTGGGTTAGTAAGTTAACATCCCCTGCAGCCTTGTGGCCGAAGCGGAAGTTATAACCTTCGTGAACCTCTAGAGCGCGCAGCTTGTCGATGAGAATGTGTTTTACAAATTCCCGCGGACTCATCAGCGAGAGATCGCGTGTGAAGGGAATTACGGCCACCGCATCGATTCCTGTCTTTTCAAGCAACCGAAGTTTTTCCGGAGTCGGCGTTAGCAGCTTGAGCCCGGAATCCGGCCGCAGAATACGCATAGGATGAGGCTCGAAGATCACAGCAACGGAACGTGCCCGCCGCTGCTTCGAGCGCGCCACAATCTCTTTCAGCACCCGAACATGCGCCCGATGCACGCCGTCAAAATTGCCCACGCTGACCAGCGACGGCCCAAAATGCGCCGGAATCTCTTCGAGTCTGTGAAAAATCTGCATTAAACCAGACCATGTTTGGACCCGCCCCCGGCTGTCCAAACTTAAATCTCGAACTCCAGCTTCATCCCGTCATAGGAAAGCTTCACATTGTTAGGCAAGCTGGCATTCGTACTCTCATGAGGTAAGTCGTGACAGATGTGAGTAAAAAACGCCCGTCGGGGTTTCAATCGCTCAACCGTTTGCAGGGAATTCTCCACTGTCGAATGCGTCGGATGCGGCTTGTAACGCAGCGCATCTAGGAACAGTACGTCAAGCCCTTGCAACTTGGCCAGAGAGTTTTCAGGAATGTCGCTGTGGTCGGTCAAATAAGCTGCCGATCCGAAACGAAACCCGTAAATTTCCGCGTCCCCGTGGATCAGCACGATAGGTTCGAATCGCGCCCCAAACAGTTCCACTGAGCCGTCGATCGGTCTCAACTCTACTCGCGGCAGTCCGCCAAATTTGTAATTCTCGTCAAAGATGTAGCCGAACATTTTGCGAATGAACTCGGCAGCATCGGGATGCGCATACAGCGGCAGCCGGTTCGGTTTGTGCAGGAAGCTGAGTGGCCGCAGATCGTCGATTCCCAGGAGGTGGTCCGCATGGGTATGCGTGTACAGCACTGCATCGAGGCTTCGAATATTTTCGCGGATCGCCTGTTCGCGAAAGTCCGGAGTGGTATCGATCAGAACCGAGCGCGCGTCGTATTCAATGAGTACGGACGGCCGAGTACGTTTATCCCGTCGGTCCGACGAATGGCAAACCGCGCAATCGCAGCCAATGGTGGGCACGCCCATCGACGTGCCGCTGCCCAGCACGGTCAGCGTGGCCTTCATTTTGCGGCGGGAACCTGCTGCGCGCTCTTGGCGATGGCATTCGTCACTTCCACATAAGCCATCCGCAGTTCATAGAGCGCATTCTGCAGAAAATTCTCTTCCTTCGAGGTGAGATTGCCCTTGGTCTTGTCGCGGAGCAGCGTCATGGTATCGATGGTCTGCCGCGCGCCAATTAAATCCACCTGCGGCGGTATTCCTTGTTCGTGCATGAGGCCGAGCTGCAGCATGCCGCTCATGTACATCTGGGCCAGAAAGCGCTCGAACGTGATCTCCATCTCCTTAGGGGACATTCCGTTCAGCTCAGCCTGGCGGTCCATCTCCGCTGAAGATTTCTGGTAGGCCTGAGCCTGTGCGTGCTGCTCGGCTGCAGTCGGACCTTGCGGCTCCGCGCTTTCCGGGGAGGGCGTTTCCTCGGCCGAACTCAGTGGAGCGGCCTTCGGCGGTTTGATCGCAACCGGCTGTTCCTGCTCTTCCGGTGCATCCTTGCGCAACTCACCATCGGACGTAAAGAGCCGCCGGTCGGTTACAGTGAAGGTCTCTTGTTTTCTCTCAGCCATAAGATGCACGTGTGGGTCGGACATTCTTGTCCGACAGTTATTGCCTTACTTGTCGTCTATAGTATCCCGGAAAACGGTAACGTCGTCGCTTTTACTCGGGCCTTGCCCGCAGTTAATGTTTTCTCGGGCGCCATGAACTCTCTCCGCAAATAACCCAATGCAAGGCGCTTTTCGTTCAGTGGTTCAGCCGCAACGCTGGTGATCTCGCCCACGTCCTTGCCTTCGCTCTGGATTTTTGTTCCGGCAGAAGGAACCGGCCCTTCCACTTCGAATCCCAAGAAGGCCTTATGAACGGCACCGCGCGACCTGATGCGTTCAACTATTTCCTGCCCAATGTAGCAGCCTTTGTTGAAATTCAGTGCACGCTCCTGCCCGGTTTCGTGAGGAAGAGTTTTCTCTCGGATGTCTTGGCCAACCTTGGGAATCCCGCATAGAATTCGGAATGTTTCTAACGTTGCCTCGTGGACTTCAACCCCGCCAGCCTGCAGCAAAGTATTCCACACAGACTCAGCTTGTTCCGCCGGAACCCACAATTCATAGTTTGGAAAACATGGATTGTCCCCACGAATCAGCTTGTGCGCGGCGCCATTCCAGTTCACGTCCGCAAGTTGCAACGGCTCGAGAGTCTCGGTCAAGCCTAATGAGGCGACCACCTCGCCAGACTTTGGACCCGTCATGCTGAAGACGGCAGTTTTCTCGCTCAGGTCTTCAATCTCGACCTTATCCATAATGATGTACTTGCGAAAAATCTGCAGTAGCCCTGCCAATTGCGCCCTCTCTGTTTCTATAAGCAGGCTCTCTCCGCGATTAAAAGCATACAGGTCGGCCTGAATGTGCCCTTGCGGCGTGAGAACAAACGCGTAAACTCCATTGCCCGACGCCAGATCACGAATATTGTTGCTGACCATGCCGTTCACCCAGCGTACGCGGTCGCGACCGGTCAGAGAAATCAGCGCGCGATCTGGCCGGTAGATTCCACAGCCAGCAACCAGGGCGGTCAGCTCCCGCCGGCTGTCGGTCACTCCGGACGCATTCTGCTCTTCTTGCGCTAGAACATGCATGCTTACTTTGATTATAGCGGAGCAGTTCCGGTCGCACCCGGTTCCGCGGCGGACCTTCGACATGGGTTGTTGTATCAGTGCACGGCTTTCGGCCGTGCCGCCATTTCTGGAACAATATGTGGGCCTTAGCCCTGAGGGTTAGCACATGTTTGTCACGACCTGGTTTTCTGCTATCTTCCTCCGGTGGCTCCGAAGAAAAAGATCGCCGTTATTCCCGGCGACGGTATCGGCAAAGAGGTCATTCCTCAAGCCGTGCGGGTCCTTGAGGCCACCGGCGCGCCGCTCGCGTTGACCTCTTTCGATTGGGGCGCCGACCGCTATCTCGCCGATGGCACCACTGTTCCGCCCGACGACTTCGAGAGGCTCGGACGCGAATTCGACGCCATTCTCGTCGGGGCTTTCGGCGATCCGCGCGTGCCGTCGAATATTCACGCCAAAGAAATCCTGCTCGGCATGCGCTTCAAGATGGACCTCTACGCAAACGTCCGCCCGGTAGGCCTGCTCGATGCAT
>Ga0207053_10087_pt1 | contig 23235 bp, 21 predicted proteins | sample Alteio_BWMinCont_59_FD_153290 | JGI IMG/M metagenome (GOLD analysis project Ga0207053, IMG submission 153290) | Enriched cells from forest soil in Barre Woods Harvard Forest LTER site, Petersham, Massachusetts, United States -... | ecosystem: Environmental > Terrestrial > Soil > Temperate forest >...
GGTGTCGCGCTCCAATAAACACGCCGTGGCACAGGCGCTCGTGGAACGCATGAACGCCAGCCGCACCCTGCGAAATTTCTTGTTTGTGGTGATCGATCAGCGCCGCACCAGGCTGCTGCCGGAGATTTATCAGGCCTTCCTGACGCAGCTTGACGAGGGCGAGGGTGTCGCGCGCGCCAGCGTCACTTCCGCGCGGCAGTTGAACGAAGGCGAGAAGAAGCAGCTTCGAGAGGCGCTCGAGCGGCTGAGCGGCCGGCGCGTGGAAGCGCGCTACGGTCTCGATCCCGCGCTCATTGCCGGCGCGGTAGTGCGCGTCGGCTCGACCATCTATGATGGTTCGGTGCGTACGCAGCTCGAGCGGCTGCGAGCGCAGCTCGAGTCCCAATAGGCAACCAGGAGCAAAGCAGGCATGGCATCCATTAGAGCGGACGAAATCACAAAGATCCTTCGCGCGCAGATCGCCAATTACGATCAATCGGTAGCCGTCGACGAGGTGGGCACGGTCATCTCGGTGGGCGACGGCATCGCGCGCGTCTACGGCCTCGAAAAGGTGATGGCCGGCGAGATGCTGGAGTTCCCGCACGACGTCTTCGGCATTGCGCTCAACCTGGAAGAAGATCAGGTCGGCACGGTTCTGCTGGGCGAATACACGGCCATTGAAGAAGGCGACACGGTCAAGCGCACACGCTCGATCATGTCAGCGCCGGTAGGAGACGCGCTGATCGGCCGCGTGGTCAATCCTCTCGGCGTGCCGCTCGACGGCAAGGGCCCGATCGTCACCGAACACCGCAATCCCATCGAACGCATCGCCCCCGGCGTAATCGACCGGCAGCCCGTGCGCGAGCCATTGCAAACCGGCATCAAAGCGATCGATTGCATGATTCCCATCGGCCGCGGCCAGCGCGAGCTGATCATCGGAGACCGGCAGACGGGCAAGACCGCCATTATCCTGGACACGATCATTAACCAAAAGGGCGGCGATATGATCTGCATCTACTGCGCGATCGGGCAGAAACGCTCGACCATCGCGCAAGTGGTGAAGATCCTGACCGATGCCGGCGCCATGGACTATACAATCGTGGTGGCGGCTTCGGCGACTGAACCCGCGACCCTGCAGTACATCGCCCCTTATTCCGCTTGCGCCATGGGCGAATTCTTCCGCGATTCCGGCCGCCATGCCGTCTGCTTCTACGACGATCTCTCCAAGCACGCGCAAGCCTACCGCGAAATCTCCCTGCTGCTGCGCCGGCCGCCGGGGCGCGAGGCTTTTCCCGGCGACGTCTTTTACCTGCACTCGCGGCTGCTGGAACGCGCCGCCAAGTTGAATGACGAAAAGGGCGGGGGGTCGCTGACGGCCTTGCCGGTGATTGAAACGCAGGCGGGCGACGTCTCGGCGTACATTCCCACCAACGTCATTTCCATTACTGACGGCCAGATCTATCTCGAAGCCGACCTCTTCAATAGCGGCATCCGGCCGGCCATTAACGTGGGACTATCGGTGAGCCGCGTGGGCGGCAACGCGCAGATTAAAGCCATGCGGCAGGTGGCCGGAACTCTCCGGTTGGACCTGGCGCAATATCGCGAACTGGCGGCATTCGCTCAGTTTGGTTCTGAACTGGACAAGGCCACGCAAGCGCAGCTCGCCCGCGGCCAGCGCCTCACGCAACTGCTCAAGCAGGATCAGTTCTCGCCGTTGCCGGTCGAAAAGCAGGTGCTGGTGATCTTTGCGGGAACCAACGGCTACCTGGACAGCATCGAAGTTTCCGAAGTGGAGCGCTTCCAGCGCGACCTCCTGGCGTTTGCCGACGCTCACGCGGGCGCGCTGCTCCACAAGATCGCCACGAAAAAAGCCATCGACGACGAGATCCGCGAAGGCCTGAAGAAAACCCTTTCCGAATTCAAGGAGCGATTCACGGCGGGAGCGGCGGCCGCGCGCTAGCGGCGATTCCCCGGCGATAAATACCTTCCGATGGCAACGCAACTCGACATTAAACGCCGCATTCGCTCGGTGAGAAACACCCAGCAGATTACCCGGGCCATGAAATTCGTGGCCGCGGCTCGGCTGCGCCGGGCCCAGGAGAAGGCCTTCGCGGCGCGGCCCTTTGCGCGCGCGATCTCGCGTCTGGTTCGCTCGGCGGCGCGTCGCATGCCGGAAAGCACGCATGCGCTGCTGCATCGCCGTCCGGAGAAGCGCCTTCTGCTGCTGGCCGTCAGCGGCGAGCGCGGACTATGCGGCGCGTTCAATGCCAACGTGATTCGCCGCACGGTGGAATTTCTGCGCGAGCACGCCGAAGAAAATCCGTCCATCATCACGTTAGGCCGCAAAATTCGAGATGCCATGCGCAAGCAGCCGTGGAAGATTGTCGCCGAGCACGTGGACGTCACGGCGCGGGTGGAGCTATCGAAAGCGGCAGAAATTGGGAAGGAAGTAATCGCCCTGTACGAGAGCGGCGAAGTGGATGCCGTCTATATCGTGTTCAACGAGTTCAAATCCGTGCTGGCGCAAAATTTGAAACTGGAGAAACTGCTGCCGGTCGAGCGCGACTCCGCTCAGGCGGACGAAGGCGTTCCCTCGAAGCCGGAGGACACGGGAATTGAGTACCTTTACGAGCAGCCGCCGGCCGAAATCTTGGGGTATTTGCTGCCTCGTTATGTGCAGGTGCAGATTTTCCGGGCTCTGGCTGAATCCGCGGCGGCGGAACATGCCGCGCGCATGACGGCCATGGATTCGGCGACAAATAATGCCGGCGAGCTGATCGATCAGCTCACGCTGTTCATGAACAAAGTCCGCCAAGCTGCGATTACCAAGGAAATTATCGAGATCGTCAGCGGCGCGGCATTGGCCGGCTAATCCCGGCAGCAAACAAGTTTTTCGCAAGGAGCAAATAATGCGTGGCGATGCCAACAATATTGGCCGCGTGGTGCAGGTGATCGGCCCCGTAGTGGATGTGGAGTTTCAAGAACATCATCTGCCTGAGATTTACAATGCTGTGCGCATCACGAGCGAGGGTTTCGACGTTCCCGAGCCCATCGACATCGTCGCGGAGGTGCAGCAGCACCTCGGCGAAGGGCGTGTTCGCACGGTGGCCATGAAGCCGACCGAAGGACTCGTGCGCGGCATGAAAGCCATCGATTCGGGCGGCCCCATCACCGTGCCGGTGGGCCGCGCCACGCTCGGGCGCGTGCTCAACGTGCTGGGCGAGCCCGTCGATAATCTGGGCGAAGTGCACGCCAAGATCCGCTATCCCATCCATCGCCCGGCGCCTTCGCTCGAGGATCAATCCACGCAGCTCGAAATGTTCGAGACGGGCATCAAGGTCGTGGATTTGATGGAGCCGTACCTCAAGGGCGGAAAGATCGGCCTGTTCGGGGGCGCCGGCGTGGGCAAAACGGTGCTGATTCAGGAACTGATCCACAACGTGGCCATGAAGCACGGCGGCGTTTCGGTTTTTGCCGGCGTGGGCGAACGCACGCGCGAAGGCAACGATCTGTGGCTCGAAATGCAGGAGTCCAAGGTCGTGGTGGCCGGCGATTCCGAAAAATCGCGCGCCGCGCTGATCTACGGTCAGATGACCGAGCCGCCGGGAGCGCGCTTGCGCGTGGGTCTCACCGGCCTGACCGTGGCGGAATATTTTCGCGACGAAGAGGGGCTCGACGTGCTGCTGTTCATCGACAATATTTTCCGCTTCGTGCAGGCGGGCTCGGAAGTTTCGGCCTTGCTGGGGCGCATGCCTTCCGCCGTCGGTTATCAGCCCAACTTGAATACCGAGATCGGCGAATTGCAGGAGCGCATCACTTCCACCAAAAAAGGTTCGATCACTTCGGTGCAAGCCATCTATGTGCCCGCCGACGACTACACCGATCCCGCTCCGGCGGCCACCTTCACGCACCTTGACGCGACCACAAACCTGAGCCGGCAGATCGTCGAGCGCGGAATTTATCCCGCCGTCGACCCGCTGGCCAGCTTCTCGCGCATTCTCGATGCGCGCATCGTCGGACAGGAGCACTACGACGTGGCCCGCTCGGTGAAAGGCGTGCTGCAGCGCTACAAAGACCTGCAGGACATTATCGCTATTCTGGGCATCGAAGAGCTTTCCGACGAAGACAAGCTTACTGTGGCGCGCGCGCGGAAGATCGAGAAGTTCCTTTCGCAACCGATGTTCGTCGCGGCGCAATTTACCGGCCTCGAGGGCAAGTACGTAAAAATCGAGGACAGCATTCGCGGCTTCAAAGAGATCGTGGAAGGCAAACACGACGAGGTTCCCGAGCAGGCCTTCTACATGGTGGGAACGATCGAAGAAGCGATTCAAAAAGCCGATAAGATGGCGGCGACGGCGTAGCCCGCCGATCGCGGAGAGTCGATTCCATCTTGGCCGACGCTATTACGCTCGAAGTGGTTACCCCGGAACGCGAAGTGGTTCGCGAATCCGTGGACGAAGTGCAGTTGCCGGGGCTCTCCGGTTATCTCGGAATACTTCCCGGCCATACGCCCTTGCTTACGGAATTGGGGATCGGCCCGCTGACTTACAAGAAAGGCTCGGGGACCGGCTACGTCGCGGTCATGGGCGGCTTTGCCGAAGTGCTGCCGGAACGCGTCACCGTCTTGGCGGAAGCGGCCGAGCGGTCCGAGGAGATCGACGCGGCTCGGGCACGCACGGATCTTGCCGAAGCCGAAAAGAAACTGAATACAGGCGGCGCCGATCCCAATACGGATTGGGATGCCGTCTTGAAATCGGTAGCGAGCGCCCGTGCGCGGCTCGAGGCCGCAACGCACGGAGAGCGCAGCGCGACCAGGGAGACATAGCCTCAGAATGGAATCGATCCGCCTCTACACAACCCGCTGGTGTTCCGATTGCTGGCGGACGAAACAATTTCTGAACGAGCGCGGCGTCCCCTATGAAGAAATTGATGTTGACGAGGATGTCGATGCCGAAGAGCTCATTCTCCGCGTGAATGAAGGCCGCCGGAAAATCCCCACGATTGAAGTCGATGGACGCTATTTCGCCTGCAGTCCCTTCAACCCCGAGCAACTCGCCGAAGAACTCAAGATTCCACTCAATCCTTGAACTGGCTTAGTCCAATGCCTCGCGTCATCACGCCGGCTATTTCGAGCTGATCGTCGAGCAAAATCAGATCGGCATCGGTGCCCGCCTTCAGGCAGCCTTTCCGTTGCTCGAGACCCAGCAAGCGCGCGGGATTGGAAGTAAGCATCGGCAGAACGTCGCCCAAGGAAATGCCGAGCGCAACCATATGCCGCAGTGCTCGGTCAAGGGTAAGCGTGCTGCCGGCGAGCTTCCCCTCGGAATTGCGCGCGACGCCGCCCGCGACGCTCACCTCGAATGTGCCCAGCTTATATTTGCCGTCCGGCATGCCCGTGGCGGCTGTGCCATCGCTCACCAGGATCACGTCCCGCGGGCCTTTCGTCGCGAAGAGAATGCGAATGGCCGCGGCGTCGACATGTACGCCATCGGCGATCAGTTCGGCCGTGACGCCGGCGGAAGTGAGGACCGCGCCCAGCACGCCAGTTTCACGATGCGCGAACGGGCGCATGGCGTTAAAGACATGCGCCGCATGCCGGGCGCCGCGCGATATCGCCGCCATGGCCTCGGCGTAGCTGGCATCCGTGTGACCCACTGAAACAACCACGCCGGCCTGGAGCGCTTCGGTAATGAGGTCGGCGGCTCCAGGCAGTTCGGGCGCTAGCGTCAGAATGCGCGCTGTGCCTTTGGCCGCCGCCAGGAATCGCCGAAAAAGCGAAACCGAAGGCGCCGTAATCCATTCCGCGGGGTGAACGCCTCGCCGGGCGCGGCTGATGAAGGGCCCCTCGAAGTGCACGCCGAGGATCTCAGCCGAAGGCGCGCCGCCAGGGGATTCGCATTTTCGGCGTTCCATCCAGCCGGCAACGGCCTCAACGGCTTTGCAGGTGGCTTCCTCGCTCGCAGTGACGGTCGTGGCCGCGAGCGAAGTCGTGCCCCGCGCAGCCACGCTTGCCGCGATCGCCGTCAACGCTTCCGGGCTCGCCTCCATCATGTCGTGTCCGGCCGCGCCGTGCACATGGACATCGATGAAGCCGGGGACAATTGTGAAGGCGCGTTTGTCGAAGCGACGCGCGGATGCTGGAACTGCAATTTCTTTCTGGGGACCTACCGCCACGATCTTCTGGCCGTCGACCAAAACAACCGGATCCGCAATTTCATCCAGAGGCGTGAGAGCGCGCCGCGCGAATATGGCTTCCAGACCCATGGCAAATCATCGTACTGGAAGTGGTCCGCCACGCGCTAGCAGTGGAGGTCATCTTCGGGAAGCCGGTTACGAATTGCCACGAGCAATGAGAGGGATAGGTTAAATCCGGTGAACCGACTATTCCCAGTGCTAAAGCCTTCCGCCTAAGAAGCACCCAATAGGACAAAACGGAAGGAGGGTCCCCACCCGCGACCCTCCTTCCGTTTTCTGCAGCCTAGGCTCTTGCCAGGCTGCCCCGCCAACTTTTAGTTATCTGTCCTTACAGCGGAGGCTTGCGTCGGCTGCGCCTTGGGGACGCTCATGTACCCGACGATTTTGTCCTTCGCGACTTGGTTAACCACAAGTTCAAGGGGCGTTCGGGTCCCGCGCGTGTAGAAGTAGATGGGCTCGCCGATCGCGCGGTTCTTCTTCTCGAGACGCATGTCGTCTACATAGAGGGCAACCGTGAACTGATTCTTCTTCACATTGGTGTCGCGAAGCTCAACCATAAGGTCGCCGACTTTGGAGCGATTGCCCTTGCCGCTGAGCGTGAACTCAAAGTAATCGCGCTCACCTAACCGGCGGAGTTGGTCGATCTCATCATGATTGCGAGCGATCAAGGTGCCGAATTCGGTGCGGGTCGTGTTGAGATTGTTCTTGGTCGCTTCCAGATCGGTTTTCACTCCGGTGACATCGCCGCCCAGAGACTTGACGTCGTCCGCATTCGCTTTGCCGGCCAGTTCGGATTGCACGCTGGTTAGCTTCTTGGCGTAGTCGTCGCCAATCTGGCCGTTCTGGCGGCGCGTCGTCGTGATCTCGTTTTGGGTCATCTTCAGCTTGTCCGTTATGGCCACCAGTTCGTTTTGCAATTGGGCGTTGACGTCTTCGGCCTGTGTCAGCCGCTGGTTCAAAGCGTCGAAGTTCTGTCCCAACTGCTTGCTCTGACTATTTTGGCTAGCCAGGGTCTGTTCCGCTCTCCTGGCCTGTGTCGTGGCGTTCCAACCCACTCCCAAGCCCAAAATCGAAACTGCAGCGAGCACAACGACGGCTAGCCAGACCCACCGAGGCGTTCCATCTCCCTCTGTACGGGGCTCGTCTGTCCGCATTTCCTCTCGGTCGTTATAGTGCTTTTCGGATGCGTCGCTCATCGAAGGTCTCCTTCTGCTCAATGAGGATATGGTGCACGTCCCCCGCCAAATGAAGAGCACGGAAATGTTTAGCTATCTAATTGAATGCACTAGAGTTGTATCATTGTCAGGCATGGATAACTGAGCCGATAAGGGAATGGGCTTGTAATATTTACCTGTCTGTAATTCGCACCGTTGGTTTAGCGCTGGTAAATGCCTAGGGATCCGGGAAGAAAGCTATGCAAGTCGGTAACTAACTGTGAAAAAGTGGGTTAGGCAACCCGTGTATTCGGAATGTCGGGTTGTCCATCGAAGTAAACCTCAAGAGTCTGCTGTGCCGCCTCAAGTACCAGATGGCAATTCTCGCAATGGCCAACGTGGCGCTTGACCACGGTAGCCACGCCCGGCGACAGGCGACCTTCGAGATATTCGCAAATTAGGCGGACAGTCTCTCTACACGTCATGGCAGCCCCCTGAAAAAAACCTACCCCTACAATGCTATGCACGACACGCTCCAACCCGGTCCAGAGGTAAAGTCACGCAGCGAGCCTCTAAAATCAGATATTTACGAATGAGTGACCCTTGTTACGGTCTATCGACTGGGGGCCAGAGCCGGAAGTTTTTTCCAGGCAGGTTTCATTTTGGTATAGTACGTATAGTCCTAAATGGCCAAGCAGGCAAACCGGGACCGGTTCGATTGCAGGCCACGAAGGACTAGCGGGTAACAGTCATTCGCCGCAGGGCCTCAATGCGATCGGGAAGCGGCGGGTGGGTGCTGAAAAGGCCCATGAATACTTGTCCCGCGCTTAGCGGTGTAACGATATAGAGGGAGGAGGTCGCCGGGGAAACGTTGGTCATCGGAATGCGCTTATTATACGTACCGAGCTTCTCAAGCGCGCTGATCAGCCCATACGGGTGGCCTACCAGACGCGCCCCTGCCGCGTCGGCGGCGTATTCTCGCTGCCTTGAAATTCCCAACTGGATCACCATAGCGGCAATTGGCGCCACGATCACCATTAAGAGCGCTTCCAGGCCGCCGCCACGGCGGTCGCGATTGCCGCCAAACCCGCCGAAAAGCATCGCCCAGCGGCCCATGTAGGCGATCCAGCTGATCGCGCCGGCCAAAGTCGCTGCGATGGAGGTGGTCAGAATGTCGTAGTTGCGCACGTGTGATAGCTCATGGGCAATGACGCCTTCGAGTTCGTCGTCGTTCATCAATTCCAGGAGCCCTTCAGTCGCGGCCACGGAGGCATGAGAAGGGCTTCGGCCGGTAGCGAAGGCGTTTGGCGCCGCTTGCGGAATTACGTAGAGTTTGGGCATCGGCAGATTGCCCTTAGCCGCCAATCGCTCCATTACGGCGTAGAGGCGGGGCGCCTGGTCGCGCGTCACGGGCCGCGCTCCACTCGAAGCCAAGGCGATCTTGTCGGAGAAAAAATAGGCGATGCCGTTCATGAATACGGCAATAACGAGCCCAAAGGTCATGCCTTGGCGTCCTGCCAAAGCCTCGCCGCCGAATACCAGGAGCAGCGTAAGCGCCGTCAGCAAAAATCCCGTCTTCAATGCCCTCATGAGTGAGCCTCTGCAATTCCGCGAGCGATCTCAGGGACCGCCGCAATCTAGAGTCTAGATGCGAGAGCGTATCGCGTCAATCTCACGTACTTACCTATGAAGTGCCCCATCGCCGGCTCAGTGCTTGCGCGAGGCTCCCCGAGCCGCCGCAGCTGCCGACTCGCTCGCTTCCCCCGCTTTGGCCTCCACGCGCTCGAAGTTCATTTGTCCAGCCACTGCATCGACGCGGATGACGTCGCCGGGAAGGATCTTGCCTTGCAAGATCTCGAGAGCCAAAGGATCCTGCACCAGTCGCTGTACTGTGCGACGCAGGGGCCGCGCGCCGTATGCCGGATCGTAGCCTTCGCTCAGCACCAGGGCTCGCGCCGCCGGCGTGAGCTCGATGCGTACCTGGCGCCCGGCCAGCAGCTTCGATACTGAGGCGAGCTGCAATTCGACGATCTTCTCCAGTTGCTCGCGGCCGAGCGGGTTGAACAGCACGATATCGTCGATGCGGTTCAGGAACTCGGGGCGGAACGTCGCGCGCAAAGCTTCCGTGGCTTCTTTGCGAGCACGCTCGGGATCCTTATCCGCGAGGTCGAACAGGGCGGCCGAGCCCACGTTGCTGGTCATCACCAGCACCGTATTGCGGAAGTCCACCTTTCGTCCTTTCCCGTCGGTGAGCCGGCCATCTTCGAGGATCTGTAGAAGAACGTTGAAGACGTCCGGATGCGCCTTCTCGATTTCATCGAACAAGACCACCGAATACGGGCGGCGCCGCACTTGCTCGGTGAGTTGACCGCCTTCCTCGTAGCCCACGTAGCCTGGAGGCGCGCCGATCATGCGCGATACCGAGTGCTTTTCCATGTACTCGGACATGTCCAGGCGGATCATGGCGCGCTCGTCATCGAAGAGGAATTCAGCCAGCGCGCGGGCCAGTTCCGTCTTTCCGACGCCGGTCGGGCCCATAAAAATAAACGAACCGATCGGCCGATTCGGGTCGGAGAGCCCCGCGCGATTGCGGCGAATGGCGTTGGAAACGCGCTCGAGAGCGGCTTCCTGACCCACCACGCGCTGGCGCAGACGCTCTTCCATCGTCACCAGCTTGCTGGCCTCGCCTTCGAGCAGCCGGCCCACGGGAATGCCCGTCCACTTGCTGACCAGCGCGGCGATGTCTTCCTCGTCGACTTCTTCCTTCAGCATGCGGCCGTTTTTCTGGAGATCGGCCAGCCGCTTCTGCGCCTCTTGCAGTTCGCGTTCGGCTTCCGCCAGCTTCCCATAGCGAATCTCGGCCACTTTGGCCAGTTCGCCAGCCCGCTCGTAGCGTTGCTCTTCCGCTTTCAGCGCATCGATCTGCGCCTTCCGCTTGCGAATTCCGCCGATCGCGTCTTTCTCCACCTGCCAGCGAGCCTTGCTGGCGTTGGATTGCTCGCGCAGCCCGGCGAGCTGCTGCTCGATCTGCCCCAATCGCTCGCGCGAATGTGCGTCGGTTTCCTTGAGCAGAGACTGGCGTTCGATCTCCAGCTGCAGAATGCGCCGTTCGATTTCGTCGATCTCCACGGGAAGCGAATCGAGCTGCATGCGCAGGGCGGCCGCGGCTTCGTCCACCAAATCGATCGCTTTGTCCGGCAGAAAGCGGTCCGTGATATAGCGGTTCGAAAGCGTGGCCGCGGCAATGATGGCGGCGTCCTTGATGCGCACGCCGTGATGCAATTCGTAGCGGTCTTTGAGGCCGCGCAAAATGGCGATCGTATCTTCGACGGAAGGCTCGGCGATCAGCACCGGCTGGAAACGCCGTTCGAGCGCCGGGTCTTTTTCGATGTGCTTGCGATATTCGTTGATTGTGGTGGCGCCGATGGCGCGCAGTTCGCCGCGCGCCAGTGCGGGTTTCAGCATGTTCGAGGCGTCCATCGATCCTTCGGCCGCGCCCGCGCCCACCAGCGTGTGCAGCTCGTCGATAAAAAGAATGACCTGGCCTTCGGCTTCGGTAATTTCTTTGAGGACAGCTTTCAGGCGGTCCTCGAATTCACCGCGATACTTCGTGCCCGCTACTAGAGCGGCGAGGTCTAGCGCCACGATGCGCTTGGGCTTGAGCACCTCGGGCACGTCACCAGCCACAATTCTCTGCGCCAGACCCTCAACCACCGCCGTTTTTCCGACTCCCGGCTCGCCAATCAACACCGGATTGTTCTTTGTGCGTCGGGCCAAAATCTGCATCACCCGGCGAATCTCTACGTCCCGGCCAATCACCGGATCCAGCTTCCCGCGCCGCGCCAGCTCGGTGAGATCGCGTGCGTACTGCTCGAGCGCCCGAAACGTCGTTTCCGGTGTCTGCGACGTTACTCGATGGCTGCCGCGCACCGCCGCGAGCGCTTGCAGAATGGCTTCACGCGACGCTCCATGGCGCGCCAGCAATTGCCCCGCGGGATCTTTGGGCCGCGCGGCGATTGCCAGCAGGATGTGCTCGGCGGAGACGTATTCGTCCTTGAACTTCTCCGCTTCGTCAAACGCGGCCTCGAGGACTTCGTTAGTCTCCTTACCCAGATATTGCTGCGAAACGCCGGTCACCTTGGGCAGACGAGCCAGTTGCGCTTGGATCTCTGTCTCCAGACTCTCCGGCCGCACCCCAAGACGGCTCAGAAGCGGGGGCACCACTCCATCGTGCTGGGCTACCAGAGCGGCCAGAAGATGCAGCGGCTCGAGTTGCTGCTGGCCCGCCTTTTCGGCAATGTTCTGCGCCTCTTGCAGCGCCTCTTGAGCTTTTACCGTCAGTTTGTCGTATCGCAGCATTTCCTTATTCCTTCTCAGTTTGCTTCTTAACCGATCTTAAACCCTAAAGGGGCCGGAGGGCCCGGCCCCTTTTCCCCGAGCGTATCGTCTATCTATCTAATTAGGATTACTTCTTCCCATTTCCCGAGACACCGATCTTAATCTGCTTCGGCTTGGACTCCTCCCGCTTCGGCATCCGCACGTTCAACACACCATTGTGGTACTCGGCGCGAATGCCTTCTGTATTGACCGTGTTGGGTAGCGAGAAGCTCCGCGTAAACGTGCCATAGGCGCGCTCGACGCGCAGGTAGTTGTCCTGGTGAGCTTCGTTTTCAAACTTCCTCTCGCCGCGGATCGTCAACGTGTTGTTCTCGACGCGCACGTCGATGTCCTTCTCTTGCATGTCCGGCAGGTCGGCCTTTACAACCAGCTCGTTCTCGGTTTCGTAGATATCGACCGACGGAGCCCAGCTCGCCAAATCGGATTGGCCCGATCGGTTACCGGCGAGGCTATCGTCGAAAAGGCGGTTAACATGTTCCTGCAGAGTATTCAAACCTCGAAAAGGTTCCCAGCGAATCATCCTTGTGCTCATGCTTATAATCCTCCTTACAGTTATACTTATTTCCACTGAAGCATATAATATGAGCTATATAATGTCAATGTAAATGATGTGGCCTAGTATGATTTTAATCTTATTAACTGCAGTAAGTTAGAGAAATATTCCGTGGTATCATGCGCCCATGCAGATCGCCGAATTTGACTATCTCCTTCCCTCGGAGTGCATCGCGCAGGTGCCGCCGCAGGACCGGGACGCGGCGCGCATGCTCCTTCTGGAGCGAAGCTCGAGTCTGCTCGAGGACGGTCATTTTCGCGAGTTGCCTTCACGGTTGCGAGGCGATGAGCTTCTTGTCGTAAACAATGCCCGGGTGATCCCGGCACGGCTCTTTGCCCACCGCGCGGGAGTTCGCTCCGAGCCAGCCGGTAACGAGAGCCCGATCCGCGAGGAATATCTGGCCTCGCGTATCGAAGTCTTGCTGACCCGCCGCATTGAGCCGGACCTGTGGGAAGCGCTGGTCCGTCCGGGACGAAAAGTCAGAAATGGAGAGCGGCTATTCTTCGAGGGGGCCAAGCTCGAAGCCGAGGTTGTCGGGCGAGGCGGTTATGGCCTACGCCAATTGCTGTTCCGAACCACGGACGGGAGCGACATTTCGGAGACCATTAGCCGCATCGGCCATGTTCCCCTGCCGCCTTATATCCGGCGTTCAGACGACGTCGTGGATCGGGAGCGCTATCAGACCGTATTTGCGAAGCCTCGTGTTGCCGTCGCTGCCCCAACGGCGGGCCTGCATTTCACGCCTGCAATCCTGGCGGAATTGCGTCGGAAAGGAGTTGAAATTGCCGAGATCACTCTCGAAGTTGGCCTGGGGACATTTCAGCCTGTCCGCAGCGAGAATCTGGAAGACCATGTTCTGCACAGCGAAGCGTACGAAATTTCGGACGATGCTGCTGGGGCGATCGCATCCGCTCGCCGTCGGCGCAGACCGATTTTGGCGGTGGGCACGACTGTCGTTCGCACGCTCGAGGATGCCGCGCAAAAATCAGTCCAGGCCGGTCGCGCTCCCGAAGCGATTCCCGCCGGCCGCGCCTGCGCCGATATTTTTATTCGTCCGGGTCATCGCTTCGCGCTGATTGATCAGCTTCTGACGAATTTTCACTTGCCACGGTCGACCTTGCTCGTGCTGGTTTGCGCGTTTGCCGGACAACAGGCGGTGTTATCCGCCTATCGCCACGCGATAGCCTCCGGCTACCGCTTCTACAGCTACGGCGATTGCATGCTCATTCGCTGAGCCGCCAATACGCGCTATGGCAGTGGACCTCCTGCGCCAGCCGGGACCTTCCAGCAAACGCCTGCAAACACCGCTTCAGCACGGCAGCGCCCAGCAGAGTGCTAGATTAGCGGCGGGCAGTACGAAAGTACTATTACGGTGGTTTTAGCCGGATCGCATCATTGACTTGGCTTCAAACTCACAAATCAAGCGCCCAGCCTAGGCGCTGCGAGGATTTTGATATGCCAAGCACTGCCAAGGACTCCCTCCTCGAATCAACGACTACCGCCGGAACAGCCAAAACTGAAAAACAAGGGTCGCAGCCGAGTGACGCCGTAGGCGCGGAGATTCCCGTGACGGTTCATGCGTCGCGGTATTCGGCGGCGGCAAAAGGCGCGGGCAAGCTGCCTCCCGTGCACGAAGAGACGCGCACGGTCATCATTTTCCCGCAGGGCGCGGTTGTGCGCCTATCGGCTACGGTAACGCCAGGTGAGCTGGTGGTGCTCACGAATAACCGCACCGGGGCGGACGTGATCTGCCGCGTCACGAGCGTGAAAACGCAGCCGGGAATTCAGAACTATGTAAACCTGGAATTTACGCAGCGGGCCGTCAGTTTTTGGGAGGAACCGCGCCAATCCGAGCGAGCCCACGCGGCGGAAAATCCGCCCCTAGCCGCTGTTTCGCCTGGCAGTACGCCGCCTGCTCCGACCCCCATTACGACGGGTTACAAAGCGCCAAGCTCGCCCGTCCCGCAAGTACAGCCGGTTTCAAGACCTTCAGCGCCGGCCGCAGCGGCAAAGCCCATTTCCGCTCAGTCATTAAAAGTCAGCTCGCTGGCGGACGCGCCTGAGAAATCGCGAGAAGCTGCCGAGCAAGCACCGGCGCCGCCCCAGATTCCAGAGATCACGCCGTCTCCGGCCTTCTCTAACAAGCAGCCGCACGTGCTGCCCTCTCGGACTCCACGGTTGGAATCGTTTGACTCCGTGAGCCCGCGGGAAAACAAGGGATCGAAGAACATCGTCTTGATCGTGACAGCGGCGGTTGTGCTGCTGGCCATTGGCGCGGTCGGTGGCGCGTTATTCTTGCGGTGGAACCGCGAGGCCGCCATGACTCAGCAGCCTTCCACTGCCCCTGCTCAACCGGCCGCGGCAATCCCCGCGCCCGTGCCCGCCACTCCAGCGCCAGCGGCACCCATATTCAATGCTTCCGGTAAGAGCAACTCTGTCGATTCCGGCGCCACTATCTCGACCTCGGCACGGAACGCTGGGCCTTCGGCTTCGCTCCAGCCGGTGCCCGCTCGCCTGGCAGTCGAAACTCCCAAAGTGGAGGTGCGTGCCGAAGAACCGCCGCAGTCCGCGCCGCAGCCCGTTACCCGGCCTAATATAAACTTGGGCAAAATATCGGCGCCGAGCATAAAAACGGTGAAAGTCAATTCCGTCGAAGCTCCCCCCGTGTTGCCCTCTGACGTAAACGCGCTGCCCGCGGGAATCAACGAGAACGTCGTTAATACCGAGGCTCGCAATAATCCTGTTGCTCCTCCCGCGCCGCCTCAGGGAGCTGCAATCACGGGTGGACAGTTCCAGCAGCCGAAACTCATCTCTTCCGTCGCGGCGGTTTATCCCGCCACGGCCAAGGCGGCGCGCGTGCAAGGCGACGTGATCGTCGACGCGCTCGTCGATGCGACTGGAAAAGTCACTGCCACGAAGGTAATCACCGGCCCACCCCTTCTGCAGCAGGCGGCCATCAACTCCCTGCGCCTATGGAACTACGAACCGGCGCGGCTGAATGGACAGCCTATTGCCATCCACGTTAGGGTGAACATCACTTTCCACCTGCAGTAGCACATCCTGAACGAGGACAGGCGCGCGCGGTCGCCGTTCGCATCGCGCAAGCGCTAGGCCTCGTCTATAATCTATATTTTCCGCTGCCGTCTCGGCGGTCTTCCCATGCGCTTGCTGCTATTCAGCGACGTGCACGCGAACGCGACCGCGCTTGAAGCGGCGCTGAAGGCCTGCGCGGGACACTGGGACCGAGCCCTATGCCTCGGGGACATCGTCGGGTACGGGCCCGACCCGAATGAAGTCGTGGACCGCGTGCGTCCTTTGGTGAGCGCCATCGTTCGCGGCAACCATGACAAAGCCGTGAGCGGCGCCTCTGATCTCGATGATTTCAACCCGGTGGCGCGGGCTGCGCTGGAATGGACCCGGAGCCAGCTTGTTCCCGAGAATATTCAGTACCTGCGGGACCTGCCCGGCGGGCCGCTCGCCATCGATGGGATAGCGCTCGTTCATGGCTCGGTGAACGACGAAGACGAATACGTCTTTGCCCCGGCTCAAGCGCTGGACGGTATACTGACTTCGCCGCGGCGCGTCACTTTCTTCGGCCACACTCATATGCAGGGCGGCTTTTCGTATGACGGGGAGAACGTCCAGCGCATCGAACTCAGGCCGAACACGGGGGTGACTTTGGTTACGCTTCGCCTGGAACCCAAAACACGTTATCTGTTGAATCCGGGCTCCATCGGTCAACCCCGCGATGGCGATCCACGAGCTGCCTTTGCCATCGCCAATCTCGAGCAGCAAAAAGTGGAATTCTGGCGTGCGCCGTACGATATTTCCGCCGTGCAGGATCGCATGGAGAGGACCGGCGCGCCGGAAGCGCTGGTTTTGCGGCTGGCCTTCGGACGATGAGGCCGCGCCCAGAGAGATCGCTTCATGGATGACGAAAAGAGCAGAGCGCCAATCGTTTTGCTGGTCGGGATCGCCGCGGCGTTGGTATTGGTCGGCATCTTCTATCTGGCCGGGCGCTTGACTCCGGCGCCGTCCAAACTTGTCGAGCAGCCGTTGCCTATGGGCCCCGCGGAGCAGGCTTACGTGCCGGACGTCCAGTTTCTGGAACCCAAGGTCGCTCGCGCGGCCAACTTCCTCAATCAAGAAGTGACCTTTGTCTTCGGCACGGTTCTCAATAACGGTCCTCGTGCGGTCCGCCAGATCGAGATCACCATCGAGTTCCACGATGTCTTCAACCAGGTCGTTTTGAGAGATACGCAGCGGCTGTTCAGCCCCACTGCCGTGCCCCTGGCTCCTAACGAGCGGCGCGATTTTCAGCTCGGCTACGAAACTCTTCCCGCGCAGTGGAACCAGGCTTACCCGACGATTCACATTACCGGTTTGCAGCTTCAGTAAGAGGCCTCGCGATAGCAGTCGTCCTGCTTCGCGCGCGTCTTTTCGCCTATACTCGGGCACCATGGAATTGCGCGAGGCGGTGAACCAAGCGCTCGAGCGCCTGCTGGCGAGCGGCCGCGTAAAGGTGCAGGAGAACGGCTCATGGCTAGCTTCGCTAGAAAATTTCCATTACGAGTTGCGAGAGAAAGCGGGCGCGGTTCTGCTGCATTTGTGGTCTCAGGAAAGCACGCTCGTTCGGCGCGTCATGGGCATCGATGCCGATGCACCCGGACGCCTGGCGCTCGAGGTCGCGCGTTTCGGCCGCACGCGGCCGGATCGGCTCGAGTTTTTATGCTGCGAACGCGAGCCGGATCGAGGGCGACTTAGGCGAGCCCAATTTCGCGCCCGCTTCGGCGAAATGCTGGCCCGGCAGTTTCCTGATGAAACGGTCTCCTCCTTAACTGCGGCCGCCGACCTCGAACATTCCCTCTCGGGCAACTACGTTCGAGGCACGACCCGGGCCGGAAATCGCGCCGTGGCTGTTATGGCCGCGGCTCCAGGCGAGAGCCCTGCCACCTATGACGCGCTGCTTACCTTTGGGCTGCTCTGGCTCGACCACGCACGGCAACGCAAATCGCGGCAGCCGATCGGCGCTCTGCGCCTGTTTTTTCCCGAAAGAAGTGGCGGCGTTATCGCGCACCGCCTGAAGGCGATTTCAGCTTCCACAATTGTGGAGCTATATGAGTACGACGCGGCCACCGGACGAATGCGCTGTATCGATCCGCGAGACACCGGCAATATCCAATCGTGGCTGGTGCCGCGCCGGGAGATCGAAGCCGTTATGGCCCAAGCGCGGGAAGCGATCGAGCCCATTTGCCGGCTGAATCCCTCCGCCATCACGGCGGAACCGATTCCCGGTACATCCGAGGTTGCATTGCGCTTTCGGGGACTGCTTTTTGCACGGTGGGGAGAAGCGGGCGTATTTTTTGGCATCGGCTCCGAGGAACCCCTTACGCCGGCCGCCCAGCCGCAGCTCGAGCGCCTCCTGCGCGAACTCGAAGTTCACCGGTCTCCCACGGCTAGTTCGCCGCGGCATCGGCTTTATCGGGCACAGGCCGAGCGCTGGCTGGAGTCGCTGGTGATCGCGGACGCGGTGCGCATCGATCCCCGGATCGACGTGCGCTTTCTGTATGCTCAGGTGCCGGCGATTGCGGCCGGCGATCGCGGCATTATGGATCTCTTGGGCATTGCGCGCGACGGCCGGCTCGTCGTAATGGAACTCAAGGCTGGCGAAGATGTGCAGCTCCTTATGCAGGCCATCGACTACTGGTTGCGGGTCCGCCGTCATCAGGAGCAGCAGGATTTTCAGCGTTACGGCTACTTTCCAGGAGTGAACATCAGCTCCCAGCCTCCCTTGCTTCTTTTGGTAGCCCCGTCGCTTCGATTTCATCCTGCCGCGGACGTGTTGGCCCGCTGCCTGATCGGAAATATCGAAATCTGGCGGGTAGGACTGAACGAGAGTTGGCGCCGTGGCCTGCGCGTGGTCTTTCGGCAGGCTTTGCCTCGCCTGGCGTAAAAAAAGTGGAAGCAGCCTTGGCGCTTGGCCGTGGCTGCTTCCCGGGGTGTGTCCTAGAAGTGGTCTTACTTCCTTCGATGCAAAGAAAGGAAGAGGCGTTGCATAATTCGCTAGGGCCGCAAGCGAACCAGAGCAGACTTATAAGTATCAGTAAAAAAGATATTTGCGCCACTTCTCATCGCGATGACCAATCAAGCGCATAAGCTGGCGCGAAGTATAGAGGGTAAACGGGCGCGGACGCCTGGCGAGTTTAATGCCTGCTTCTTCCGGTGTGCGGTCGCCCTTGCTGTTGTTACATTGATAGCAGCAGGCCACCAGATTCTCCCAAGACGAGCGTCCACCCCGCGAGCGCGGCACTACATGATCGAGGGTTAGCTCCGAAGCCGGGAAAACGGCCCCGCAGAATTGGCAGGTGTTGCGATCACGGAGCAGGATATTTTTGCGCGAGAGAGCGCGCGTCTGTTGGGGAATGTGCCGGTAGGCCAGCAACCGGATTACCGAGGGCACCTTCATGGCGCGCGAAGTGGAATGGACCTCGGAATGGTTTAGCTCTTCGGCTTGAGCCACTCCTTTGAGTAACAGAACCATGGCCCGGCGAACCGCGGTCACATTGATGGGCTCGAAAGTAGCGTTCAGGACCAGTACCGGTTCCTGCATGATCGCAGGCTTGCGGTTGGTGGGCGGCGGAATTGGCTGATGATTCTCGCGACTAGAACGACCGGAAAGGGGCAGGACGGATCTGTCCTGCCGACTGCCACCTTCGTCTGATGAGCCCGAGTTCATCCGTCTGGCCCCCTGCGCGGCGGCCCCAAACCGGGGTCTTCCCGGCGCGGTACTGCGCGAGCCACCGTCAAAGCTACTACCTTGGATGCTCCGGCCTTTCGCAAGGCTCGCGAACAAGCATCGAGCGTTGCTCCGGTGGTTAGTACATCATCTACCAGTAAAACCCGAAGATTGTCAACCCGCAGGCCGTTACGGATCGTATACGCGCCCCGCACACTGCGCCAGCGTTCCCTCAGGCTCAGCCGCAATTTATCCGGCCTCGGGCGGCTGCGGACCAGCAAATAAGAGCGGCAAGGCCATCCGAGCGACCGCGCCAGCGGCTTGGCGATAAGCTCGGCATGATTGTAACCGCGCTCCCGCTGCCGCGCCGCGTGCGCCGGAACCGGGACGACTATGTCCGCCAGAAACATTTCGCGGTGGTGATCGAATGTCTCGCGAAGATGTGCCGCGAACCAGGCAGCCAAAGGCGTAACTTGCTGATATTTCAAAAGCATGATCGCGCCGGCCATGGACTCGGTATAAATTCCATAGCTGCGGGCGAAATCGAAGTCGTAAAGACCTCGACGGCAAAGATGGCACAGTGGCAGCCCCTCGACCTGAACCGCCACGGACGAGACAAATGGCCGTCCGCAACGAGCGCAGCAGGGTTCCCCCATAGACCGGAGCGACATCAGGCAGGAGCGGCAGAGGGGGATGCGGTTCGCGGAGTCCAGTAGCTCGCCGCAAATCCGGCAGGGTGCCGGGAAGAACAGCGAGGCCAGCGCCTCGCGCAGTCCTTGCAGGGATGCCCCAACGCTTCGCAAGCCACCCTCGCGCGAGCTCAAGGTTAGCCGAAATGGGGCCGGCACGCAAAGCGTTCCGGCCCCCGCCTACGTTCCGATCTTATTGGAGATTGGTTACAGCAGCCCCTGCTCGTGTTTTTCCTGGCAGACCGTGCAGTGGCTGGCCCACGGCACCGCTTCCAGCCGCTTTTGTTGCAGCTCGGTTTCGCAATTCAAGCAAGTGCCGAAAGTGTTTTTGCGGATGCGATTGAGCGCTTCATCGATCTGCTGCAGCGTGGTGCGGTCCGTATTATTCTGGCCAAACAGGAACTCCTTGGTGTAGGAATTCGCCGCCTTGTCCGCCAGGTCTACGGTCGGATCGTCGTCGGCGGAACGGCCTTCCTCTTCCGTGCGCGCGATATTCCGCGCCAGTTCCTCGCGCTTGGTCTGCAGCTTTTTCTTGTAATATTCGAGACGCTTCTTTTCCATACTGTCGGTTCCACTGTGGACTTTATCGGCTGCGTTCAAAACGGTCATTGTACGTACCGCCTTTCCTAGTGTCAAGAAAGCCTGCGCCGGGGTAGTGGGCTAATTGTGTGTTGCTGATTCTCCGGGCCAAGGGTCGCCGTTAGCCTTTTTGTTCATACGCTCGCCACCACAAAATCAACACACTTATGTCCCACTACCTGCGCCGGGCTTCCTACCTTCGTTACTAAGATTCGGCGGAAGCCGTTCGGATTCACCTATCCGTAATTTATTTGCGGTGGCTACAGTTCTATGTCTAAGCAGCCGCGCGGCCGCCCTATCGATGCCGGGCAGCCGTTGCGCCCTCCAAGCCGCGTCGCGCGCCCGCGCCTTCCAAAAGTTGCGAGCCCGTATGGGCCGTTGCTAGAATCAAATCTTCACATTAGTTACGGGTATTCCTCACGGGTACTCGCCCGGCTGGAAGCACGTGGTTGCTGGCGCGATCCTCTGTTTCCCGTCTGATCCCGTCTTCGGCGAAAATGGCTCGCCCGGCGAGACTCTTCGCGATGGCCGAGCGAATGGGCGGAGGTCACTTTGGCTGCATACGATCTGGCGATTATTGGCAGCGGACCCGGCGGCTACGTCACCGCCATTCGCGCATCCCAGTGGGGATTAAAAACGCTGGTCATCGAGAAGGATGGATTCCTCGGCGGAACCTGCTTGCACGTCGGCTGCATCCCCACCAAGGTTCTGCTTTACCACGCGGAACTCTACGACACTCTGAAGCACGCCGGCGAATTCGGCATCGAGGTTTCCGACGTTAAGGTCAATTGGCCGGCGATGCTGGCGCGCAAGGAACGCATCGTCAATAAACATGCCAAGGGCATCGAGTTCCTTTTCCGTAAGAACAAAGTTGCATCCATGCAAGGCTGGGGACGCTGGGCGGCGCCGCATCATGTCCAGGTGGAGAACGACGGCAAAATCACCGACGTCGAAGCCACCCATATTCTTTTTGCCACGGGCTCGGAAGCGCGCTCGGTGCCCGGCGTGGAGTTTGACGGCAAGGTTATTGTCGGAAATCGCGACATTCTGAAGGTTCCGCAAATTCCCAAGACCCTGGTGATCGTCGGCGCGGGCGCGGTGGGCGTCGAATTCGCTTCTATTTTTCGTTCCTTCGGCTCAGACGTAACCCTTCTCGAGATGCTCCCGCGCATCGTGCCTCTCGAAGACGAAGAGATTTCCGCGGAATTGGAGAAGAACTTTCGCAAGCGCGGAATCGGCATCTTCACGGAAGCCAAAGTGGAATCGGTGAAAAAAGATGCCGCCGGGGCCACCGTCGTCTTTCGCGATAAATCGGGCGCATCGCAAACTCTACCCGCCGAGATTGTGCTGATCGCCGTCGGCAGAGCCCCCCTGACTCAAAACATCGGCCTGGAGAAAACGCGCGCAAAACTCGAACGCGGTTTTGTGCACGTCGGCCGATATATGGAGACCGCCGAACCGCAGGTTTACGCCATCGGAGACATCGTCGCCGGAATGCCCCAACTGGCGCACGCGGCGTCCATGGAAGGCATCATCGCCGTTGGGCGGATGGCCGGCATGCAAGTACCCACGCTCGAAAGGAGCCGCATTCCCGCCGCGACCTACTGCGATCCGCAAATCGGTTCGATCGGCCTCACGGAGAAACAGGCCCGCGAAGCGGGTTATGCCGTGAAAATCGGCAAATTCCCCTTTCTGGCCAATAGCAAGGCATCCATAATCGATCATCACGAAGGCTTCGTCAAAGTAGTAGCGGACGACCCCTCGGGCGAAGTTCTGGGCGTGCATATTATTGGGCCGCTGGCCACGGAGATCCTGGCCGAATCGGTGGCAGCCCTGCAACTCGAGGCTACCATCGACGATATGCTGTTCACCGTGCATGCCCATCCCACCGTTTGGGAAGCCATGGGAGATGCGTTTGCTTCCGTGCGAGGCCTGGCGATCAATATTTAGAAAAGCCGCGGAGGCATGCCGCAGCCTGAGCACACTGGCGCAATGCAGATCGACACCACAACCCGCCAAGAATCGCCGCCCATGAAGAGCTGCCGGCAGGTGGATCTCGGAAGGATGGCTTACGCCGAAGCCGCGGTGCTCCAGCAGCGGCTGGTTGCCGCGCGCAAAATCGGCGCGGTGCCGGATCTTTTGCTCTTCTGCGAACATCCGCACGTCATCACACTCGGCCGCAATGGCAAGCGCGAACACCTGCGCGTCACCGAGGATTTTCTGCGCCGCGAAGGTGTGGAATTTCATCACACCAATCGCGGCGGCGATATCACCTATCATGGCCCCGGCCAGATCGTGGGCTACCCCATCCTGGACCTGAACGGAATCCGCCGCGATGTGGGGTGGTACGTGCGCCAGCTCGAGCGGTGCATGATCGAGGCAGCTTCCCGCTTCGGCATCCCGGCATTCCGCGTTCCGGGATGCACGGGTGTGTGGGTACATGGAAGCGCCGCAACTGGGCCTCGCTCCGGCAGCGACCCTTCGGGCGTCCAGGAAAAACTCGCCTCGATCGGCGTGCACATCAGCCGCTGGGTCACCTCCCACGGATTTGCCTACAATGTCTCCAGCGATCTGCGATTTTTCGACCTGATCACCCCCTGCGGCATCCCTGGCTGCCGCGTCACTTCGCTGGAAAAGCTGCTTGGTAGTCCCGTCTCGCGGGCCGCGGCAGTCGCGCGGCTGGGCGAAGGATTCAGCGAAGCCTTTGGCCTGGAGCTTATTCCGGCAACTCCCGGGGAGTTGGGTGACTGGCTGGCGCGGGACGCCGAGACGATGAGAGCATCGGCATACTGAGCGAGCGTCGCGTATCCATCGCCATGCGGCCCGTCAATAAAGGAGAGCTCATGAAGCCCGACGGCACGCGCCGGGAGCTGACCAAGGAACAATCGCTCGAGCTCTACTACTACATGCGGCTCAATCGCTCGCTCGAGGAGCTGCTGGTGCGCCTGTTCC
>Ga0207053_10088_pt1 | contig 23167 bp, 20 predicted proteins | sample Alteio_BWMinCont_59_FD_153290 | JGI IMG/M metagenome (GOLD analysis project Ga0207053, IMG submission 153290) | Enriched cells from forest soil in Barre Woods Harvard Forest LTER site, Petersham, Massachusetts, United States -... | ecosystem: Environmental > Terrestrial > Soil > Temperate forest >...
TTTAACGGATGGTCCCCATATCGCAAGCAGCTCGTTTAATTTCTGGCCGTCTGGTGAAATCTTGCCATCTTTGATCGTCAGGCCAACTTTGCCCATGGGAAATTGGGTCCGGATGAAAACCAAATCGGAATTGAAAGTGCGGATCAACTCCATCCGATGTTGCTCGGTGAGTGGGGAAGAGGGTTTGCTGTCGGCGCTACATACCGCGTTCAGCAGACAGATCGAGGACAAAAGGACAACCAGGCGCGGCCGCATATAACCACCACCATAATTATATTCTTGGATGGCAAGTGCACGAGCACGGCTGCTCGGCAATTGATGGCAGTCTGTCTCCGACTAGAAACGCAGTGGCGCCGCCCCCTAGGGCAGCGCCATAACGACTTGGCTTCAAGGCCAGCGTATCCTTGTCGCGTTCACGTCCCTCGGCTATGGCAGAACAATGATTTGTCCTACCATTCCCAATTCATCGTGCAGCACGCACTTGTACTGGTAAACGCCCGGCTGGGTGAAAGTCACGCGGAAGCGGGTCGCGCTCAATGGGGCCTGTGCCAGGTTAGTACGATCTTGCGGCGACTGAGTAATGAATCCGGAGTGTACGGCATCAGTGGGAGAACTGATGAAGGCGTGCCGAGCACCATCAGCATCTGTAGTGACATTGGTCGAGGGCGGAATCTGGTTAGTCGGATCGGGCTCGGGGCCAAAAGTGATCGTGTGATTGGTGACCGCTTCTCCGGTCGTCCACTCTACTGTTTCGCCAACATGAATCACTTTCGTCGCATCCATGAAGCGATTGACCGACAGGGTTTGAGTTCCTCCGCCGGTTCCCACAACATGTCCCAGTCCCGCCGTTACCTCGTTCGAGCTGGAGTGGTGGTGAGCGGACTCCATGTCATCCGACAGCAGCTCGGAGCGTTGCCGGTCTCCCTGTTTGTCGTAAAAGGCCTGATCGTGGGGCAACGGCGTGGACAAGTCCAGCACATGAATGGTGGCCGTCATATTGGGGTGAGCCAGGCAAACTAACTTGAAATTGCCGGTCACAGGAAAAACTACGGTGTAGGTTGGAGCACTCGGTAACGTGCTGGTGTTCGACAACACGCCACTGTTCACACACACTGTGCCGTCATAAACGGAGAAATCTGGCGTCCTACCGTCTGGCGGCCCGCCAACCGGGCATCCTACGAGGCGGGACGGACGCAGCTGCAACGGCGTCAAGAAAGTGACGGTGTGGATCTCGTTGACCGCAAACGTCCAAGTGACGCTGTCGCCGGAGTGTATCCATATCTCGTTGGGCAAAAAGGCAAGCGCCTGATGCGCTCTGTCTCCGTTCTGTGCTCCTACCTGTAATTGCCAAGTGCCGGCAAGCGCCGGCAACGGAAGAATCAGCGCAGTAATTAAGATGCATCGACGAAAAGTTGAGCAAAATTGAGATGCAATTAGATTGGTCATAGCTCCTCCCACGGAGTGTGGCAGCAAGAATCGGTCAGACCTCCGGTGATAGTCAATGCCCCGCCAGTGAAATGTAGGTGACAGCGGAAGCTGTTGATAGACGGGGCATTCGGAGGGGTAGTGACATGCCAGCGGCGAAGCGTCCGAAGCGGGATATACTTGGCCGCACCAGGAGTTCGGAAAAAAAGTGAATGATTCAGTCAGGTCGGTAGTGCGGTTTGGGGCCTACGAGTTTGACCCATACACTGGGGAATTGCGCCGAGAAGGTATCCGTGTCCGACTGGAGGGCCAGCCGCTTGCCATCCTGAAAATGCTGCTCGAACGGCCGGGAGAACTGGTAACACGCGAGGAGTTGGAGAAAAAGCTCTGGACGGGAGACACCTTTGTCGATTTCGAGCACAGCCTTAACGCTGCAGTCAAACGTCTGCGGGCCACATTAAACGACTCAGCTGATCATCCGCGTTACATTGAGACACTGGCACGGCGAGGCTACCGTTTTGTTGCGCCGGTTAATGATGTCAATGTTGCTGAAGATCGCGCATCCATCGTAATTCCGCCGGCTGCGGCTACGGGAGCAGGATTCCGTGGTCGCAGGTTGTGGCTCAGCGCTGCGCTGGCGTTGTTCACCGTGGCGGCTGTCGGCTGGGGTTGGCGTCATTGGCGGCAACACCCGGCACCTCCTGCGGCCCCGACGATTCGTTCCCTGGCTGTGCTTCCGTTACAAAATTTAAGCGGGGACCCATCGCAGGAATACTTCGCTGACGGCATGACCGAGGAGCTTATCGGGCGGCTATCTAAAATCCATGGACTCCGCGTTATCTCCCGCACCTCGGCGATGCACTTCAAGAACACGCAGCTCTCAGTCCCAGAGATTGCCAAAACTCTTGGCGTTGACGCCATCGTGGAAGGTTCGGTGATACGAGAGGGCAATCAGATCCGTGTCCACGCGCAGTTAATTCGGGCCGCAACTGACGAGCACATTTGGGCAGAAGAGTACCAACGCGAATATCGAAGCGTTCTCGACATACAAGAAGAAGTCGCCCGGAGTATCGCCGACCGAATTGAGGTCAGCCTCACGCCCACAGAGCGAGCGAGTCTGGCATCCACGCACCTGGTCCGCCCCGAAGCTCACGAGGATTACCTGAAAGGCCGGTACTACTTCAACCAGCGAACGCAAGATGCGCTGAACCGAAGCGTCGCGTACTTCCAACAGGCAATCGCCAAAGACCCGAGCTACGCTTTGGCCTATTGCGGTTTGGCTGACTCATACGCTTTGCTCGGGTTTCGCGGGGGTTTTCCGTCGAAAGATGCCCTGTCGAGAGCCAAGGCTGCAGCGCTCAAAGCCATCGAACTGGATGGCACCCTTGCCGAACCTCATGCATCCCTCGCGTTCATTGCCGAGACTCATGAGTGGGATTGGGCAACAGCCGAGCGGGAATACAAGCGCGCTCTCGAACTTGGCCCGGGTGATGCCCGGACTCATAACTGGTATGCCGGTTATCTAATGTATGTAGGCCGATTTGAGGAAGGCATAACTGAGGCCAAGCGTGCACGGGACCTGGATCCGCTGTCCTTGCCGGTCAACAATGCCCTGGCGGGCAGGTTGCTCGTAGCGGGCCGAGTCGATGAGGCTCTGGTGCAATTGCACGAAACTTTGGAAATGAATCCCCATTTTGCGCCAGCCCACCAGACTCTTGGCTGGGCGTACCTGAATAAGGGAAAACACGAGCAGGCTATTCAGGAATTTCAACAGGCGCTACAACTCTCCGGAACCGACGATAAGGACATCATGCTGGATCTGGGCTTCGCTTATGCTGCAGCGGGCAACCGAGAGGAGGCGCGCAAGATACTCGCCAAACTGAAGGAACTACACCAGCGGGGGCTGGTGCCATCCGGTTCAATCGGGATTCTTTATGGCGCCTTGGGTGAATTGAACGAGGCTTTTGCCTGGCTGGAAAAGGCTTATGAGGAGCGTGATCCTGAACTTACCTATCTTAAAGTGCCGGGCCGCAGATTCGCGCCCTTGCGTCACGACGCACGGTTTCAACAACTGGTGCGACGTGTCGGATTACCCGAGTGAAGCCGTCTTCATCCGCGCAATCGCAAAAACAAAAAAGCACGTCCAGTCGGACGTGCCTTTTATTGAAGGAAACAGTTATCTACTGGGCCGTAAAAGTGAACTTGTCCAGATAAACCGAGTACGGCGTCTTATTGACGTTGCTGTCTATCTGGTAATTGACGGTGATCCCGTACCAGTTCGTCGCTGTCGGCGTGTCATAGCGGTTCAAGGTAGCGGTCTTACCGTTCAGAGTGATGGTATGGAACAGCAGATGGCCGTCTGAGGTGCGCTGCACATTGATCGTCAGGTGGTTCCAGGCATTGCTGATCGGGTTGCAGGCAACGCCGCTCTTCACCCAATGTTGCCCCGGATTGCTCCAGGTGTCCCACATCGCTCCCGCAATGCCGATCCGGCACTCGTGACCCCAAATGTAGGACTTGCCATTGACGAATTGATTGATATCAAACTCGAGTGCCTGCGAGTCGTTAACGTTTCCGACCCAGAAATAAACGTCGTAGGTAAAATTGTGCAGCGAAGGTGCGAGGGTCTTGCTGAAATCCGGAAGCCCTTGCGAGGAGAAATCGCCAATCAGATGGTTGTTCCAAAGGATGTCGGCCCACTGGGTCGTTCCGCCCTTGTAGCTCGACTTGGTGGAGATGCCGTCCATCGACGGCGAACTGACGCCTTGGATCCAAGACCAACTTACCTTCGAACCGCCTGAGGTGCAACTGGAGCAGATACCGAAGCTCGGAGGCAGCAGAGCGTATCCAGTCCAGCCCCCGCTCTTCTGCAAGTTTGAAAACGTTTTTCCGCTTCCTGAACTTGAACCGTTAACTGTTAAGGTGAGTGGCGCGGTTGCAGACCAGCCACAATTGTCCCATTCCTGGACAACGACGTTATAGGTGCCGTTGCTCATGGCAAGGTAAGTGTCCATCTTGGCGCCGTTCACTTTATAAGCTAACTTGCCCGGGGCGGTGTAGATGCCCATGGCGGAGACACCCTTCGCACAAGCGGACGAACTGGCAGTAGCTACAAAATGAACTGGCGAAGCCGATGTGCTGCCGCTGCCTGGTGAACTTACGGAAACACCCGCGGTTGCGGGCAGCGCAAACATCGCGCACAGGCACACTGCGACTAAGAGTTTCCCAACGTTCATTGCAAAATCTCCAGCTTCTTTTAGAAAATCGCCGCGAGGAGCAGCTAAGTTGTTTTGGATATTAGGGAGGGTACAACTTACGTTCAACAACAATCGACCAGTGCGCGAATAATAAGTTCATATTTTTGTATTTTTTTAAGGGGAACAACTTAGGCTTGGGGCCTGCTTCGGCCACCCTGTAGGAGGAACAGCTTAGAATTCTGCTTCGCGGCACACGACCGACAAAGGGCCCATCGCTTTTCCTTCCACCTTCAGGCACGTTCAGCTCGATTGCGGTTAAAATCTTTCGTTCGCAATAAGAGCGCCGGCCAGAGCTTGTTTCGACACGCTGTTGAATTTTCTAACCTACAGGAGGAAATACTTGAACGGATTTCGGGTGCTGCTTTGCGCAGTCTTGCTCGTTCCGAACTTGCAGGCTCAGATTGACAACTCCACCAAGCAGCTTGCGCATGACATTTTCAAACAGCTGATTGAGATCAACACCACAGATTCTGTCGGCAACGTGACCACGGCGTCTGAGGCGATGGCTAAACGCTTTCGGGACGCGGGCTTTCCGGAAAAAGACATTTATATTGGCGGCCCGAATGACCGCAAGAAGAACCTGGTCGTGCGCCTGCACGGATCGGGAAAGCTCAAACCAGTCCTGCTGATCGGACATCTTGATGTGGTTGAAGCGCGGCGCGAGGATTGGACCACGGACCCGTTTCAGTTTGTCGAAAAGGACGGCTACTTTTACGGTCGCGGAACGCAGGACATGAAAGATGAGGACGCGATCATGGTGGCTACCATGATCCGTTTTAAGAAAGAAGGATTTGTTCCTGAACGCGACGTCATTCTTGCTCTCACTGCGGACGAGGAAGGCGGCACCTCGAATGGGGCCGATTGGCTTTTGAAGAACAAGCGCGATCTGGTGGATGCCGAATTAGTGCTCAATACTGACGATCTCACGGTGTGGAGCGACCACGGCAAAGTACAGGAGGTGGACGTAGTTGCGAGCGAAAAGATCTATTCCGATTATGAGCTGCTGGTAACGGACTCTGGCGGCCACAGCTCGATACCGAAACCGCAGAACCCGATTTACCAGTTGTCGCAAGCGCTCATTCGGCTTCAGCAATACAAGTTTCCGATGGAATTAAGTGATGTGACACGCGCCTACTATGAGCAGCGGGCGCGGTCAGAAACAGGTCAGCATGCCGCAGACATAAGAGGTTTGTTAAGCAATCCTCCGGACCAGCCCGCGGTCGATCGACTTTCGCGGGACGTGATCGATAATGCCACCCTGCGCACAACTTGCGTCGCCACCAGGCTGAATGCGGGACACGCGAACAATGCCTTGCCACAACGCGCGGAGGCAATCGTGAACTGCCGGATCCTTCCCGGGCATACGAAAGTTGAGACGCGCGACACTTTGATGCGGACAATCGCTGACCCCGCGGTGGCTGTGCACTATGTCAGCAATGCCTTCAACTCGTCTGATACTCCCCCCACCACGCCAGTCTTCACGCCACAACCGCTGCGCTCTGACGTGCTCGACTCGGTGAAGAAAGTCTCTCAGCAAATGTGGCCGGGAGTTCCAGTTATACCCACTATGGCTGAAGGAGCTTCCGACGGAATTTATACCAGCGCCGTCGGAATTCCGACGTACATCGTGGCGGGGGTGGAAGTCGACCGGAGCGATGACCGCGAACACGGCAGAGATGAGCGTGTAGGCGTCCAGTCGTTCTATCGTGGACTGGAGTTCTGGTACCAGTTTCTTAAGACGTTCGCAAGCCCAGAGAAATAAGCAGGAAGACAGGTTTTGTGTTGTCAGGATGCAATGCGATGGCCGGAAAGTGAGTTACGGTCCCAAAACGATGGTGCTCCCAAGTAGTGACGAAAATGGAATGTCCCAAGTGCCACTGTAATGTGACCGGTCGTGACGTGAGACAGAGGCAGTGCCCAACCTGCGGCAGCAAAATCTACTGGTGGGACAAATGGAGATGGCTAAGAGGACTGAGCTGCGGTCTGCTCGCAATTCTGTCGATTATTCACTGGTTTCCACGTGAGCCCGATCTCGGTCGATTTTTGCTCTGGTGTGTTTCGTGGCTCGTCGTCTCCTACGCGCTTCTTATCGCCTCATTGTTTATTCTCCCTCCCAAGGTCGACTTGGTTCCCGGGCGTGGTCCGATACGGCTCGATATCTAGGTCAGCGCTCAGACTGAGCGAGTTGGATTATGCGGTCTTGGCGGTTGATTCTGGTTTGTGACGGGATTCCGAAATTCGAATCAGCGCCGGCAGCACATCGCCCATCTCAGCCGGTTTCTCGCCAAATGCGAAGTATATGCGGCTGAATAAGCGATAGAGGTCGTCATAGACGCGTCGCTCTGATGGGTTAGGCTCGAACACGCGGTGCGGGGGACAAATCTTATCCTGCGCTTCTTCGATAGTTTTGAAAGCACCTGCCGCGAGAAATGCGAAGATTGCAGAACCTAAGCTGGTGACGCTTTTCGTAGGCACCAGGACCGGACGGCCGAGGACATTTGCGTATACCCGATTCAGCACTTCATTCTTTTGCGGAATTCCTCCTGCATTGATTACGCGCTGAACTCGGACGCCCTTGCTCTCCATACGATCGAAAATTACACGCGTGTGCAGCGCTGTACCTTCGATCGCGGCAAACAGTTCATCTTGCGCTGTGCCCTGCAAATTCCATCCCAGAGTGATGCCGCGCAAATTGGGATTAACTAGGACTGTGCGGTCACCGTTGTCCCAGGTCATCCGCAGCAGGCCGGTTTGGCCGGCATGATAACTTTCCAAGCCTTTGCTCAGTGATGCGACATCCATGCCAGCGCGGGCGGCAATAGCGTTGAAGATGTCGCCGACGGCGGAGAGACCGGCCTCGATTCCGGTACGCTGCGGATGAACACTTCCCTGCACCACTCCGCAAACGCCAGGAACCAGATTCGGGGAAGGCGTAATGCCGACGATGCAAGTGGACGTCCCGATCACATTGACCATGTCATCGGTGCGGCAGCCGGCGCCGATGGCATCCCAGTGGGCATCGAAGGCGCCGACCGGAATGGGGATGCCGGGTTTGAGACCAAGTTTGTCGGCCCAGAATGGTGACAGTCTTCCGGCAATTTGATCCGAAGTCGCGTATTCGCCTTGCAGCTTTTTCCGCACGCCCGCGAACAGCGGATCAACTTTGGTCAGAAAATCTTCGGGCGGAAGTCCGCCGAGTTTTGCATTCCATAGCCATTTATGTCCCATGGCGCAGATGCTGCGATTCACTTTTCTGGGATCGGTGATGCCGCAGAGGGTAGCGGCAACCATGTCACAGTGCTCGAAAGCAGAAATGAAATCTTTGCGCTTTTCAGGATTGTGGCGTAGCCAGTGAAGGAGCTTGGAGAATCCCCACTCCGAGGAATACACTCCGCCGCACCACTCAATAGCTTCCAGTTTTTCGCGGTCTGCGGCTGCGGTGATCTCTTCGGCTTCTGTTTTGGCGCGGTGATCGCACCACAGATAGTATTCGCCGAGCGGCCGAAGGTCCTTGCCGACCGGAATGACCGACGAGCCAGTGGTGTCGAGAGCGATGGCTTCAACCTGTTCGGCGGAGATGCCCGCATGCTTAACTGCCTCGCGAGTGGCCGCGGCCAAGGCGCGCATGTGGTCTTCATGGGATTGGGTCGCGTATTCGGGATCTTCGCGCTTGCGATGCAGAGGGTATTCGGAAACGGCAAAGGCGAGCATTCCGCGTTCGCTGTCGACGATCGACACCCGAACGCTGAGAGTCCCGAAGTCGACGCCGACAACAACCGCCATCAGGAGGCTCCGTCAGGACGTTCGTGCCAGTATGTCTCCCATCCGAGGTAGCGAGTGGCGGCTTCGTGAAGCGCGGGAGCCACGGAGGAAAGGTTCGCCGCGACGTGATGCTCGAAGCCGTTTTCACAAATGTAATGCAGAAGCCTCTGCATTTTCGGAATCTCAACGACGCCAGCTCCGCCAAAGGTATTGAGAGGATCATCGGTGAAGCGGCCTTCGCCAACATAACCTCGCATTTTGCCTGCGGTATCGTCGGTGGAAAAGCGCGCGAAACTCATCTTCTCCGGCTTGATCAGGCCAACGACCGTGCCATACGTGTTTTCTTTTCCTACCGTGCCGGCAATAATTTCCTGGAAATCCATTTTGAAGGAACGGAAGAAATGCTTGGGAAGGTTGGCGCAGTGGAAACAGACAGCTTTATTTGGATCGGTGCCGTAATTATTGTTCCAGTCGAGCAGCGCAGAAGGCGTGCCAGATGCCAGTTGCAGAGCGTGCATGCCGAGCACGCCGGCAATATCGACTTCGCAGGCGCTGGAAAGCAGTTGCTCGCTCATCATGCTCATCACGGTACATGGCACCACGCCGAAGTTCTCTTCCAGCGACGTCCAGCACTGCACCGCGCTGATGCTCACTTCCGTCGCTGCCATCCACTGGTCAATCACCGCGCCGAGCTTGGCCATTTTCATCAGTGCCGTGGCTGGAACATCCTTGGAGTCCACGTACTTCTTAATCGACGCCAGCTTGCCTTGGGCAAGATCGTCGGTGTCTTTCATCCGATCGATGCGGCCAAGGACTTCAGAAAGGTCGAGCGTTTCGATTGAAATGCCATTCGCCTCAAGAATTTTCTCGCTGTAGCGGACAGTGTTGAACGCTGCGGGACGTGCGCCAATCGCTCCGACACGCAGGTTGCGAAATCCGTTTACGACGCGGCAAACCGCGGCGAACCACTGCAGGTCTTTGGTAAATTCCGGCGAATCTGGCGCTTCGGTGTGAAGAGTGGTTATCGAATAAGGAATGCCGTATTGCCGCAGGTTGTTGCACGCCGACATCTTGCCGCAAAAGCTGTCGCGGCGGAAGGCAATGGTCATTTTCTTGGGATCGTCAGGAGTCGCCTGAATCAGCACCGGAACGCGGAGATCAGCAAGACGCAAGGTGTCCGCTATGGCGCGCTCTTCGCCGAAGTTCGGCAGGGTAACGATGATGCCGTCGATCCGGTCGCGGTTCTTTTTGAAGAGCTCGGCGCAGCGTCTAGATTCCTCGCGGGTCTCGACTGCTCCGTACTTGCTTTCCTCGGGAGTCAGCGCCACCACGTCCATACCGGCGGACTGCAGCGCACGAATCATTTCTTCGCGGCCGCTTTTCGCAAGGTGATCGGGGAAGAAACCGCGGTTGCCCACGATTAGCCCCATCGTCATTTTCCTTGTTGCCATAATGACCCTGAAAATCAGCTGCTAGCCCTTAGCTTTTAGGCTCCTAGCAAACCAAGCTAGAGGCGGTTATTTCAATAGGGATATGTGCGCTAATAACTAGTCTTTCTCGGCCGGAACATCACGCAGTACAGACTGCCGAGAACAATTAACAACATTCCCCACCACACCGGAGCGTGTTTCTCTGCCAATACGGTGTCCGGCAAATGTGACCATTCCGCCAGTCCACTGATAAAAATCAAGACTCCATATACCAGCAGAAGCACGCCCACAAAAAACCAGACCGGGATTATGTGATGCTTTTCGCTCATGTCGTCTCACCAGAAAATAATTTGAAGAATTACCAGAATTACAAGAGCCACAATGCCCCAGAACAACGGCCGTTGCAGCAGCGGTGCACGGTCTTCGCGCGCCAACGGAGTCAGGCTATAAACCAGTCCTACCAATTCAGAATCAGGCCGAGGTTTGGTCACCAGTGTCACAAGAAATGTCACAACAACACAGGTGACGCACGACCACATCGCCTGATACATGTCCTGTGCCAATCCCTTGGCTTGCGGCGACAGCGCGAATACGGGCACCCAACGCTGAGGATCCAGTTTCATCAACGTAAACATGCTCACCGATGAGAGTGTCCCCGCGAGCAGTCCCCAAAATCCGGCGGCACGAGTCGTGCGTTTCCAAAGCATTCCGAGCAAAACCGTACCGAACAGAGGCGCGATGAAAAATCCGAACAGCGCCTGCACGTAGTCCATGATGCTGGCGAAGCCCATCACCAGATATGCAGTCCCAATGCTGATGATCAGACCAATCATTGTGCACCAGCGACCCATGGAAACGTAATGGTGATCAGGCGCAGTTTTGTGAAGGTAGGGACGATAAATATCGTAAGTCCACACGGTTGCGAACGCGCTCACATTGCCAGCCATTCCAGCCATGAATCCCGCGACCAGCGCGGTGATTCCCAATCCAAGCAATCCGGGCCCGCAATATCGCGCCAGCATGAGAGGGAGCACTTCGTTATAGCTATGCTGCCCCGCTTGCAAGTCGCTGGCGGAAAGCAAATGCATCGGTAAAACGGCGCGTCCGAGTAGCCCCGGAAGGATCACGATCAGCGGCACTGCCATTTTGAAAAACGAACCGATGATAGGCGCCATTTTGGCGGAGCGGATGTCCTTTGCGGACAGCACGCGCTGCACAACCAGGAAGTCGGTTGTCCAGTAGCCCATGGACTGCACCGCGGCGAGGCCAAACACAATTCCAATCCAGTTGATGCCCATAGGATTGCTGCTGGACGAACTCAGGGGCGCCCACATGTGCGTAAAATCTTGTCCGGGAAAATTCTGGTGAATGCGAGCGACCATTCCGCTCCAGCCACCAGTTTCAATCAAGCCAAGGATTGGAATGAGCAACGCGCCAAACCAGATCAGGAAGAATTGCAGAACTTCGTTGAAGATCGCAGAAAACAATCCGCCGGCAGCGACATATACGCCTACGGTCAATGATGAAACCCAAATACTGAAATTGATGTTCCACCCCAACACAACTTTCATCACCACGGCCATGGCATACATGTTTACGCCAGACATGAGAATGGTCATGACCGCGAACGTAACAGCGCTGAGCCCGCTGGCCTCCGAGCCGTAACGCAACTTCAAATATCCGGGAACGGAATGAGTTTTCGAAATGTAGTAAAACGGCATCATTACGAGGCCGAGAAATACCATTGCAGGAATGGCTCCGATCCAGTACCAGTGCGCGGCCATAATGCCGTACTGGTAGGCGGAACCCGCCCAACCGAGCAGTTCGAGCGATCCCAAGTTGGCGGAGACAAATGCGAGGCCAGCGACCCAGGCGGTCATTTCGCGTCCGGCCAAAAAGAAGTCTTCGCCGGTGTTGGCGAAGCGCTTCAAATAGAAGCCGATCACCAGCACCAACGCAAAATAGAAGACAATAATTGCCAGGTCCACTCCCGAGAGACGTACCAGCCGTTCTGTTACGTGCATCGCAAAAAGTGGAGTCATTTTGCTTCCTTTGTCTGACCGTAGTAGGCGCCAATACCGTGCTTGCGAAGATAGTGCCGGTCGTGCAGAGGTTTCCCGATCGCGCTTGCTTGTGTGTTGATCGTAACCGTGAAGAAAGCCATCCGGGCAATGGACTCAAGTACCACTGCATTGTGGGCGGCAGATTTCACATCGGGGCCCCAAGTGAACGGTCCATGATTGGCAACGAGAACACCCGGAATTGAAGCCGCACCACGGTCTCGAAAGCAGCGGACTATGGCATCGCCGGTGTTCTTTTCGTACTCACCTGCAATTTCATCCTCAGGCATCGATTCGGTGACCGGCACAGGGCCGTGGAAGTAATCCGCGTGCGTGGTTCCGAAACACGGAATCTCGCGGCGCGCCTGCGCCCAGGCAGTAGCGTACTCGGAGTGAGTGTGGACGACTCCACCAATGTCCGGGAAAGCCTTGTACAAAACCAGATGCGTAGCAAGATCGGAAGACGGCCGTAGTTTTCCTTCGAGAATTTTGCCATCGAGATCAGTGACGGCCAGGTGCTCAGGCTTCATCTTGTCGTAAGGAACGCCACTCGGCTTGATAACCACCAAAGCTTTGTCGCGATCAATGCCGCTGGCATTGCCAAAGGTGTAAAGCACCCGGCCACACCGCACCAACTCGAGGTTGGCCTCCAGCACTTCCTCTCGCAACTGCTTCAATGAAGCCTTAGACAACCTCGCGTGGTGGCTCGGCAACTCCGCGGTTCTCCAAAACCTGAGATCATTTTCAACCCCATCTAGCGGGCTGAAAAGCGAAACACGGTGACGCTATGGTATTTCTGCCCCGGCTTCAATTCCGTTGTAGGAAACTTCGGATGATTGGGCGAATCTGGAAAGTGCTGAGTTTCAAAGCAAAGGGCCTCGCGACGCTGATACGCCTTGCCACTTTTCCCGGTGATGCTCCCATCCAAAAAATTTCCGGTGTAGAACTGAACTCCCGGTTGGTCCGTCAGAACCTGCAGCACGCGCCCGCTGCTCGGCTCATACACTTCTGCCGCCTCTGAAAATTTGCCTCCGCTGTCGAGTACCCAATTGTGGTCGTAGCCGTGCCCTTTTTTCAGTTGATCGTTGTCGTCGTTTATTCTCGTACCCACAGCGGTGGGCTTCCGAAAATCGAAAGGCGTTCCGGCGACCGGCGCCAACTCACCAGTAGGAATTAAATTGTCGTCGACCGGTGTGTAGCGGCTGGCATAGATCTTCACCTGGTTCCGCAGAATGTCACCGTTGCCCTGCCCGGCCAGGTTGAAATAAGAATGATTCGTCAAATTCAGGACCGTGTCTTTATCTGTGGTGGCCGAGTACTCGATCTTCAGGTCTTTACCCACGAGGGTGTAGCGCACAACCGCAGTTAGCGTCCCCGGGAAGCCGGCGTCTCCGTCCGGGCTGACGTGAGTAAGTTCGACTCCGTGCGGGATCTCCTTGGCTTTCCATACGGCTTTGTCAAATCCTTTCGGGCCGCTATGGAGAGTATTCTTGCCGTCATTCTGAGGAGTGTGGTAAGTCTTGCCGTCGAGCGCGAACTGGCCGCCGGCGATACGGTTGGCGTAGCGTCCAATGATCGCGCCGAAAAACGCGGGATTCGGTTTAGGACCGCCGGTGTAGCCGTCGAGTGTGTCAAATCCCAGCACGACGTCGGCGGGCTTTCCGTTCTTGTCCGGCACTTTGAGCGATTGCACAATGCCGCCGTAGGTGATGACGCGGGCCTCGATAGCGTCGCTTTTCAGCGTGTAAATATCGACTTGAGTTCCTTCCGGAGTCTTACCGAACGGCTGGTTGCTGACCTGGCCTTGCATTTCCGCCACAATCGTTGCCAGCGCAAATACGAGAGTGGACACCCTCATTCGCGCAACCTCCGATTAAATTTTTGGTCTCATGCCACGAAGTTGGAGCAATGGAACGCTGCATTATCTCTTAATTGCGAGATGTTTGTAAACGTTTACTCATAATTGCGCTGTGCCCCTAAGATTAAAACGAACTGAGGGTTTCGCTGTCCCTGCGTAGCTCTAGCCAAATGTCACTCGGTATGTTAAGAAACGGTCTAACTATCTCTGGATCAAGTTGACTTCCCGCACAACGTTGTATTTCATCTACTGCTTCACTCAAAGTGCCCGCGACCCGGTAAGGACGATCGGAAGTCATAGCGTCCAGGGTGTTTGCGACGGCGACAATCCGGGCCCCAATTGGGATGCCGTTGCCTCTTAGTCCCCGAGGGTAACCCGTTCCATCAAAGTTCTCGTGGTGCGCATAAGCGATCTCGGCGGCTTCTGGGAGGGACGGAATTCCTTTGTTGACAATTCGGTATCCACGATGGCAATGCTCCCGCATGAACGCGAACTCAGCAGGATCGAGCGGACCCGGTTTTTTCAATATCACATCCGCGATTGCCATTTTGCCGATATCGTGCAGAAATGCTCCATATGCGATCACCCTGATCCGCTCTTCCAACAGATTCATCTCGCGTGCGATGGCGGCAGCGAATGCTGTGACACGCTTGCAATGAGCCTCAGTTCCTGCATCCTTCAAATTGAGCGATCTGCCTAGCGCGGCGAGAGCGTCAGACGCATTCAACTGTCCCACTGTTTTCTGAACTTGTTCCTCTAGTTGCTCCTCAAGCTGTCTTCGTTGCTCCTTAAGTTCTATATTCCTTTGAATTTGTTCATTGGGGCCGACTTGAGGCTTCTCCGGGTCTAACTTTTTGCGAAGCCAAGAGATCAGTCGAGTTGCCGGTTTCCTGTTAACATCTCGAATCATGTTGTCTAATCCAATTTACACTCCTGGCGGAGCTTAAAGGGCAGGATGGCATTTTCTCACTTAACGATGGGGCCAACCTGTTTATCGGACCTCACATAGGCGCAAACTCTAATTGCACACCTGCGCCATTCGCGGGCGAACAGATATAGATATTTGGAGAAATTCCAGTCTGTTCCCGATAACGCCCGGCGATGCTTTCGCGGAATGCTTCGGCGTCACCGGACTCGACCAGATTCACAGTGCAACCGCCAAATCCACCCCCGGTCATTCGCCCACCATAATATCCGGGCAATCCTTCCGCAGCTTCGACCATGAGGTCGAGCTCACGGCAGCTGACTTCATAAAGATCACGTAAGCTGCGGTGAGATTCGCGCATCAACTGGCCCATCTCTCGCAGGTTTCCGGACCGCAAGAACTCGACCGCCTGTAAAACCCGCTGGTTCTCCTCCACGACATGAAGACAGCGTTTGTAAATTATGGGCGGCATCGCATTAGCGTGCGAAGATAATTGCTCGCGCGTGACATCTCTGAGGGCCCTGATTCCCAGAAAAGACTGGGAAAGAATTTGCACCCCGGCTTCGCATTCCTCGCGCCGGCGATTGTATTCTCCGCCCGCGAGCTCATGTTTCACCATGGTGTTGCAGATCACGAGCTTCACTTGTTCAGGCGTCGCGACCTGCTCGAACTGGAGCGACCGGCAGTCAAGTAGTAAGGCGTGGCCGGCTTTGCCGAGGCAAGAAACGAACTGGTCCATGATGCCGACGTGCGCGCCTACAAATTCGTTCTCTGCTTGCTGGCAAAGCTTCGCGACCTCCGGCAAGGGCGGCTTAGCATCACTCAGGCTGAGCAGGGCCAGCGCGGTCGCTACCTCGATTGCAGCCGAAGAACTGAGTCCCGCCCCGATCGGAACTTCGCCGTGCACTAGCAGATTCGCGCCGGGCAAGGTGTAACCAGAGTTCCGCAGCGTGACTGCGACCCCTACCACATAGTCAGACCACACTCCTCGCGCTTTCCGCGGCGGGTTCTTGAGATCGAGCTCGAATGGTTCTGAGAATTCCGTAGAGCGCAAGACCAACCTCTGGTCAGGGTGCGCCGCGATGGCTACGTGGGTTGAGAACTCAATCGCACACGGCAGAACGAATCCGTCGTTATAGTCGGTGTGCTCGCCAATCAGGTTCACCCGTCCTGGCGCAACAAAGGTTCGCGGCTCAGCATGGAACATCTTCCGGAACCGTTCAGATAGTTCGTCCGCGCTCATCTGAGTAGCGTATTGTAATGCCTCGCGACTTGTGAGAGAACCTTAAGGACAGCGCAAGAAAACGTCAATGCTTCTGCTGGCGGGTTCGGGCGCGGGGCCTGGGAAATAATCGGGCGCAAAGGAAAGCATTGGACCTCACCGAACAATCGCACCGGCGGTTGAACCCATTAACAGATGAGTGGGTGCTGGTTTCACCTCATCGCACGCAGCGTCCATGGCAGGGCGCGGTCGAGGCCATTCCGCCGGTTGCGCGTCCGCGTTACGACCCGACCTGCTACCTTTGCCCGGGGAACCCTCGCGCCGGCGGAGTGCGCAATCCGCAGTACCGATCGACGTTTGTCTTTGAAAATGATTTCGCCGCGCTCAAGAAAGACGTGCCCGACGCCAGAATAGACGTGCAAAACAAAGGTCTGATCGTGGCAGAGGGGGAGTCGGGAATTTGCCGCGTAATGTGCTTCTCTCCGCGTCACGACCTGACATTGTCCAGCATGGAACTGCCTGCGATCGAAGAAGTGGTCCGCACCTGGACCTCTCAATATACGGAGCTCGGCAGAATGTCGGGAATTAGCCATGTGCAGATTTTCGAAAACCGCGGCGAGATGATGGGTGCGAGCAACCCTCATCCTCATTGCCAGATATGGGCGACGAAATCGATTCCTCAGGCGCCCGCGCGCGAACTCTCTTCCCAGCTCAGCTATTTCCAGAGCCACGGCACTTGTTTGCTCTGTGATTACCTTAAGTTGGAGGAGAGTGAGAAATCCCGTATCGTCGTTTCGAATGAGGGATTCGTTGTGCTCGTGCCCTTCTGGGCGGTTTGGCCGTTTGAAGTGCTGGTGTGCAGCCGACGGCACTTGGGAACCTTGCCTGAGCTCACCGGCAGCGAACCTTCCCAACTCGCTGAGATACTGAAGCAGATTGTCTCAACCTACGATCGAGTGTTCGAGGTCCCGTTTCCTTACTCAATGGGCTTCCACCAGTCGCCGACAACCGGGGACCATCCTGAATGGCATTTCCATGCGCATTTTTATCCCCCGCTGCTGCGATCGGCAACGGTGCGAAAGTTCATGGTCGGATTCGAAATGCTGGGCACGCCGCAGCGCGATATTACACCGGAAATCGCGGCGGAAAAATTACGGTCCTTAGTTGCGAGCACGAAATGACGACCGAATCCAATTATTGGCTGACCACAACCACAATGCCTCAGGGGACGCCGGGGAATCTTCTGGGTCGCGCGGAAGTGGCGATCATCGGCGCGGGATTTACCGGCCTGTCTGCTGCCCGCACTCTGGCGAAAAAAGGCATAAGCGTCACGGTACTAGAGGCCAATAGCATTGGCTGGGGCGCAAGCTCGCGCAATGGTGGCATGGTGCTCACCGGGCTGAAATTGAGCGCGGAGGTACTTGCGAAACGATACGGGATGGAACTTGCCCGACGCATGTACGCGACTTCACTGGAATCGATCGATCTCGTAGAGCAGATCGTCCGCGAAGAAAACATTGACTGCAGTTTCTCACGGTGTGGACATCTCGAGGTCGCGTGCAAACAATCGCATTTCGATGCTTATGCGCGGTCGGTTGAGGTGATCGCAAGGGAATTCCACCACGAACTTCGCATCATCCCCAGAAACGAACTCGGCGGCGAGATCGGCTCAAGCATTTACTTCGGAGGGATTGTCGATGACACTAGCGCAGGACTGAATCCGGCGCAGTATGTCTCGGGGCTGGCCAGTGCGGCGCTAAGGACTGGGGCTTGCATTTATGAGAATACGCGTGTGCAGCAAATCCAGCGTAATACGCAAAACGGATCGAGAGGATTTTCCGTTCTCACTTCGCGCGGCAATGTTTTCGCTCACAACGTCCTGGTTGCAACCAGTGGGTACACTTCAGCCGCGACTCCCGCACTGCAAAAAAAGATTATTCCCATCGGTTCGTTCATTATCGCGACCGAGCGTTTACCGGAAACAGTGGCGCGCGAACTCAGCCCCCGTAACCGAATGATTTTCGATTCCAAGCACTATCTTCATTATTACCGGCTAACGCCAGACAATCGCATGCTATTTGGAGGACGCGCTGCCTTTTTCCCCGAAGCCAAGAACACAATTCATAGAAGCGCGGAAATTTTACAGCGAGATTTGATTGAGGTCTATCCGCAGTTGCGCGATTCGAAGATTGAATATGCCTGGGGCGGAACCCTCGATTTTTGTTTCGACACTATGCCGCATGCCGGCCAGAGCGATGGGGTTTATTACGCGCTGGGCTATGCCGGCCACGGCGTGGCGATGGCTACTTACCTCGGAACAAAAATGGCGGACACCATGAGCGGCGGCATCAATCAAATTCCTTACGCGGCAATTCCCTTCCCTGGCGCGCCGCTTGGACTTTACAACGGAAAGCCGTGGTTCTTGCCGTTTGCAGGAGCGTATTACAAAGTGCTTGACTGGGTGAGTTGATCGTCTTCCTTGCGCCGAAATAACAGATAAGCAATTGGCCCGAGCAGGATCGCCACCGGCCCCCACTTCAGCGCGAATTTATCGCTGGCAATCATGGCGATCCCGCTCATCAGCAGAGGCGCAAACACCGCGTACGCCAGTCCCGTTCGCCCCCAAGGGATGCGAAAGCTGCGTGGCAGGTCTGGACGTGTGCGTCGTAACTGCCAAGCCGAAAGCACGGTCAGGATGGACGTGGCAATCCTGAGCCAGATATAAACTGAGATCAACTGCTTCACGTTATTTGTTGCCAGCAAACAATAAATTGCTGCCGAAAGCAGAATTGCGATCCACGGCGTCCCGAATCGCGGATGTGCGCGTGCCAGAAACGGAGACAAGTAGCCGTCCTCAGCCATCGCTGAAGGCATGCGAGTGGTGGTTAGCACGGTGCTGTTGAGAATCGAGAGGTTCATCACCGCGGCAGCTACGGTTATGATGAAGCCGAGCATTGGACCACCAATAAGTTGCGCCGCCTGTGAAAAATATCCCGTGCCCCACTGCTGCCAGTTTCCCAGTGCCGCCAATGAACATGCAGTCGGCAAGAAGTAAGTTGCGATGGACAATGGTACGACCCACGCAAGCGCCTTGGGATAGCTCCTCTGCGGGTTTTCTACTTCTTCGGCGACGGACGAAACCTGTTCGTATCCGGCGTAGAGCCACAGGCCCAATGCGAAGCCGACGCCGAAAACCTGGAAGATTGGTTTGTGGGGCGGAATGATGGGAAGAAATGGATTGTGGTGCCACATTCGGACACTCATGGCACACATCAGCAGCACCGCCGCGAGGACGGCAAGTTCGAGCCCTGTCGCCACCGTACCCACCACCCGAATTCCGCGAACATTCACATAGGTGATGAGCGCAATCACCGCCACCGCCACCGCATAGTGTTTCCATCCGGTGAGGCCAGGAAAGTAAAACGTCAGGTAATCGGTGAAAAGAACAGCGTACAGCGCGCCCAAAAGAAACGACGCACACCAGTTCCACCAGCCTGCGAGGAACCCCCAGAAATCGCCGAATGCCGCGCGGGTCCAGCGATAGAAGCCGCCTTCGACCGGCATTGCCGTGGTCAGCTCTGCTGCGACCAGAGAAATCGGAATGCACCAGAAAAACGGGATCACGAGCTGATAGATCAAGGCCATCCCCGGCCCTGAAGTACTGACCTGGTCCTCCAGGCCGAATGGGCCAGCGGTGTTGTACGAGTACATTACGAACACGAAGGAGAACAAGCCGACTTTTTTAAGGACGTGAGCGGGGAGTGATTTTTGCTTTTCGGAGTGGGGCAACAATTCGCCGGTGGTTTTCAAAATTAGATCCGCTCGATGATCATGGCAATTCCCTGCCCAACGCCGATGCACATTGTACACAGCGCATAACGGCCACCAGTTCTTCGCAGTTGATATGCAGCCGTTGTGAGCAGCCGGGCGCCGCTTGCTCCTAATGGATGACCGATCGTGATCGCGCCGCCGTTGGGATTTATATGTTCGGCATCGTCGGGCAAACCCAAGTCGCGCAGAACAGCCAGCGACTGCGCGGCAAATGCCTCGTTCAACTCGATCACATCCATCGCGGAAAGCTTGAGTCCCGTTTTCGCCAGCACTTTACTCGTAGCCGGCGCCGGGCCAATTCCCATGATCCGGGGCAAAACTCCAACTGCGGCGGAACTCACAACTCGAGCCAGCGGGGTCAATCCGTACTTCGCTGCGGCCGATTCTGAAGCCAGCAAAAGCGCACACGCTCCGTCATTCACTCCAGAAGCATTTCCGGCGGTCACGGTGCCGTTTGGCTTGACGATGGGTTTGAGCTTCATGAGCGCTTCGAGCGTTGTATCTGGACGCGGCTGCTCATCTTTGCATACAACAACCGGGTCCCCTTTTTTGGCAGGGACATGTACCGGAATAATTTCGTCAGTGAATCGTCCGGCTTTGGCTGCCGCGGCGGCTCGTTGCTGGCTTCGATAGGCGAACGCGTCCTGGTCGGCACGGGAAATGTGCCAGTCCTGTGCTATGTTTTCCGCGGTCTCTGGCATTGAGTCGGTGCCATACTTTTCTTTCATTGCCGGGTTCACAAAGCGCCAGCCGATAGTCGTGTCTTCGATCTTCGCCGCACGCGCGAATGCTGTTTCGGATTTGCCCATCACAAACGGCGCGCGTGACATACTTTCGACACCGCCGGCGATTACCAGCGAGGCCTCGCCGGACTTGATCGCACGCGCTGCAACGCAAATCGCTTCCATACTGGATCCACATAGCCGATTCACAGTTGCGCCTGGCACTTCTTTCGGCAAACCGGCAAGCAGAAGCGCCATGCGGGCTACGTTGCGATTGTCTTCGCCTGCCTGATTTGCGCAGCCGTAAATCACGTCATCGACTGCTCCCCAATCGATTTTGGGATTGCGTGCCAGCAGCTCTTTGAGCGGAATCGCCGCAAGGTCATCCGTCCGAACCGACGAGAGCGCGCCGCCGTATTTACCGAACGGCGTACGAATCGCATCGCAGATGAAGGCGTGGTCCATGGAATATTTATTCACTCAAATCAACAAGAGAATTCAGTTGACTGAACTCCTGATGATATCGGACTTTGCGGCAATGTCTCGCCTTTGTACGACTCATTTCCGAGGAGGTCAGGTTTGCACCCCGCTCTTTTTCCCTGGCCGCCAAATCAAGGTTGCAACCAGCGCCACCGCGATCCCGAGCGATACTTCAAGAAATCTATGCCAAGCAAAGACCCATGCCGGCCCGCGTGAAATCAGCACCACGATGCTGAACGTGATGGCTGCAACCCGATAGGCGCTCCATGCACGAAAGAGCGCGGCGAATATTCCGCAAACGAAAACTCCTATCGCGTAAATGATGGCGTTGCGCCCTATAAAGGTCGCTATTACGGCGCCTAATGCCGCGCCCAACGCCGTACCTACAAAGCGTTGCCACGCTCCCTGGAGCGGGTGAATCGTCGATTGCATAATGACGACCGTTGAAATCGGCGCCCAATAGTACTCCGGAAATTTCAGGACTCGCGCCAGGAGCAAAGAGACGAGGGTGGCGACGGCAGTCCGCGCGGAGTCGTAAAGGATGCCGCGATCGATGCCCAGGAGCTTTGCGGTTTTTGGAGGACTCATCGCAGGCGACCAGCAAGATTTTAATAAGAGAGCTCGCTCAGAGTCGACAATACTTCTTACCAAAAATCAATGAGGCAATTTGCAAATTGCCCTTAAACTACACTGACCCATGAATACGAACGCCACATTGAACGCCACGGAGGTGACGCATAGCGCACGGAGTATTCCACTGTGGACTCGCCCAATCACATCGCGGCCTTGGTTGTTAGTTACGATTGCACTCATTTTTTACGCTGTGCGGATGTTTCGACTGATTTCGCGTTATGCAGTGAATATCATCTTCTCGGACCAGTGGGATTTCGATAATGCAACACTGTTCCAAAAGCATTCACTTTGGAAAATGTTCGATTGGCAGCATGGGCCACACCGGCAAGGATTGGGCGCGCTGTTTCAGAGAATGGTTGATCCGTTATTCGGATGGAACAGTCGAACCGAGTCGTTCGTCATAGGAGGTGTGATTGTAGCGGCAGCAATCTGTGCGTTATGGCTGAAGACGAGACTGTACGGGAAGTTTTCTGGTTTCGACGTAGTTATACCGGCAATTCTGTTCATCCCAGGCCAGTGGGCAACGTGGTTTATGGCTGCGAATTTCGCACACGGCCCGTTTCCGCTTCTTCTCATCCTGCTCTACTGCCTGGCGTGGACTTCCAAAAGGCAAGCTGTCAGGTATCCGCTGGTACTGCTCATCAACTTCGTCAGCATCTACACAGGATTTGGCATTTTCCTCGGAGTAGTTACACCTATTCTGTTGACCTTGGATTATTGGGCGAGTACTCCCCAGACTCGCTTGTCCAAAAGCTATTTCACGTTCGCTGTTCTCCTGGCCCTCGCCTCGCTAGGATCTTTCTTTATCGGTTACAAAGTCCTACCAGGCTTGCCCTGCTTCTCGTTACAACCACAGTCCCCAATGTCATACTTGGCCTTCGTGCGCAAGTTATCGGAACGATGATTTTGGCGGCAGTCCTGGTTTCGCTGATAGCTTTTAGTTGGTCGTTGTTGCGGCAGTTTAGCCCCAAGCTTGAACGCGATGACCGCAACAGAGCGCTCATCATCGTAGGCTTAACCGGCTACACTTTGCTGTTCTGTGTGAATGCCGCGTATGGAAGACTGTGCGGAGGCCTAAAGATAGCATCGGCATCTCGCTACGTGATCTACCTGGAACCCGCCATACTCGGCTTTTACTTCTTTCTGCTGAGTCTTCGTCAGGCGACGGCGCGAAAATTCCTGCTGAGTAACTTTTTGATAGCGGTTGTCGCCGGCTCTTTCTATCTCGATCGAGGAGGAATGGGCTTTTCTAAAAATGTTAAGCAGGGCTGGAAAACTTGCTATCTGCAGACCGAGGACATCGAACAATGTGACAAGGTCGCGGGTTTTCCCATCTACTCAAATTCCCTGCAGCAGACACACTTAAGGGAAAAACTGGAATATCTGAAAAAAACACGGCAGAACTTGTATTTGGATCAGAAAGTGCCATAGTGTCTCGTTGCTAACCCGATCTTTGACGGGGTTATGTCTCCCGACGCAAAATGCTCTCTCTTTCCGGCTGACTTAGGAATGAGTGCTTCGGCATGAGTCTTTAGAGGGCGCTGAAAACAACTGCAGGTAAG
>Ga0207053_10091_pt1 | contig 22829 bp, 17 predicted proteins | sample Alteio_BWMinCont_59_FD_153290 | JGI IMG/M metagenome (GOLD analysis project Ga0207053, IMG submission 153290) | Enriched cells from forest soil in Barre Woods Harvard Forest LTER site, Petersham, Massachusetts, United States -... | ecosystem: Environmental > Terrestrial > Soil > Temperate forest >...
ATATCTCTTATTTGCTCGCGCAGTTCTAATGGTAATTTTTCATTGTTATATATTTGAGCTTGTTGGCGTAAATCTTGTAATTGATGAAGCAATGGCGTTAAATTTAATTGATTGGCAAGTAAAACTGCATCTGCTGAAGCGTCCCGCGACTTCAAATCGCAGGGCGGTAGGGTAGGAAGACGGGGAATGCCTTTGATTTTGTGGTGTATTTTGGGAAGCGCTGGCAGTGAAAGAGCAATGGTTGCTGTGGAAGGTACAAACAAGAATGCCACCGTCAATAGTACTATGTAATAAGCAAGCAGAAAATGTTTAAACAAGAGAATTAATTTACTTGTTAAATGTAAAAACAGCGGGAGCGTAAAGAAGGCAAGTTCTTGCCATCGGATGACAAGTGCTAGCAACCAAACTCGTTTATAAAAAAGGCGATAAGAACAACTGCTGATCATAGCATGTTAGTACTGCGTGACAGCTCCGGATAAAGAATAACAGGTCTGTTCTTGGCAAGGCGAGTAAGCCTAGACTATGGATTCAGGAAATGAACCCGCATATGCTGACTTTATTAACGATACAATTTTGGCAGTCATCCAAGAACAAGGGAGCGTTGGGAGAGAAATTATATGTTTGCTATTCCGTCAATTTATTTATGGAGCGCTGGATCAGCATTGCTTGCCTTTGTTGGCATGTTAGTTGCTCACAGACTAATTAAGCCCATTGATCTTGCTCAGCATCAACCTTCTCTTGATGCCACTCTAAATATTGTAGGCACGCTTGTCTCCATTCTTCTGGGACTGCTTGTAGCAGCGTCGCTAAATAGTTATCAAACTCTGCAGTCAGCAGTTGACTCAGAAGCTACAAGTGTGTCCGATGTATGTCGATTGTCTTTTGGATTACCGCTCAGCGACCAGAGGGAGATTTTAACAACCTGTCTAAACTATTGTGATCAAGTAATGGGCGATGAATGGCCAGAAATGGTGAAAGAACGCTCCAGTGAGAAAGTATTAGCTATTTATGCAAGGCTGCTTAAGAAAATTGTCACACTCAACCCGACTACTAATGGTGAAACCAATATTCAAAGTGCTCTCATAACGGCTGTGCAAACACTAGGCGATTATCGTCGCGGCAGAATTCTCTGGCTACATAACAACTGGACGAGAAATTTAATGCCTGTTCTGATTATGTGCTCGGTAATTGTGCTTATATTTGCCTATCTTTATGTAAAGCGGGGTGCAGTTGTTCTACATAGTTTCTTAATTTGTTTTGTAGCCACAGCGCTGGGAGCTAATCTCGGACTAATCTATGTGCTGAGCCACCCATTTAGTGGTGATTGGAAAATTCAGCCCAAGGGTTTTGAATATAATGCCCAATTGATTAGGCGGTTTACAGACGTGCGCTAAGGCTTTAATTAAAGATTAGGATCTGATACATTTAGTTAGTAAGCAAAAATGGACTGATAGGGGATCACGATGGAAAAAGTAAAACTGCACACAAGAATGTATGGTTGGAAGCATGTCTGGATGGAGTTTGCAGACGAGTTTCAGGGCTCAGTGGACGACCCTAATCCTGATTCCAGTCAAGCCGGCATGAGCATAATGGTGCCTATTAAGAATACTCCCTGGCTTTTGGTATACACCTTAGAACCGGGCAAAAATGGGAATCATGGTCATACCACCATTGAGACCAACTATGCAGGAAGTAGAGACTTTAAGTTTGCTATTCTTCCACAGAAACAGCTTAGTGCTTTCAGTAAGTTATTTGGTATGCAAGACATAATTGTCGGCGATAAGGATTTTGATCTGCATTTTGTTATTAAAGGCAACGATGCCAGCAGTGTAAGAGATCTTTTTGCAAATGATGAGATTCGGGCGCTCGTTGTTGAAGAACCAACTATAGTAATTTCAGCACATCCTGATAATACTGACTCGAAACCCTCCCCAAAACTATTGGCGGCTCAGCAATATATGCTTTCTTTAAAAATACCCGGCATAGTCGACGATTTCGAAAGATTGAAAGGTTTGCATAGACTGACGGCATTATTGCTCACAAGTCTATCTGTTGAAGACGCGGCAGTAAAAGTTTAGCTGCGGATTTCAATCTTTAGCGCAACGGAAGCCAACATTAGAACAGCCACTGCTGGGCTCGTCTTTTCCTCTCTTCTAGTTTTGGGTGCAATGAAGCGATGAAGAAACTTCCTTGGTGGTTACTTAGTGGCCAATTGTATGCCTGACGCCGCTAATTTGCGCTTCAGCTCTGGCATTGCTTCTTGCGCTGCTTTAATACCAGCTTCAATACCGCGGCGGCCATCACGTTTCTTCCGTGATATAAGCGAGATGCCATTAGTCTCAGGATGGATTACAAAATCAGCTTGCTGACATGAGGTAATGTCGTCATTGGCAAGCTCAATCCGTATGGCTTGTCTGCTCACAGAGCCGGGAACACGAAATTTGTCTAAGGGAACAGCTTTAAGACGCTCATCAATATTAACGGCAATGACAAAATCAGCTCCCATTTCTTTGGCATGGCTAACTGGCAAATTGCAGGCAAGGCCGCCGTCGCAAAACAGAAAATCACCAATCTGCACCGGTTTTTTTATGCCGGGCACAGATGTGCTAGCTTGCATGGCCAAACTTAAATTACCAGTTGTGATGCAATAACTTTTCCCATTTACCAGATTGGTGCAGACGGCGCCATAAGGAATAGGCAAATGCTCAATTTTACATTCGGGATTACCAATTAGTCTATCTGCATATTTTCGACAATGCTCACCTCTGTATAGGCCGTCATATGGGTGATAACCAAATAATCTCGGTAAAATTAAAATTGGCGCTAGAAGTATTCGCACCGTTAAGGGCATGGGCATAAATTCTTTAATGAAAGTGGCATGGTAAAACTGGTCAGCCAATTTATCTAACGGCACGCCAGCGCAATAAAAACCTCCCACTGCTGAGCCAATGCTTGTCCCGGCAATGAGGTCAATAGGAATACCTTCTTGCAACAGTACCTTGAGCACTCCAACGTGAGCCGAACCACGCATACCGCCGCCACCTAAAGCCAAACCTACACGCATTCTATGCTGATCAGCCGATGCGGTTAACTGTGTCCTGTTGGTGGTATTGTTTTCCTCCTGATCTTGACCTTGGGCCAGGACAATCTGGGAAGCATTGAGCATTGCTGCTAATGAGCAGAAAACTGCCAGAAGTCGCTGTACTGTCATGAAAATAATCCTCCGATAACTGTGTTGTTGTTTAGCAACTGACATGTCATCCTTAAACTATTGATCAGCTGAGGATGCTAGCATGTCATAGTCAATCTATTTACAACTTATCAAATGATTATGGTTATTTGATTCTAAGACTTTCATCTGTCAATAATAGAATGTTTTCTATTATCGTATGCAAAGACAACTATAAGCATGAGAAAAGTTCTTGTGAACAGCAATAATTATTGGGCCAACAATTTAATTGAGCAATCAAGATCGCTTCCTCCGGCAGGTTTGATGCATTGGCTCTGTCTTGCCACATTCCTGATTTTAAATTCTTGCTCCTGGTTCGACTTGCAAAGATACCAGAGTGCCAATAATAATGCGGCAAGTAGTAGCAACATCAAAGTGGGCATATTACATTCTCTTAGTGGCACAATGTCTATCAGTGAAGTGTCAGTCAAGGATGCTGAACTGCTGGCAATAGATGAAATTAATGCCGCCGGCGGAGTGCTGGGGAAAAAACTGCAGCCTGTCATTGAAGACGGGGCAAGTGATTGGCCCACATTTGCCGAGAAAGCTAGAAAACTAATTGAAGAAGATAAAGTAACTGTAGTTTTTGGCTGTTGGACAAGCGCCAGCCGCAAAGCAGTTTTGCCTGTTTTCGAAAATTTACACGGATTGCTGTTTTACCCGGTGCAATATGAAGGGCTGGAAGAATCATCCAATATTTTTTACACTGGTGCTACTACTAATCAACAAATTATTCCTGCGGTCGATTACCTCCTCAAGCAAGGCAGAAAGAAGATATATCTACTGGGATCAGATTATGTGTTTCCGCGTACAGCCAATATCATTGTCAAAGCCCAATTAAAAGCTGAAGGAGGTACTGTTGCAGGGGAGGAGTATGTGCCTCTTGGCGCTGCCGACTTTGGCGGTGTTGTTAACAGGATTATAGCTGCCCATCCGGACGTGATTCTCAATACCCTAAACGGTGACAGTAACGTGCCGTTTTTTAGGCAACTAAAAAAGGCTGGTATCACAGCTGATACCTTACCAGTAATGTCCGTAAGTGTGGCTGAAGAAGAAGCTCGCCATATTGGTGCAACTAACTTAATTGGACATTTAGCGGCTTGGAATTATTTTGAGACAACCAACACCGACGAGAACCGAGGGTTTGTGGCCGCTTATAAAGCAAAATATGGAAAAGAACGGGTCACTGATGATCCAATTGAAGCCGGTTATTTTAGTGTTTATCTCTGGAAGGCGGCTGTGGAAAAAGCTGGTTCATCTGATGTGGATAAGGTTATTGCCAATGTAGGGGGCACGGAATTCAATGCTCCTGAAGGACTGGTGCGCATAGATAATCAAAATCACCACACTTGGAAAATTGTGCGCATAGGCAAATTTCGTCAGGATGGTTTAATTGACGAGATTTATTCATCAGTCACACCGGTAAAACCACATCCATTTCTGACCATTTATCTTTGGGCGCGCGGTTTAAGCAATTACAACAAGAGCTAATTTTGGTCTGAAGGCTAAAAGATCCATAATTGAGGGACAGTCAACCAAATGCGATTACCTGGAGCCGAGATAATTGACTGGCTTGCGCCTTTAGGACAATCAGTGAAGCTGATAATCGGTGCATTTAGCTGGCGATCTATTACAAATTTGTCCTGGCAGGAAATACGCAGCCACTGCCAATGGATGGGGTTGGAAGCATTTCATATGGTTGCCTTATCAGCAGTTGTCGTAGCCATAGCTCTAGTAATTCAATGCGTGATTGAATTGCATAAATACCATCTCCATGATCTGGCTGGCGCTGTAATTTCTATTGGGCTGCTGCGTGAAATTGGCCCACTTACTGTTGGCTTGGCTTTATGCGGTCGAATGGCTGCCCGTGTCAGCGAAGAAGCACATGCGTATATAGCTCATAACAGTGAATTGGAATTTGCACATAAATTTATTCTACCCAGATACATAGCAGCACTGCTAATGGCAGTGCCACTGGCGTCATATGGTTTGGTGATTGGTTTTTACACTGGAGCACTGGTTGCACCGCTGCTAAGTATTAGTAGCACAAATATCTTTTTGGAATCAGCCCGCCGAGCCATTGAAAACAGAGATATTCTCATATATTTTCTGAAAGTAATTTTGTTTTTTCCTTTTGTGACCATCTTTGCTGCCTGCGCTTGTGGACTACTGAAAAGAAAATCCCTGGCGCCAGTAGCTGTAGATGCGGTCACTGCAACTTTCATTGCTTGTTTTGTGACCAATTTGATGATTACTATGATTATGTATTATCGCTGATTGAAGGAAAATAAAGAACTTGCAAGAGACTAATAAATTCAGCCTAAGCTCGGATGGCTCGTTGGGAATTTTTACTACAGTCGCCCTAATCTTACTATTATGGGGGTTGTTTTGGTTAAAAGGCTATGCGCCTTTTTCATCTCAACAACATATTAATGTCATGTTTGCGCAAGTGGCAGGGTTGCTTGCTGACGCCCCTGTTTTTGTTGATGGCGTGAAAGCAGGAGCCGTGGAAAAAGTGACCTGGAAAAATAATAACCAGGTGCTTGTTCGTCTGAGAATCACACATCCACAAATGATTATTCCTCAAGGAGCTCAATTCAATATTCTCACTAATGGCATTATTGGTGCTAGATATATCGATATTGTGATGCCAAATACAGACAAGTCTCTTCAGCAACCCATTGACGAATCTACTATTGTGATGGGTGAAGAAACTAGATCTCCAGATGTTATAGTGGGTAAAATTGATCGCGATTTGGATAAAATAGATATAGATAAGATTAAGGAAAATCTCACTGAAGACAGGCAAGTATTAAGGCTGGCCGGAAATCAGTTTTCACGGTTAGCTACTAAAGCAATGCCGGTTGTTGATCGGGCTTTGCCCCTTGAGGATAATCTAATCAGGCTGAGTGCCGACATGCGGAAAACTTTGAACAGACTCAATAAATTTTCGGATAATCCGAAATTATCGTCTGACCTGCGAGAAATAGTTAATAAAGCCAGCGAAACAGCACAAACAGCCCAGGCAGCCATTCGTGAATTAAACGATATGGTTGCTGATAAATCGTTGCGAAAAGATATTGGTGAAACAATGTCTCAAGTCAACCAATCAATGGCTCAGTTTGAACGGTCTATGGAAATGGTGCAACAGGTAAGCAAAGATAAAGATCTGCGCTTAGATATTAAGCAAATATTGTTAGAGGCACGCAAAGCCATGGACAAGCTAGACGAAATCTTAGGCAATCCGGAGTCGGGAGCCGATATTAGATCTACACTCAAAAGAACACGGGCAACTCTAACTGATATCGATTTAGCCGCGCGTCAATTACAACAAATTCTGGACAAAAGACATCCGCTAATTCATATGTTCATAGGCCGGCCTGGACATATTGAAGCTAAGGATTCCGATACAGAAAGCAAATCGCCATAGCCTTACTTTTCAGATTTTGGCGCTGGTACCGGGTTTATCAGCATGCCGTCTTGAATATCATCTGGCGGGTTAACTATGACTGTGTCCCCAATGGCGATACCTTTAAAAACTTCCAATTGTCCGCCCATATCGCGTGCTATTTCCAGTTTATGCATATGGGCACGCTTTTCAGAATCGACAGTGTAAATGAAATTGCCATCGGCTCGCGTTTGCAAAGTTGTAGCAGGCACCACAGGCAAACGGATTTCCATGGGCGCGCGAAAACGCACCTTAGCGTACATTCCCGGCATGAGAACATGGCTGGGATTGGGCACATGTATTTCAACTTGCAATGTCTTAGAATTAGGATCTAGCCCACCGGAAATATTGGTGACTACACCGGTAAAGTCTCGTAAAGGATACTCTTGAAAATTAAGAAGGGTTTGTTGCTTGGTATGTATATACGGAACATATTGCTCAGGGACATATACAAAAACACGCAATATATCTGTCTTGGCAATTTCAAATAGAATTGTGTTGCTGTTATTGCTGCCTGAAGTTATTAAGGCACCAGCGTCGACGTTGCGCTGAGTAACGATGCCGTCAAAAAGAGCAGTAACTTTTTTGAACGATCTGGTGGCTTCAATTTGATGATATTGAGCTCTGGCTGCATCTAAGGCAGCTTGTGCCACGCGCACGGCCGCCTTTGCCGAGTTTTCAGTTGCTTTAGCGCTGCGCACACTGTCATTCAAAGAATCTAAAATGGCAACGCCACTATTGTATTGTTGTACATGAGAGTCTCGATCTTCAAGACTGACTGCGCCTTGTTTGGATAACTCCACATATCGCTTCACCTGGGCAGTATAGAATTGAAGATCTGTTTCTCCCTTGTGCACATTATCAGCGGCATTGAGTGCATCAGCTTTTGCCTTCTTGAGCGCTTCGCCGGCGTTATCGAGGCTAGCGTTAGCCTGTTCAACAGCGCTTTGGGCAGCTTCAACCTGCTGGTCTATTTCTGGCGTATCGATATCGGCCAGCACTTGCCCGGCACGCACATGATCGCCAATATTGACATATCTTTTATGAAGATAGCCATTTACTCGGGCGTAAATGGGAGCGTCTTGAATAGCTTCTGTCGAGCCGGGCAGAATAAATTCTTCAGTCGCAGGCCCTGCCTGCGCAATCGTTACCGATACTGATGGTGCCTCAGTAAGTTGCGCCTTGGTATGGAGAAAGAGCGCCTGCTGCTGGAAAATTCTTGGCAGGGCGCCAAAGGCAATCAAAGCCAGGAACGTCACTAAAAAGATTGCCACAAGCACCGGCACAAGCTTAAACTGTTTCCTGGCGGAAGACAATGATGTTTGCGTGGCGAGAATAGCCTGCTTCCTCTTTTCGATGTTTGAATGCTCCATATGAGTGCCTTGTCGCTTTCAATGAAACTCTATATGCTTACTTTAATTATAACAGTCCTGGCGTATAACAGCACGACCGATAATTGGCTATAATTTAAATTGCTTAGAGGTTAAAAACTATGTGGATTGTCCGCCTGGCCTTAGATAAACCGTACACATTTGTGGTTGTGGCGATTCTAATTGCCATATTTGGCGCGCTCTCGGTTAAACAGATGTCTGTAGACATTTTTCCGCGCATAAATATTCCCGTGCTTACATGTGTTTGGAGTTATAGCGGCCTGACGCCAATAGAAATGGAAAGGCGAATCACTAATGTTGTTGAGCGCGCCGCCACAACAACAGTGACCGGAATTGAGCGTATCGAGTCGCTTTCTTTGATAGGCATGTGCGTCATTAAGCTTTACTTGCATCAAGACGCCAATGCGCAAGAATCACTGGCGGAGTTTGCCGCCATCTGTCAAACGGTGTTGAAGCAATTGCCGCCCGGCGCTACTCCCCCTCTAGTGACAGCCTTTAGCGCTACTGATATTCCAGTAATGCAATTATGCATAAGCTCTAATATAGTCCCTGAAACAAAATTGTTCGATTTTGCCAACAACTTTATTCGCACGCAACTGGCCACCGTGCAAGGGGCTTCGTTGCCATGGCCATATGGTGGGGCGGCACGGCAAATCATGGTGGACATCGACCCGCAAAAATTATCTGCCAAAGGTTTGTCGGCTTCTGATATAGCCAATGCTATTAATGCGCAAAACATCATTTTGCCTGCTGGTACGGCGAAATTGGGCAGGACTGAATATTATGTGCAGCTAAATAGCAGCCCCATTGTTCTCGATCAATTGAATGAATTGCCAATTAAGCAAGTCGGCAATGCCACCATTTTGATGAAAGATGTAGCTTATGTGCACGATGGGCTGGCTGTGCAAACAAACATTGTTAATGAGGGTGGCTCGCGAGCGGTGCTTCAAAACATCGTTAAATTGGGATCAGCTTCCACTATTGATGTTGTTAACCGAGTAAAAGCTCAGATTCCGTCAATTGAAAACATTCTTCCCCCTGGTGTTAATATGCGCATTCTCAATGATCAATCAATTTTTGTGCAGGATTCTGTTGATGATGTGGTGCGAGAGGGTTTTATTGCTGCCGGACTTACAGCCCTGCTCATGCTGCTTTTGCTTGGCGATTGGCAAAGCACGGTCATTGTTGCTATTTCAATACCTTTATCTGTATTAGCTGGGCTGATTATATTGAAAATCACCGGCCAGACTTTGAATACCATGACGCTGGGTGGATTTGCTCTGGCGGTGGGGATGCTTGTGGACGATGCCACAGTTGAGGTGGAGAATATTCATCGCCACCTTGATCTTGTCCGTGCCCAGCGGCTGGCCGCACATGAAGCTGGCAATACCGGCGACAAGCTACTTTCGGCAAAATGGATGCGACAGGCAATTTTGGATGCAGCAAGCGAAATTGCTGTTCCCGCTTTTGTATCTACAATTTCAATATGCATTGTATTTACACCGGTACTGTTGTTGACAGAGCCGGCCAAATCGATGTTTACGCCACTGGCTTTGGCAGTGGTTGGCTCCATGCTTGCTTCCTATTTTTTGTCGCGCACAGTTGTGCCGGTCATGGCTAAATATATGCTGGCTAGCCACGCCGATCCCCATTATGATCAACATCAACAACGAGGTATTCCAGCCCTCATTGCCGCTACCACTGGCAAAATCGATCAGGGTTTCGACCGTCTTCGTCACTGGTATCATAGCTCTCTAGCTTATCTATTGACTCGCCGCGCTTTGGTGGTTGTTTTTGTAGTGCTATTTATCAGTATTAGCTTCTCTTTTATTCCTTTTTTAGGTGAAGACTTTTTTCCGGTTATTGATGGGGGCGTTTTGCGCATGCATGTGAGCGCGCCGCGCGGTATGCGTGTGGAGGAAACAGAGAGGCTGATAAAACGAGTTGAGCGAGCTATAGCAGACATTATTCCGGCCAAAGAAATTGATAATATTGCCGATATTATGGGCATACCCAATTCGGCGCTCAACCTTTCCTCAAGTGACAGTGTCAATTACACCGAAGCCGATGGTGAAGTGCTTGTCACCCTGATTGCCAAACGCGAGCGTTCCAGCGCCTACTATCGAAAATTGCTCAGAGACAAATTACCCAAAATATTTCCCGAATGCATTTTCTTTTTTCAACCAGCAGATATCGTAACCCAGATTTTGAACGCCGGACTGGCTGCGCCCATTGATGTGCAAGTGAGGGGGTTAAATCTAACCACTAACTTTGCTTTAGGCGAAAAAATCCGCAATCAAATTAGCGCTATTCCCGGGGCCGTAGACGTTCATATCAAACAAGCAATCAACGGCCCGGTTATCAATGTTAATGTTGATAGACAAAAGGCTTCACAGCTTGGTTTTACGCAGCGTGATGTTGCCAATTCAATGCTGGTGTCTCTTAGTTCCAGTTTTCAAACTGCACCCAACTTTTGGGTTAATCCCAAAAATGGTGTCAATTACAGTCTAGCCGTGCAAACACCGCAAAGACTGGTAGCATCGATGACGGATTTGTCTAACACGCTTGTAACTTCCGCTGACGGTACTAAGAATCAGTTGTTGGGCAACTTGTCCGCATTCAGTCGCGATATTGCGCCAACGATTATCAATCACTACAATGTTCAACCGGTAGTTGATGTTCTGGCTAACGTTGAGGGAACAGATTTGAATTCTGTTGCTCAAAAGGTACAGTCAATCGTTGACTCTTATAAAGGCAAGCTGATGCACGGGGTATTCTTGGATGTCCGTGGACAGATAGTGAGCATGAGAACAGCCTACGCCGGGTTGCTTTCCGGCATTGTCTTTGCGCTGGTGCTTGTTTATCTGCTGCTGGTTGTCAATTTTCAATCGTGGTCAGATCCTCTCATTATTTTGATGGCAATTCCTGGTGCCCTGTGTGGCATTGTCTGGGCGCTTTTCCTCACTCAGACTACTTTTAGTGTACCGGCGCTCATGGGCGCTATTATGAGCATTGGTGTCGCGTCTGCCAATAGTATTCTCGTTGTCAGCTTTGCGCGTGAGCGACTTGCCGAGGGTATGGGGCCGCTACAGGCTGCACTGGAAGCCGGCACAACGCGCTTTCGCCCGGTTCTCATGACAGCGGCAGCCATGGTCATAGGCATGATACCAATGGCAATCGGCACCGGCTCTGGTGGCGCCGAAAACGCTCCGCTGGGAAGAGCCGTCATCGGTGGGCTGGTGGTAGCAACCTTCTTTACGCTAATCTGGGTGCCCCTTGTCTTCAGCGTCGTCCATCGGCATAAAAATAAGAACCAATAATTTGATCAACACGTTCTTTGATTGTGCAGAAAATTTAGCCAGAGATTAATCGCTAAGTTTTGACAATGATCTACATTTATTTGATGCTGTGCTGGGTTGCCACTTGCACCAGGAAAAGAATGCCGTCGGCAATGGCAATAACGGAAAAGATTATTTTTAAAGTGCGGGAGCTAATCCATTGGCAAACAAAAGGTCCCAGTCTTGCTCCATACACAGCCCCTAACATAGTGAATGCAGCCAAGTGCCAGGGAACTCCGCCAAGAAAAAGACAATGGATTGCAGTGAGATAGATAGAGTTTATGGCTAAAAGAATAACACCTAAGCCTATGCTACTAGCAGAGCCAAAACCACATGCCAGCATAAGATAAGCTGCAATCAATTCTCCTTCACCAATCGAAATCCAGCCAGTAATCAAACCGCCCACAATTGAGACCAAGAATAAAGGCCAATGTTTTGGTTCAAAGTTATTGCTTTCTTTGGTCCGATTTAACATCAATAATGTGGCTATGCCTATCAATATTGAAACCGGCCCAAAAATAGTTTTAATTAAAAAAGCACTAGGATGAATGATGAGCGAGCTGATAGTGCTGCCAATGAGCAATCCCGGCACAGTATACAAAAGCAATCTAATCGGAATTTTGCCTGTTTTATACCAGGCTATTGATCCACTGGTAAGAGCTATAGATTGACTGGCAAGGGTCATTTTTAAAGCCGTAACAGCAGGAATGTGGAAACAAAAAAGCATTACCGGAATAAAGACTATGCCACCACCAACAGCGCTGATATTAGCCAAAATACCAGTACAAAAACCAACTGGTACTAATGAGCAATAATTAAGAATGCCTTTGAGCGGTGCTGGCGAAAGGGCAAAATAAAACAATGCCCAGGCTATGGCAAAAGCAGGCAATCCCCACGAAAAATAGCGTAGGGGCTTGGATTGTTCAATTTTTGCGGTTGCCTGCCGATGCTCAACCGTTTTGACTGTACTTTGCATAGATATTATGATTGTTAGAACTCTAAAGGAGATTAACGCAAAATAACGGCAAAATCAATGGGGAAACTACGTGCATCTACTTAGTCCGTCTGAAATAACCTGGCTAATCGTAATCTATGGAATAAGTTTAATTTCTATAGTCTGGTTTCTCACGCACACGGAAGAACATACCGAAGGGTTTCTGGCAGCCAATAGAAATGTAGGTGTTCTGAGAGGGGCGCTAAGTATTGCCGTCAGTTGGGTGTGGGCACCAGCTATATTTATAAGCTCGATGCAGTCTTTTGCTAAAGGTCTGCCGGGAATATTCTGGTTTACTGCACCCAATATTCTTTGTTTCTTTGTATTCGTTCCACTGGCGATTAGATTGAGAAGACTGGCGCCGTTTGGTTATACTTTACCCGAATTTATTTATCGCCGCTTTAATGGCAATCGGGAAGCTCATCTAGCTTTTTTGATTATTTTTTTTGGTTATCAGCTTGGAGCCATTATAATAAATACGCTTGCCGGCGGTACGCTTTTAAATATTATTAGTGGTATCAATATTCATTTGGCAATTGCGGCAATGGCTGTCATTGCGCTTTCTTATACTCTGCTTAGTGGTCTACGTGCTTCCATTTTAACTGATGCCATCCAGATGGTGATGCTGCTAGGCATTGCTTTTATCCTTGTGCCCTGGTGTGTGGTTAGAGCAGGTGGGTTACCAGCAATTGTTGCCGGGCTTGGTGGTGTCGACGGTTCTCATCGATCACTGTTCGATCCCTGGATAGCATTTACTATCGGTATACCAATGACACTTGGCCTTATTTCCGGGCCAATTGGTGATCAGACTTTTTTTCAACGATCTATGGCTTTGAAAAAGGAACATATAGCCAAAACAATTATTTGTGCGGGCTTATTATTTGGCATTGTTCCTATCACGTTATCCTTGCTGGGCTTTATTGGTGCTACAGAAGTCGGTCGTGGGCTGATCTCCGTGCCTGATCCACAGGTTGTTGGACCAATTGTCATCGCTGCCTTATTACCCAAAGCAGCAATATATGCATTTACATTAATGGCCTTTGCCGGACTTTGTTCCACACTTGATTCATCACTCTGTGCTATCAGTTCGCTTGGCTGTGTAGACATTTATGGAACGTATGTGAATAAAAAACCGTCTGATCATGCAGTTGTCACTGGCGCCAGAATTTGCATGATTGGCATGACTGCAATAGGCACCGCAATTGCCCTTTGCCAGCCCAAACTTCTTTGGTGTTTTCTTGCATATGGCGCATTCAGCTCAGCAGCTCTTTTCCCGACTATATTTGCTTTGTATTGGAAACGGTTGCCTGCACTGGGAGCGTTCTGGGCCATAATTCTTTCCGTAGGTTTCGGCACGCCGCTTTCTATCTACGCTAATGTTACTGATAATCCATATTTGATTGTTGGGGCTGCCATTATCAGTGTACTGATTGGCCTGATAGTTTGCCTGATATCTGGTTTTCTTAATCGTGGTGCCTCATTTGACTATGTGGCATTACTGAGAGAAGCTAAAAATCTAAGAGCGGCTATTGCGATAAACCATGAGTTGCCAGTATCTAATAGGGTCAGCAACTAAGAATTAACGCTAGCATGTCTTTGCAATTATGCCACCTCGTTGGCAGTGTGGACATTTATAGAGCATATTAAATATAAAACCAATTGTAACGTGAATTAAACTTATTAAGAAATGGAATTATGAAGTGAGTAATTTTGGGTATGAGATTTTATGAACAGTGGCGTTGGGTACAAAATCATAGTGGCAGGATCAAGTAATTAATGGAAATATGCAGAAAAACGTACTCGATCGTCTTTATGGGAATAATACTATCGATAGTATTATCCATTTCCTCGTTTGCGGCAAGTGAAGTAACACAGCCCAATGCAGCCGGTGCCTATAGTGAAGACGAAAAAATGTTGCGCGCGCAGGCTGATGATTATGTGAAGGCTTTTGCTGCAGGAGATTATAAAACTATCGCCAATATGTGGGCTCCTGAGGGAACATATACAGATATTGACGGACGAGTGTTGCGCGGGCGGGCGGCTATAGAGGCGTATTTTAAAACCGATTTCGAACGCTTTGGTGGGCAACCGCTGGAAATAGCCATTGAGTCAATTAGATTTCCTGGCAATAATATTGCCATTGAAGAAGGACATACGCGTGCTTTGCAAGGACCGGCGCTTGACACCGTGAGCCATTATATGGTTGTGCATTTAAAAATAGACAATAAATGGCAAATGTATGCGGTTACTGAAACGACCTATCCGGAAGCGTTGCACGGTTCTCTTCAAGATTGGGAATGGCTAATTGGCAACTGGTCTGCTAAACCTTCGCCAACCAGAAGCATAAATATAAAAGCTTCATGGGCAACCGGTCATAAGTTTATACGCTGTTTATTTGAAACCGAAAATTCTATTACTGGCAGAGAGTTTGCTATGGTGGTTATAGGTCGGGATCCAAGTAACGGACGGATTATTTCTTGGCATTTTGATCCAAGCGGTGGCTTCGGTTCAGGTAAATGGATTAAAGATGGTCAAACCTGGATTGAACGAGCTAAAAGCATTGAAGCCAATGGTGCTACAGGTAGTGCCTTATATATTCTACATAAATTGGATGATAATACCTTTACATGGCGCTCCACGCAGCGATATATAGACAATTCTCGGCTGCCAGATAGTGATGAAGTAAAGATTAGTCGGGAAAAGCCAGCAGGCGAATAGTTTTTGGAGGATGTATGACTTCTGATAGACAAAGCCTAATAAATGGCTTAACTATATCTACATTTATATCTATAATGCTTGTTGTGGTTTTTAGCCAGGGCACTGCAATGGCTCGCGGCGGTGGCGGCGGTTTTGGTCGTGGTGGTGGTGGCTTCGATCGCGGCGGGTTTGATAGAGGCAATTTTGATCGTGGTTTCGATCGTAATGGTTCTGATCTTGGTGATATTCATGGTTTTAATAACGGCTATGCACGTCCAGATAGTTTAGAACATGTACCGGCCGCAGCGGAGGATCGCACCTATAATTGGGGCGGCGATCGTGGACTTGCAACTGATGGTGGTCTGAATAGAACGGCTGCTGCCATGACTCCAGGTGAAGCAGGGCGGCGTGACACGCCAGCACAACTAGCGACACAGGGAGATATGGTCAGAGGTGCTTATGGAGATAGGAACGCTTTTAATTCCGGCTGGTGGGGTGCTCACCCTAATGCCTGGCGCTATGCTGGCTACGGAAATTACGGAGCCTGGGGAGCAACCGGCTGGCCGGCCATTGCCGGTTGGTGGGGTATGCCTGTTGATGCTGTCCCTGTTCCATACGACTATGGCAATAACATCACTTATCAAAATGATACTGTCTACTATGGCACACAACCAATGGAGACCAGTGTCGCTTATTATCAACAGGCGCAAAGTTTGGCACAGTCAGCACCCGTGCCGTCTGCACCGTCTGCAAAGAAAAATCCACCATCAGATAAAGATTGGAAACCACTTGGTGTTTTCTCTTTGGTGCAGGGGGAACAAAGTAATACCAATATTATGTTTCAGATTGCTGTGAATAAAAAAGGGGCGATCAAAGGCAATTATTACAACGCCCTTACTAATGAAACCAAACCTATCAGTGGTGCTGTTGATAAAAAGAGTATGCGCGTCGCCTGGATAATAGAAGGCAATAAAAACGTTGTCTATGACAGCGGACTTTCTAATCTGCTAAAAGAACAGAGCCCTGTATTGGTGCATTTGGGCAAAGATAAAACACAACAGTGGACTTTAGTAAGGCTACAACAACCAAAAAAGGAAACTTAGCTTATCTAGGTGGGGGCACCGTCTTGAAGTAATTTGGCACCACAATATAAGGAGTCATGGAACGGCGTTCTACATAGGAATGTAGGGGCGGATTGGGAAAACTGCAGCGGCAAGCCCGAATGGCATAACTCATATGCCATTCGGCCGCTGTGCCCATTTAATAAACGGGCTGATGCAATCAGCCCCTACAATTCCAACGGTCTGGCGCCGTTCAAATGACCAGAATGTGCCCCTACAATTCCAATGGTCTGGCGCCGCTCAAATAACCAGAGCGCGCCCCTACAATTTCAATGATCAGGCGTCGGTTCAAATGACCAGAATGCGCCCCTATACGTGTTGAGCGGGTTCGTACATGGCATCGCGGATGCGGGAGTTTACTTGATCAATTGTTTGGGCAATTGTGGTCTGCTCAGAGCTGGTCCAGAATTGTATTTTAAAAATTTGATTGCCGCCGGCGATATCGATTAATAATATTTCTGGGGAGGGTGATTTAGTAATTGTTTGCGTAGATTCAATAATTTGTTTGATAATCTTGCGATTGGCTTCGATTGATCTATTAGGATTACCGACTATATTAACTTTGGATCGTCTGGTTGCGTATGCTGTTTTAACAACAACAGCCCTGGAAAATATATCACCATTAGGAATAATCACCAGGTCACCATCTTCGGTTCTCAAACGGGTGGACTTAATTCTCATTTCTTCCACAATTCCCTCAAAGTCGCCAGTCTTGATGACGTCACCAAGTCTAAATGGTTTTTGCCATAGCAATAAAAGTCCGGCAAAAAAGTTCTCCAATATGTCTTTAGAGGCAAAACCTATGGCGATAGACGTAAGACCCAGTCCAGTTATCACGTGTGTTGGCCTGAAGCCCGGCACTATAATAACAGCCGTTATTAAAACACCAACTACAATCAAGCCTCCTGAGGAGAGGGTGCCTAAAGCGTGAGCCAAGGTGATATCTAATTTTGCGTGCTCGCCGATGCGTATGACTAGTTTGCGCAAAGTGCCCGATAGTTTAAAAAAAAGGCAGCAAACGATAATGCCGATAATAAGGTTGGGCAAATGAGTGCAAATTCCGTCTATTATCCCTTTTGTCGTATGCCAGGCTAACAGCAATTCTCTTTCCATGGACGCCTCCATTTACTGGCTATATAGACTATCATTCATTAATAGCAATGAAAATGATTGCCATTGGTGATATTGACAAAAATTAGTTTTTGATTCAGCATGGTTGTGATCAGGTTTTTGTATTGGGAGAGGTTTTGGAATGACTTGCACCACACATAATAATCATGAGCATAAGCATAGTTCAACCTGCGGGCACAAGGCTATACATCATGATGATCATATAGATTATTTGCATGAGAGTCATCTGCATCATATGCACGGTGATCATATAGATGAACATATGTTATCTGAAAGCGCCAAGAATCAGGCTAAGTGTACGCCGGAGCATGTTTGTAGCAGCCATGAGAAGGAGCATAAACATGGGCCTGGCTGTGGGCATGAGGCGGTGCCACATGGCGGCCATGTGGATTTTTTAGTTGCCGGGCATCTTCATCATCCATGCGCCAATCATTGTGATCATCACGGACCCGTTGCTCTTGCCTAAGCGGTTGAGCCGGTAGGATAATTTAAGCTTGGCCCAGACATAGATATCTTTTATCGGCTGGGCTGACTGGGCAAGCTTGTTTGATCCGGTTGTCCTGGCTGGGCAGGTGGGGATTGGTCTGCTCCTTGCTGATCTGCTGGTGGTTGATCTGCCGGCCTGATTGTCTGGTCACTATAACCAGATTGTTCTGGTGGGGCTGGTTGTTGTTGATATTGGGGCCTTGGTGTGAAGCTTTGCCCAGATTGATCTTGCGTATCTGATTGATCACCTTGATAAGAAGAATCATCTGATTGCTGCGTGGGTGGTTGCACTGATATGGGTGCTCCCTGTCCTGACGTGGCTCCAGTGGAGCCGCTTGCTGGTGCGCCTGCGCTAGGCCCGCTTGCTGGTGTGCTGGCACCGGCACCATTGCTGGCTGTATTGCCCGATTGGCTGCCAGGTTTTCCTGTGCCACCTGATTGTCCATTAAAACCTAGATTTTGTCCTGGTTTACTAGACTGGCCCGATTGTCCGGTTAGTCCTGTGGTTTGCCCCGGTCTGCCAGGCTTGCCTGGTTGACCCGGTTTGCCTGCGTGTCCAGACACTCCATTAGTTTGACTGTATAAAGGCTTACTATTAACTGGATTGTTTTTGCGGTAGTTCATGGGGTTATTAGGACTGGTCGAAGCCACGGTTGATGAAGTATGCGACCATGGATATTCGTGAACATAATTTGATCTCTCTTGCGTAGAATTCTGAGAATGAGAGACATTGTTATTTTCCCAATTATGTCCAGATTGACCATGGAAATTATCTCCATGAAACCCATGCCCTGCCATGTTTTCAGGACGGCCTCCCATATGTTCATGATTCATCATACGCGCATGGTTCATCATGTGCTCTTGCCGCTGCTCCTGGCGCATAGCTCGTTGGGGTCTAGGAGTACGAAACTCCCTGCTGCCATTGCCGGCAGATTTGCTCGCACCACCGCTGTGGCTGCCGCCATGCCTACTGCTTCGCGCTTGCGAATCGAGAGGTAACGTGCCGGCAATAAATGTGCCCGTAAAGGCAACAGCAAAAATTCGCATAATTGTGTTCATTGTCCGCCTCTCCTCTCGTTAATTAAGTAAAGTGCCTCAGTTATAGTAAGCTCACAATCCTGGTTTAGCAGATGATCCGTGTAGAAATTGTGAAGAGGCGCCACTTTTAATATTTCAGGACAAACTGAAAGCAGGAACATTAATTCTCGATCGTGACCATACCGAAAATTTATTAGCTTCGGCTATACTGCCAAAAAAGCAGGCTTTCAAAAGCCCATATTCTATAAGAGTTTGAGTATGGCGCAAGTCTCTATAGGCTTTTATAGTTGGCTGATAGTTGATACAGGTATCCCAGGTTTGATGTCAATATATTAAATATAGGGGTTGTAATTGTTGCCATGCGCAAATTAATGGCTGGACTGCATCAATTTAAAACAGAAATCCATGCCAACAATGAAGAGTTTTTTGATTGTTTGGCTAAACAGCAAGCCCCGGAAGCGTTGTTTATTACTTGTTCTGACGCAAGGATTGACCCCAATCTACTTACTCAGGCCAGACCGGGCGAATTATTCATTTTGCGTAATGCCGGCAATATTGTGCCACCGCATGGCAGTCATATAGGCGGTGAAGAAGCAACGATTGAATTTGCCATTCTTGCCCTGGGCATTAAAGATATTATTGTCTGCGGACATTACAAATGCGGCGCCATGACAGGGTTGCTTAATAATGATCTGATTAAAGATATGCCGGCTGTGCAAGCCTGGTTAAGTCATGCCACAGAGACAAAAGAATTGATTCAATTGAACTATAAGCATTTGAATGAGCACTCCAAACTAGACATTGCTGTGCAAGAAAATGTGCTTGTTCAGCTAGAGCACTTAAGAACCTATCCATGCGTTGCTAAAGGACTGGCAGAAAAAAAGATTGCCATTCATGGCTGGGTTTACGAGATTGAAAGCGGAGAAGTGTATATCTATGAATCAGACTATCAACAATTTTTGCCTTTAATTTATAAAGATGGTCATTATCACGTCGATATAAGCAGCGTAACTGGGATGCCTATCAAAGCCGGCTCATTGACACTAACTACATGACAGACAAATTAACTACGGACAAAGTGTCTTAGAGCTATTTCTTTTTCTGTCTCTGCTTGATTAAGTTGAGGGCAGAACCAGCTTTGAACCAGGCAATTTGCTCATCAGTCATTGTATGTTTAGTTTTTATGTTTTCTGTCTTGCCATCTTTATGCTTGATAACGACGTCAACAGTTTTGCCTGGCGCAAGCTCATTCAATCCGATAATATTGAGTCGATCATATTCTTCTATTTTGTCGTAATCTTTGGCTTCCATAAATGTCAACGCTAAAACACCTTGCTTTTTCAAATTAGTTTCATGTATGCGCGCAAAACTTTTTACTATTACGGCTTTGCAGCCAAGATAGCGTGGTGACATGGCAGCATGCTCACGGCTTGAGCCTTCGCCATAATTTTCATCACCAACAACCACCCAATCAATATTATGTTCTTTATAATAACGAGCAATTTTAGTGAAAGGGGACGTTTCTCCTGTCAAAACATTGATGCCACTGCCGGCAATTTTAGTAAAAGCGTTAATGGCGCCGGAAAACATATTGTCGCTTATTTTATCGAGATGCCCTCTGTATGCCAGCCACATTCCAGCCGGTGAAATATGATCGGTTGTACATTTGCCAAGAGCCTTAAGCAATATAGGCAGATCAATAAAATCTTTTCCAGACCAGGGAGAAAAAGGTGCTAGCAGCTGCAATCTGTCACTATCTGGTTTAACAATTACCGTTACCTGTTGGCCATTTTTTGCCGGGGGCACATAACCAGATGCGTCTGTGACAAATCCGTTAGCCGGTAATTCTGTTGACACAGGCGCTTTCAAATTGACTAATTTGCCATCTTCTGTTTTTAGCTTGTCCTGGCAAGGGTTAAAGTCTAATGAGCCGGAAAGTGCAAAGGCAGTAACAATTTCTGGGCTGCCCATAAAGGCCAGTGTTTGCGCATTGCCATCATTGCGTTTCTGAAAATTACGATTAAAAGAAGTGATGATTGAATTGGTCTCGCCAGGAGTAATATCCTCTCGTTTCCATTGCCCAATACATGGGCCACAAGCGTTAGCCAAAACTGTGCCACCAATAGACTCAAGAGCCTGAAGCTGTCCGTCGCGCCTAATGGTTTTATGAATCTGCTCAGAACCGGGAGTAATTAAAAAACCAATTTTGGCTTTTAAACCTAACTGTTTAGCCTGCCTGGCAATATCAGCGGCTCTGCTCATATCTTCATAAGATGAGTTTGTGCAACTGCCAATCAAAGCATAGCGCAGGTTTTCGGGGTAACCTTTTTCTTTTACATCTGCGGCTAGCTGAGAAACCGGACGGGCCAAATCAGGTGTGTGCGGCCCAACTATATAAGGCTCAAGCGTGTCCAGGTCAATTTCAATTAATCGGTCAAAATATCTTTCTGGGTTGGTTTCAATTTCCGCATCAGCCGTTAAATATTGAGCAAATTGCTCTGCCTGATCAGCAATAAACTCTCTGCCTGTGGCTCGCAAATATTTGGCCATATGCTCGTCAAACGGGAAAATTGACGTAGTGGCGCCAAGCTCAGCGCCCATATTGGTAATTGTGCCTTTGCCAGTGCAACTGATTGATCTAGCACCACTGCCAAAATATTCGATAATCGCGCCTGTGCCACCGGCTACGGTTAAAATACCGGCAAGTTTTAGAATGACATCTTTTGCCGAAGTCCAGCCATTGAGAGAGCCGGTTAGTTTGACACCGATTATTGTAGGCCAGGTAACTCCCCAATCCTGCCCTGCCATAACGTCCGAAGCGTCCGAGCCGCCTACGCCTATGGCAATCATGCCCAGCCCACCGGCATTAGGCGTATGTGAATCAGTGCCAATAAGCAAGCCGCCTGGATAAGCATATTTTTCTAAAACTACCTGGTGAATAATGCCTGAGCCTGGTTTCCAGAAATCTATGCCATGCTTGCTGCAGGCAGTGCGCAAAAAATCATAAACCTCTTGATTTTCGGTATTAGCTTGAGCAAGATCAGAATCGGCACCCACTCTTGCTTGAATGAGGTGATCACAGTGAACAGTAGTGGGTACAGCTACTTTCATCAGCCCGGCTTGCATGAATTGCAGTAGAGCCATTTGGGCTGTGGCATCCTGCATAGCGACGCGATCCGGTTTGAACATAGTATATGTCTGTCCACGCACAGGCGGTGTTTGTGGCCAATCAGAAAAATGTGCAGATAAAATCTTTTCAGTTAAAGTAAGTGGTTTGCCAAAAAACTGACGTGCCTTTTTACACTTGGCAGGCAAAGCGCTGTACATTGTTTCTATGGTTTGTTGGTCCAGGTACTGCATAATTTGTTTTAATGACTCTCAAAATTACCTTCATCCCATACATTTATATTAACCTGTTCATTGAGCTTGTGCCAGGGCAGCATTGCCGGGGGCTAGTCTGCCAGTAATTAATCTAGGCATTGATTCGGGGTGTGATAAATATAGTGGCCGTTAGAACCAATAAAAACCGAGGAATAGCTAAGAAATTACCGCCTGGCTTATGGGTAGGCAGCCTTTATTTTATTGAAGGGCTGCCATACACGCTTGTCAATATAGTGTCAGTGGACACATTTAAAACAATGCAAGTCAGCAATGGCGAAATTGGTTTATACACAAGCTTGCTCTACATTCCCTGGATGTTCAAATTTATCTGGGCACCCGTAGTTAATTTCATTGGCAAATTGCGCAGCTGGATTATTATTTTGCAGATTATTCTGTCTGCGCTTGTGTTTGTTCTGTCGTTTAGCTATTTGCAAAGCCCATCGTTTGTTGTTTTATGTCTAATTTTTGCTGTAATTGCCATGGCGTCAGCAACCTATGATATTGCCTGTGATGGCTACTATTTAGCTAACTTAAGCAAAGACAAACAGGCGTTATATGTAGGTTGGCGTAATACT
>Ga0207053_10092_pt1 | contig 22729 bp, 19 predicted proteins | sample Alteio_BWMinCont_59_FD_153290 | JGI IMG/M metagenome (GOLD analysis project Ga0207053, IMG submission 153290) | Enriched cells from forest soil in Barre Woods Harvard Forest LTER site, Petersham, Massachusetts, United States -... | ecosystem: Environmental > Terrestrial > Soil > Temperate forest >...
CCAATAACGCAAGCCTGTCTTCCGCAGGTTAGTTGAGCCATCCTTATTGGTAAGGCGTGAGCCTTCAGCATTGCTGTTGGCTGCAAACCCCGTATTATCTATATTTTTAAATTCAGGCCGCCTGTGTTGATGTGCCATTTATACTGCTTGTTTTTTGATTTCCAGCCATAGCGTGAATAGTATGATAACCATGGTAGAAACCGCACCTAAAATTACAGCAATTACATTAGTAAAATAATGGGTGGTGATTAAATGCAGAACAATAAATAACAGTCCAAATATTACTAATTTTAGCAGCCAATTGCCAAGTGGTAGCAGCCGGTACCAACCGACTTGCAATATCCGCGCGGTGTGATAAATATAGTAACTAGCTTGCAAATAGGTTGAAATAACAAATGCTAAAGCCACGCCCGGTAGCCCAATAAGTTTATACAACGGATAAATGAGCGCACAACCAATAATCACATCGGCAATTGCCCCCTTATTTATTAAAACTCCCTGGTGTTCGCGCTGCAATACAGATGTAAAACTGTATGCACGTAATGGCAATACCAAAAGTGAAACCAGGAAAACGGGTATAGCAGGAATATACTTTGCAGACAAGAGTAATACTACTACCGGGTACCTATACAACAACAAAAAGAAAAACAAAGGGAAAACGATGCATGACATTATGCGTCCTGTCTTGTCCATTAGCTTTAGTATTCGCGGTGTCTCATTGGCCTGTCCGGTATCAGACAACTCTATAAGCACAGCACTTAGCGCCGCACCAAGCAGCAAAGGAAGAAATGGAATATTCAGCGATCCGTTGTAATAAATACCCGACGACCTGCTATCGAGTGTATGAGCAACTATAAATTTATCTATCCAGCCAGAGTAGTTCTGCACCACATCGTACAACGCCAAATAGAGCCATAGAGCACGTATTTTCTTAATATCGAAAAAAGATGGCTCATCTGCCTGCACCTCTCTGCGGAAGTACCTGGCGGCAACAATAACATAGATAAGCAACCTAAGCGAGCATAACAACAACAACGCGGTAAATAGACTTTGTAATGAAAACGAGTAATTGAAGATATACTTGTGGATGCCAAAATATAGTATGCTAAATATCACATTCACCCAGACCAACACGCTAAACTTTTTGCAGACCATAAGGCAGGACTCAAGAATGAACGTAGCTGCATACACAATGATGAAACAGAACGGAACTGCCCATGTGTGCAGCGACGCTGATTGCAATAGCGCAAATAGAGCTGCAATTATAAAAAGCCATAATCCATATAGGCTATATTGTGAAAGGCTTATTCGCTTAACGATCTTTAAAATGAAATTGGCAGGGTAAGTAAAAACCAATACATGTATGCCCAGACAGGCTAGAGGATAAAGCAGATTGAGGTTGATCCAGAAATTGGAATAGGTACCATACAGCATCGCATCCAGGTTCTTTGAGTAATAGCTGATCACCGCCAGGTTTGCTACTGATGGAAAGAACCTGATGATGAATATAAAAAAAGCGTTGCTTAGAAAAGGATTACGTTTTGCTCCCTGCAAAAACTTCACATGCTGATCTGTTTAATTGTTTTATAATTACTGCCGGGTTACCGGCCAGTACACAATACCCTTCCGGAAAACTTTTTGTTACTATGGCACCTGCACCAACTATGGTAAAATCGCCCAAAACAACACCAGGCAACACTACTGCTCCCATCCCCAGCCAGCAAAACCTGCCAATATCTATGGGAGATGTATTCACCTGAACGTCGTTGTCAATAACATCGTGATTGGCGGAAACAATACCTACATTGGGACCAATATTGGTATAATCGCCAATGCGCACCCCATTCAAAGCATTAATATATACACCAGGGGAATCGCCGGGATACACATTTTTACCTCTTGTTATATTTTCAGGGCAGTGTATGGTTGCGGTGTGATGGATCGCCCATTTCACACCGCTGTTTTGCCTGAATATCTTCCTGAATAAAAAATCAGTAATCAAAAAACCCATACTCACTCCCTGCCGCTTACGGAAAGACTTTCTTAACGTATGTGGCTGCTCGTTGCTCATTTTACCGGAGCTGTTGTATTGCCCTTTCTTACTACCTGCACTATAGCTGCTATGGCTATGCCAAACAAGATGATGCAGGTAATAATAGCCAGTTTGTCGCCATTATAAAAACTATCTGGGTGGAAATGGAACTCTATTTTATGATTACCAGCTGGTATTTTAATAGCGCGCAATACATAGTCGGCTTTTACTATTGGTGTCTCTTTACCATCTATAAATGCTTTCCAGCCTTTCTCGTAGTAGATGTCGGAAAACACGCCTAAACCTTCTTTACTGTTTGTTGATATAAAAGAAATATCATCCAATCCATACTGTGCCAGCTTTATCTGCGCAGCACTGTCTTTCTGGAAGCTAGACGCATTAATATCATTCTTGAATGTATTTCTTATAATAGCTGTTTTCTTAGGTTCAAATCCGTTGGACACTTTTGTTGTATCACCTAAGTAGTTTGCATTTAAAGATTGCATTTCTTCATCAGCAGTAGCCACCCACTTTATGTTGTCTACAAACCACGCATTGCCACACGCATCAGGGTTCTGCTGTTGCTGCTGTTTATCCTGACCTGCATTGAAAATGATATACTTTGTGTTCAACATATTCAGCACCTGTGCATTGAATTTGTTTTTCATCTGTATATCTATCAAGTCCTGGTATATCTCCATTTTTGCAGCCTGATACCCACCTATACATTTATGAAAATAGGCTTGTACAGCATCATTATATGTATCTCTTGTCAAATCGAGCACCCTGTAATACGGATCCTTATCCGCTAATATTTGCTTATCAACAGTACGCGGCTCAAAAGTAGCATCATAGTCGTTCGCTTCGGTATAGTTACGATCGTTCAGGTAGTTCCAGTCCTCTTTTATAAGGTCCGCAGCTATAAGAATACCCATAGAAAGCACTAGCATAGAAGGCTTTATCTTGTTCTTTGAAAAAGCCCACAACAGACCTGCTGCAGCAGCTATAAGCACAGCGCTCCACAACGCGCTGTTTGTTGCCATAGAACTGCGATCTTCAATTGCAGCTTTTAATACTTGTGAGCCAGCATTAGAGTTATGTGACATTTGACCTAACATCTGGTTGAAACCTTGTTCTATCCTTTCATCTGTTGGCGATTTAAAGTCTAAGAACATTCTGCCACCAATAGCCAGTAACAGACAAAGACCTCCAGTAATTATGGCTGCAGTTTTTACTTTTTTCCAGACTTCTGCTTTGGGTATCTTACCTGTAACTATATCATTTAATGCCCATATACCCAATAACGGGAAAAGAAATTGAGGTATTACCAATATCATAGATGGTGTCCGGAACTTGTTTAGGCCAGGCAGTGTATCGAATAAGAAATAATTAAGGCCAGCAAAATGCTTACCCCAAGACATAATAATAGCCAATACACTCACAGCTACTATCCACCATTTATGTGGGCTGCGGATAATAATGATTCCAAGTACAAACAAAAAACAGATGATTGCCCCAAAATATACAGGTCCCGAAAGAAATGGTTGGGGGCCCCAATACATAGGAACCCGGGCATTTAACTGCGACGCCTGATCTTCAGATAAACCCATTCCTGTTAGCGCTTGATAAACGTTAGAGTTTGCTTCGGGACTCAAACCGTCTGCACGTCCGTAAAGGCCGGGCACTAATATGCAGAAGGTCTCCCCTATACCATTACTCCAGGAGAAGGCGTAGTCTTTATCTAGTCCCCCACCTGTTTTTTGCTTGTCATGGTTCATGGTCAGTTCGCTTTGACCACCACGCATGGTAGCCTTGGAATATTCAGCAGTAGTGAGCAAACCTGCCATATTAGGTCCAAGAGCTATTGCCGCTGTACCCAGGGCAACCAGAGACGAAATGATGAACCTTTTTATATTATTTTCTTTAATTGCTATAGCCAGCAAACCTGCTACAGCAAAAAGAATGATGATACCTTCATAATAAATGATCTGGTAATGACTTTGAGTAAGCATCAATGCAAAGGCAATGCCCATTATAGCTATACCTGGCAAGTATTTGGAGCGATATATAAGTAATAACCCGGCAATTACTGCAGGCATGTATGCAATACACCACATTTTTGTTTCGTGCCCCGCACCTATGATAATGACATTATAGGTGGAAAATGCAAAAGCAATGGCACCTACGATGCCCACCCACATATCTATCTCCAGCACGCTCATTAGAATATAAAAGCAGAGCATTGCCACAAAAAGAAAGCATGCCGGCTTGCCTAGTATAGAGAAAGCAGTTTGTAACTGCCACATAAAGTTATGGCCGCCTGCCCCATAGTAGGTATAGGTGGGCATACCACCAAACATACTATTTGACCACAAAACGTCTTTCCCTGTAGAATCGTGATAAGCACTAGCTTCGTGCGACATACCTTTCCAGCTTATATTATCGCCCTGACTTAGTACTTTGCCTTGCAACGAGGGATAGGAATACATTAATGCCAGAACAGCAAACCCAACTACAATAAGGAGGTGTGGGAGGAATTTTTTAAAATCGAAAGATTGCATAGTGAGCCTTTTAGCCGCAACAAAAATAATGGAAAGGAAATGACAACAAAATGGAAACTGGAATGAAAATAAAGAAATTTAGCAATGATGTAAAGTAATATGGCAAAAATGCATGAAAACGACAATGTATTACAAGCAAATGCCCCGCTATAACGCAGGGCATTTAAATATATTGTGGTAGGTATTCCTTAAAAACGTTCCAGGCCACTAAAGAAGAAGTTGCCTTCTATTGCAGCATTTTCGTCACTATCTGAACCATGTACAGCATTCTCACCAATAGAGGTTGCGTATGCCTTGCGGATGGTACCCTCGTCTGCCTTAGCAGGGTCTGTTGCACCAATAAGAGTACGGAAATCAGCAACTGCATTTTCCTTTTCAAGTATTGCAGCAACAATAGGACCGCTGCTCATGAACTGGGTAAGTTCGCCAAAAAAGCCCCTTTCACTATGAACTTCATAAAACTTTTCAGCCTGCGGGGTACTGAGTAGGGTGTATTTTAATGCTATAATTTTGAATCCGGCTGCATTTATCATTTGCAGAATATTACCAATATGCCCGTTGCGTACGGCATCTGGCTTGATCATTGTAAAAGTGCGGTTAGACATAAAAAAATCTTGTACTGTTTGAATTTTGCGCAAAAGTACAGATTTATTAAAGATTATGGCTTAGCTACTATATAATTTATGCTATAAAACGTATTTTTGCCGACCCGAAACACAGGTTACAGCTTTTTATTGCTATATGCTCCCCATACAAGATGCCGCTGCACTCATGCAGACACCAAAGAAAATATTCATCACTACCCATCACAAACCGGATGGTGATGCCATAGGTAGTATGCTGGGCCTTTACCACTACCTGGTAAAAAAAGGGCATCATGTAACTCCTGTGTCGCCCGGCGAAATACCAGATTTTTTATCGTGGATCCCCGGAGTTGCACACATGCTTAACTATGAGGAAGACAGGGCCGCCGCAACACAGGCATTAGAACAGTCGGAAATAATATTCTGTCTTGATTTTAACGATTACAGCCGCACCAAACACCTGGAAGCCCTATTGGAGGCTGCTACCCAACCTAAGATACTTATAGATCACCACCTTTTTCCTAAACCTGTATGGGATTATGGTATTAGTTTGCCCGGCAAGAGCAGTACCTGCGAAATGGTGTATGACTACATAAATATCTGTGGTGATAACCAACTTATAGATACCGATATAGCAGAATGCCTTTATACAGGTGTAATGACAGATACAGGGTCTTTCAGGTTTTCTATAACTACTGCAAGTGTACATGAAATGATTGCTGACCTGAAACATAAGGGGCTTGAGCATAGTTTCATTCATGAGCAGATATACGATTCCTGGTCTGCCAACCGTATGAAATTCCTGGGCTATGTGCTGATGGAAAAAATGGAGATAATGCCCAAATACAATGCGGGCCTTATTGCGCTAACCCGCAAGGAGCTAAAGTTATTTAATGTGCATACGGGTGATACAGAAGGACTTGTAAACTATCCTTTAAGTATAGCAGGCATCCGTTTTTCAACTCTGATCACCGAGCGTGGTGATGAGGTAAAATTCTCATTTCGTAGTAAAGGAGATTTTGATGTGAGCGACTTTAGCAGGAAATACTTCAACGGTGGCGGACACTTTAATGCATCCGGCGGCCGCTCAAAAACAAATTTTATTGAAACAGTAGATAATTTTAAGAAAATTTTGTCCGATATTCACCCCCGATAAATAAAAATATGATAAAGCAAATATTACCGATCGCCTTATTAGGCGCCTCACTGCTCAGCTTCAGCGCTTGTAAGAACAGCGGCAGTTTTAAAACTACCAAAAGCGGTCTTGAGTACAACATTGTAAAAGACGTAGCAGGTGCAAAGCCCAAATTGGGCGATTTTGTTGAAATGTTCATCAATGTGCATATTGGTGACAGCCAATTGTTCAACTCCCGTAAAATGAACAATGGCATGGCATTCACATTCCCTGTACAGGCACCACAGTTCAAGGGCGATCCTGTTGAAGGATTTATGCTCCTTTCACCTGGTGATAGCGCAGTTTTCCGCGTACCGGTAGATTCTCTGAAAAAAGCAGGTGCGCAGTTATTACCATGGATGAAGGCTGGCATGAAGCTGGAATATGATGTAGTGCTTGTTTCAATAAAAACAAAGGCCCAGGTACAGCAAGAAGCTGAACAGAAAGCATCAGCACAAAAAGGAACTGATGACAAGATGCTACAGGATTATTTTGCAAAAAATAACATTCAGCCGCTTAAAACACAATCAGGTGTTTACTATACAATACAAGCTCCCGGCGAAGGTGATAACCCTAAAGCTGGCCAGTCTGTAACTGTAAATTATACAGGTATGACCCTTGACGGCAAGAAATTCGATTCTAATATGGATTCAACATTCCACCACACACAGCCTTTTACATTTACATTAGGTCAGCATAATGTAATACAGGGTTGGGATGATGGTGTTGCGATATTGAAAAAAGGCAGCAAGGCTACCTTGTACATACCTTCTCCATTGGCATACGGTTCACAGAGCCCATCACCAGCAATACCTGCAAATTCTATCTTGATGTTTAACATAGAAGTTACCGGTATCAAGTAATAATTTTTCATAAATATTTATACTATAAAATACTATAATGAAAAAAGCACTCATTTTTTGCACAGCAGCCTTATCACTTTTCACTCTTCCTACGCAGCAATCATCTGCACAGGCAAAAAAGACCGTTGCAAAGAAAGCAGTAGGCGGTGGCGACGTTATAAAGCGTACCAAAACCGGTCTGGAATATAAGATCATCAAGAAAACACCAGCAGTGGGTGTAAGTCCTAAATTGGGCGACTATGTTGAGATGAACATTAAAGTTCATGTTGGTGATAGTATGCTGTTTGATTCAAGGAAAGTGAATGGTGGCAAGCCAGTTTACTTCCCTATCCAGAAACCAACTTTCACCAGCGATCCTGTACAGGGATTTATGATGATGAAGGCTGGGGACAGCGCTGTATTTTATGTACGTGTTGACTCTTTGAAAAGCGCCGGCCAGAATATGCCGCCATGGATCAATATGAGTGACAAACTGCAATACGATGTGAAACTGGTGAGCGTAACTGATGCCGTAAAAGGCAAAGCGAAAGCTGATAAGCTAGCTGCAGAAGCGAAAGTGGAAAATGAAAAAAGGAATGCAGTAGCACGTGCTGAAGCCGAGCAACATGCAAAGGCACAGTTGGTAATCGATGACAAGATACTTACCGATTACTTCACTCAAAATCATATATCTGCTACCAAAACAGCATCTGGTCTTTACTATACCATAACTAGCCAGGGTGCAGGAGATAATGCGCACTCCAGCCAAACAGTGACTGTGAATTATACTGGTAAAACTTTGGATGGAAAAACGTTTGACTCTAACATCGATTCAAACTTCCACCACGTTACACCATTCACCTTTACGTTAGGTAAGCACCAGGTTATTGAAGGTTGGGACGAAGGAATACCAATGATAAAGAAAGGTGGTAAGGGCACTTTGTACATACCATCTCCAATGGCTTATGGCGAGCGCAGTCCAGCGCCTTCTATACCAGCTAATGGAATATTGGTATTTGACGTTGAAGTTACAGACGTAAAATAATCAGTACATAATAACACCTAATTCTAACATGGTATTTGCAACACGCAAATACCATGTTAGTTTATACTCACCAATTGACGATATTTAACACCGACTTTAATAACCAGATGAGAACAATACTATTCCTTTTCGGCATTTGTGCATTCTGCAATTCTTCTTACGGGCAAATCATAAACACTAATATCAGTACCAAAAAAACGGTAACTACTGGTGGTGGCTTTACCCAATTAAAAAGCGGCCTCGAGTATAAAATAATTCATGGCCCGGGCAAAGGGAATAGCCCCAAAGCAACTGATATTGTGGTCATGAACATTAATGTTCATGTAGGAGATAGTGAATTATTTAACTCCAAGAAATTGAATAACAATGAGCCTGTATCGTTCCCTATTTCAAAACCTACCTTCCATGGTGACCCTGTAGAGGGTTTTATGCTGATGAAGGCGGGAGATAGTGCTGTATTTCTTGTGCCTGTTGACTCATTGAAGAAAACACAATCTCAATTACAGCCGTGGATGAAACCAGGGCAAAAGATAGAGTATAATGTGACTATGTTTTCTGTGAAACCCGCTGCGGTAGTAAAGGCAGAAGCCGAGAAAAAGAGCAAGACACAGACAATTATTGATGATGAAAAGCTTTCTGAGTACTTCTCCAAAAACAATATTAAGGCTATCAAAACACCATCAGGACTTTATTATACCATTAGTAAAATTGGCACCGGTAGCGACCCTAAATCCGGACAAACGGTAACGGTAAACTACACGGGTAAAACCATGGACGGTAAAGTATTTGATTCAAATGTAGATTCAAACTATCATCACGTTACACCATTTACATTTGTATTAGGGAAGCACCAGGTGATTACTGGATGGGACAAAGGGATACCTATGATAAAGAAAGGTGGAAAGGGTACTATTTATATCCCATCGCCTATGGCTTATGGTGAACAAAGCCCATCGGCTGCCATACCAGCTAACTCTGTATTGATATTTGATATTGAAGTGACTGAAATAAAATAATGCGATTTATACAATTCATCTTAGCTTGCTTGTATTGCCTGCTTTTGCCAGGCAGTTTAATGGCTTATACCCATCAAGATACACTTAGGGGCAGCAATGGTTTAGGTCGTAGTTGGTGGGATGTGCAGCACTATAGCCTTGACATTACCTTTGATACTGCAACAAAAAGCATAAGCGGCAGCAATAATATCATTTTAAAAATTACAGATGCCCCACACGATAGCTTGCAGATAGATCTGCAGGAGCCAATGGTACTGGATAGCGTGATATATGGGAACCTGGATAGCGGTACTTATAATCCTCAAAGGTTGGCAATAGCCCATGAGGGAAATGTATGGTGGGTAAAATATCCTTTCCATAATATTCCTGTAGGCAGCCAAAAATATTTAGTCTGTTTTTATCATGGTCAACCACGTGCGGCAATACACCCGCCATGGGATGGTGGCTTTATATGGACCACTGATAGCCTGGGCAAGCCTTGGATAGCTGTAGCCTGCCAAGGCCTGGGAGCAAGCGTTTGGTGGCCGTGCAAGGATGCCCAGTGGGATGAACCAGATAAGGGACAGGACATGACCTTTACTTTGCCTGCGAACCTGGAGTGTGTGAGCAATGGGCACCTGATGGAACAACGGACCTTAAATAACGGAATGACACGTTGGGACTGGCAGGTGAAAAACCCGATAGACAACTATGATGTAACCTTTTATATAGGTGACTATGTACATTGGAGCGATACAATGATGGGCGAGAAAGGTGAATTGCCACTTGACTTTTATGCGTTACGATACAATGAAGCAAAAGCCCGCAAGCAGTTTAGTATTGTAAAACCCATGTTGCATTGCTTTGAATACTGGATGGGCCCCTACCCTTTTTATGAAGATGGCTATAAACTTGTTGAAGCTCCATACCTGGGCATGGAACACCAAAGCGCTGTAGCATATGGCAACAAATACCAAATGGGCTACCTGGGTAAGGATAGAAGTGGCACAGGTATCGGACTTACTTTTGACTATATAATTGTGCATGAAAGTGGTCACGAATGGTTTGGCAATAATGTTACTGCGCAAGATATTGCTGATAATTGGATACACGAGGGCATTACAACATGGTCTGAGACGCTTTTTGTGGACTGTATGATGGGCAAGGAAACTGCTGGCAAATACTCTCGTGGCAACTGGAGTGAGATACAGAACGACAAACCCCTTATAGGCCAGTATGGTGTGAATAATGAGGGCAGTGGCGATATATACCGTAAAGGTGCTGCAATGATGTACATGATTCGTGCTGTGATGAATAACGATGAAAAATTCAGGCAAATGATGCGCGGATTGAGCGACTCATTTTACCACAAAACAATTACTACTACCCAGGCTGAAGATTACATTAGCTCTTATTTGCCAGATATGCAGATGAAGCCGTTCTTTAATCAATATCTGCGCACCATTGACATACCGGAACTGGAATTTTATGTCAAGAAAAGGAGGTTATATTTTAGGTTCACACATATTATACCCGATTTTAGTTTACCTGTGCAAATCAGTAATGCTACGGACTCAATTACTATTACGCCATCAGCAGACTGGCAATCTATCCGGTGGAATAATGGTGACGATGTTGTATTTGGTAAGGGCTTACTGATAACTATCAAAAATACTTACTGATGTTATTGCTTCATGCAGTGTATCATTACCATGGGTTAAAAACTATCGGGTTAGGGCATGCAGTAATCTGATAGGCTACTATGATTATCTTAATAAGATGGCACTACGATTTCATTTTTTTAATCTATCACCAGTTTTTGAATATACCTTGAGCCATCAGTGTCAATGAATTGCATGAAATAAATACCAGCACAAAGATTAAGGGGGATTTTTTCTTTATCAGTTGCAAAAAAGTAATCTTTCTCCAGCAATTTCTTAGCGCTTACATCATATATGGTAAGTTGTAGTCGCTTATTCACAGCGTTATAAGGCACCTGTATGGTTATACTCTTTCGTGCTGGGTTGGGATAAATAGCATATTCCTGATTCCCTTGTTGTAAAGTATTACTAACACCAGTTGGCGGAAGCAAGTAGAAATTATGAGTATAAGTACTTCCATGGTACTGCACCTGAAAGGTCCATTTACCACTTTGCTCTACGGCAGGGAATGTCCAGTACCAATACCAATAAGAGGCTGCATACCATGCTGCGGTGTCAGAAAAAGACCATGACTGATACACTGAACTATCAGGGCGATAAACGGTATAGTTGCTCACCTGGCCGGCAAGCTGATCATGATAGTAAGTAGCAAAGTATATCACCGAGCCTTGTGTAAAGGTATCACTGGCATTAATGGTATCAAGCAAAGGGCAAGTTGCAAAACCGGGCGCGGCAAAATGTGTCATTAATGTATTCACCGCAGATTCATAATAGGGCTTTTGAATATTCCAAAGTGATGGCAGTTGATTGCATGGCCCATTGAACGGATCCCTTACTTTGTTATTGATATCGTGCACTTCAAAATGCAGATGAGGGCCAGTACTGCTACCTGAACTACCTACCTGGCCCAGATACTCCCCCAGGGCTACAGTATCGCCTATTGTCTTAATTGTAGGTGTACCTGACTTCATATGACCATACCAGGCTACAGTGCCGTCATTGTGCTGTATGTACACGGCATTCCAGTCGGTAGAGTCGTTTAACCCACAATCATGATCCGGATTGCCATCAGATTTACCAATGATGATGCCGGGAGCAGCAGCAATGATGCGTACCTGGTTATTCAGCATCATATTCCAATTAAAAGGCCATATAAAAATATCTGTTCCTGCGTGATTATATCCGTTAGGCAGATCATAGCTTCTTGCACCACAATTCCAGTCCAATACATGATTAGGGTATGTGGAGTCAAGATCTACATAGTTTGATATGCCATAGTAATTGTAATAATTAAACCCAGGAGCCTGTTGCAATGGCCAATCGAATGTCTGGCTGGTGGTTTTGTATAAACTACCCTGTTTAAGTTTTCCTTGTTGTATGAGTTGTCTTCTGTTAGAATCCAGCATGCGTTCGGTACGTACACGTTGACTGTCGGTAACACACTGTACATGAGCAGGCATGTACCCACCGCCACCTGCAGGTTTTAGTACAGGGGCTTGTGCATATACGAAACAAGGGTAAAAGCAAAGACAAACCAGGAATAATCTATACATAGCTTTCAATAGTCAAAAAACGACCCAAAGCAAAAATACTTTTTATAGCCATATTTACATATGAATTAAAAACCAGTTATTGCTATAAAATAAAAACCCACCTTGTGGTGGGCTTACAAATGAATATAGTATGCAAGTTATTGCGGTATTTCTGAGTGCCGTTTTGATATCTCTTTGTCTTTGTCCTTGGCTATCATCACCAGCAACGCTTCTACAGCGTCTGTAATAGAGTGTTCAAACTTGTCACTGTTTTTCTTTGCAAAATGCTTTTTACCAGGCATATCCAGTTGTATTTCGCAATAGTTGTTATTTACTTCAGCTTCAGGGCCCTTTGACAATGTAACATCTGCACGGGTTATGCCATGAGAATGGTGATCGATCTTAGCCAGTTTCTCGTTTATAAAACTTTCAAGCCCATCGCTTGGTTTAAAATTTAAGGTTTGAATGATAATTTGCATAGTATATAAAGGTTTTTTCTGCCTTCCAGATATGCTTACACGATTATCATACCATTAAACAAAAGATAATGTTATTTCATTATCCTTTATTGTCTATTTTTATAAAATAATATAAGAATATTAGCGATAAAGAATCGCAGTGTTGAAAACTTCCTAAACCGATAAGCAAACCTATACGCAAAAGTTTTATCACATGAAAAACATTACACTTATAATTGTTTACCTGAGTATAGCAATGGTTGCTTGTCGGAAATCTGACAAAATAGTTGCCAATAACGGCAATGGTCAATCTACAAATAGACCCGATAGTACAAATACCACATCCTTACAGACAATAAATTACAATATTTTCGATAGCAGCTTTGGCTATTATGGCTACCTTTATTATGGGGATACAAATTTACAGCAATGGCAATCTTTTTATACTGTAACCAGGTCGATTTCACTCATTGTCGACAGTATAAATGGAAGATGCATTCTTTATTCCACCGATACACTCAATAATATGCCTGGCGTTGGATATTATATATCAATGGTTATGGGATTCAGAGATACCCAATTGACTATATCACATGATTCAGTTACTATATATCATAGCAGCCCGTATGGCAATTTAGCACATTACTATTCTTACGTAAGAGGTTATCGGATTCCTTAAAAAGTGCTGCTTGCTGTTTCCACAATATCATACTGTATGGCCACGTCGTTCAGGATATTTTCTATCTCATTCAGGTTTTCGGTAGTAACTAGTCTATTGCGAAATTCCTTTACATGAGACAAGCCCTTTAGATAATTTGCATAGTATATAAAGGTTTTTTCTGCCTTCCAGATATGCTTACACGATTATCATACCATTAGATTAATGATAATATTCAGAAGTTATTTAGTAAATTCATTAATCATTACTGTTAAACCTTATTAAAATGAAAAACAAAGCGCTTCTTTTACTGTGTTTCACTATATTATTATTGGCTGCCTGTAGAAAAAACAATACTGTTACAAACAGCTACTACACGGTTTCCTACAAACTATTCGATAGTACCTATGGCTTGCATTCCTATTACTTCGATTCTGCCAATCAAATACACTATCTGGAATGGGATTCTTTATATCCTTTAAATACCATAGTTACAGTAGGCATTGACACTGCAAATAAATACATAACATACATGGCCGACACTTTTGCTTACTCGGCTGGAAATGGCTATATACTGCATCCAGGCTTCGGATACGATATCAATTCAATTGTGGTCACTGCTGATTCCTTATCCGTTTACCATTCCAAAACTGTACTGCAACAGGAGTCCTATAATGCAACCGTAAAAGGGTATAAAGTACAATAATATTACGTGGCCTGCAGCTGGTAACTGTCGGCCACAATATCATACTGCTGAGATATCTCGTGCAAAATTCCTTCTATTTCACTCAAATTTTCGGTAGTTACCAGCCTATTCCTGAACTCTTTTACATGAGACAAGCCCTTTAGATAACTGGCATAATGCCGACGCATCTCCAGGATGCCCAATTTTTGCCCCTTCCATTTCACAGAACCGTAGAGGTGTTTGCGACAAGCATCCAGGCGCTCGGCAATGGTTGGTGGGTCGAGAATTATACCAGTATCCATATAGTGCTTTATCTCTCTGAATATCCAGGGGTACCCTATGGCTGCCCGACCAATCATTATGCCATCCACACCGTAGCGGTTCTTGTATTCAAGGGCCTTTTCAGGCGTATCTATATCCCCATTACCAAATATGGGTATGTGTATGCGGGGATTATTTTTCACTTTGGCTATCAGGCTCCAATCAGCATCACCTTTGTACATCTGCACGCGGGTACGGCCATGTATAGATAATGCCTGTATGCCGCAATCTTGCAGGCGTTCAGCCACTTCTTCTATATTCCGGGTATCGTGGTCCCAGCCCAGGCGTGTCTTTACAGTCACCGGCAATGTAGTACTCCGTATTACAGCTTTGGTAAGGCGTACCATCAGGTCTATATCCTTCAACACACCCGCACCTGCGCCTTTACAAACTACTTTCTTAACAGGGCATCCAAAGTTAATATCCAGCAATTCTGGGTTAGTAGTATCTACGATCTTTGCAGCAAGGCCCATAGCCTCTTCATCGCCACCAAATATCTGTATGCCTACCGGGCGCTCATTATCAAAAATATCCAGTTTCTGCCGGCTCTTCATGGCATCGCGTATCAGGCCTTCAGACGATATGAATTCGGTGTACATAAGGTCTGCACCATTCTCCTTGCATACAGCACGAAAAGGTGGATCGCTCACATCTTCCATGGGTGCCAGCAACAAAGGGAAATCCCCCAGTTCAATATTTCCTATTTTAACCATTAAATTTTGCAAAGATACTAACCTTCTGGCTTGAAATGATAACCTAAATAAAGAGGTGACATACTAATTACTTTGGGGTATTTGTATTATGCAAAAAGCCCTGCACATCTGGTGCAGGGCTTTCTAAACTTTTATTATTGTCAACTTATTTTACCAAACTCTTAAATACAGTTTCATCTACTTTCACCGGGTACTTGGCGCGCAGTTGATCATGCCACTGTTTTTCCAAGAAATCCTGGTATTCTGCAACTACATAACCACGGGCTTCGTCCAGAGATTTTTGGGTAGGCTCTTTGTACAGATCTTCTGTCTTTACAACATAGTAGGTACCATCTGCATTTTTAATGGGGCTTGTTATCTTAGCCTTTTCTACATCGCTTTGTGGTACATCTTTAAAGTGGCTGAATTCAAAATGGCCACGTTGTACACTTACGCCATCAGGATTGGCATCAGTGTTGATCTTCTTGATCACATCTTCGTCGGTAGCGCCTTTTTTACCCATCAATTTTACACCTTCTTTAGCAAGCGCTTCTGTTTTGAAATGATAAACAGCACCTTTAAAGCCAGGTTGCCACATGTATTTATTTTTGTGGGCTTCGTAAAATTCATTGAGTCCTACACTGTCTTTTGAAGCTTTACCCCAAACATTGCGGTCCATCAGTTCAAAAAGCATGATACCATCCCTGTATTCTTCCATCAGGTTCTTGAAATCAGGATTTTCGTCTATTAGTTTATGTTCTTCAAAATCGTTCACCACATTGCTCACATACATACGCAGCAAGTCCTTAGTGGCTACTTGCTTAGCACCCATCAGGCGGCCATGAGTAGTTGTTTCAATGAACTTAGCAAAATCTGCCTGTGTATAGTTAACACCAGCAAGCGAAAATACTGGTTTGGTCATGCTGCGGTAGTCCATAGCACGGAACATGTGGGCCAGCTTGCCAGTATCAGATATCATCTGATCCATTTTTGCCACTAATGCCTGCACGTTTTCAGGATATTCTTTATAGCCGTTCTTCTCCTTTATTTTTTCAAAGAAGATATCTCTTGCTGTTTGTGCACGAGAATCGTTTTCGATCTTGTGTTTCAACGTTACCTCTACACTATCATACGGTTTTAAAGGGAAACGCTCCAGTAATTTGAAGATATGGAATCCATACTCAGTCTGTACCGGAGCAGAAATATCGCCTGGATTTTTAAGTGCAAAAGCTGCATTTTCAAATACAGGTACGTAGTGACCAACACCAAATGGTGGTAGTTTACCGCCTTCGTTTACAGAGAACTTATCGTCAGAATATTGTTTTACCAATACCTCAAAAGAGGCGCCTTGTTTCAGCAGCATAGCTACGCTATCAATGCGTTTCCTGCCTGCTTCAATACCTTCAGCGCCTTTAGATTTTGGTACTGCTACCATTATCTGTTCAATCCTTATCTGGCCATTTGCAGGGCGTTTGTCTATAACCTTTACAATATGGTAGCCAAACTGAGTTTTGAATGGAGCAGATATTTTACCAACTTCGGTATTGTAAGCTGCATTCTCAACAGGATAAACAGTAGATAGAGCTGTTATGTAACCAATATCTCCGCCATTATCCTTAGAACCTTTATCTTCAGAGTACTCTTTGGCCAGTGCTGCAAAGTCAGCCTTTTTATGAGTGGCCACCTTGTACAGGCTATCTATTTTACGATATGCAGCTGTGGTATCTGTACCTAACGGACACAAAATAAGAATGTGCTCAACGTGCACCTCTTCCTTCATCCTATCGTACGCTTCGCGCAATAATTTATTGGTCACCTCTTCATCTGTGAGGTAATTTTTTGCCAACTGTTTGCGATAATTATCCAGTTCGTGCTGAATATTAGGTAGTGTATCCAGCCTTTGTATTTCGGCTTCTTTCACTTTCATTCGGAAAAGGGAATACAGATTCAGGTATTCGCGCAGGGCTGGCTCCGAATAGTCTGCTTTTTTGTTTATACTGTTCTTTTCATAAACCCTTACGAAATCCTGCTTGCTTACCGGGTATTGACCATATGTAAACAAGGTTTGTGCAAATGCTGAGGACAACAGGAATAATGAAGCACAGGTTAAAACCAATTTTCGCATTGTGTGTATGTGTTTATTTTTGTAATGATAAGTTCTATTTAGCTTTTTTTGACATCTTTTCTTTACGTTCCACAAACTCAAGCACCTGTCCTATATTGCTGTGATCCAGTCTTTTTCCCCTTATTATTTTCTTCTCATCAAGGAGATAGATGGTAGGGGTACTGTAAACATCATACTTAGACCTGTAGTCTGATGTATGGTCTGGATCCCATGTTATGATCCAGTCTTTCAGATCATGTTTATCATAGAATTCCTTTATTTTCTTTTCGTCGCCCTCTGTAGCTACTGAATATATCTTCACACCCTTAGCTTTAAGAGAAGCACGGTACAAAGAATCTATCTGTGGCATTTCTATGATGCAATGACCACAATCGGGAGACCAGAATATAAGCAATGTATATTTTGCTTTTACATCCATCAGGCTTTCTTCCTTCTTGGTTATTGCGCTTGGCAGTTTCACATCAGGGCCTACATTACCTATTACATTAGGCGCTATTTTCATAGCCCTGTCTATGTATTTCTGCAATTCATCGTTAGTAAGCCATGTAGCTTCGCCCTTCATGTAGTAGTTCTCAACCAGGTAAACGAAGACTTCGTCCATACCCATAATTTTGCTGTTTTCTACATTGCGGGTAAGCCACCATAAAGTATATTTAAAGAGCTCTTTGGTTCCCTTTGTTTTGTGTAAGAGCATATCGCACTCTTTTTCCACACTGTCTGTAGGATAAGGATATACAAGCTTATTCATGTACTCATCCAGCTTGCCATCAAATATTGGTGTATGTATCAACCTATCATCCTGCAGGTTAAAACCATCCCAGTAGTGGGACTTGTAGTACTTATAAGCAAAGTTGGAATCTAAGGTGCCATCCTCCATGTAATGCTTGCCTTCTGGTACCTGTGGAACATCCAAGGCACTGAATATAGAAGCCAATAATGAATTTGGATGTGCAGCTATGTAGCTTTTTCTATAATGGGTAAGTTTCTCCGCTTCTTCAGTACCTTTCTTCCTTACATTAGCAGTATCTGCCGTAGTTTTTGCGTTCTGATATTCTTTCTTTAGTTTTTCCTGTTCTTCACCATAACCTTTAAGAAAAGTTACGTAGCTCTGAAAGTTTTCATTTTCGGTTGAACCCTTGAACTTTAGACCATCAGGTAATTTAGATGCATCTGCAGAGATGGTCATATCATCCCCATTGTTCAACAGGAATTCAAAATAAGTTTTCTTATCAGACAGAAGGATGAGATAAATACCACCAACCAGGGGTTCTTTACTGTCTAGTGTTACAGTACCATTTTTGCTGATGTGTGCAGAATCGGCTTTGTAAATGGTAGGTAATGGTTTACCGTAGTAGTGGGCCAGATACAACATGGTATCTTGTGTGTCCGTGAATTTAATCTGGATATGATAACCATCACGGGCAAATGATAACTGGGCCATGCATGACAAGAGCAGGGCAAATAGTGTAATTCGCTTCATACTTTGCAATTTCTAAAAAATGATTTGTTTTATAGTTTGCCAATAGAGACGGCAAAATAACCGTTCTTGTTGGTCAAGTCCAAAAATAAATTAATTATCGGTGTATCCAAACGCGGGATTTGTAAATTTGCAACCTGTCTAAAAATTATAACAAAATTTTGTCACGTAAAAGAAAGAAGTTCCCAGCATTAGATGTTACGATAGATGCATATGCTGCCGAAGGCAAAAGTGTAGCACATATGGAAGACGGTAAAGTACTGTTTGTAGAGCAGGTGGTACCCGGTGATGAAATAACGGTACAGATTACCAAACAAAAGAAAAATTGGGCACTGGGACGGGTTACGGCAATGCTGAAACCATCACCAGACCGTATAACACCTTTCTGCCAGCATTTTGGCGTTTGCGGTGGCTGCAAATGGCAAATGCTCCCCTACAACCTGCAACTAAAATACAAACAACAGCAGGTAACAGACCAATTGCAACGTATTGGGCAGGTGGAACTGCCGCCTATTGAACCTATTGTGGGCAGTGAAAAAGAACGTTATTACCGCAATAAGCTTGAATTCACTTTTTCAAGGCAACGCTATCGCACCCATGATGAAATTGTGGCTGCCGGTGATGAAAAATTTGAAGTAGAACCTGCTTTAGGCTTTCATGCTCCAGGCTTGTTTGATAAAGTAGTTGAGGTTAGGACCTGCTACCTGCAACCCGAACCAACAAATACACTACTCACGGTTTTGCGCGAATATACCGAGGCAAATAAATTGCCATATTATGATAGCCGGGCGCAGGAAGGTTGGCTGCGTAATGTGATACTGCGTGTTGCCAGTACCGGTGAGGTATTGGTGAACCTGATCATGGCCCACGAGGATGAACAGGCACGCAAAGCCATATTGGATCATATGCTGGCTAATATACCAGGCATCACATCGCTGCACTATACGATAAACAGCAAAGTAAATGATACCATATACGATCTTGATGTGGTTTGCTACCATGGCAAACCATATATAGAAGAACAACTGGATGAATTCCGTTTTAAAATATCCCCAAAATCATTTTTCCAGACCAATACATACCAGGCAGCTGCTCTTTACCGTATAACACGAGAATTTGCAGGGCTTACCGGTAATGAAACCCTGTATGATCTATACTGTGGTACCGGCAGTATTGGCATTTTTTGCTCTAAAGGCGCAAAAAAGGTAATAGGTATAGAGGCAGTACCAGACGCCATAAAGGATGCATATGAAAATGCAGCTATGAACGGACTGGACAATTGCCTGTTCTTTGCAGGCGACGTATCAGATGTATGTACAGATGCTTTTTTTGCTGAGCATGGTAAGCCAGATGTCATTATCACTGACCCACCAAGGGTAGGTATGCATGAAAAGTTGGTGCAGCAACTATTACGTATGCGCGCTCCACGCATTGTATATGTAAGTTGCAACCCGGCCACACAAGCCAGGGACCTACAATTGCTGAACGAGGCATACCGGGTAGTACGCTTACAACCTGTAGATATGTTCCCGCATACCCACCATATTGAGAATGTAGCTTTGCTTGAGTTAAGAGGTAGTAAATAAAAAACAATATTTCTAATAAAAGCATGGTAATACGTTAAGAAAACTTTAACTTAGTTTTTTACAAGCATTACCATGTTCCCTATACACCTTAAAAATATACTGCTTACGTTGCTGTTTGCAGGTATATCACTATCAACTAAAGCGGTTACTGCTGGCTTTACAGCAAGTGTAACTTCTGGTTGTGCACCGCTTACCGTATCCTATACCAATACATCAACAGGAGCAACATCTTACACCTGGACGTTGGGCAATGGTAATACATCTCAGCAGACTAATGCTTCGGGCACGTACTCATCCCCAGGCACATACAATGTAATACTCACCGCCTATAATGGCGCTGCATCGAGCACATATAGTATAAGCATCACCGTGTATGCGCCGCCATTGGTCAATTTTTCTGCATCGCCCACTACTGTTTGCGCTAATTCACCTGTTACTTTTACCGATCAGTCCACGTTAAATGCTCCCGGCGCAGGATTGTATTCGTGGAATTTTGGTAACGGTGCATCGGGCAGTGGTAGCACCACTACCTATACCTACAGCACCCCTGGTACATACAATGTAAACCTTACCGTGATGAGCGGTGCAGGCTGTACTTCAAGTTTTACCAAAAGCGGGTTTATTACTGTTGTAGCTAACCCCGTGGGGGCATTTTCTGCAAACCCATCAACACTATGTTCCAATAACCCTGTAACTACATTTATCAATAACAGTTCGGGCGCAGGTACGCTTTCTTATACCTGGGACTTTGGTGACGGCAGTCCCCTTTCAAACCAGGCAAGTCCGCAGCATACTTATCCTGCTACTACAGCTTCTTATACTGTAAAACTATATGTAAGCAGCAGCACTGGGTGTACAGACACCATAGTACAAACTAATTATATCAACGTAGTACAAGGTACCACGGCAGCCTTTACAGGCAGTACGGGTGTGTGCGTAGGCGCAACAGCATCATTCACTAATACGTCAACTCCAGGCAGTACCGGAAGTAGCTGGGCATTTGGAGATGGCACCAATGGCAGTGGCGCTACCGCAACACATATTTATACTGCGCCAGGTACATATACGGTAACACTTACTAATATAAACAACACCTGCAGCGGCACTGTAAGCCATACCATCACCATTTATGCAGCGCCGTCAGTTGCATTCACTTCAAGTCCATTGCTACCCTGCCCCGCGCCGGCCACTATAAATTTTAGTGCTCCAAGCGGTGCGGCTTCTTATTCATGGACGTTTGGCGATGGGGGTACATCAGCACTACAAAATCCTCCGCATACTTATAACAGCAATGGTACCTATACGGTAGAGCTTATAGCCACAAGCCCCAACGGTTGCGTTGATAGCAATAAAGTTACCGGCTACGAAAAAATATTCCCCCTTAACCTATCTATAACCCCCAGCGTTACGGGTGGCTGCGTGCCTTTCCCTGTTACTTTTTCTTCTTCCATTTTTTATCCAGACCCTGTTTCAGGCAATCCAATACCTTATCCTTATCCGGCAGCCAACTATTCGTGGACATTTGGCGACGGTGGTACGGGCAATAGCGCGACATTTACTCACACCTATCAAACAGCGGGTACTTATACAGCTACCCTTACCGTAACTACTTCAAACGGATGTACCATTACACAAACAACCATTATACATGCCGGCACACCGGTAACACCATCTTTTTCAGCGTCCCCGCTTTCTGCTTGCGTAAAGGTCCCTATTACCTTTACCAATACTTCTCCTGTAAATGCTACTACTACCTATACCTGGTACTCTGGTCGGTAAACGATACTGGGAATGGCGAGCAAACAGGCAAAGGTGAACCGGTAAATAGCGGTGTGGGATGGGCTACCAATACGGTGCGAGACACTGTATCATTGCAACCCCGGTAATCATGTATTGAAAGTAACACAGGTTTTTGACCTATGGTAGGATATACATACTTAAAGGTGCTTGTGGTATCGCTGTATAGAATACCGTTCACATACCAACTGTATGACTTTGCTGCCCCTGTCGGGCCGCCGGTAAGGCTTCCAACCAGCGAAATGGTATCACCTCTGCATATAGCAGTATCTGCCATTGATATTCCAGCTTGTGGAAATGATATGGTGATGGCGCTTATTGTAGAGTCAGAACAGCCGGATGTGCTGTTATGTGTAGTGAGCACAACATTATTTAAGTATGTATATCCTACCATAGGTCAAAAACCTGTGTTACTTTCAATACATGATTACCGGGGTGGTTGTTGAAGGGTCTGTTGTACCGTCTCCAAAATTCCATAGAAAAGATGTTGCACCAATTGACAAA
>Ga0207053_10027_pt1 | contig 22716 bp, 16 predicted proteins | sample Alteio_BWMinCont_59_FD_153290 | JGI IMG/M metagenome (GOLD analysis project Ga0207053, IMG submission 153290) | Enriched cells from forest soil in Barre Woods Harvard Forest LTER site, Petersham, Massachusetts, United States -... | ecosystem: Environmental > Terrestrial > Soil > Temperate forest >...
AACGTGATCGTGACGCCGCATATCGCCTTTTATACAAAAGAAACGGTTGAGAGCATCCTGCGCACCACGGGAGACAATATCAAGTCCTTCCAGAGCGGCCATCACCTGAATGTGGTCAACAAGCCATTACCCGTTATGTATGAGAGAAAGGCCATTTAAACAGAAAGGCCGCCCGTGTTGCTGCCGCGTTGTTTATAGGGTATAAATTAGCAGATGTAGTCCGGTATAACAGGGGCATTCATGCAGTTTGAGGTGCTCAATCATATCGTGCTTGTTTTGCTGCTCGTCACCGGCATCCTTGTGATTTTTGCAAAACTGGGCCTTCCCTCTGTTCTGGGATATTTAACGGCTGGCATGCTGGCGGGGCCGGATGTTCTGGGCATTCTTTCCTCTGAAAAAGAAATGAACGTTTTGTCGGAGATCGGCATCATCCTCATGATGTTCATGATCGGTCTCGATTTTTCATGGTCGCGGCTGCGGCGCAACCTCAAAATGGTCATTGGCATTGGTTCGTTATGCACGGTGGCCATTACATCGGTCACGATGCTGGCGTTCATGAAATTTTGCGGGCAAAGCATGGCGGCCTCGTTCCTGATAGGCGGCGCGGCAGCCATGTCCTCAACCGTTGTCGTCAGCAAGCAGCTCATGGATCAGAGGGAGTTCTATGACAGCCACGGGAAAATAGCTTTTGGCATTACGCTGTTTGCCGATTTCACGGCGATTATCTTTCTATCGCTTCTTCCCGCACTTGCCCATCCCGAGACCCCGCAGGACCTTATAAAAAGTCTGGCCACCAACCTCGGCACCGTATTTGCAGTTCTTACCTGTATCTATCTGGGCGGGCGAAAGGTGGAGCGTTCCCTGATGCGCTTCATTGGCGCCCTCAAGTCCAATGAAATTTTTGTGCTCACGACGCTGCTGACGATCATGGGCGCGGCCTGGATATCGGGCTTCTTTCATCTTCCTTCGATGATCGGCGTATTTCTGGCCGGCATGATTATCGGCGAAACGGAATTCAGGCATAAGGTCGAGGATGATATGCGTCCCTTCCATGACATCATGATCGGCATATTTTTTATCGTCATGGGGCTGACGCTGAAACTGCCAGTCATTATGATGCATTTCTGGCTGATCCTCGGCCTTCTGGCGGGCATCATCCTCATCAAGCTTGTCCTGACGACGCTGATTGTCTCCATCTATAGTAAAAGCTTCGGTAACGGGTTGCGTGTCGGGCTGGTGCTGTCTAACTGCGACGAGTTCAGCCTGATACTGGTGATCCTGGCTATGAAGGAAAAAATCATCGACCCGGCCTTTGGCAATATCCTGCTGATCACTTTCATTCTCAGTCTGATGTTTTCAACCCTGCTGATTTTGTACAACAAGAGCATGACCTTCTTCCTTTTATCGCTGCTGGGCATCAAGAGAAAGAACGCCGAGAGCGCCGAGGAAGAAGATGAACTGGCGGATTTGTCAAACCACATTATTCTCTGCGGCTTTGGCGAGACCGGAAAAAACATACGTAATATCCTCAAAATGACCGGCATCCCCATCGCCGCCATTGATACGGACCCGCAGCACGTGGAGAATGCCGCAACCATGGGCTGCCGCGCCTTGTATGGCGATGCCACAAGCCTTAAAACACTGAAGTCCGCCAATATCAGCAAGGCCCGCGCCCTTATCATTACCTTTGACAACTATGCGCAGGCGCTGAAGCTTCTGCACAAAATCCGCAGCGAATACCCGATCCTGCCTATTATCGTCCGCGTGCATCAGGTCAGCCATGTGGAAGATCTGCTCCTCCTTGGCGCCACGGCGGTATTTTCAGACGGTTTGGGCATCAGCCTGGCCATGCGGCAGGAAGTCATGAAAGCGCTGAATATACCGTCAGGGCTCTTGCAAGATGAAGATGAAATCATTAAAGAAGCTTTTAAGACTTAAACTATAAGCAGGAAAGATACTTATGAACACCAGAACTAAAAGTAAAATAACCCGCTGCGCCTGGCCCTCTGCCGATGATCCGCTTATGCTGGATTATCATGACACTGAATGGGGCGTGCCGGAATATGACAGCCGTGCGCTGTGGGAGAAACTGATACTGGACGGGTTTCAGGCAGGGCTTTCCTGGGCGATCATCCTCAAAAAACGCGAGGCTTTCCGCAAGGCCTTCAAGAACTTCGATCCTGTCAAGGTCGCGCGCTTTAATGAAGGCGACGTCGCAAGGCTGCTTGATAATGCAGGCATCGTCCGCTCGCGTACAAAGATTGAGGCAACCATCGGCAACGCCCGCGCCTATCTCGCCATGCAGAAGTCGGGGGAAGATTTTTCTGACTTCGTGTGGGGCTTTACCGGTGGAAAACCTATCCAGAATAGCGGCAAAATCCCCACTGAAACCCCGCTCTCCGCAGAGATATCGAAGGCGCTCAAGAAACGCGGCTTCAAATTTGTCGGCCCCGTCATTGTCTATGCCTGGATGCAGGCTGTCGGTATTGTCAATGACCACACGGATGTGTGCTTTCGAAGAAAAGCGCTTTAATTACCAACAATTATTAAATTGCAGCACCGCTGTATTGCGCGTACATTCCTCAGTGTGCTTATGCTTTTAAACGACGGAGAAAAATATGGATTTTCTAAAGAAGAACATTTGGCTGGTGGTCATCATTGTTTTGGTGGCCCTGTTCGTTATGAACGGCGTCAATACCATCCCGACGCAGGATGAAAAGGTCAAAGCGGCCTGGTCGCAAGTAGATAACCAGTATCAGCGCCGGATGGACCTCATTCCCAACCTTGTCGAAACCGTTAAAGGTTACGCCAACTTTGAGAAGTCCACGCTGACGGATGTCATCAATGCCCGCGCCAGCGCTACCAAAGTCACGCTGTCGCCCGAAATGCTGAGCGATCCTGAAGCGGTTAAGAAATTTGAGCAGGCACAGGGCGCTGTCACAAATTCCTTATCACGCCTGATGGCTGTTTCCGAGCGATACCCCGACCTCAAAGCCAACCAACAGTTTTTATCGTTGCAATCGCAGTTAGAGGGAACAGAAAACCGCATCGCTATTGCGCGCAAGGACTATATTGAAACCGTCCAGCAGTACAATACGACAGTGCGCACCTTTCCCGGCCGTATCTGGGCAATGATTTATGGCGCGCAACCCAAACAGGAGTTTGCCGCGACTGAAGGCGCTGACAAGCCTCCCGCTGTAAAGTTCTGATAGCATGCGCCGTATCGTTGCCTCCATCGGCCTGTTTTTAATACTGCTATATGCAGTGCCAGCGATGGCGGCGCAATCGTTCCCGCCTTTGACTGGCCGGGTTGTAGACAACGCGCATATACTTTCGCCGTCCGCAATCCAGTCGCTCGACCAGCAACTCGCAGCCTATGAGAATGGCACATCCAATCAGGTAGTCGTAGCGACCATTTCCTCTCTGAACGGCGACAGCATCGATGACTACGGCTATCAGTTGGGCAGATACTGGCATATCGGGCAAAAGGGTAAGGACAACGGCGTTTTGCTGATAGTCGCCCCTCATGAACACGAGGTCCGCATCGAGGTTGGATACGGGCTGGAACCGGTGCTTACCGATGCGGCCTCCAGCGAGATCGTCAATCAGGTTATTATGCCGGATTTTCGCGCGGGCCATATGGAACAGGGCGTTGTTGACGGCACGCAGGCTATTCTTTCGGTCCTCGGCGGAAAAACAGTGCCGGTCCAAAATGCGAACGGCCATATTTCCGGTCTGGAAATGTTCCTGCTCTTTCTCTTTGTTTTGTTCGCCATACAGCACCCCTATATTGCGCTCTTTCTCTTGTCCCGGGGAAGTGTCGGCGGCTCCAGTATGGGCGGCAGCGGAGGCGGTGGTGGCTTTAGCGGCGGTGGCGGCAGTTTTGGCGGAGGAGGGGCATCAGGGTCATGGTAAAGAGCGTTTCACCGGAACTGAAAGAAACAATCGCCAAGGCCATTTCTGAAGCCGGGCGCCGCACGAGCGCGGAAATCGTGCTTGTGGTATTACCGGCCAGCGATGTCTATCAAAGCTATCTCATGTCATATGGTCTGGCTTTGGGCAGCCTGATTAGCATGGTCTTGTGGATGGAAAAAATCGTTAGCGGATTTCCGCTTCTTTTTGGCATTCAGGTTGCTGCCATCATGGCCATACTGTTCGTGCCATTATTGGGAAGCCTGTGCCTGAAACTGATTCCCAGGCGCGTGCTGCACCATCATGCGGCAAGACGGGCTTTTGAGGAACTCCTTATCGTCTCGCGCCATGTTCCGGCGGAAAAACCAGTTGTTCTCCTCTATATTTCTCTTGCCGAGCGCTATGTGCATATCCTGCACAGCCGCGTTGTTCTCCAGAAAATACCGAATGAGTCGTGGGAGGCTGTCATACAGGAATTCACAATGCTAATGAAAAAGTCCGGCCTGCGGGAAGCCTGCATTGCAGCAATCCAAAGCATAACCGGCATACTGGAGCCGCATTTTCCCGCAAATCGTTAAATATGTTCTTCCAAGAAAAAACCCCGCAGTATACTGCGGGGTTTTTTTTAGTCTGTGTCTGCGAAAGCAGCAGCGCGATTAAGAAATCGCAGCTGACTTCAGCTTCTTGAGAGGACGGATCTTGACGCGGACGGAAGCGGGTTTCGCTGCGCCCTTCATCATTTCGCCTGTGGCCGGGTTGCGGATCAGGGTGCCGGCCTTGCGGGCAGCAACCTTGCGCAGCGTTACCTTCATGAGGCCTGGCAGGATGAACATGCCAGCGCCCTTGGGGTGAACGGAGCCGAGGATGACGTTTTCGAGAGTAGCGAGAACGCTTGCCGCTTGTTTGCGGGTCAGGCTGTTTTGTTCAGCGATAAGGGTCAGCAGGCCTGACTTTGTCAGGGTTTGCTTGACGGGCTGTACAGCTACTGGTTTGCTGATTTTCTTTGCAACGGCGCCGGATTTTTTCTTGAAAGCCATGGTTTTTTGTATCTTTCTACTTGTGGGGGTTGAGGGAAGTCTAAGTGATAGTAACGATACTAGACTGTTTTTGGTGTCATGCCTAGTGTGTTAAAACACTAAAGTAATGAAACCTTACATGCTTGGCAAACATCAGGCAAGCAAGATTCACATTCTAGTGTTTTTGGCGTCAGGCAAAAAAACAGCTTCGACTACGCGTTGAACACAGATGCACGAAACCAAAACACACCGCGTCCAAAAGTGAATATCTCTGAATTCACGCGTATACAACTGCCTGACAGCAACTCTTATTCCTGCCTCGCTATGAAAATATACTATTTATCGAAACTAAACTTAATCTTTACAACGTTAAAAATAACATATTACTATGCTCATAATCATTAATAATACAGATACGCGCTTAAAAACGTCACAAACATTTTAAAGAAGGAAACTGTGCTCATGAATGGATCAAAGAAAGTTGTTATCGCTGGATACGTACGTTCTCCGTTTACGCCTGCTGCAAAAGGGGAGTTAAAGAACGTCCGCGCGGATGATCTGGTGGCGCAAACCATTCAGGGCCTGATACGCAAGACAGGCGTTGATTCCAAACTGATTGAAGATTTAAAGCTCGGCTGCGCTTTCCCCGAAGGGGAGCAGGGGCTCAACATGGCGCGTCAGGTGGTGTTTCTGGCGGGTCTCCCACAGGATATTCCCGGCGCTACCATCAACCGGTTCTGCGGTTCCTCCATGCAGGCTATTCATGATGCGGCGGGCGCGATTGCCGCCGGCATGGCAGATGCAGTGATTGCCGCCGGGGTCGAATCGATGAGCCGTGTGCCGATGGGCGGGTTTAACCCGTCGCCCAACATGCCGCTCTACAAAGAACTCCCCGCAGCTTATATGTCGATGGGCGAAACGGCTGAAAATGTCGCCGACCGTTTCAAGGTCAGCCGCGCGGATCAGGAGAAGTTCTCTCTGTCCTCACAGTTTAAGACCGCTGCTGCGAAGAAGGCCGGTAAGTTCGATGATGAAATCGTGCCTATTGTTAAAAGAGACGGCACTGTCGTGACGGAAGACGGCTGTCCGCGTCCTGATTCGACGGCGGAAGGCCTTGCCAAGCTGGGACCTGCTTTCAAACGCGATGGTTCTGTAACGGCAGGTACGTCATCACCCGTCACGGATGGTGCATCCGCTGTGCTGGTTTGTTCGGAAGAATTCGCGAAGAAACATGGCCTGACCATTATGGCTGAAATCGAATCATTCGCCGTTTCGGGCTGCGATCCCGCGATCATGGGCATAGGCCCCGTTTCCGCAACGCAAAAAGCCCTCGCCAAGGCCGGGCTCGATATCAAAGATATCGATGTTGTCGAACTCAATGAAGCTTTCGCCGCGCAATCGGTTGCCTGCATCAGGGAACTTGGCCTTGACCCCGAGAAAGTAAACAAGAACGGCGGTGCGATTTCGCTCGGCCATCCGCTCGGCGCCTCCGGCGCACGTATCACCGGTGAAGCGGCCAAAATCCTCAAAGAAGAAGGCAAGGATTATGCGCTGGCGACGATGTGCATCGGCGGCGGGCAGGGGATTGCAACGATTTTGAAGAAGCCATCCAACGATGTGCAAGACAAAGCCAAAAAGCGTGTTGATCAGTTTAAAAACGCACGCAAGCCTCAGTAAAAGGGAGTTTTAAATCATGGCGATTAAAAAAGTGGCCGTTATCGGCGCGGGCGTGATGGGGGCGGGGATTGCCGCGCAACTGGCGAACACCGGTATCGAGGTCGAACTGCTCGACCGCGTCGATCCTAAAAACACGGCGGACCGCGACAGCATCGCCAAGCGCGCGGTGGAGAACCTGCTGAAGACGAACCCCGCGCCGCTTATGCACCCGAAAAACGTGCGTAAAATCCGCGCCGGAAATACCGAAGACAATATGGACCGCCTGAAAGACTGCGACCTGATCATTGAGGCTGTATTCGAAGACCCCACAGTGAAGTCGAATGTTTTCAAGCTCATCGACGCCAACCGCAAGCCCGGCGCTGTCATCGCTTCCAACACCTCCACCATCCCGCTGCATGATTTGATTAAAGACCAGTCTGACGAATTCAAAAAAGATTTCGTCATCACGCACTTCTTCAACCCGCCGCGTTACATGCCGCTGCTTGAGCTCATCACCTCCGAACACAACAGCAAGGATATGGTCGCCGAGATCACGCGCTTCATGGACGAAAAGATGGGCAAGGGCGTCATCCTCTGCAATGACACGCCGGGCTTTATCGGCAACCGTATCGGCACCTTCTGGCTCCAGACGGGGATCAACGAAGCCTATAGCCGCAAACTTTCAGTCGAGGAAGCGGATGCCATCATGGGCAAGCCGATCGGCGCACCGAAGACGGGCGTTTTCGGCCTCGTCGATCTCGTCGGCCTTGACCTGATGCCGCATATCACCAAAAGCCTCGTCTCCACGCTTCCGGCGGATGACCGCTATTGCAAAAACAACAAGAGCCATCCTGTCATCGACAAGATGATCGCTGACGGCTACACGGGCCGCAAAGGCAAAGGCGGCTTCTACCGCCTCAACGCCGCGCGCGAAAAACAGGCGATTGATCTCGACACCGGCGCCGAGCGTTCCGCGCAAAAAGTAACCATGAAGGCCGCTGAAAATGCCGAAAAGAAAGGCCTGCACGGCCTGGTTGAAACCCACGACAAGGGCGGTGATTACGCCTGGGCGGTGCTGAAACAAACATTGAGCTATGCTGCCGAACACGTGCATGAAATCACCAGCGACATCACCGGCGTCGATGACGCGATGAAACTGGGCTACAACTGGAAATATGGCCCCTTCGAACTCATCGACCAGATGGGCGTCGATTATTTCATCAATCGCCTGAAAGCCGATGGCGAAAAGGTTCCCGAATTCCTGCAAAAAGCCGCAGGCCGTTCTTTCTATCACACGGAGAAAGGCCAGTTGCAATTCCTCAATAAAGAGGGCGATTACGAGAACGTCAAACGTCCCGAGGGCGTGCTGCTGCTCTCCGACGTCAAGCGTGCTTCCAAACCGGTTGCCAAAAACATGTCCGCCAGCGTCTGGGATATCGGTGATGGCGTGCTGTGCCTCGAATTCCATTCCAAAATGAATTCGCTCAATCCCCTGAGCATTCGCATGATTAACAAGGCCTGCGACCTCGTCGAGAACAGCAAAGGCAAATACAAAGCCCTTGTCATCCACAATGAAGCGGAGGACTTCTCCGTCGGCGCGAATATCGGCGTCGCGCTCTATGCGGCCAAGGCAAAACAATTCCTGCTCATTGGTAAAATGGTGGATACCGGACAGGCGGCCATGAAGCGTCTTAAATACGCCTCATTCCCCGTTGTCGCCGCGCCGTCAGGTAAAGCGCTGGGCGGCGGCTGTGAAGTATTGCTGCACTCCCACCATGTGCAGGCCTATGCCGAAACTTATCCGGGCCTCGTCGAAGTCGGCGTCGGATTGCTGCCCGCCTGGGGCGGCTCGACGGAACTGCTGACCCGCGCCTATAAAGCGCAGCAGGCCGGAAAACTGCCCGGCGGCCCGATTCCGCCGCTCGCTGCTGTATTTGAAGCTATCTCAACAGCAAAGGTCGGCCTCTCCGCATTCGAAGCCAGGGACCTGATGTATTTTCGCGACACGGATGGCGTGACGATGAACAAGTCCCGCCTGCTCGCCGATGCTAAAACCAAAGCGCTCGATATGGCGAAGGACTTCAAACCGGAACTGCCTATGGACCTGCCTCTATCCGGCTCTACCGGATTGGCGGCGGTCAGTCAGGCTGTCGATGGTTTCTTCCTCAAGGGAACAGCCTCTCCTTATGATGTCGTCGTCAGCAACGAAGTCGCCAAAGTATTGACCGGCGGTGATGCCGCAGGCCCCGGCGTCAAGCTCACTCAGGATGATGTGCGCGAACTGGAACGCAAGGGCTTTTTGAAACTGATCCATGACCCCAGAACTCTGGCGCGTATCGAAGCGATGATCAAAACGGGCAAGCCGCTGCGCGAAAAACCCGTTGAAGGCCAGAAAGCCGCGGACCTTCGCGTTGAAGAAAACCGTCCGGGGATAGTCAAGCGCACCTTCGGTCGCATAAAATCCGCAAAAGACTCCTTCGGTAGCGTCTCGGGAAAAATTGTAGATGGCGTAAATGATAACAAGCTGTCTATCAAGCATCTGAAAGCGAAGATACATAAGCCGAAATCATAGCCGCTGTGAGGGCCTCAGAACTTTTTGATTCACAGGGACAGTTTCCGGACCCGCCGGCACAAGGCGCACGGGACGGGTGCTCTGCTGATAGGCTGCTTTGAAAACCGGGTCCATGAAGCCATCCGTGAAGCGGAGGCTGTATACATCGACGCGGTTGAACCAGCGCTCCGTTGACGTCCAGTACCACTCTGGAGAATTATAACCGTGTTCTGCAACTGTGGTGAAAGAGTGAGCCAAGCGCTCTTTCTCCCGGTGCGCGAAAATATTGTCAGGCTGAACCTCATTGCCGCTGGCGTCCGTCCCGTCCATCAGTTCACGCATCGGGATGAACCAGCCGCCCGTATAGCTACCATCCTCAAGGGCGGCGATGATTTTTTCGCTATTCGCATAGTGTGTGCCGTCATGACCATGCCAGTTTTCTAACTCGGCCATGCGCTTGACTGTCTTGTCGTAGGTCAGGATGACTTTGTGGCCCTCTTTGTCCGTCAGGTCCTCCGGCGCGGCGAAGATGTTGAAAATCCGGCCCAGCCTGTCCTTGTATTGCCCGCAATAAATGCCCTCATTTTCGACTAACTGGCCGATCTCTAGTTCCGCCTGCGCCGCAGCGCGGGGCTCGCTGCTTTTATGATTGGCCCAGAACTTCTTCCTGTCCGTGCCGAGAGCCGCATATGTGGCGTCGCTGTCCATGTCGATTCCCGCGGCCTTGAGTTCACCCAGCGCGTCTTTGTAAAACGCATCGGAGAAATCACCCTCTTCCTTTTCGATCTTTTCGCGGACGACAGCCAGCGCGATCTGCTGATGTAGTCCGGTCAGGACGGTTTCATCAGCGCCGGACCTTTTAAAGAATTCTGCCTGACGCCCGGGCTCCATGTTGTCAAGGAGTTCCCTGATCTCTTTGATTTTCTTCAAAGGCGCCGACCATTCCCAGTTGGGCGCAAGGTCACTCTTCAGGTCGGCCTTAATTCTCTCCATCATTTCCCGCAGCTTTATATAACTTTCCACGGCATGGGGGACGGCCAGCCCCTCGCAATAGCCTTGCAGTTTTTTGCTTTGATAGTCTTCAAGAAGTTTCTCGAAGTCCTCACGATGATAGAGGTCGGTGTCCGGGGGCAGCAGATGTTCTTCGAGGCTGGCCTTGCGGTCATCCATGAACTCTATCAAAAACTCTATCGTGTTATGCTTGACAGCCGCGCAGATTCCCTTGTTCTCCGGTCCCGAAATACTTTGCGCCTTGTGATAACAGGACATGATCATGTAAGTCAGCGCCAGATATTCCAGGTCATCAAGCTTCTGCCTTGTCAGGTCCTTGTCTATAAGCCTGTAAGTGGCATCATCCTCAAGATTGAGGCCCATGCCAACGAGCTCTCTCTTGACTATTTTAGCGCCATCCTCGTGCGCATTAAATTCTGGGTCAGCCGCAAACAGGAGGAATAGCCTTCTGGCTTCCTTGAGTTTCTCTTGATCAATGTCTTTAACGTTGCTCATAAATTACCTATTTAATATATATGGAATTATTATATGTAAAAATAGATAGGTTGTCAATAATATTTTGGAAAATAATGAGCAGCATTTAAACATCTTTTCTGCTCAATAAAGTGCTTATTTTTCAATAGTATAACGTGCATATTCGGTTATTGCAATATGACTAGTATAAAATCATCGCCGGAACGTGGCCACAGTCCTGACCGGATGTTTGCGTTTAGAATCAGGACGGATGATTCTGTTTGGTTCCGGGACTAATGACGTGACGTCAGCGGCCACATGTGCACCCATCTCAAGGGCTCTTCTAAAAACGTGTTTGGGTAATGAGGCGTTGTCGTGGTATCTGCCTTTTTCATCGTATCCGTTTTTAAGATAAAACTCCCATTCATGCGCGCTTCTCTGGGCGACGTCCGGCGCGTCGCTGTCCCGTGAATAATATAATTTGCCGCCCATGACATGATTGTAGCAGTTAACCACATTTGGACGTTGTGACGTCATCGTGCAGATATCGCCATGAGCAACAGCCCTGACATGCTGTCCGTGATCCGCACAATTGTTGGAAACGATATCGGCTTCCAGCACGACGTTGAACTGGGAGAAATCACCGTCTTTTTTTATGTCTGTTCTCGCCAGGACGCCGGTATTGAGTGAAAAGATTGCAGGCAGCGTTTCTTTGATCTCATCAGCAGTGTAACCCAGGTCTTTCATGGAGCGCGTCAGTGCATTACGAACTTCCTGCACAAAACAGGCGCCGTAACTATGCGTGCAAAAGCGTATGTTTCCGAAGGACTTTTTGAGCCTTTCCATGCTGTGGTAGCGTTCTCCACTCACAACTGGCTCATCTTGCGATTCAGGCCGGTAACGGTGTGCGTGGACGTGAGTCGGCGCATAACCGGGGCTTACAGCGGGCAATAGCACGTCCTGTACAAACTGCATGGCATACCCGGAATAAAAATGCCGGGGGTCAAGGTTATATTCACGAATATACGCTCCGTATAGGACCATTGGCGTGCGGGGATAAGTGACGCAGTAGCGGTCCACGTTATTCATTCCCTCTGTGAGGATATCCGCGCGCCCGAGATCGTTTTTTAGAAGCGCCGGGTTCCCCCCATCCTGGATTCCCAGGCCACCCAGTTCAAATACGATGGGTGTCCTGAAATCAGGGTATCTGTCGCTTGTTATTTCTTCAATGCCTGATGGTGTTGCGGAAGATTTGATGCATACATGAGAGGAGGTCCTGATTTCATCATTTTTAAAGTCAACGGGTGGCCCGGATTGGTTTTCTCCGCAATAGGTTGCGAAGTCAAACATCAGGTCACCTATGTTTCTCTGGAACGCCATGTTGTTCGTATAGTACTGCGACAACGGCGGCTGATTGTGAAGCATCGGGGCTTTGTTTAACCTGAAAAACGCTAGCCCCACAACGGAAGAAAAGTCTGACAGGATTTCTTTTGGAGGCAACGATGGATCATAGGGTATATCAATGTTTTCTTTGGCAAGAAAGTCTTCCACTGCATCAAGCAGTCTGTTAGTTCCGCGATTATCATAGCTTTCTGCCTGATAAAAATGGCGTGTATTAAGATAGGGGAAGAAGGTTTCCAGGATTTTTTTCTGGAAGGCATCCCTGGGATAAAGAACATTACTTTCGGCGACCTCATCGAACTCCCGCTGCTGCGCTGTCAGATCCGTTAGTCTTTTTACCGGGTTAGAAAAATTTGAGGGGGGATCATTGGTTAGTATCCGCGAAATCTCAAGGAGTTTTATCGCGGCAATCAGCACGTCCCGCGAGTGGATTGCAAGGGGTATCATTTCCACTTCCTGGGATGAAAGCGGCCGTATCTGGTTATAGGAGCCCACCATTTTCTGCGCGCTGTTCCAGTCAATTTTTCCCTCTGGGTAATGCCTGAATTGCGAACCGATCGCTGCGCTTAAATCAAGGTAGGAGGGATTGAAATGTGTGTATTCGTAGTCAATCATTGTTTTCAGCGCGCCCGACTCGTCGTATAACATGTTGTCCGGGTTGGGGTCGCCATGAAGCCTGCTCATATGCAGATAAGTTGCGTAATCTAAATGCTTTTTTGCGTAGTTGTCAAAGAAGCCTGTTATATATCCAAGTAAATTACCATCAACTATCATCTCCGATATTTTGGAGACTGCTGCCCGGAAGTTATAGACCGGAGATGTTCCTCCATTAGAAAAACGAGGGCTGTTATTAACAAACGCCGTCAAGTCATGTTCAGAAAGTTTTTCCGTGAACAGGTTGACGAGTTCTTCCTTCCATTGGCTTTTCGGGATTTCAGCTTCTTCGAAATGCCTGAAGACATCGTTATAAATAGTATTCAGTTTTTCTACAAACTGCCCAAACCTTTTAAATTCCGGCGCACCCGACCCGGGCGGCAATGCGGTCGCCAGATGCTGCAGAGCAAGCGCCTGGGCCACTTGAGTTAAATGGCGCGGTTCAGGATGTATAATATGATTTCCCGGGCGAAACTCCTCTACAGTAAACGTATGTCCTTCTGCGTGCATCAAGCCATACGGTTCGGGCACCTTCACGCCGGAATCATAAAGCTCCTGCTGTATCCTCATGGTCTCTTCAGGAGAGTTTCTCGTTCCTAAAGGGATGCTTTTTATGAAGTAGTCGTTTTCTGAAGTACCGATATGGTACGCAAAACGGGCGCCATCCATTATGGTTGTGACATCCTCAACCGTTCCCAACTTTGGGAAGGCGTTCATAAAAGCGGCTGCAATATTGTCTTTTAAAATTGCCATGATAATGCACCACGTTTCAGGGAAGGTTGTCGGGAAGGCAAAGGACAAAGCCTGCTTTCAATCAGCTTTCTTAAATCCGCGTGAGTGACTGCCTGGCTGATCTCTCCGTGATAGCCCGTTTCAGCGCGGAATTGCTGCAACTTCCCTTGGTCCATTCCTCCAAAATGCACCGGGTGGCAGCCTGCCGCTATGGCGGCTCTGATATCTGTATCCAGCCTATCCCCCACATAAAGCACGTTCTGCTCTTTGCCGGTGACGCCAAGCAGGCTCATCATCTCTATTAACTTTGCCGGGTCAGGCTTCCTTGCATCTCCAATCAGAAGAGTATCCTTGAATTCATCCCCGAATATCATCGGGAAGAACATATTGAGTGTTTCATTCTCGCTATTGCTGACCACCGCAAACGGAATATGTTCTTCTTTCAGTAACCTTAATGTTTCCGGCGCGCCATGGATGGCACGTATTGCTGAAGTGGCGCACGCCTGCTTGACTAAAACGTAGGCTTCGTCAACCACAGCTTTGTCATTGTAAATCTTGCTCAGGAAAACCTTGGTCCGCGCTTTGCGCCTGTTGTCGTAGTTGAAATCATCCGGTGGCGGGTAGCCGCGTCCGCTCATCTCTGCAAGTGCAGATTCAAAAGCAGCCCTGCAATTATAATACGTATCCATGAGCATATGATCGAAATCGAACAGGACTGCGGCTACTGGTGTGATATGTTTTACCATTCGGGAGCCGTCCTATACATGTTTTTTATAGCCTGTTTCTGCGCTGGTCCGCCAATCTTTTTCTGTATTTCAGCGCTTTGGATAAATTTATCAATAATGTCCTCGCATAACCTCCCTAACAGGGCACGGTCACAAAAGTTCCTATCCGCGCTTTCCATGAGGCTACCGGTTAGCCTGCCAAGATAAACTTCGATGTCATGGAAGTCATTGCAACACTCCATCACCCCGGCCACTAACTTTCTTACAAAATCATCCTGGGATTCTTTAACCTTTTCGTCGTAGGTACGGCGAGTAACCATGCGTAGCAGATGGTCTGATCCTGGAATGCTGGCGGTTTCAGGAGAATTTTTTCCTGCTGACCTGTCAAAGCTATCACTTAAGCCCTGCTCTGGTTCACTCGGGGCAGGGGAACGGCTGTTTTTGTGAAGTCGCGGAAATATTTTTATATATTCAAAAGCTGCCGTGATTGAATCCACATTAAGTGATCCACCGTGCGAATAATTAGCCAAGTCCCTTTGTTCCTCTGAAAGACCTTCTATATCAAATGCTTCACCAGGCGAATAATACCTGTCTCCTATATAAAACCCCACGCTTGGAAGCGCATCAGATGCTTTACCGGGCTCAAAAGCCCTGTTTATTATTCCAAGCAAATAATCATATATTTTGGCAACCGTCGGTGAGAGGGATTCTTTTTCGATATCACCATCAGTCAATGTTCGTTCTCTAATGCTCTCAATGCCAACGGCAAGCTCACAAGCAAGAACTACCTTCAAATAGGTTACCATCTTGTCGGTTTCCAGCAATTGCTGGAATACGCCCGAAACGCTGTCTTCAATGCCGTTCTGGAAGTTGACAGAGAACATATCGGTTATATTCTGCCTGGCATGGCTTATAACTTTACCCAAAGCCTGGCCGCCGATATTTGTGATATTTGAAGCTTGAATACCTGTTGTGTGTTCATTCGCTGCCAGTCCGTTGTAGTGCGGATCGCATACTTTAGATAACCTTTTAAATGAAATATCAGCAAGTTTTGCCAGCGCAAGCTGCAATGCGCTTAAAGTGACAGACGCATAAGTCGTGTCAAAATTTCCATTGTGTACGATTTGTTCACTGGAAGCGGAAAAATAGGGATTTTGCGTCGCTGAATTCATTTCCAGCCCCAGATATTTTGTAAGTTCTTTTAAATAGGTTTCCGCCGCTGCCGCTACTTGCGGGAAGGTCCTGAAACTATTGGGGTCTTGTAAATTTCTATTTCCGCCGTCTAATAATTTGCTGCCCTCCATAATCCGATTGATGCAGTTGATTGCGAGTTTTAATGAATTATTGGGGCACGCTTCCGCCACTTCCGGTGCATAGGCTTCCGGTTGCGCCCTGAAGGCTTCGTTGCTCACGCCAAAGGCAGCGTAAGCTATATCCATTAAACGCTCTATTTTTGCTATATTGATCGCAAGTAATGCATTGCAATAATCATTGCCTGCAATTAAAGCCAGGTCCTCTCCCGGAGACAGGCGAAATTCCCCACTCTCGTCTACTTCGGCGGCTTCCTTTGCGGCCCTGCTAATGCCTTCGTTATATCCCATTTCAGCGTAGGGCGAGGTGACGTCTTCTGGATTCAGCAGCCACGCTATTAGCCGGCTATACTCCTTTTTCCGGTACTCTTTCTCCAGACGTGAATACTCCACAGGTGTAACAAAATCGTCGAGCCCAAGTGCTTTCCGGTACTTTATCTCCAGAGGTGATCTCTCTACAGGTGATTCCTCCGGAGGTGATTTTTCCTTATGCGGATTTTTTACAATTTTCAGGGCGCGCCCAAATCTTGTTGCAAGAGATGATCTTGTTGCAGGAGATGGGGTTGCTGCAAGAGAGGGGGCTGGCTTTCTCTTTCTTGTTGAGCGGGACTTGCCAAATTTCATCTCATTATACATGCTATCCCGATCGCCATCAGCCAGCGTTCGATTCCAGTCATTGTACCCGATTTCAAACAGCCACCATTTCGCCAGCATGGCAGATGAGTTTAAGTCGGCTTCACCGGTCCCGAGAGCTGGAATTTTCGGCATCGAATGAAAGTCATTATAATTAAAAACATCTGCGAGTTTACTCACAAGCTCCGGCGTTACGGCGCCATGCCCCCCTGTCAGAAAACTGTTTATTTTAACAGCCAGCATGGCTTGGGAAGTAGGGCCATCCATATAATCAAAAACGCCGGAGTGAGTGCTGGCAGCTGTAATAGTTAAATTACGATCTGCATCATCGCTTAACCCCTGCTTTGCCCTGCTGCCCAGACCAGTATGCGTCCCGTATACTTTTTTTTGACTGGCCTGCTTGAGAAACGCGCTGTTTGCCTCCCTTACACGACGCAAGGCAGCAGGATCAATACGAATTGCCCTGATTTTCCCTTCGGCAATAGCAGCAATTTGCCAGGGTTCTAAATCTTCACCATTAAGCCACAAGTCTTTTTGCATACTAAACAATCCCGATACGGTCTTTTTTGTATTTACAGAATAACATATTATATGGGTTATTGTCAATATGGTAATTAATAATCAGTTAAGATAGCGAAAGCGTCGCACTGCGTATCTGACTAATCGTAAGACGATCGTCAAACTAAAATGTTCTAAATATATGATATTGCTGTATAATATATATAAACTTATCCTCCAGACAAGCCCGTAAAATCATGTTTCTGGTCAATTGGGGTTCAAAAAAACAGTCGGAAAATAGGGCATTCTCCATATATTATGAAATATATATTTGACCATAATAAATAGTTATGTTATACATATATATGACATATTACGATTCCATTTATCAGGAGGGAAATTAAAATGGCAGAAAAATCAAACCCTGAGCCGGAACTCCGCGATGCTTTTCGCCTGAGCCAGGAAGCGTATCGCGAAAAAGATCTTGTCGATAAGTATGGCCAGCAAATTATTGTGGTTCAATTGTCTACCCCGCGGACATCGTCGAATATTACAGCCATCGCCCTCGGGCAGGCAGCGGACGCAGTGGCCAGATCGCTGGCAATGGATGCTGATACGGGTGTCAGTTTCACAGGCCATGCTGTCAGCACCATGAATGCGATCGAAGCGCCTAAAGGGGACAAACCTACTGCCTATTTCAAAGAGCATGGCGCGTGTTTGACGGCTAATCAACTGGATGAATTATATAGCTTCAGCAATAAGTTTCTGGCCATCCAAAGGGATCCGTTCCTTATTCTGGAGTCCATGCTGAACAAGTTACTGCTGACGGATAAAACTACCGGGAAAGAAAGCCGCGTTAATTTCAGGATCAGGCAGATTCTTGCAGACCCCGCGCAAAGCGGGAATCTATATGACCGCTTTGGCGTTGAGGAGAGCCTTAAAAACAAAATGGAAGCCTGCATTTCCGCATCCGATGTCGACAGCGCCGCTGCCATATTTTTAGATTCATGCGCAAATCAGAAAGGTTTTGATACATGGGAAGCGATGCAAGAGCGTATGAAAGCCACCAGAGATTATTCTTTAGCTAACGATATATTACAATTAACGCATCCTGACCGTGGCACACTGGTTACGGACGAAGAGTATTCCAAACCACAGCAGTTTTTTACACGCGATCCGTTCAGCTTTATTCGCCAATGTGCGGAAACAGTAACCAGGTTCATTGAAAAATACGGAACAGAAAAGCTCTCTATAATAGATGCCACCGCTGTCCGTGCAAGTCATGAGGAATTATTGCGCGCTGCCAGGGCGGTCGGGTTGGACCCGGAACTTGTCAGCACGGAATGGGCAGTCCATGAGTCTGCCGCAACCAAGGCCCGCACAGATACGGCGGAAATCTTCATCGGACGAGCCATGAGAAGCACCAGCATGGATTTGCCATCTGAATATCCCCTGTCGCCTTCCCAGGTGCCTGACTTTCTGAAGAAAGAAGGCGGATTGCTATGGCAGTTGATTGAATCATACACCAGATGCGCTTTTTCACGGGGCTATATCGGGCCAAGGACAGAAGCTGAGGTAGCGTCCATGCTTAATACCACCGTAGCGTATGAATACGGGAGAGAAATAAAACTGGCGGAACGCAACCCGTTATTTGCATACGTTGCGGTGATTTCCTCCAATAAAATCGGTAGTAAAACCAAACAACAAGTGGCGGAACAAATGAGAAATATTCTCCCGGACTACAGCGGTGTTTTCGATTATGCAGACCGTGCGGCGGCACATGCAAAAAGATCATTGGCCTTCGTTAAAACAGTAAGACTCACCTGGCCTCACAGGGCTGCACCGCGACAGGCAGGATTGCATTGAAGGATTAACAATATTTAGAGAATGGCCATGAGTGATATTTTATCAGAAATTCTTGCCGCCGGACAGCCGTCGATCGTCTTGCAAAGCGCCGGTGAAAGTTCCGGGATGGACAGGGAACGGCTCGGCGCATTTGTGAACGATATAACGGAACAGCTACATAATCTTGGATTAGGTCGCAACCACAAAATTGGCCTTGCTTTGTCTGAGGGGTTGCCTTCCACCACCACAGCGCTTCTTGCCAGCATCAATACGTCGATTGCTGTAGCCTTGCGCAGATTTGAAAATGAAGAAATGATTGGCGTTTCACTGGAAACGTCTTCTCCAGATGTGTTGGTTCTCGACGACAAAGTACAAAACTATGAAGAAATCATAGCGGTAGCTAACAGAAAAAAAATTCCGGTTATAAGGCTGCATCCCCTTGAGGATAAGCCCGGCGAGTTCACGCTGCTTCCTTTGGAAGGCTTTCATAACCTTGAAGCGGGGGATATGTCGGAGCCGTCAGAAGACGATGTCGCCGTATTATTCCTGACCTCAGGCACGACCGGGGAACCTAAACTGGTTGCGCATACGCATGGCAATTTTCTTCATAACGCACAGAGCCATCTCAACACTCTCGGGATCAAAGAAGATTTGCGCTGCCTGCACGTACTTTCTCAAAGGGCGCAATGGGGCGTGACCTCGGCTATCACCACATTGCTTTCAGGCGGAACGCTTATGCTGTATCCGCACCCGGAACTGGACGACAATACGCTCGTTGATCTGGTCAGGGGCTCTAGGCCAAACTGGCTCCCGGTCCCACCCCCGCTGCTTGCAGGGCTTGGGCAGCTTGCCCGGCGCGATTCCACGGTCGCAGATATGCTCAACAAAAGCAGTTTACGCGTCATTCAGACTTCTTCGTCACCGAGCAGTCCTAAATTGCTGCATCAGGTGCAGGCGATGCTTCCCCGTATCAACATTCTCCAGACATTTGGAGCGACAGAAACCGGTCCCATAGCCGCCAATACATCCACAAATAACTTGCTTGGCACTGTTGGGAAACCCGTTGCAGGAGTCGAGATCAGGGTTGTGGACGGCAAGGGAAATACGGTCAAGACCGGCGAAATGGGGGAACTATGGGTACGCAGCCCATCGCTGGCCAGATACTACGATAATGAAACAGCTAATCGCGAAAGTTTTACCAAGGATGGTTTTTACAAGACCGGGGATATGATCAGGCAAAACGTCGATGGCTGTATTACTATATTAGGCCGCAAGAGCGAAATTTTTACCTCTCATGGCAGAGAAATATTGCCATCTGCCATTGATCTGGATCTTGCCTTCATTAAGGGTATAAAAGCAGTGGTAAGCTTTCCTGTTCAGGATCCAGAAGATGAAGATAACGGGGTAGGGGTTATTATTGTCCCTGAAAAAGATATTGATTCCGCCGCCGCAATAAAAATGATTGAACAAAGAATGGAATTCCTTCCCGATACTGTTTTTCTTATGGATGAAATACCGGAACGTTTTATGACGTCAAAGGGTACTCCCAGGCGCAGCGTTATATCAGAAGAACTGGGTAATGTTGGTGAAGCCGGTGTTATCGATTTGCGCAGCAAACAAAAACCCCAGCCGGAACAAAAGCCCCAGATTATATTTTTTACCGGCTCTCCCGAGGGCGTTATTTCGGGAGTCGGCGATTATACGCGCAATCAGGCAAGTGAACTGAAGAAGCTTGGGTATGACGTTATCGTGCTGGACGAAGAATCATGGGACCTGTCAGGCAACGGCAGTCTGCAGCGGCAGCTCAGGAGCCTTAATCCCGATAATAAAACGCAAATTCTCCATGTCCAGTACCCGGGATTGCAAAGCCACGACCGGCAGTTGCTGGATCAATTGCAATCATTGAAAATACAGGATAACCAGAAGCTGGTCATGACATTCCATCAGTTCAGCATCCTGAAAAATGGTATCAATCCCGGCAGCCCTTCGCCGGGATTTTCTCTGAGATACAAGGACGATACGCTCCCATTTTTGCAGAAGGCAGATCAGATGATCTTCACCACGGAAGAAGAACGGACGTCAGCCGTTGAATTCGCCGCTGCACACTCTCTTGATCTGGCAGGAAAAAGCCGCGTGATCCAGATTCCCGGCAATATACCGTGTCTTGACCCCATACCGGAAAGGACAAATCATATAGCGACTTTTGCGCGTCTTTTCCCGGAGAGACGCGGCTTTGAGGATATCATTACGATGGCGGTGCGTATCCGGGAACTTACCACCCCCCCGGATGCTCCGGAGCGGCAAAACTACCCCGACATGTTGCCTTACGATCCGGATCAGGAGAAGCTAACCGTTCATATAATAGGGGATATCGTTGAAACGGGCGAGGGGGGCGGAAAGCTGGTCACGAACTTCTTCAAGAACGATATTGTCAAAAGGATATATAAATTGTCTGAGCAGGAATTGAAGCTGCTTGACCAGCTTGAAGATAAAAAAGATATCCTCGCGTTTATAGCAGATAAGAAAAAAGGTATAGATATCGAACTGCATATCGGAGAGTCACCCGAGCGCGTTGCCGAGCTTATCGGACAGGCCGGCTTCATGCTGACTTTAGTGAAGGGCGGCATATCTGCCCGCAACGGAAGCGTGATTCCCGGGATGCAGATGGAACGCATAACGATCGCCACCAAAGGAAAAAATACGCCATCCTCTTACCAGCAAGGCGGTGTCGTTTTTGTTGAAAACGGACAGGATGCCTTGCAGCAAATCAACCATATGCGAAAAACCGGGCAGTCACTTGAAACGCCGCAAAACAGCGTTGCCTTGAGCCTTGATGAAATCGGCGCAAGGGCCAGGGAAGCGACCGTGCAGCTTACACCGGCAAATATTGTCAAAGCGCATGATGATTTATATATAAAACTTTCCCGGAGAGAAATGGCGATAAGAGGAAACGACCACCACAGGCGCCCATCTTCACTCTCCCGTGTTTGGGCTCAGGTTCTGGCGCCGGTATGTCGTCAGCAGGGGGTGCTCGCCCGCCGGGCAGTTCCAGCAAGAAAGACACTTTTCCGAACCATCCAGCGATAGTGGAATAGTCAATTTTTTTCTTCTGTCTTGAAGCTCAGGTGTTGTTAAGATATCTTCAAAATTGAATCATGATGCTGGATTTATTTGAAAATTATAAAGAAACAGTCGCCATCGCTCCGGGCGCGGTTCTCTTTAAGGGGTTTGTAGAAAACGCCCGCGCCTTGCTGGGAGCGATAGGTGATGTCACAGCGCGGTCTCCCTTTCGCCACATGGCGACATCGGGAGGCTATCGTATGTCAGTCGCGATGACCGGTTGTGGGGAACGGGGCTGGGTGTCGGACAAAAGGGGTTATCGCTATGACCCCACAGACCCGGAGACCTGGTGTCCATGGCCGGAGATGCCGGCTGCTTTTCTTCAGTTGGCAAAGGAGGCGGCAGCAGAGGCGGGTTATCCTGAGTTTTCACCCGATGCCTGCCTTATCAACCGCTACGATATCGGCGCAAAACTGTCGTTACATCAGGATAAGGATGAACTGGACCTGACAGCGCCGGTTGTATCTGTATCGCTGGGCTTGCCAGCAACTTTTTTGTTCGGCGGCCTCTCGCGCAATGAACCCAAAAAGAAACTGAGGCTTGTACACGGCGATGTTGTTGTTTGGGGCGGGCCTTCACGGCTGGCTTATCATGGCGTTTCGCCGCTGAAGCCGGGTTTGCATCCGTTGCTCGGCAATATACGCATTAACCTGACGTTTCGCAAAACGGAATAAGCAATGCTCACGATTCCTGTGCCAGAAGAATGGCCAGGTAGCCGTTGACGTTCAGCCATGCACCTGTAGATTTCGTCAGCCCCTCTGCAGAGTCGCTAAATTTCAGGCTGAATCTCTTATTGGCAGAAACAGTATACCGGGACCCCATTAAGTAAGCGTCGGTCATGGGCTTAAGCTTACTTTACATCAGGGGCGCGGAGAGATGGTGACATTCGCCAGCGTTGGTTGAATCAGGTAATAATTTCTGGCCAGACCTGTGCCGTTAGCAATGGTGATGTCGGTGGTGACTGCTTCGCTGCCGACATTCGCACTGGCTAGCGTACCGTCCGCCGTCTTGCCCAAGGCCAGCGTCTGACCGGCGACCAGACCATTCAATACGGCTGTTCCCGAGAGGGCGTCAACCGTCGTGCCGTTGTAGGTGCGGTTTGTACCTGACAGGCCGGTTACCGTCAGGGGCGCAGGAGTGATGGTGACATTCGCCAGCGTCGGTTGAGTCAGAAGGTAATTGCTGGCCAGACCCGTGCC
>Ga0207053_10093_pt1 | contig 22536 bp, 23 predicted proteins | sample Alteio_BWMinCont_59_FD_153290 | JGI IMG/M metagenome (GOLD analysis project Ga0207053, IMG submission 153290) | Enriched cells from forest soil in Barre Woods Harvard Forest LTER site, Petersham, Massachusetts, United States -... | ecosystem: Environmental > Terrestrial > Soil > Temperate forest >...
GCGGTCTGCATATTTAGTGTTGGCAACGTTCTCCCACTTAAGTATAGCCCAGAATGTAATGGCAGTAAAGAAAGACGATGTTGCATAAACTTCTGCCTCAACAGCAGAGAACCAGAAAGTGTCTGAAAAAGTATAAGCCAGGCCACCTACAAGCCCGGCGCCCATTATGAGTATGGTTTGCCGTGTATCGGGCTCTACGCTGTTATCGCCTACTAAAAGTTTTTTTGCAAAATGGGTGATAGTCCAGAATAGGAACAATATGGTTAGGCCGCTGGTAAGCGCAGATTCTGAGTTAATGAACCATGCCGCATTACTAAGGTTGCCGCCGGCCAACAGGCCAAACAGGCGTTGCACCATCATAAAGAACGGGGCTCCCGGCGAGTGGCCTACTTCAAGTTTATAGGCACAAGACAGGAATTCACCACAATCCCAGAAGCTGGCGGTTGGTTCCATGGTTTTCAGGAAGACGACATAGGCTATAGCGCCGGTTATCCAACCTACCAGGTTGTTGACTTTGCGATAATTCATGATAAAAATTTAGACAGGCAGCAAAAATAACAAAATACACGTATGAACAAGGCTAAAATAAGAATTAGCGTTTTATTGGCTAAAATAAGGTCAATTTCAACCCCTTAGCCTAGGTATTAGATCAATAAGTTATTCAGGTTTTTGAGCTGGATGGGTTGTAATAGTTGCGCCAGTTGCACATCGGGTATAGTACGCAGGTATTTAATAAAGTCCGCAGCGTCTTTTTCAGGGGTTGAGCTTTGTATCATCCACAGGTAGTCCAGCTGCTTTACTTCCGGCAACAATTTTTTGTCGTTATTTTTAAGGCTGTATAGCATATGTGCATGTGTACCTGTTGGCAACGTGTATTGGTACACAGGAAAATAGTGGTCTGGGGTGTCTTTTTTTCCTGGCAGTTTTACGTCCAGTTCGGGTTCACGGGTAAAATTGATATTAAAATAATTGTTGAGCAACCAGCAGAAACGATATATGGGCAATGCACTGGCTATACCTATAAGAGAGCTGTCAGCAAAAAAATCTTCCTGCATAGCCCCTATGTCAAGTACCAATTTAGCTGCTGCCGCCATGCCTGTTGAGATATAATTATTTCAAAGTTCGGGCATATTTGTATATTTCCAAACAAATCCACACCACTATGCAATACGTACTGCTTTTTATACTGCTTGTTGTTGTTATTATGCTTGTTATGTGGGTAGTAACAGTACAGCAAGGCACAGTAGCCGTCATCACTGTTTTTGGAAAGTTCAAGCGCATCATGCGTCCTGGGCTTAATTTCAGGATACCCTTCATTGAGCAGATATACCGTCGTATATCTTACCAGAACCTTTCTATGGAGCTAAAATTCCAGGCCATCACACAAGATCAGGCAAATGTTTATTTCTCAGCTATGCTATTATATGCTGTAATGAATACAGAGTCTGAAACCATAGAGAATGTAGCTTTTAAGTTTGTAGATGATCGTAGCTTTATGCAAGCGCTTATACGCTCGGTAGAAGGTGCGGTGCGTGCTTTTGTTGCCACCAAGAAGCAATCTGAAATACTGCAGTTGCGCACAGAGATCATACTGCATGTAAAAGAACAACTGGACGCACAACTGGGTGGTTGGGGCTATCACTTGTTGGATCTGCAGATGAACGACATTACTTTTGATGAGGTCATCACCACCTCCATGGCTAAGGTAGTGGCTTCTAATAACCTGAAAGCTGCCGCTGAAAATGAAGGACAGGCCCTGCTGATCACCAAGACAAAGGGGGCAGAAGCAGAAGGTAACGCTATAAAAATAACTGCCGAAGCCGAAAAACAGGCGGCACAAATGCGTGGCCAGGGTGTGGCGCTGTTCCGGGAAGAGGTAGCAAAAGGTATTGCACAGGCAGCCAAGGAGGTTGAAAATGCCAACTTGGATGCATCATTCATTTTATTCTCTATGTGGACAGATGCGATCAAGCATTTTGCTGAAACTGGTAAGGGGAATACCATATTCCTAGATGGGTCTGCTGATAATTTCCAGCGTACATTACAGCAGTTAATGAGTACCATGCAATCGAAAGGAACGGATAAAAATATAGAATAGCCGCATGTTTACGGCTCCTGCATATACTAAAATAAGATGTGTTGAAAACATATATGCATTGGCTGAAAAAATACATGTAGTTAAAACGGTTTACGGTTATTAATTTTGACCAATAAATAGATTTTCATGATCGATGTTTTGTTAGGTCTGCAATGGGGCGATGAAGGGAAAGGCAAGATTGTTGACTTTTTAGCCTCAAAGTACGATATCATTGCCCGTTTCCAGGGTGGGCCAAATGCGGGTCACACGCTGTATGTAAACGGTACCAAGGTGGTGTTGCATACGATACCATCTGGTGTGTTCCATACGCATTGCCTCAATCTTATAGGCAATGGTGTGGTGATAGACCCTGTAACCCTGCAAAAGGAAATAGATAAAGTATTGCCCCTGCAGCCCGATATGCTGCAAAGGCTTTATGTATCCAGCAAGGCACACTTGATACTGCCCACACACAGGGCGCTTGATGCAGCATCAGAAGCCGCTAAAGGCCAGGACAAGATAGGCAGTACCCTTAAAGGCATTGGCCCCGCCTATATGGACAAGACCGGCAGAAATGGCCTGCGTGTTGGCGATATACTGAGTAAGAACTTTAAACAGAAGTACGATAAGCTGACCCAGAAACACCTGGAGATGCTGCGCCAGTATGAGCACCAGGTGGACTGGAGACAGTGGGAAGATGCCTTCTTTGAATCAGTAGAATATATACGCTCCTTGCAGATAGTGAACGGCGAGTATTGGCTGGACATGCACCTGAAAGATGGTAAAGAAGTATTGGCTGAAGGCGCACAGGGTAGTATGCTGGATATTGATTTTGGTAACTATCCGTTCGTTACTTCTTCAAATACCATAGCAGCAGGTGTGTGCAGTGGTTTGGGGGTTGCCCCGTCGCGCATTGGCGATGTGTATGGCATAACCAAGGCATATTGTACACGTGTTGGCGGCGGCCCGTTCCCTACAGAGCTGCTGGATGAAACCGGCGAAGAACTGCGCAAAGCAGGTAGCGAATTTGGCGCTACTACAGGCCGCCCAAGACGTTGTGGCTGGATAGACCTGGTTGCGCTCCGCTACACAGTAATGCTGAGCGGTGTAACCAAGCTTATAGTTACCAAGGCAGATGTGCTGGATGAGTTTAATCCCATCAAAGCGGCTACTGCATACCTCATAGACGGAAAGGAAACCAAGGAACTCCCATTTGATTTGTGTACCGAAGATATAACACCCGTTTACCAGGAATTTGACGGCTGGGATAAGCCAATAGGTTCTTGCGTAAACTACGATGAATTGCCGCATGTGTTTAAAGATTATTGCCGTTTCCTGGAGCAATATCTGGAGACCAAGATCAGTTATGTATCCAACGGTACAGGGCGCGATCAGCTGCTTGCAATTCCTTAGAAAAAAAATTATGTTTTTGTTACTCGAAAAAAATTTGGGAATTTCCCAAAACAATTAAAAATTTACGCCATTAACGGGATGAGCGCTATGAAATCAAACACCAACAAAGACGACGTTACAAAAAAGAGCGCTGATAAAAGCGTAAAGCCTGCAGCGAGCAAAGCAGCAAAATCTTCGAAGAAAGCAAAAGATGATGATGACGATATGGATGACGATATAGAAGATACCCCTAAAAAGAAAGTTGCAGCAAAAAAAGCGACTCCGGCCAAAGCAAGCAAAAAAGCTGCTGATGATGACGACGATGATGATGATGCGGATGACGATGACCTGGATGAGACGCCAAAAAAGAAAACCGCCGCAAAAAAATCAACATCATCTAAAGCTAAAAAATCTGCAGACGATGACGACGATGATGATGACGACATAGATGATGAAGAAGATGATGACTTTGAAAAGGGCGATGAAGATGAATTTGACCTGGACAAAGAGTTTGAAGAGTTTGATTTACCAAAATCTAAAACCAAAGCTGGCAGCGCACCTAAAAAGAAAGGCAAAGCTGATGATGATTTTGACATAGATGATGAGTTTAAGGACCTTGGCTTCTTTAGCGAAGGCGGTGGATTTGATGATGATGATGATGATTTTTAATCACCTGGATATTGGAAAGAACTAAAGCTATATATCCCCTTCAGCAGGGAGAGCACCAAAGCATAAAACAAAGAATGCTGGGTTGGGCCAACCAATTCAGCATTCTTTGTTTTCTGGATAATAATGAGTACCCTTCTGAATACGGACGGTACGAATGCCTGCTGGCCGTTGCCGGTAATGACACCCCTGCCGCAACATCTTTGCCTGCCCTGCAAGCCCTGCACGATAAGCATAAAGACTGGCTGTTTGGCAACATTGCTTATGAATATAAGAATGACCTGCACCCCATGTTGTCATCGCGACATAGAAGGAAGCTGGGCATACATAAATTCCATTTTTTTGTTCCCGAAACGGTTTGTTACATCAGTAAAGATCACTCAACACTTACTATAGAGACCCTGCATCCCCAGGTAGCAGATATTTATAATGCTATTACCAGCGCAGATGCCGAAGCAAGTGAACCTATGCCACAGGTAGAGTGGACCTACACAACGGGTAAGGATGAATACCTGAAAACCGTTGCCGCGCTGCAGGAGCATATAGTAAACGGCGACTGTTACGAGATCAATTATTGCACAGAAGGCTTTGTACCAGAGGTATGTGTAGCGCCAATGCAGATCTTTGCCCGGCTCAACAACCTTTCACCGGCACCTTTTGCTGCGTATTACAGGCTGTACGATCTGCATATGGCATGTGCCAGCCCGGAACGGTACCTATGCAAAAAAGGCAACCATCTTGTTACGCAGCCTATAAAGGGTACCATCCGCAGGGATGTTGATAGTGCAAAAGATAACCTGCTAAAGGAAAAGCTGCGTACCGATATAAAAGAACAGGCCGAAAATATAATGATTGTTGACCTGATGCGTAACGACCTGGCCCGTTGCTCAGAAACCAACAGCGTACATGTAGATGAACTCTTTGGCATATATACCTTTCCCCAGGTGCACCAGATGATATCTACAATAAGCAGCACGCTGAGGGCTGATATGACGTTTACTGATGCATTAAGGTATTCTTTCCCTATGGGCAGTATGACAGGCGCACCCAAGATAAAGGTGATGCAGCTGATAGATAAATATGAAAAGAGCCGCAGGGAACTCTTTAGCGGTACTGTTGGATACATAACACCCGATGGCGATTTTGATTTCAATGTGGTTATCCGCAGCCTGTTTTACAATGCGGCAACACAATTCTTATCGTACCATACCGGTGGCGCTATAACCGCCGACAGTGTGCCTGAAAAAGAATATGATGAAATGCGACTGAAGGCTTGGGCGCTGGAAAGAGTTTTTAAATCATAAAATGCCTCACGTAGGGAATACCGGGGCCGATGCCGTTACCACAGGCCGTGTAAGCTGGTGAAATAACTCTGCGATTAAGATGCAAAATGCTATACTATAAAATATTGGGGTTGTGGATAAATGCAACCCCTTGTTCTTTCCCGGCCATATCTGGTCTTAGCTTCCTTTGCACAAACACGCTTGCAAAGCCTCAAAATAATTCCTCGAATTCTATAATATAAATTACCAATACGCTTATTGGTAAGGCACTCCAGCCGAATAAAAAAAGTATGCTGCCACAACAACAGTTGTAAGCTGTGTACTCTATTGCAATGCCATGCGGATCCGATTTTTTCAGCAGTAAAAAAATGAAAACCTTTATGCTAAAAAACTGGTAAACCCTATGAAAACCATCCAGCAACAGCAAGCCAAAGAATTTTTCTTTGGCACATCCAAAACACAAAAAGATATTGCACACTCTGTCGGCGTAGCTGAAAAGACAGTCAACCGTTGGGTAAAACAAGAAGATTGGGACGGATTGAAAAAAGCAGCGCTTGCCGCTCCTGCAATCATCGTCAACCATCTCTATAGTCAGGTGGTCGAGCTACAAAACCATATTGCAAGTCGCGAACCAGGCAGCCGATTTCCAACTATGCAGGAAGCAGAGATCACACGTAAGCTCATCAACAGCATCAACAAACTGGGTATGGGCCAGTCGTTACCTAATCAGGTACAGGTCATGAAATCTTTTGCTGGCTACATGGGCGATACCGACACCGAGTTTTCTAAGAAATTCACAGACTATTTTGCTGACTATACGCGCAGCCACGATAAAGATGGTTATTATCCTCATGAATTCTTATACAATGTCCAGGCACCTAAAGCAGATCCAGAAACCATTCAAGGCATAAAAGAAGACGTAGAAAAAAGTATCAGTCGCTACAACTATCGTTTCTTTCATGGCGATCCTGGATGGCAAGAAACCGGCATACCTCTTACAAAACTGAAATGGGAAGACATTCCTCATCACGACCCACCTACCTTACCCGATAGTAAACTAATGTGGATAGGCAACGGACAATTGTTCGATTTGGAACAAGGTACTCGTCGCAAAATGACCCGGGAAGAAGCCAATACATTTTATGAAGTAGGTTTCGATGTGGAATGGGAGAAATACAATCAGCCAGAGGTCAGCGAAAAGCCTGAAAATAACAAAATGTCCGTTACAAATATCAATTCAGGAACAGACATTTTGAATACTCCACCATCTGAAACCCCTTGCCATAAAGGAATTGAGCTGCAAGATGTCGCAACTGTCAACCCTCATTCAACGGACATTTCTGGACATAACGTCCCCAACTCAACAGCCAATAGTAAAGCGCCCGAAGTCTATGAAATACCAGAAGAGCTGGTGAATTGGTGGCCGGAGGTTCCGTTACTTTCCGGCGGAATCAAATGGATAGGCCGTGGCCGTGTGTACGATATACCCAACAACCAGAGCCGCGATATCATGTACACAGAAGCATTGCAGTTCCAGGATTTAGGGTTCGACAAAGTAAAACTGCGTTGGGGCTGATTCAAGTCTGACGCTTGAACCGATGGGTGCTAAAAATGCCATTCTTGCTGCCACCTCATTAAAATATAGTCTTCCAGCAGTGGTATTTGATTTTCGGGATGCTGAACATTATATGCCCCCTGCTGGTAAAGGGCGTTACCAGATGGCGTTAATAATTTTCGTTCTCGAATATTGTTGCGACTGCAGTATTGCACTGTTGGGTTCCATAGGTGTTTCCAAAATGCTTCGCTAACGCCGCGGGTAAGATATACGTTCTTGATGGTTGGCTGGCGTTGCAGTATCCTGGGTATGTCAACAAAAGTAAAATCCTCAAAATTGTATTCTATGCCTTTATCTGACATGCCACCCAATATCTTAGCGTGTTCCTGGTTAGTTGGCTCGGCATCATCTACTGAGCTAATTAAGTCGGTAAAAGCGATCTGCTTATTGCGGCAAAACTGCTTCCAATCGGCCTGGGTTGTATTTATCAACGATCCTTCGCCATACAGGCGCGGCAATACATCCCAAAAGTAGTTGCTGGTAGTATTTCCATAAAACCATTCTGCCGTGTTACTGGCAGGCCATGCAGGATTGAACGTGCCCACAATTAGCGTTGTTGGCTCAAAATCAATTTTTGTAAGATCGAGGTGATCCTGGAATTTATGATTGCAGGGCATAGAAATAAGTTTGTAAAGGCCAGCACCCTTCGCGAGCAAGCGCGAAGTTAAGTATAGGATGGGTTTGTTTGTCGGGTTACTTATTTGTTGTGGCAGTAGCAGCACTACTGGAGCTGGTCTTCGTAGCAGCAGTACAGTACTGGCGCAGGTCTCTGTGCTCGGCGAAGTTTCCAACTTCGTCGCACTGGCAGGCAATCTCCAGATTGCCGTCTTTGCTAAGTAATATGTACATTTCAGAAAAAGAATAATGAGCACTGGTTACCAGATATATGATCAGAATGGTGTGTACTTTCTGACATTTACAATTGTGGATTGGGTGGATATTTTTAGCAGGCGGCGTTATAGGGATATTATTATAGATAGTCTGCAATACTGCATTCGCGAGAAAGGGTTATTGATATACAGTTATGTGATCATGACGAATCATGTACACATTATAGCGAAGAGTGCAGACGGCAAGCTTTCTGACACTGTTCGTGATCTTAAAAAGTTCACTGCGCGAAAAATAATTGAATCTATAAAGAACGAACCTGAAAGCAGGCGCGAGTGGTTGCTGCACAGATTTGAGTGGGTAGCTAAACAACGCACCACAAATACAGAATACCAGGTATGGACGCATGAAAACCATGCAATAGAGATACAAACTAATGAATTCTTTTTTAGCAAGCATGAATACATACACATGAATCCTGTAAGAGCAGGTTGGGTAGAGCGACCTGAAGATTATGTATATAGCAGCGCGAATATTAATAGTGTGGCGCTAATAAGCGAGTGGCAATAATGGCAATCTGGAGATTGCCAGCCGGGTGCGACGAAGTTGGAAACTTCGCCGAGCACGGGGAGGCATTTGTGTGGTCTTTATTACTTTAATTCTTATTGATATCCCTGATCTTGTTTGCAATGAGCCAATCGTGGAAGGTGAGCGAATCATCTGGGTGGTAGTGAATGACCTGACCATCTTTAAGGGCAATGATAAAGTAGTGCATCTCGGCAAGGTAGGCCGATAGCTGGCCGGCATGATATGCGAAACCTGGGTAGGTACTGAATTCTTCCTTTTTTCTTTTGTTGAATGGCCACATGGATGTTGGTTTAAAGTATGATCACGTTTATAAAAGGCGTATAAAGCAGGTGTATTATGAGACAAATATAATACTCATGCCTGTATGAGCAAATTATTTTTCATTCTGTTGGTTCTTTACATACACAGATTGGTGTATGAATAGTCCTGAAAAGTCACAAATAGAGCAGCATGTAATAGACGCCATTAGGCAGAAGAGAAAGGAGAAAGGTATATCTCAACGGGAGTTAGCTTACTTGCTCGATGTATCGGTCAGTTTTATAGGAGAAGTAGAAAGCGGCAGGACAAGGGCAAAGTACAATCTGAATCACATCAACGAAATATCGAAAATACTCGAGTGCTCCCCTAAAGATTTTCTGCCGGAAAAAGGTTTGTAGAAAATAGATGTGATGTAATCCCATGCTCGGCGAAGTTTTTAACTTCGTCGCACCCGGCAGGCAATCTCCAGATTGCCGTCTTTGCAGGGCAATGCTATTAAACACTACCCGTGCTCGGCGAAGTTTCCAACTTCGTCGCACCAGCAGGCAATCTCCAGATTGCCTGCTGGCAAGGCTAATACTACTAAAACAACTACCTCTCAATCGCTCCAACAACACTCCTTCTCACCAACCCCACCAGAAACAACACACTTACCCCCATAGCAGCCCATACCGGCCAGCCGGGCAAGAGGGTGAGCTGCAGGTTTTGGCCTTGTGCCCAGTAGCTGGCGCCGGCTTGTGTTGCAATAGCAATGCACATAGATAGGCCCACCATGGTCAGCACCATGGGCAGGAAGCGGCGCAGCATGAACCGGCTGAGGTAGCGGGGGCTAACACCCAGTTGCAGCAGCAGAGTAAGTGACTGTTGCGCTTTGCTGATGGTAAGTTCTATAAACAATATGAACACCAGCGCACCAATACCCATGAGCAGTATGGCCAGCACACCTGTAGCGGCCGATACTACGGCTACTATGGCGCGTACCTTGCTCCAGCGCAGTTGCTCGTTATTGGTTACATAGTCGTGCTGGGCCAGGTAGTCGGTAAACTGCTTGCTGCTGGCATCCTGTACCTTCAGTATTAGTCGCGATGGGGTAGAGGGGGCATTGTCGCCATATACTTTGTTGCCGTAGGTGATGAACGACTCAGGTACCAGCACAGAACTGATGCGGTCTGAAAAGCCGGTGACGTGGGCCGCATAGTGCTGGGCAGTATTCCCGTAACTGATCTTAAGATCGAGCGAGATGGTTTTTACCGTAGATTGCGATAGCTGCGGCAGGCCACGGCTGAGCGCGAAGCCGTAATTATAAAGGTTCAGAAATTCTGAAGAGAGGATGACAGGCACCTGGGTATTGCCGGGCTGCCAGTTCCACCCATCGGGCTTTTTGTCTATAAATCGGTCGGGTACAGCCTCCAGGAACATCTCGGTAGCAAAGCCCAGCTTGTCGTTCAGCGATGCATACACGGGGAAGTGGTTGCTGATGAGCATACCGGCATCCTGCACCTGCGGCGCCTTGGTGATGTCTTCAATTTCCTGCGGGGTAAAAATGGTGGCGCCGGGTTTGCCCATGTTGTCATCGGTAACCCGCTTGCTTATGGTAAGGAAGGTGCTGCCCAGGCTATCGGTATCGCTCTTGCCGTGGAGGAGTTCATTGAAGTTCCACCATATCATTACCGAGAGCAATAAGAGGGTAGTGCCTATGCACAACGCCAGCAGGGCTGCGCCCAGCCGCGATTTCTTATTACTACTCAGCAGCAGTTTTCTTAACAGAGCCACATGTTCCCGGTTCACAATAAAATAGTTTTGGTGTAAGGGAAATCGTGCGGTTCGTCCAGGTCGGCAAGGAGCAGGCCGGCGTTGTTGGCAGTTACTACTTCCTTTATCAGGGTGCAGGCTTTTTGGGTGTTTGCCTTGTCCAGGTGGCTAAAGGGTTCATCCATCAGCAGCCAACTAAAGGGTTGCAGCAATGCCCTTATTATGGAAACACGTTGTTGCTCGCCATAAGAAAGGGTATGCGCCAGGCTGTTCTTTTTATCTTTTATACCCAGCCGGTCCAGCCAGTCTTCTACTGTTTGCGGTGTTACGGTATTGGTAAGCGCACGCTTGATCTCCAGATTTTCCCATGCAGTAAGTTCGGGGAACAGGCGCATGTCCTGGAAAATGATGCTGATATTGTTAGTACGCAGGCTGGAGAGCTTTTCTTTGGAAACTTTCTTTATGTCGTCTGCGCCCCATTTCACCATGCCCTCATAGTCTTCGCGCAGGTTGTAGAGTATATGCACCAGCGTGGTTTTTCCGGTGCCCGAGGGGGCTTGTATAAAAACATATTCCTGCGGTTGCAGCACCAGGTCCTGCTTCCAAATGCCGGAAGGACGTTGGGTTAGTTTGTCGCGCAGTGGAATGGGCATTACCTGCTGCAGGGATAATTGCATAGAAATTGAGCGTTGCTATTGGTGTATCAAAAGTAAGGAACGATCCGTTGTTGTTCCATACTTCCTTTTTAGTAAATTTATGTATGATTCAGCGTCTTTTCGACATCGTTGCCGGCCGCGCGGCAGAAGAGCCCGGCGCCACCATGCTTGCTGCTAAAGAGAATGGCCAATGGGTCACCTACAGCTGCGCACAAGTATATAGTACAGCACGTAAACTGGCTGGCGGGTTGCTCTCGCTAGGCATTGCAAACCAGGAGCTGGAACCGCTAAAGCAGGAGAAGGTCTCCATCATCAGCCCCAACAACCCGCAATGGATGATAACCGATATTGCGGTGCAATTGACGGGAGCGGTACTGACACCTATATATCCAACTATCAGCCCTACCGAACTTGCTTTTATACTGAATGAGGCAGGTGTACGGATATTGTTTTTGGCGAATGCTGAACTATACGAACGTTTCAAAGAAACGTATGCTATGGTGCCAACATTACAGCATATTTTTTCGTTTGATAAAATAGAAGGTGTAGCTAACTGGAACGACCTGATAGATAAAAACCTGGATGCTGATGAGGCTGTAATATCCCGTATTTTACCGGATACGCTGACTACCATCATCTACACATCTGGCACAACTGGCAACCCCAAGGGGGTAATGCTGAGTCACTACAATATAGTAAGCAATGTTCAGGATTCTATGCCTGCCTTTACGTTTGCAGAAAAGGGGGGTAAGGCGTTAAGCTTCCTGCCGCTGAACCATATTTTCGAGCGTATGGTTACTTATATATACCTACAGGCCGGTGTTGCCATATGGTATGCTGAAAGCATGGATACCATAGGCGCTAACCTGAAGGAGGTAAAGCCTATAGTGTTTACCATGGTGCCGCGCTTGCTGGAGAAAGTATATGAGCGCATAATTAGTACCGCCCTGGAACTAAAGGGTATAAAACGAGCACTCTTCTTTTGGGCGCTGGAGCTTGGTAAACGGTTTGATAATGCAACACCTATGGGCTGGTGGTATGATGCCCAATTGAAGTTGGCCAACAAGCTGGTGTTCAGCAAGTGGCGCGAGGCGCTGGGTGGCAATGTAAAGGCTATTGTAAGCGGTTCTGCAGCCTGCCAGGTAAGGCTGATAAAGATATTTACGGCCGCTAACGTGGTGATCATGGAAGGGTATGGCCTTACTGAAACATCGCCCGTGGTAACGGTGAACAGGTATGAAAGTGAGAACCGAAGAATAGGCACGGTGGGCCCACTGATACAAAATGAACAGGTGCAGATAGCTGAAGATGGCGAGATATTGGTGAAAGGTGCAAACGTAATGATGGGCTATTATAATAAGCCTGAGGCTACTGCCGATGCTATAAAGGATGGCTGGTTCCATACAGGGGATATAGGTACCTGGGAAGAAGGCCGCTTTTTGAAGATAACAGATCGTAAGAAAGAAATATTCAAAACATCGGGAGGGAAGTATGTGGCCCCGCAGGTGATAGAGAATAAGATGAAAGAAAGTGTCTTCATAGAGCAGATGATGGTAATTGGCGACGGACGCAAATTTGTAAGTGCGCTTGTAGTACCCAATTTTGCCCAGATTAGAAAGTATATGGCAGATAACCAACCCCAGCTTACACTTCCGGCATCCAACATAGAATTTGTAAAAGTGCCGCAGGTATTAAGTCATATACAGGCACAAATAGATAAATATAACCCATTGTTTAGCCACCCTGAACAGGTGAAGAAAATAACACTGCTGCCTGATGAATGGACAGTTGACAGCGGCGAACTTACACCATCTTTGAAAATAAAGAGGAAGGTGATCATGCAGAAGTATAGCGTGGCTATAGAGAAGATGTATGAGTAGTGGTTAAAACGTTTTGACAGGGTGTTATCCCTCCCTCGTTGTCTTACTTTCTTTTGCATGCCCAAAAGAAAGTAGGCCCTTCGGGCTTGAAAAAGGCAGTCGGCAGCTATGACAGCTACAGCCGACGAAGCTTTGTGCAGGGACAGTGCTACTGTTCTGCCGGGCTTTTGGAATGCTATCTCTTAGTGATCTGCTAGGTTATGTTGGCCCAGCGTCATACTTATAGTATCATATAAAATAAATTTTTGAATAGTTACATAAATGGCCGACTTTTGCAGCTTAATCAAGATTTTGCCACAGGCATAGTATAATGACATTTAATGAATTGAATTTAGCAGCGCCGCTACTTAAAGCGCTGCAGGACGAAGGATATACCAACCCCACACCCATACAGGAACAGGCCATACCAATAATACTGAACAAGAAAGACTTATTGGGTTGCGCGCAAACAGGCACAGGAAAGACTGCCGCTTTTGCATTACCCATGTTGCAGTTGCTGAGTGAGCTACCTAAAGAGGGCCATCGCAATATAAAAGCACTTGTGCTGACCCCTACAAGGGAACTGGCTATACAGATAGCAGAGAGCTTTGCGGCTTACGGCAAGCACCTGGCTATAAAAAACACGGTAATTTTTGGTGGTGTACCACAGGGTGCCCAGGTTGCTGAGATAAGAAGAGGCGTGGATATATTGATAGCTACTCCGGGCCGCCTTTTGGACCTGATGCAGCAAGGCATTGTGAACCTGAGCCACATCAGTCTTTTTGTACTGGATGAGGCCGACCGCATGCTGGACATGGGTTTTATACATGACGTAAAGAAGGTAGTGCAGAAGTTACCATTGCACCGTCAGAATCTGTTTTTCTCGGCTACCATGCCACCGGAGATACAAAAGCTTGCAGATATTATATTGGTGAAAGCTGAGAAGGTAGAGGTAACGCCTATATCATCAACCGCAGAAACTATAGACCAGAGTATATACTTTGTTGATAAAAAGGACAAGCGTAACCTGCTTACGCATTTGCTGAAAGGCAAGGATGTAACCAGCGCTCTTGTATTTACCCGCACCAAGCATGGCGCTGACAAGGTGGTCATCAACCTGGGTAAGGATGGTATTAAGGCTGAGGCTATACATGGTAATAAATCGCAGACGGCAAGGCAACGTGCGCTTAATAATTTCAAGACAGGCCAAATAAAGGTGCTGATAGCTACAGATATTGCGGCGCGTGGTATTGATATTGAAGCGATATCGCACATCATCAATTATGAGTTGCCTGAAGTGCCTGAAACTTATGTGCACCGTATAGGTCGTACCGGTAGGGCTATGGCTACAGGTACTGCATTCTCGTTTTGTGATGAAGATGAGCTTGACCTGCTGAAGCAAATAGAAAAACTAACCCGAATAAAAATACCGGTTGTAACCGGGCACCCTTATCCGAGTTCAATGTCGGGTATTGTGAAGATCAACCTGCCGAAGGGCAAGGATGTTGTCCTGAGACCTGATGCACAGGTACACCCACGCCCATCAAGGCCCAAACAGGCAGGTGGCGGTAGCAGAGGAAAAAGGTGGTAGTTAGTAATGATTTATAGAGCATAAAAATAGTAAATGCTCCGGTCAGTAGCCGGAGCATTCTCATGGTATAGTTTTAATATAATGGTAGTGCAAATGCCTACTAATTATGAAGTACCTGTTTTATAATATTGTTGCGTCGGTTGCTGTAGCAGCTATTTTTTTAATGATGAATGGGTGCACAGAACGAGGGACTAATACTCCTATTTATACACAGGAATCGGCCACAGATTCAATAAAGACGGGTGGTAACGGGTTGGTGAATACAAGCCGGGGTAAAGATTTATTTCAACAGAAATGTATGGCTTGTCACGGTGTAAATGGTAATGCGCAGAATAATAAGGCCGCTAATCTTGCCTTAACCCGGTTGGATAGCCTGGGCATTGCCACTACCGTACTAAATGGGAGAGGTACGATGCCGCCCTTTAAAGATGCGATAGCCGACAGTGACCTGGCTAATATTATAGTTTATGTAAGGACGTTGCGGGCTAATATGCCCCGCTAGAGTTACCCTTTGCCGAATGTGACGAAGAGGTATAAGTATATCATACGGGAAAGGCGCATGAGCCAAGGCTGTAATAAGAGTACAACTGCTACGCTGGTAAACAGAAAATAAATGAAGCTGTTGTCTTTATAAGATAAGCCAAATATAGGCCAGTACCACAGAACGTTGAGGAAAAACAACATCATAGTAAGGGCATAGTTGATGCCGCCACCATTATTACTCTCATTTACCATTTTGTGGCCGCAAACGGAACAATGATCTACCATTTGCAAGCATTTACCTAATGGGAAAACACTTTTGTTTACAAAAACCCGTCCGCGGCGGCAATTGGGGCATTTCATTGTAAAAAATGCCGGTAATAATGCTGGTTTGGAAGTGTCTTGGTTCACAATAATGTTTTTAGAGTGATAAAGGTAAACTAATTAGATGCCATTTAACAGCTGTATAATAAAGTGGGGAAGTGTTAAAGTGTAGTGCTAAAGCCTATTTTGGGCGCTTATGAATAGTTTTTTATAATTAACCGTGCTTTTTTGTACCGTCTATAGAAATATTCATAAAAGCTATTTTTCATTTTTCGCATAGCTGTTATATCTTTGCACATGGCAATAAAATCCAAATTTTATGGCGAAGGCCTCACATTTGATGATGTGCTCCTTATGCCGGCTTACTCAGAAGTCCTTCCGCGCGAAGTAAGCATTGTTACCAACCTGACAAAAGACATACAACTGAACCTGCCCATGGTATCGGCAGCGATGGATACAGTAACCGAATTTCCTTTGGCTGCGGCGCTTGCACGCGAAGGGGGAATAGGCATATTGCACAAGAATATGAGCATTGAGCGCCAGGCAGAGCATGTGCGCAAGATAAAACGCTCTGAGAGCGGATTGATTGTAGATCCTATTACACTATCGCCCGATGCGACCATGGGGGATGTACAAAAGCTAATGCGGGATAATAAAATTAGCGGCATACCCATAATTGACAGTAATAAGAAATTAATAGGCATTGTAACCAACAGGGATATGCGTTTTCAGAAAGATACCCGTAAAAAGGTATCTGAAATAATGACCAGTGAAAACCTGGTGACTGCGCCGCACGGCACAGATATGAAAAAGGCCGAGAAGATACTGGAACAATACAAGATAGAAAAACTACCTATTGTTGATAAGGCTGGTAAACTGATAGGACTTATCACCTTCAGGGACATTATGCATTTAAAGAGCCACCCGAATGCCTGCAAAGATCAGTTTGGTCGTTTACTTGCAGGTGCTGCTATTGGTATAACCGCCGATATACTGGATAGGGTAGATGCATTAAAAAATGCAGGTGTTGATGTGATAACCCTGGACAGCGCCCATGGGCATAGCAAAGGCGTGATAGACGCAATAAAACAAGTAAAGAAAGCCTTTAAGGGGATACCTATAATAGCAGGGAATGTTGCTACGGGCGCAGGTGCGAAAGCACTGGCTGATGCGGGCGCTGATGCAGTAAAAGTAGGTGTTGGCCCGGGCAGTATTTGTACTACAAGAGTAGTAACGGGTGCAGGCGCTCCGCAGCTGACAGCTGTGATAGAAGCAGCACAGGCCCTTAAAAAAAGCGGTGTACCTGTGATAGCAGATGGCGGTATCAGGTACACTGGTGATATGGTGAAGGCTATAGCTGCAGGTGCATCTTGCATTATGGCAGGGTCTATATTTGCCGGTACTGAAGAGAGCCCCGGTGAGACCATTATATACGAAGGCCGTAAATTCAAGTCTTACCGTGGCATGGGTTCAGTAGAAGCTATGCAAGAGGGTAGTAAAGATCGCTACTTCCAGGATATGGAAGCTGATATAAAGAAGCTGGTACCAGAAGGTATAGTGGGTAGGGTACCTTATAAAGGTATGCTGAGTGAAGTGGTACAGCAATTTATTGGTGGTTTACGCGCCGGCATGGGCTATTGCGGTGCAAAAGATATAGCTACGCTGCAGGGAGAAGCACAGTTTGTAAGGATCACATCGGCCAGTATGGCTGAGAGTCATCCACATGATGTGGTGATCACTAAGGAAGCACCAAATTACAGCAGGTAGTTTTAAGTTGATATAATTTTTAAAGCCCGCTCTTATCATTTTGAGAGCGGGCTTTTTGTATTGTATACTTTGCCTTGGCATGTATATCCTTATAACACATTTAGAAGCCAAAGATATTTTAGTAAAACAAAAAAATCCCGCGCAGACGCGCGGGATCCGTTTAATCTATCCATCTATCTACTTTTCAGTAGTCTCTTTTGCCACGACATCAGCCGTTGCCTGTTTTTTCTTCATGAGTCTTTTGGCTCCGTAGCTAACACCTGCTACAATGGCTATGCTCAAGCCCCCATCCAAGGGAACACCTTCATCTGGGTCGTCTGGTATTGTACCCTGAGCTATTGCTTTAAGAGAAAAGATACCGGCTACAGCAATCAGCAGCAATATTTTTTTACTAATTTTCATATTCTTGGTTTAATGTTTTATAAATAAGGTTTAGTTTTTGATAAAGCGTTCTGTAATTGATTTGCCGTTTACAATTGTCTTTATCAGATACATACCATTTGCCATGTTATCGACAGGAATAGTAATAGCCTGATCTGCAGTGCTGATCTCTTTAACAACCTGGCCTACCACATTTACAATCCTGATGATTTTTGAACCCGCAAACTCATTGCTATAACTAACATTTATGTTGCTGGTAGCAGGGTTAGGAACTATTAAAATTCCGGCAGTACGGTTAGCAACATTGCCAATACCGGTATTGCTATTATTTTCATTGAAAATCAGTTCTAATCTGTTTTGTCCCTGAGAATTTGCATTGCCATTAACTGTGAACGGATAGCTTACGCCGTTGCCTACCAGTACATAAGTGTTGGTATATTTATCGTGCAGGTAAACGGTTTTATCAGAGGGTAGGTTGTATTGGCTTACTTGTATGGTATAAGTAGCTTGTGGTACTGAACGCACACCAAGGGTTATTATTTCTCCGTCTGTAATGCTATCTGCATCGCGAGCGTCCCTGTATAAAGATTTACTGTCCTTAGAAAGAGAGTACAGATCCATCTGGGTATTTGATATTTTAGGGACGTCACCTATATCGCCAGCGGCATTGCGTGTACCTGGTTGCATCATCATGCTCCAGCTATCCCAGAAAGTGTTGCCGTAGTAAACAGACAATTCGACAGAAGGGTAGATGTTTGTTGCTTTTAATAAGCCAGTGGTAGGTGTACCAGCAGTTTTAGTGCTTTCTGTAAAGCCCAGTGCAACATCTGAACCAGAGGCATTGTAAGCAAGTACTGCACCGTTTATAGGAATGATCGTTGTTCCATCGGCAGTACCATATGAAGTACCGTTGACATAGTTGTTACCCAAATTTTGCCCACCCGGATTAACAGTGATAAAGCTAATACCAGTTGCATTGTAATTAGATATGCTGCTTATTTGTATCTGTGAAGGATAAGGATTTGAGATTACATTATAGCCACCTGCCACAACAGTTTCTGTTTTGCTGCCTTGGTTGATAGGGGCACCTGTAACCATTGTTGCTGGGGTAACAGTATAAGAGGTATTACTTACGCAACCAACGTCGCCGGTACCACCCCTTACAAAGGCCAGGATACCATTTGCAACTGAACCGCTAGACTGGGCAGCAGGGATAGTTGTGCTGCTACTAGTGATGCCAACATAAGCAGGTGAAGTACCCGGAGTGTAAGTATAAGTGGAAGGGTTGGTACTTGGACAATGTGATGTGGCAGGCCCGATGTTGCCACCAGTTAAACCTGTAACATCGAAATAGTTGCCTAAAGTAGCAATAGTAGGTTCGTTGCCTGAGGTGTAAGGGTGACCAATAAGGCGATACCCGCGCTGTGCCGGAATGTAACGTTGAATGTGTACTGCACCACTTACTGTACCAGAAAGAGCAGCGATACGAGCAGTACCGTTGATATCGGATAACAGGGTAAGATTGCCACCGGTAGTGAGTGTAGCACCTGTACCTACAGTAACATTGCCCGGACTAGTACCAGCAGTCATGTTCAGCATATTGCCCAGTGTAGCATTGCCATTAACGACCAGTGTATCTAAAGTTGCTGTGGCTGTTGAGGTCTGATCGAAGTAAAGGCTACCAGAAAGGTTACTGTTAATAACCAAGCCAGATGTAGAAGAACCAGTAATGGAGCTGCTGCCACTAGCGCCTGATATGTCATTTATAGTAAGCGTATGGCCATTGAGATTCAATTTGCCGCCGTTCATCATCAATGTGCCATTTACTGTGGTATTTGTAGATATAGTAGTGCTATTTGATACTTCCAGGTTAGGGAATGTAGTTTGGCTACTAGGTATGGTGTTAGACGAAGCCCCGTATATTACTGTCGCCGTTGCATTCAATACGCCTAAAGTTGGCGCTGTGGTATTATTGATAGTCAATGTTCTTCCTGCTCCAACGTCAATTGTTCCTGAAATGTAGTGGCTGGATGAGATGGTAAGATCAGTACCATTATCAACAGCTACCTTAGAATTTGTCCCGGATACGGTCCATGAACTTCCACTGATAGAACCTGTATTACTGTTGCTGATGTGGAATACCTGGTAACTGGTTACGAAATCTGTAGGGGTTGAGCCAGAACCATCTGTATTAGCGCCCCATGTGCCGGTAGCATCCATGTTGCCTGAAGCTGCACTATAGAAATCAGTTGCAGTAGTGCCGGTAGCTATACTGCCGGTAGCCGGCGCAGTGAAGTAGTAGCTCTGGGAATTTGGATTACCTATATTATATTCAAAGGCTTTGAAGAAATAGGTTGTACCTGGCGTAAGCCCTGTAACTGTAAGCACATTGCTTCCGGTACTTGTACCATCGTACACTATTTTATTGCCGCTCCCCTGGTCTGTGGCAGAGCTGAAATTAGAATTGACACCACTTACAGGCAACCCGTTGGTTGGGGCATAGCTTACAGAACCACCGACGCGCATTATGATGATACGATTGGCGCCAATACCTGTTGCCGTTGTATAATTTACAGGAATAGTAGTATTGGTTACTGTACCAAATGATAACGTTCCACTTGCCGTAGGCGCTGTTGCTAATACAGTATCGCTAACAGGGATAGTAATTGTTGCAGCTCCTGTACTGGTGAGTGTAATATTGGCAGTGTAAGGGCCATAACCCGGAGCTGCAGTGCCGCTTGCAACGGCACCATCGGCATGTATATAAACCGTATCGCTGCCGGCAGGGATTGTGCCACCTGTTTCTGTATATGATTTTGTTGTTGGACCTGAACTGAAACCCGATGAACCCGGAATAGTTGTGGAGATCTTGAACCCTAGAGGCACATTTACCACCACACTTGCTGTAAGTAAAGAACCGCCAACCATAAACTTTTTGATTGTTCCGTTTGATGGGGGGGGCAAAGCTACCGAAATTACCAGTTCCCGCACCGCCAGACCAACCTAGTATAGAGTTGGTAGAGGTAGTGGGCAGTGTATCTGTTATTACTGGGCCAGTTGTTGATGTACTTGCAGTAGCGGCAGTTGCATAATAATTCTGAGATGTGCCGGTACCTATATTGTACTCGTAAACAGCAAAATAATATTGGGTATTTGTAGTTAACCCGGTAACAGTAACCACGCCATTGCCAGAACCGGTACTGTTATATACCACATGACCATTGCCTGTTTGGTTGGTTGCGGTAGTATAAATGGTACTTACTGTTCCTGATATGGCTGTACCGTCTGCTGGCACAAAGCCCGGGGCAGAACCCGCGTAAGCAACAATTACCCTGTTTGTACCACCACCTGATGATGCCTGTGTATAGTTAAGTACTATGCTTGTATTAGCAATAGTACCGAAGCTTAGTGTGCCTGTTGCTGTAGGTTCTGTATCTACTGCCGTACCAGATACAGCTACATTTTGCGTAGTAGCACCGGTGCTTGCGTTGGTTATGTTTAAACTGCCGCTTGCACCAGTACTTGATGCAGGTGCATAGCGTACATATATTGTTGTTGCCGATACACTGCCGCTAACCGGAGTTATTGAAACAGATGAGCCAAATCCGGTACCTGTGGTAAGTGATACCTGGAAGTCTGTGGGTGCTGTAACTACAAGGTTAGCGCTAAGCGTAGTGCCGCTTACCATATAGGTTTGTTCTGTTGAGGTAGAGCCGGCTACTACGGTTCCAAAATCTGATAAAGTGCCGCTTGTGGCTATAGTGGGTGCCGGAGCAGGTATATTGAATGTGCCGGATGTAGCACCTGTAAGCCCTGAACTGGTGAAGCCGATAGTTGCACCGGTTACAGATGATACGCTTGTAGCTGTAAGATTGGTAAATGTGGCCAAACCGCCGGAAGCGGTTACTGATGAGGTACCACCAAGAGTCCATGTACCAGACCCTACTGCCGCAGCTACGCTTGCGGAGTTATTTGTAGTAACCGTATTGCCATATTGGTCTTGTACAGCCACAATTGGTTGTGTTGCCAATGCAAGTCCATTACCTGAAGGTGCTGCAGGCTGTTGGGTGAGTCCTATTTTTGTAGCTACACCTGCAGTTAATATCTGGGATACAGTTGCTGCAGAATACCCGGTAGCATTTACAGTAATGGTATAAGTACCTGAGGTATGTATGGATGCATTGCCACCTGATGTAGGTGTAAATGTAATAGTATTGTTGCCTGAAATAGTATAATCGGTAGTTAGTGTTAACGCAATGCCGCCTATTGTTATAGAAGTTATAGCACCTGCATATGTTGAATTGGTAGGGAATGTTACTGTAAAATTGTTATCAACAGAGTTTGGAGATGTGGTTGCGGTTAGGGTAGGTGGTGTGGTACCTGCAGTTATAATACTGGAAACTGCTGCAGTAGAATAGTTATATGCAAGGTCCCTTAATATTACGGCATACTTATAACTGCCTGATGCCGGGCTCGCATCTGTATAGGTAGTAGCGGTAGCTCCTGTGTTAATGCTGAGTATAGTCCAGACAGCACCACCTCCGTCAGTTACACTTGTTGGTCCATTGGTAGTACCGGAAGTGGCGTATATAGCCTGATTATTTAATACAGGTGTTGTAGCTACACTGGTGTTAGATGTTCTTAATACCACAGTTGCCTGTACGCCAGTAGCCCCGGCAGCATTTGTTGTAGTATTATCTGTATTAGAAGTCCATGTGAGATCTACATTGCCTGAGCTTACCGTACCTGCCAATGTGGTAGGTGCATTAGGAGCAATAATATCTACGTCTGTAGCAGAACTGCCGTAAAATACACCATCATCCATCCATACCGTATCTTTTGCCTGCACCCTTTTATTCACAATAGGAAAGGTATAAGTGCCCGTGGGGGGAGTATAAGAACTGCTGTAAACCTGTACCCATCCTGTTGTAGAAAGGGTTTGTGTTGCACTTGCACCATTACTTGCACCATATGTGCCCGTTGCAGATGTGCTTTTTAATGAGCCCATAAATGCCCGCC
>Ga0207053_10095_pt1 | contig 22521 bp, 20 predicted proteins | sample Alteio_BWMinCont_59_FD_153290 | JGI IMG/M metagenome (GOLD analysis project Ga0207053, IMG submission 153290) | Enriched cells from forest soil in Barre Woods Harvard Forest LTER site, Petersham, Massachusetts, United States -... | ecosystem: Environmental > Terrestrial > Soil > Temperate forest >...
TGAAATACCGCTACGTCATGATCGTCTTGTTCGTCGCGGGCCTGGCAGCCACCGCTTACATGTACGGTCACGTTCCCACAGGATTTGTTCCGCAGGAGGACCAGAACTACTTCATCGTAGTTGTTCAGGCCCCGCCAGGAGCATCGCTTTCCTATACGACGAACGTTGCACGGCAGGCTGAGGAGATTCTGCGCGCCGATCCTGATGTGTTCGGCACGTTTGCGGTCCCAGGATTTTCGCTCTCAGGCGGAAGCTCGCCAAACTACGGTCTGGTCTTCGCTCCGCTAAAGCCAATCGACGACCGGAAAGGCGCGGGTCACGGCGCCAGTGACATTGTCGCCCGCGTCCGTCCGAAACTCTTTGGAATTCCGGGCGCGATCGTGGTCGCATTCGAGCCACCGGCGGTGAACGGAATCGGCAGCTTCGGCGGCTTCCAGTTCCAGTTGCAGGATTTAGGACGCAACACGCTACAGGACATCGACTCCGTGGCCCACAAGATCGTTGGCGGCAGCCGCCAGCGTCACGACCTCACCGGATTGTTTACGAGCTTTACTGCAAACGATCCGCAACAACTGGTCGAGATTGATCGCGAGAAGGCGAAAGCGATGGGAGTTCCGATCAGCCAGGTTACACAGGCGCTGGGCGTGTACATGGGATCGGAGTACGTAAACGATTTTGACTTCAATAATCGTTCATACCGCGTTTACGTGCAGGCCGATCAGCCATTCCGCATGAGCGCGCGCGACTTGCGGCAGTATTACGTGCGCTCGGAGACCAACGGATTAGTGCCGCTGGCGAACATAGTCGCGTTGAAAGAAGCATCGGGTCCGCAGGTCATCAATCACTACAATCTGTTTCGCTCGGCGGAAATCGATGGCGCAGCGGCTCCTGGGTACAGTTCGTCCCAGGGCTTAGAGGCCATGGGGGAACTGGCGAAGCAGAATATGCTACAGGGAATGTCGTTCAGCTGGTCGGGCCTGGCGCTGGAAGAAGTGGAGGCCGGCGGCAAGGCGATCATTATCTTCGCCCTCGGTCTTCTGGTGGTGTATCTCACGCTCTCTGCGCAGTACGAAAGCTTCGCGCTTCCGTTCATAATTTTGCTTGCCGTTCCAATGGCCGTGCTGGGGGCGCTGTTGTTCGTCTCGATGCGCGGATTAGTGGACGACGTGTATGTGCAAATCGGCCTGGTAATGTTGATCGGACTGTCGGCGAAGAACTCGATTCTTATAGTTGAGTTTGCCGAGCAATTACTTGAGCAGGGCCGCACGATCATCAATGCTTCTATCGAAGCCGCCGAACTGCGGCTGCGTCCTATCCTGATGACTTCGTTCGCATTCATCCTTGGCGTGTTGCCACTCTACTTCGCCAGTGGGGCTGGTAAGCTCGGGCGGCACTCTGTCGGCACCGCGATTGTCGGCGGCATGTTATTCTCCACTGTTCTCAACTTGTTCTTTATTCCCGTGCTGTACGTGATCGTGAAAACTTTATTGACTTCGTTCAAAAGAAAAAAGGGACCAGGCACTTCGCAACAGGAAGTGCACCAGATGCTCGACCTTGACGGAGAAGCAGCAACTGAGCGTGAATTAAGAGTTTCCTGAGCTTTGATGGGGCGATGGGCCGTCCATGTTTGAGAGCATTCTCTGCCAAGTCACCGAATATGATCCCGAGGTCTTGCAGGCGCTCATTGAACTCGCTGTCGAGATTGCACGCGAAGGCCGCGAGGGCCGGCGCGTTGGCACTCTATTCACCCTCGGAGACGAACAAGCCGTCCTGGCGAAATCCCGCTCGTTAATTCTCGATCCCTTAGTCGGACACCCAGAGTCTTTGCGTCACGTAAGCAATCCTAATCTGCGCGGTACGATCAAGGAACTCGCCCAACTGGACGGTGCCTTCGTAGTCAGCCACGACGGTGTGGTTCTTTCTGCGTGCCGTTACCTAGACGCCTTCGCCTCGCAAGTAGATGTGCCCTTGGGCCTCGGCAGCAGGCACCTTGCTGCCGCAAACATAAGCGCGGTGACCAACGCAGTGGGTATTGTGGTGTCAGAGAGCTCTGTGGTCCGGCTCTTCTGCCACGGAAAACTTGTGGGAGAGATCATCCCGGAGGTGTGGATGATTGATCATGCAGCCCAGCTACGTGGCCCGGTGAAGAAGGAAACCTTTGGTGAATTGACGGTGCTCACGCCAAATTCGAGGAGCATCTCTGCAAGCAAATGAGTTTGAACAAACCGGGATGCGATGAGTAAGCTGAAGTTCTGAGTGTAAACGCCTGATAGCGACAGTTGAGAACTTCACTATCGGCCCTTCCTTGTCTCAATTGCGGTCCGTCATAGCCCTCGCGCGCAACCGTCTTCCGTGCGGTACAATGCCTCCGAGAAGGTGGTCGCGCAGTTTACGCTAAACATTCAATGTTGTGACGGTGTGACAGCTGAGGATCAGCGCGTAGAATCGAATGACGAGAGTCTCTCTCGCATGACGGCACTTCTCACGGGAGGAAAGATATGCTCGACGTAATCTCAACAGTTGAGGCACCCCGGTCCATCGGACATTATTCGCAGGCGATCAGTGCAAACGGATTCATTTTCGTCTCCGGCCAAGTCGCGATTGATCCTGTAACCCACCAGGTAATTGCAGGAAACGCCGCCACCCAGACCGAGCGAATTATGAAGAATCTTTGCGCCATCCTCAGGCATGCCGGAAGCTGTCTTGAAAGGGTCGTCCGCTCGACAGTTTTCCTGAAAGACATGGACGACTTTGCCGCAATGGACGATGTCTGTGCAAAATATTTCGGTGCGACTGCTCCAGCGCGGTCCACAGTTGAAGTTGCGCGGCTGCCAAAGGACGTTCTTATCGAGATTGATGTAATCGCGGTGGCAAAAAGTTGTACGATTTTTTCCAGATCAAGATGACTTCAACGCGCAGGTCAATGGTCTGGTCACGCTCGATTTGGTGCGGAAAGACGGAAGCAAATCTTGTGCTCACCGAAAAGGGGGCAAAGTTGCGCTGAGGACTTGAACCAACCGTGCGGTCTCCGTTGGCGACAAATCCCGATAGCACTCATCGACCACCCGGGGGTTTCAGCGCTGTTAACAACAGGTCACTTACGGATTGTCTGTCATCAGCTCGGATTTCAGCGTTGGTGCTAGTGGCCAAGGGGATTGCAGGGTGCCGGGGAAAATTTTACTTGCTTTAGCGCGTCAATTCGTCGGGTTTCATAGCGGTGCTTAGAATACGAAGTTTTTCTTCGCCGCCGGAATTATCGGCCTTGGTTATTGGGATGTAGGCCCGATCCTTATCTATGCGGAAATGAATTACATCGCCAACCTGTAGTTTCTTGCTCCCCCCGCATTCCTCGCCCATTGAACCGAACAATGGCTTGTGGCCACACTCCAACAGGTAGGATCGGGTGCTGGTCACAACTGTGTAGGTGTGTGCATGTTGGTGCTGACGGTTTACGACCCATTCGGTAAGGCCAGTTGCTACGATTTTGCCTTCTTCCGGGTAGGTTTTGGCCTCTTTCTCCGCAAAGGCGATCACGGACAGCGGACCCAGTGCCAGACCAAACAAAGCGAGGATGGCAAAAGTACGTGCCCTACACTGTCGGTCATGTTGCATAACGTGAGCCTCAATAATCCGGTAGGGACAAGATGACGCCAGATGTCTTGCCCGTGAACTTATGCGAAGGGACCCCGGCTGTCAAGCGGTTTAGTGGACGGAGCCTCCTGGCTTAGGGAGAAGGCCCTAGCCCCACCGCTAGACAAGCGTTAAGTGGCGAAAACCTAGCGAAGGCGGAGTTGAAGCAACGTGCCAAAGAAGCTGCTGCTGCGAAGGCGGCTGACGAACGATAGCCGCTGTCGGCAGGTCAGGGTCGACGCGGTAACCTGAACCGAACGTCGCCCACTTGCTTCTGAATTGCAGTGCTGGGATACTCGGTTGAGCGTCGGACTTTCGGGACAAACATTTGGACTGGAAACACAATGGTGTGAAGATCGTGCATGCAGGGGAACTGGACATGAACACGGCCCAGACTCCTGGAATGACACGGGCCGCCGCCATTACTCATGCGCGTACCGGGGCAAGTAAGTTGTGGGCCGGTACCGTAGTGGTTCAGCCGCACGCCAAGACCGGTCCTCACCATCATGGCGAACTGGAGACTGTTATATACGTCGTCCGAGGTCGGGCCCGGATGCGCTGGGGCGATCGGTTGGAGTTCTGCGACGAAGCCGGCCCTGGCGATTTCATTTATGTTCCGCCCTACGTCCCGCATCAGGAAATCAATGCCCGGGTAGATATACCGTGTGAGGCCGTGGTGGTCAGAAGCGGGCAGGATCCGATCGTCGTGAATTTGGATATCCAGAGTCCAGAGCCTGTGAGTGCGAACAGCCACGAGAAACCATTCCACCCCCATCGTTAGCGTTCCGGTTGCTTCCAAGGAGCGACCACGCGAGATTGCTAGCCGAAGTCAGATTTAGGATAATGCCGCCTGCTAGCGTTCTAGGTCTCTGAAAGGCCAGTCGCCCGCTTCTACATTGGATACTGCAATTCCTCTAAGGTGGAAGGAAATCTTACACAGCGCCTGACGATTCTCCTCCCACGATTCCGCTTCTTCAAAGCGCAACTATCTACGCGCAAGTGGTGTTTCGACACATAGAACGTTTGGAAGACGTTTTGCAAGATGGAAGGCGGTTACGCGGGAGTCAAGCTTATGGAGCCTGTTGTCAATTCTGAAGTGCGCGAACTGTGTAAAGCGGTTTCGCAAGAAGAGGATTCTGAGCGGCTGAAGAGCCTTTTGGACGAACTGCTCACTGTATTGGAAGAGCGTCAGCTGGTGGCGTCGTTATTGTAAGCTCCTCAGAACCTTGTTGCCCAAGTGGTCTCCGTCGCGGATTCCGTGAAGCGTGAGAAATGGCGCCCCAGGCGAGTTTACAGAGACTTCAGAAACTCGATGATGGCTTCCTGGTCCTCCCTCTTCAGTTTGTCGAATTGCTGACTTACATGGCTCGCCTCGCCATGGTGCCGCTGGATCGCGTCGCGAAGGGTCAGGGTTGCGCCATCGTGCATCAATCGCGGACGCAAGCGTACTCCCCATAAAGGAGCGGTGCGTATTTTGTTCCGGCTGCTCTCGAAGTCCTGTTTCGAAAGATATCCCGACATCATCTGAAAGACTCTGTGTCCGTAGTGCTCCCGGGTCGCCTGCAGGATTCCGTCACCGGTACCGACGTCATGCATCAGGAAATCTCCATACGGATGAAATGTGATTGAGCCCAACGCGGCGGGAATCGTAAACGTTTCGCCGTTGATCTTGGTTCCTGCGGCAGCAGTGGTCAATGTTTCAACGTGACAAGCCGCACAACCGATCTTGTCAAATAAGCCTTCGCCCTTCTTTGCAACCCCACTGCTCGCGAGCTGGGAGTCACGCGCCGGCGCTTTCGTGGCTCGAACAAACCGGGCGAAGTGATCAATGTCGGAGAGGCCGTCCGGTCCCGGGGTATCATTCGGCTCCGAAGCAGTGTTGCAAAGCTTGGTTACCTCGTCCGGTTGAAGGCGGTTGGTGATGCCCATCTCATTGAGGTAAGCGTCTCCGGCAAACGATAGCAGGCTCGCGTGCTGGTCCTTCCAACCGAACCTGCCTACGCCCATTTGTCCGGGAGCTTCCACGATAGGGACCTCGAGAATCTGTCCGCAGATTCTCCGGTGTGAAGACTTGCATTGTTGCTGGGCGAGATCGATGAGGGTTTGATCGGCAACTGCTTCGACGAAGCCATCTCCCAACAGATTCAAAGAGAGGCGAAACGTCCGGATCGTCTCCTTTTCCGGAACTCGCTCTTGAATCTCCTTGTCAGGAAAGGCAGCGTTGGGACAAATAGCGCGATCATTCACCAGAGACCGGCCAGAGATCACTTCCGCTCCGTGAGCGATCGGGATCTCCGGAGTGCGAAAGTGTCCCTCTGGCCCCTGATGGCCGACGCGTAACTCGCTGACTTGGGAGGAAGCGCCTGAAACTGGACTCTGGTGGCATTCGCGGCAGGACTGCGCGTTATAGAGCGGCCCGAGGCCATCGCTCAGCTGCTCGACTTCCTCGAATTTCGTTTGATCGGCCTGATGAGTCGTATCGTCGGCAACGCCGTTGCTTTTGTTGTCAAAACCGGCAGGTGCTTCCACCGAACGGGAGGCAGAAGAAGCGAGGATAAGGCTGAGAATAAAACTCAGGACAGCCAAAGGAATCAAGAATCGCATGGCTCATTCCCCTTTTTTCAGGATGGCCTCGCGACAGGCGCTTGTATCGAGGATTTATATCCGCGCGGTCAGGACACAGACAGTGAATCCTCCGACAACGTGTGACCGTATCCGACCCGTGAAGACGAAGGTTCACTTCATCAATACCACCTTTGCTGGTCTCTGTCCAAAAGGAAAAATGGGCTCAAGATCGCGCTCGCAGAGCACCGTGAATGGGCAATTTTGACCAGACAACGCCGGTAGAACCCACAATACTTTAGAAGACAGAAACGAAGACCCAGTGCGCCAAAGTGGCGGCTACTCCTTGAGCCTTCGCGATTGAGAAGGCTCGACTCCCATGGAAGGTGGCCCCACGTGCCCCGCGCGAATCACCTAAGTTTGTCTGCTTACACCCTTATCTTTATTCTTCTGCTGCCCTCTGTTTTTTGGGGCCAGGAAGTGCGCGAGAGCCCTACCCGGCTGGTCATTCCAGACGGCACCCCCGTCAAACTTCAGATGGTCCGGACAATCTCCTCTGCGCACGCTCAAAAAAGTGACCACCTCGATTTTGTAGTCGTAAAAGATGTGACGGTAAGCGGACTCACGATTATCCAGGCAGGCACCATCGCCAGCGGCTCGGTCGTCGGAGTTAAAGGTAAGCGTCTCCTCGGAATTGGCGGTAATGTAGTGATCAAGCTCAATTCAGTTGAACTCGTCACCGGTGACGAGGTTGCCTTACGCGCCCGCAAAGAGATCAAAGGAAGCTCCCGCACCAAGTTCATGTTGGTAGAAATGATCGCTACGGGGCTGTTATATCTTCCGGTCGCACCGGCATTTCTGCTTTCCCGGGGCCGCGACAGCACTGTCCTGAAGGGCACGGAAGTGACAGCTTACATTGACGGTGATTCTCCCGTGCAGACGGCAAAGTTGTTGGAAGCAAAAGAAGGCGTTTCAGAACTCCGCGAGCTGATCAATTTCCTGCCGCCCCGAACGGTTGATGGTGAAGGACGCGAGGGCGATATGCTGAACCTGATCTTCATTGCAGAAGAAGAAGACTTGGAGTCTGCGTTCGAACGCGCCGGCTGGGTAAAAACGGACAAATCAAAGCCTGCGATTTTCTGGCACTTGTTACGGCAGCGGAAACATTATGTCAAGCTACCTATGTCAAGGCTTTACGTGTTCGGGAGGGCACAGACGTACTCTTATGCATTGCCGGACCCAGCTTCGATTGTCGCCCGGCGCCATCACCTCCGAATCTGGAGAACTGATTACCAAATGGATGGCACTCCCATATGGGTAGGCGCTGCGACTCACGACGTTTCAATTCAAATCGAGGTCAAGAAATTTCGCATCTTTCACAGGATCGACCCTCAAGTGGACGCGGAGCGTGATTTCATCGCTGGAAACTTGGCGGATACACGTCTGGTCACAAACGAAGAATACCTTCACTGTGTTGATCCGGTTTTCAAGGGACAAACCACCACCGGCGGGACCTACTATTCAGACAGCAGGATGCTCTTAGTAGACCTGCATCAGCTAAAGTCTGACAATTTCGCCCGTCAGCTGGACACGTCCAACTTCAAGATAAACACTGGCGGTGGCGGTGGCGCGGTATTGATAAATGCGAGTCGCTGAGTGGATTCAAATCGCCTTTTTTTCGATTCTTGTCCTGGCCGCCTGGGGACGCCCGCTCCCATCTCGGCGGCGACTTAGGGTCACTGTGTTTGCAACACTGGCGATAGCGGCCATTTTGGCGAGTCGCTTCATGCTCTACTTTGCGACACCTCGTTTCTCTTCTGTTGTTCGCGACTGGATGCCTGCTGCCCTGCTACTTATAGCGTATTGGCAGATAGGTAAGTTCGTCGTAGAACCAAATCAGAGCGTCCAAGCCAGACTTGCTGCATTCGACTCGTCGTTCTTTAGGGCCGTGCATATCCAACCCGTAAAAACATCAATTGGCCCAGTCCCTGCCCTCTACCTGGAGCTCGTCTATCTGATGGTTTATCCCCTTGTCCCGCTGGGCGTTGCAGCTCTCTATCTTGCTGGTATGCGGCAGAGCGCGGATTATTATTGGGCAGTGGTCCTGCTGGCTACTTACACTTGCTTTGCGGTGACACCATTCGTGCCGGCGCTTCCCCCGCGCTTGTTGTCCGGTTATGACATGTTCGAGATCCCACCCAACAGTCTCCGAGCCTTAAATCGGTGGATACTCCGCCGCGCGAGCATTCAGGCAATCACTTTTCCAAGTGCTCACGTAGCATCTTCCGCTGCGGCAGGCCTCGTCCTACTTCGGTTGGAGTCCCGCGTGGGCTTGCTCTTTCTCTGGGTAGCGCTCAGCATAGCTGTAGCGACGGTCGTCGGTGGCTACCACTACGGCGCCGACGTTCTGTTCGCGTTACTCGTCGCCGTCTTCGTGTTTGTTGGTACTTTCTGGTTGTGGTAGCGGTGCAACAATCGTCTGTCAGCTGCGGATCGGTGGGCAACTTCCATGGATGAATTTAAAACATCGTCCCCTCTGGACTTTGCAATAATCGCCACGCGCATAAAGCGCAAAATTCGAGGTATTTCGTGGAACCTCCGGCAGGTCCGCGTGGTCGCGAAAGCCTTCCGTTCTCTGCGCCATCCGATTGTGGCGCATATTGTGCCGATCCGGCGCTGCAATCTCTCCTGTACTTACTGCAACGAGTTTGATGATTTCTCGCAGCCTGTTCCAATCGACGTGATGCTCCGCCGCGTGGACCGACTGATTGAACTGGGCACAACCGTCATCACCATCAGCGGGGGCGAACCGATGCTGCACCCAGAACTGGACCGGATCATTCGTCACATTCGCAGCCGCGGCAGTGTGGCTACTATCATCACCAATGGGTACCTGCTTACTCCCGACCGCATCAAGTTTTTGAATCGCGCCGGCCTCGATCATCTTCAGATCAGTATTGACAACGTCGTTCCGGACCAGGTTTCCAAGAAGAGCTTAAAAGTACTAGACAAGAAGCTTCAGTGGCTGGCCCGGTACGCGGAATTTCAAGTTAACATCAATTCGGTGATCGGAACTTCAGTTCAGCATCCTGAGGATGCCGCGCGTGTTGCCCGCCGGGCTGGGGAACTCGGTCTTGTGACCACGGTTGGAATCATCCACGATAGTGGTGGCCAGCTCCGACCGTTGAACGAACAACAGCAGAAGGTCTACCAGGAGATCGTGAGTGTAGTCACTAAATCTTTTTCAACATTCGCGTATTACAATCAGTTTCAGAAGAAGTTGGTTCGGGGGCTCCCGAACGAATGGCACTGTCGTGCCGGCAGTCGCTATCTCTACATCTGCGAGAATGGACTCGTACATTACTGTTCTCAGCGACGTGGTTTTCCCGGCATACCGCTCGAGCAGTACGGACCGGAGCACCTGGAGCGCGAATATCACACCGTAAAACCTTGTGCCCCCTATTGCACGGTATCCTGCGTGCATCAGGTATCCATGATCGACCAGTTCCGCGAGCAGCCGTTGGAGGCGCTCAGTCGCTACTTTCCTCCCAAGTCGGAGCAGGGAATGCCCTACGATCTCCCGATCACGATTCGCGTACTTACTTGGATGTTTCTGCCGTCCACGCCCGATACCAGTACTAGACGCCGACTGCTGACGCGCACTTTCACGCACGCCGCATTGTGGTGTCTGCGAGTGAAATGAGGTGCGGTCACGTCGCAGTTTGACCGAGAAGCGCCAAAAGGGATACACAACTCGCGTTTACCTGCGCCGTGGCAGTGACTTCAGGTATTCCACAACATCGCCGTTCCTGGGGCATAAAGCTGGTGCCGGGAGGGGGAGTCGAACCCCCAAGACCCGAAGGTCGGCGGATTTTGAGTCCGCTGCGTCTGCCAGTTCCGCCATCCCGGCTGATGGGTAACTGCTTGAATTCGGAGTTTAATTGACGGAAATCGGTTTGTCACGTTCGACGGTAAGAGTCATCAGCTACTTAGCTTGTAAATCCAATCGTCCCCTCGAAGCTACGTCTGAGGTCGAATTTGCCATCTAAGGTTCGGCTGGAGGTTTTCCTCAATGATGGAATTTTGTTGCGACACCTGCCACACACGCAAGAAAGCAGGCCAACACTGGATTCTAGGGCTTGCAGCCGAAACCGCCGGTGCACAGACACAGCGCCGCGACATCCGCATACTTCCCACCTGGGCGGATCCTCGCGCAGTGCACCCACTGGCAGTGCATTTCTGCTCTGAACGGTGCCGGGAGAAATACGTAACCTGGCTATTCCAGTATCAACTAGCCTCCTAAAGAGCCTTAGGAAGCAGTCACTCGATCTGAGTTGCAGCATCTCAGGCCCGGCTATAGGCCCACTTCCGGTTTGACGGGATTAGGAGATAGACTTTCAAACGACACACTGTGTGATTCAGGTGGAAAATGCGCACTCGCACAGCCGATGAATTCACCGCTGTTGTGCTCTAATCGCGTGCTGGAGCTGGTGCTCTCGCTGATGATGGGGCTGAATTATGCCGGAGTCATGGCTGGAGTTAGCTTAGTCTTCGAGCGTCGGTAATGTCCTCAGCACTTCACTTGCCCGAGGTCGATTGAGAACCGTATCGTCCTTCCGGATCTTTCCGTCCCGGAAGACCATCACACGCTTAGCGAATTGAGCGATATCGTGCTCGTGGGTCACAAGAACAATCGTTAGCCCGTCATCGTTCAAGTTCTGGAATATATCCATGATCTCGACTGAAGTCCGACTGTCGAGATTGCCCGTGGGCTCGTCTGCAAGCAAGATGGACGGACGATTCACCAACGCTCGTGCTATGGCCACCCGCTGCTGCTGTCCGCCGGACATCTGCGACGGGAAATGCTGTGCCCGGTCCGCAAGACCGACCATGGTCAGTGAGTCGGCGGCGCGTTTTCGACGTTCTGCCTTGTCGATCCTCGCGTAGAGCGTTGGTAATTCCGTATTTTCAAGCGCGGTCGTCCGGGCCAATAGATTAAAGCCCTGGAAAACAAATCCAATCTTCTGGTTCCGAATCAGCGCCAAGGCCTTCTTGTCGCGCTTGGAAACATCGATTCCCTCAAGGCAGTATTGTCCTGAGCTGAGCCGGTCCAGGCAGCCAAGGATGTTCATGAAGGTTGACTTGCCACTGCCGCTTGCGCCCATGATCGCCACGAATTCGCCCCGCCGGATGTCCAGGCTTATGCCTCGCAACGCGTGTACTCGCGTCTCGCCCAGTTCGTAATACTTGTGCCCATCTTCCACACGGATGAGCGGGCTGGCAGCGGAAGAGGCTACCGTGGCTTCAAGTTGGTTTACAGCGCGTATTGTTTCCATCGAGTGAGCTTTAAGACGTCGGATCTAGCGCCGTAAAGCGCCTAAAGTTTGGGTTTTGGGCGTGACTGATCGAATAATTACGTCGTCTGATTCTTTCAGCTCCCCTTTAAGAACCGCGATGACCTCGGTGTACGCATGGTCCGTGATTCCCAGGGAAACCTTGACCGGTTCCATCGTGTTATCCGGATGGAGTTTCCAAACTACGGCAGTCTCTGCTTTCGGTGGGCGAGGTAGATTTTGCGCGCTTGCGCTGGCCGATATCATGGGGTCAGCCCCAGCGGAGTCAAATCCTTCAATCCCGTATCGCTTATACAGCCGCAAGACCTCGTCGGGAGCGATCGGGGGCTTATATCGTAGGGCGGTGTTTGGCACTTTCAGTACGCTCTGCGCTGTAGCCACCGGAATCGTCACGTACGCGGTCATGCCGGGAAACAGTTTCAACTCCGGGTTGGCAAATTCGATGATCGTGTCGTACGTGACCACGCTCTGTACCGTTGTCGGGTTCATCCGGATCTGGCTGACCCTCCCCTGAAAGGTTTGCTTGGGGAGGGCATCCACTTTGAAATTAACGGTCGTCCCTAACTTGATGTTGTCGACATCCGACTCGTCAGTCTTCGCGTATACCCACATTTTGGTGAGATCCTGCGCGATGGTAAAGATGGTTGGTGCTTGCAACGATGCCGCCACGGTCTGACCGACATCCACATTTCGTGCGACAACGGTGCCATCAATCGGAGAGCGAATCACCGTGTAATCGAGGTTGGTTTGGGCCACTGCGACGGCAGCTTGTTTGAGACTAATTTGTGCTTGGGCTTGTGTGATGTTGGCTGCCGCGGCGTCAACCGATGCGGTAGCCGCCTCATAGTTCGACTTGGCAAGGTCCAGTTGCTGCTTGCTCATGACGTCATCTTTGGTCAGGCCGACGGCACGATCATAGTCGGCCTTAGTCTGCACCGCCGCGGACTTTGCTCTTTCCAGATTGGCTCGGGCGGCTTCCAGATTAGCTTGTGCATTTTTTAAGTCAGCGCTCGCCTGCAGCAGTGCTCCCTTGAACAACGCGGGATCAATGAGTGCGATAACGTCGCCTTTATGTACGCGAGAGTTAAAATCGGCATTGAGTTTCGCGATGGTCCCGGATACCTGCGAACCCACTTGCACCGTAATTACTGAATTGATTGTCCCAGTGGCCTCGACAACGTCATGGATATCACCTCGTTCCACCTTCGCAGGGAAATGCTGCACTTGAGTGTCCCGGTTTAGTCCCAAGGCAACGAACAATCCAGCCACAATCGCAACTGCCGCTGTGATGAGCCACCTGCGTTTTGTCATTATGTAGAGTCCCGAAAAGTAAAGTCCCGAAAATATGTAGTATCCTAAAAATCGGTAACTATTAAGATATTTCACTCGTAACGCAACGCTTCGATGGGGTCAAGTCGAGACGCCCTGCGCGCCGGGTAATACCCAAAAAACACTCCAACGGCCACCGAGAACATCGCGGCCACCACGACTGCCTCCGCAGACATCTCTATGGGCCAACCCAAAGTCTGTCCAACCAGGTACGAACCAAACACCCCAAAGAGCACGCCCGCAGCGCCGCCGACGAGGCTCAGCATGACCGATTCCCCCAAGAACTGCAGCTGAATTGCCGCTTCGGTGGCTCCAACCGCCACTCGGACTCCGATTTCACGCGTGCGCTCAGTTACGGAGACCAGCATCACGTTCATAATGCCAATTCCCCCCACGATCAGGGAAACGGAGGCGATTGCGATCAGCAGAATAGTGAGAGTTTTGCTGGCATCGAGTTGGGCCTGGATGATGTCTTCAGGATTGCGAATATTGAAGTCGTCCTCTTCTTCGGGACGCAGATGATGCCGATCTCGGAGCACGGCAGTGGCTTCCTGTCCGGCCACCTTGACGACATCTTGCGAAATTGCCGAGCATAGGATGTCATCCAGCCACGTGATTCCCTTAATTTTCTTTTGAGCTGTTGTGTAGGGCAGGATGATAGTGTCGTCCTGGTCTTGCCCGGAGAGAGAAAGTCCCTTTGGATGAAGGGTAGCCACTATTGTGCAGGGGAGGTCACTCACTCGTATGACTTTTCCAATTGGACCTTCAACGCCGAATAGCTGTTCCCGAACGGTCCTACCAATTACGCAGACGTCCGCCGCTCGATCCACATCATCTTGTGAAAATATCGCTCCCTGATCTACGTACCAACGCTTTATGTCAAAGTATTCAGGGGAGACCCCCCGGTATGAGGTGTGCCAATTCTGATTGCCATAGACGACCTGGACCGGATCATCCACGTTCGGCGAAACACTCTTGATGAGAGACACCTGGTTCTTGATGGCTAAGGCATCGGCCATAACCAACGTTTTTGTGTCATGTGTGCCGGTGCGTACACCATTAACTGCCCGGCCCCCCGCCTCAATCCAGACGAAGTTGTCCCCAAGGTTGTTCAGTTGTTGCTGGACTCGCGCCTGCCCTGCGTTTCCGATTGCAACAACACAGATCACAGCCGCAATCCCAATGGTGATACCCAGAACCGTGAGGATGCTTCGCATCTTGTTTCTGAGCAGCGCTACCAGTGCGGATCGAAAGAGAGCCCCGTAGTTCACAGTTCCAATGATCCTCGCCGATGGGAAACTCTAGGGTTCAAGACAAAACCACACCAACCTTTTCTGGCCTGAGTTCTCACCATGGAAACAATATACTGTTTCCATTTAAAGGCCGAACAATGCAAATTGAGTTGGAGGCTTGTTATGCCGAAACGACGGCGGTGGTTTGGTCAAATCGGGGCGGTAGCACTATTGATTTCTATATGAGGAGGTCGCGGACGTCCTTCTGCCAGGTCGTAGTACGCTTTGATTCCCAGAGTCTCGATGCCTCTCATGACCGCCTCTAGTGATAGGCCTATTTGCGTCACCGGTGGAACAATTACCAAATGACCTTCAATCCGAACTGAACCTGTCGCGAGGTTGTTGAGGTGCTCGTGATTGCTCCTGCCGTGCCGGACGTTTTTGTGCCAGTTGCTGAAGATGTGAACGTAATCAGATTTGGTGTATTGAAATTTGCGCGATTCAGCAGGTTGAAGAACTCGGCGCGAAACTGCACTGCCAGTCGTTCGCTCAGATTGGTTGTTTTGAAGGCTGAGAAATCCCATGTCGCCAGACCCGGACCGATCAGAGTATCCCTACCTAAGTTGCCGTAGAACCCGCTACCGGCGGGTGGCGCGAGGAAGGCGTTTGGATTGAACCACTGAGACGGTTTTCCGAGAATGACAGGGCCGGTGAAAGCTGGATTTACAAACGGTCGCACAGGATTGCGGGTGTCTCCATTATTGGATGGGTTGTAGCTTAGCTGTGGGGTAAACGGAAATCCTGATTGAATCGTGACGATGCTGTTCACTGACCAACCACTCACTAACGCGTTGCTCCAACTTTCTAAACTATTGGCGAGCGTTTGTCCTTTCCCGAATGGCAAAGTGTAAACGGCGTTGATTACGCCAATGTGACGAACATCGTAGGTCGCGAGGCCGTAGTCCGCGTGCAAGTCGAACGGATTCGACACCAAGCCGGGTGCGTTGGCAGCCGTTGTCCCATTCAGGGAATCACCGTCATCCAATGCTTTTGACCAGGTATAGACACCTCGCAAGGAAAGCCCGTGGCTGAAGCGTCGATTCACGTCAACCTGAAGCGCGTGGTAATTGCTGGTGCCTTGAGAGAACCATGTCCACGTGTTTGCGATACTGGGATTTGCCCTGGTGGTAGTTGGAACGTAAAACGAGCCCGCGGGAACCGGAGTTCCCGCCAATCCCGCCGGAAAGGTAGCAGGATAGGTGGCGGGGCAGGGAGAAGCCGGACAGACAACGGGAAATGGCTCGTTTGCGTCAATGCCGATCAGTTGGTGGTAGCCATGACTGCCGACATACCCAACGGTTAACGACATGTCGGGTGTAATTTCTTGCTCGACCCGCAACGACCATGAAATCAGGGTTGGCGTGCTCATGTCGGGCTGAACTCCGCCGGGAACGAGCTTCGCTCCGCTGGGTGGCAGAGCATTGGGATTAATCGGAAGGGATGAAACTGAGAATGGTTTGGTGGCGCTACCGATGCTGTAGACAGGATTAAAGGGCGCATTTTGATCGGTGCGATAACCTAGCGCGTCTTGCAGATCGTTGTACATTCCAAAACCGGCACGCAGAACGGTCTTATCTGTAAGCGGACTCCAGGCCAATCCCACCCTCGGTTGCGGCAAGAATTTGCCATTGTTGACGGTAAATAGCGAGTTTCCGATATGCGGTTGTGACGAAATCACCGCGCCGGAAAACGTGTAGTTAGCAGCACGACCGTGCGCTTCGTTCCAACCGGTCGTGAACTCGTCTCTAAAGCCCAGCGAGAGGGTCAGACGCGGCGCGAGACGCATCACGTCTTCGATGTACCAAGCGCCGAAGAGCGAACGCCAGTTCATCTCGGTCGGAGCCGGGTCCCACAGAAAACTGGAGGCCGATCCTTGAAGGAAGTTTTGCAGGCTGGAGAATGTGGCTTGGCCGAATTGGCTGAGAGCAATGGTTTCGTTGGATTGAAAAGGCTGGAACCAGGCCCCGAATGTGAACTGATGCCGCCCGCGGGTCATTGCGACGCGATCTTCAAAAGTGTACAGATTTCGTGCGATTCGAAGATTGCTTCCATTATTACTCCCTGCCAGACCGAGTTGGGCTGCCGGATTAGAAGCCGCGCTACCGCCTACCACGACTGCACCAACTTGATGCCCTGACAAGAATCCGGGCACGCTGGCTGCAGGTGTTCCGGGTGTTGGTTCGCCAGTGAAGAAGTATCCCGCGCGTGAGAATCCTACCCGCGCGACGTTGACCGTAGAAGCCGAGAAGGAGTGAGTTTCGTCGAGACTGAAAACCTGTTCGCGGAGAGTCAGAATGTCCGAGCTGTAAGGGTCCAAAACGGTTGCAGTAAGATCATCTCCGTCGTCGATTGTGTAGGTAGCAGCCAGCGAATCTCGCGACGAAAGAATGTGGTCCAGCCGTGCCGTTCCAAAGTCCTCTCGAATCGTTTGCAGCGGACTGCTGAAGACCTGCGCAATTCCACAGGGCACTTTCGCATTGTTGACGGTGCAACCTACATTGAAATCCGGAGCGCCAGCGGGGGCGACGGGCCACAGACTCAGCAAAGGCTGGACGCTGGATACGGCAACGGCGCGGGAATCTGCGTCCGGTACAAATGCAACTGAGGTCTGATGCAGTCGTTGTCGCAATCCTTCGTAGTTGGCAAACAGGAAAGTCTTATCGCTGCGAATCGCGCCTCCCAGAGACGCGCCAAATTGATTTCGCTGAAAAGGCGGCGCTGGACCGTGATCAAAAAAATTGGAAGCATCGAGAGCATTGTTGCGGAGAAACTCGTAGATGCTTCCATGCAGTTGATTGGTCCCGGACTGAGTCACAATTGACACTTGCCCACCCGGCCGTTTGCCGTACTCTGCCCCGTAAGAATCGCGCAGCACATTGAATTCTCGTACCGCATCAACACCAAGCAACTCCTGGCTGGCGCCGCCGGGTTGCATGTTGTTCTCGGCCGCCCCAGTAAACTCCACGCCATTCAGGAGGAATATGTTTTGCTGCGGGCGATTTCCTGAGACCGAGAAGTTATTGCCGGTGGTGGAATTGGAGACTCCGATTCCACCGGTTTTCTCCCAGGTGAAGTTCACAATTCCGGGATTCAGCGTAAGAAGCAGGTCGTAACTGCGTCCGTTCAGCGGCAAATCCTTGACTTGTCTTTCTCCAACCAGGCCCGAGATATCTTGGGTCGTCAGATTCACCACTGGAACATCTTCGCTGACGACGACTTGCTCACTGACTTGCCCAACGTGCAGACTCAAATCCACAGTTGCGTCTTGCCCGACTGCGAGACGAATGCCTGATCGGATGGCTTCGGCAAACCCGTCTTTTGTGACTCTGACCTCGTAGGGGCCAACAGGCAGTGCAAAAAGCCTGTACCGGCCACTTTGGTCTGTCTGGACGGTGCGAGAAAGTCCGGTATCAAGGTTCCTGGCCGTGACTGCTGCGCCGGAGACCGCCGCGCCGGACTGGTCGGAAATCATGCCCGACATGTTTCCGTGTACCTGGGCGCAGGACAACGGCACACCGAAGCACGAAAGAAATAATGCCAGTGCGAAGACGTATAAGATCCAAGTGCTATCACGCATTTGCCTGCTCCCCTGCAATTGATTTCTACGAGAATTAGGAAGTGTATATTGCTGCCGGTTACTCTGTCGAATTTAATGCGGATGTACACGATTAAAAGATGGCCGTCGGTTTTGGGATTGTTATTGACCAAGGCTGCGTATTGACAGTAGGATTCCCTTCCGAATGCCGAGGAAGCCACGACCCCCGCGACGCAAACCTGTGCGAGAGCAATTGCTAAAGCCGCGTGAAGCCGCTCTGGAACTGCGCATCGCCTTCCCAACCATCAAGCAATGGATTTACCGGCGCAAAATTCGCAGCATTCGCACGGCGGGAGGACACCATCGTATTCCGCAGAGTGAAATAGACCGACTACTGTTTCGCACAAGAGCCAGGACTTCTCCTCAACGAACGCTGGTTATGCGCCGCGTAAGTGGCCGCAATCAACTGGTTGGTCGCATTGAGAGTGTGCGCATTAGCGGGCTAATGGCGGAGGTGGTCCTTTCTATCGGCGAGCAGCAAATAACTTCAATCATTACGGCAGGCTCCGCTCGAGACATGAAACTAAAAGCCGGGCAAACGGCGGCAGCGCTCATTAAGGCGACCGAGGTCATGATTTTGCGAGTGTGACATGAAAAAACTTTGCCCACTCTCAACAGTGCTAATAGGGCTGCTGTTCAATGCGCTGTCAGTTCTGTGTCAGCAAATTACGGTACAGACCGATGTTGGAAAGCAGGTGGTCTTGAGCCGACTGGACATCGAAGGCTTGCCGCACGTCAAGGTGACTGCCACCGAACACGCGCCTGCACCGGTGACGTTTGAAGGAGTAACGCTGAAAAGCGTTTTGGAAAAGGCTGGAGTTGGTTTTGGAGAGTCGATGAAAGGCAAGCGGCTATCGAGTTGTTTGCTGATAGAGGCGGCTGATGGCTATCGGGCTGTCATCGCACTGCCAGAGTTGGACCCGGCGTTCACGGATAAGCAGACCTTGCTAGCTTTCTTGCGGGATGGAAAACCGCTGGGTGAAAAAGAAGGGCCATACCGAATTGTGATGCCGGATGAAAAGCGAATGGCCCGCTGGGTTAGACAGGTAACGACGCTGAAGATTGTCGACGTGCAGTAGCCGATCAATCCTTCTGAATCATCACTTCTGTAGCTTTGACCACAGCGGTTACGGTGTCGCCCTTTTTGAGCTTCAGTTCGTCGGCACTGCGGCGCGTGATTGCACTTTCAATAAGATTTTTCCCCACGCGAACCACAACATGGGCCATGACATCCCCTAATTGAATTTCTTCAATCTTTCCTCGGAGTTTGTTTCTGGCTGAGATTGGCATGTGGTCATTATAGCCATTGGTATGCGAACAGGCTCGATGCGAATTCCATATCCATCTCCGATTCAGCTCCATCTTCCTTCATCGATAACATTAGCTCCAGCGCGCGATTACGAGCCCGACAGCTGCGAAGCAAGCGGGCTTTTGCGCTCGAATTGACAGTTGCGACGGACACAGCCTTGGAGTAGCATTCAGGCTCACCCCATTAGGCCTCGTTGACGAAGCAGAAGGACTGATCTGAATCCTTCGATTTCCCAACTAGGCAACGTAACAACCCGTAGCGAACCCGACCAAGGATGATAATCGTTCGACCGAAAACCCGGCTGGGAGGGTTGCTGGTTAACGCGACGTGGAAAGCTAACCCACCGGGCTGACATCCAGGCCAAGGAGGTCGAGAAATTCTCTCCGATCAATCAATTTCACTAACACCTCAAAACTTTTCGACAGGAGATGCCTTATGGATCGCATGCTAGTGGTGGTTTTTGACAACGAAAGCAAAGCTTATGAAGGGAAAAAGTCGCTTTTACAGTTGGACGAGGAAGGTAGTATCGGCGTTTACGCGTATGCCGTGCTGGCGAAAAATGCAGATGGCAGCGCATCCGTAAAGCAAGGAGATGACGCCGGGCCAATCGGTTCCCTGGTCGGCACATCGCTAGGAAGTCTCATCGGTGTGTTGGCTGGGCCAGTCGGCTTAGCTGTTGGCGCCAGCGCAGGTCTCTTGGTGGGCGGGGCGGCCGACATAAACAATGCTGGAATCGGATACGACTTCATCGACGACGTTGCGAAGGTCCTGTTGCCAAACAGGGCCGCGGTAGTCGCCGAAGTTGATGAGGAATGGACGACCCCCGTAGATACTCGTATGGAAGCAATCGGCGGCACCGTCTTCCGGCGTGCGCTCTCCGAGGTGACAGAACAAATTAACGAAGAGAATGTCGCCGCGATGAAGGCCGACCTCGCCCAACTAAAAGCAGAACACGCCAAGGCCCACGCCGACCGGAAAGCGAAACTCCAGGAGAAGATCAACCAGCTCGACTCGAAGGTACAAGCTCAATTGCAGAAGGCAAAAGACAGACGTGACGCGTTACAACGCAAGGCACAGGCAAAAGTCCAGGTGCTCAAAGCCAAAGCGGACACCGCGAGAGCTAAAGCGTCGTAGCCCCGAAATATGTAGATCTCGAAAAGGAAGGCCTAGAACACCTTCCTTTTCGAGAAAATGAGTCATGGAGACTGACGGATGCCAAGACTACGATCCTTTAAATTCTGGATCCTCCCAATGCTCGCCATCCTATCCGGCCTTTGCATGGCACAGGCTCCCAGTCCTGAGCCCGTTACCGACCAAGAGACAGAGCTCGGGCAAGCGATGTATGCGAAATTGAAAGACAACGTCGAAATCATCGAATCCTCACCCCTGTACGACAGCTTGCAACCGGTGGCCGAGGCGATTTCCCGCGTGGCACAGCCACGTTACCCTCATCCGTTCAAGTTTTTCCTCGTCCACGAATCCCAGCCTAATGCCTTCGCAACACCGGGGGGTAATGTTTACGTGGTGGACTCACTTCTCTACTTTGTGAAGAACACTGAGCAATTGGCTGGCACCCTTTGCCACGAGGTCGCGCACACGATTCATCGCGATGGCGTTGCTCTCATGGAAAAGGAACAGAGAATCCGGAGACACGAAGTCGAAGCTGCAATATTGCTAGGTCCCACGCGTGCGCACATCATCGCCATCGCCCTGCTAGGAAAGCTCCACTCCCTGGGCTACTCGCGTGATGCCGAATCTAAAGCTGATGTGACTGGCTCCGATATTTGCGCTGAGGCTGGCTACAACCCGTGGGGTTTGGCATGGCTGTTTCAGGATTTTCAAAAGGCCGATGTCCGGCAGATTCCGCAGCTTCTTTCAGACCATCCTGCCAATGGAACGAGGATACAAACGCTTGAGAGGCACTTTCAGGAGAACCCTTCCACTTTTTCCAGATTTAGTCGCGACCCGAAATCTGCGCATCCTTTCAATGTAGAAAAGGACGCCCCGGTGCGGTTCCTGCGCGCTGAGGTCAAAGGTGCTCGGTAATCTTGGGTCGGATCGCGACCTAGATCGTTCAGTCAATCCCCGGGCGGTTGCAAAGCAACTCGACCTGCGCCTTCGAAAAAATCCGCCGTAATTGGGGATTTTTTTAGGTTCGGTATTGGATGCTGGGACTCAAAGAGTACGGTAACTTCGGTACCCGTTACAAACCCGCATTTTGAACCGTAGACTACTTGCGTGGCGCAATCGAAATGTTGACCGAGAGCAAAAGCCAACTCGCGCGGGTAACCCAACAGCTTTCCCATTTAGAGAAACGCGACTGGGAGCTGTGGGCGATAGTTACTATCACCGGAATCTTAGTCAGCGTGACACTGCTAGCAATTCTGTTCCGTGCTGCATTCCTCACTAATGAGGGAATCCATTTCGAGCTTACAGTTTCAAGGCCCCTGGCAATTGGCCTATTCGTGCTACTCGGATTGCTCAATATTTATTTGGTCAGCAAACGTTTCGAAGTTCGACGTTTGCGAGAGCAGTTGATCTCCACCACTCTACAAAACCAGGTGATCGAGCAACAGTCGTTCATAGACCCGCTAACCGAAATATACAATCGCCAATCGCTGGACCAAACTGCCGGACGGTTTATCAGTCAAGCCATTCGACGAAAAATGCCCCTGGTCTTCCTGATGGTCGATGCTGACAATTTTAAGCAAGTGAACACGCGCTTTGGACACCTTACGGGTGACTTCGTATTGACTGAGATTGCATCGGTGTTGAAATCTTCCATTCGCGCCTCGGATGCGGTGGTCCGCTATGGAGGAGATGAATTCTTAATCATTCTTTCAGACACAGCCTCAACCGGAGCAGAAAAAGTCATTGAACGCATTCATCGAAAGTTTGACGATTGGAATGACGCAGGCCATCTCGAAGGATTCCGGGTAAACGTCAGCATAGGTTCTGCTGAATGGCATGAAGGCGACACGTTGGATGAAATGCTCGATAACGCCGACCGGAAAATGTACACCCAAAAGAAAAGATAAACTGCAGGCTGCATCACAAATCAGTGACGACAACATCTTCAGCATCTGCATCAACTCTCACATTTACTACTTAATTCACGCTACTGTGTCACTTCACTTGCGACCTGCGGGACCTGTTAGCGCTCCCTTTTGTTAGCCATAATCGTGATATCCTTGCGCCTACTTTTCTTTAATTTTTTATGATTTTGCGGCTCATAGGGGCTGTTCTAGCGGTGGCGACAATCGCCGCATATTGTTTTCTTCCAAAAAGACGCTTCCCGTCGGCGGTGCCCGCTCCGGAATCGTCGAGCACCTCTGCCTTATTCCTGGCAAGCGCGCTGACGCTGTTTGTCGAATTAGCGCTCATCCGGTGGGTTGCCACAGAGGTCAGAATCTTTGCCTACGCGAAGAACTTAGCGCTATTGCTTTGCTT
>Ga0207053_10097_pt1 | contig 22397 bp, 18 predicted proteins | sample Alteio_BWMinCont_59_FD_153290 | JGI IMG/M metagenome (GOLD analysis project Ga0207053, IMG submission 153290) | Enriched cells from forest soil in Barre Woods Harvard Forest LTER site, Petersham, Massachusetts, United States -... | ecosystem: Environmental > Terrestrial > Soil > Temperate forest >...
GCTTGCACATCAATTGAGCGGTTTTGCACATCAATAGTGATGATGTCGCCATTTTGAATATGAGCAATTGCTCCACCGACAGCTGCTTCCGGTGCCACATGCCCGATGATGAATCCGTGTGACCCGCCACTGAATCTGCCATCAGTAATCAAGGCTACCGAGTCGGCTAATCCGCAACCGACAAGAGCACCAGTAATAGCAAGCATTTCTGGCATGCCAGGAGCGCCTTTGGGTCCGATATAACGAATGACAATAGCGTCACCAGATTTTATCTGCTTCTGCTCTATAGCTTGAAAGGCTTCTTCTTCAGAATCGAATACACAAGCCGGGCCGCCAAAACTTAGGCGTTCGTGACCACAAAGTTTAATCACGCAGCCTTCTGGAGCCAGACTGCCTTTGAGGATGGCAATACCGCCTGCTGGCTTGACTGGATTTTTCAGTGAGCGGATTACTTGCTGCTGTGGTGTCTCGATAGCTGTTTGCGCTTCTTCAAATAGCGACTTGCCACTGACAGTAATAGAATCAACAATATGCTCGCCTTCAATAAGCCGTTGGGCGAGCAAGCGCATGCCGCCGGCTTGATATAAATCTGAGGCTACATAGCGCCCGCCTGGTTTAAGATCAGCGAGTATGGGAGTGTGCGCACAGATACGATCGAAGTCTTCAAGATCAAGTGGCAGACCTGCTTCTCTAGCAATGGCCAGTAAATGAAGAACAGCATTGGTTGAACCGCCTGTAGCGGCAACCGAGGCAATGGCATTTTCCAGAGATTGGCGGGTAATAACCTTGTCAGGGCGAATGTCTTGTTTAAATAAGTCCATTACCAGTCTGCCGCACTGAAAAGCAGCGTCAAGCTTATTGGGGTGCAGGGCAGGAATGTCATTTAAAGATATTGGTGAAATGCCCATAAATGCGGCAGCAGTAGCCATTGTATTGGCTGTGAATTGAGCGCCGCAGGCACCAGCACCCGGGCAGGCTTTGTTTTCCAGCTCTGTTAATTCCGCTTCTGTCATCCGTCCTGCCAGACACGCACCTATTCCTTCATATACGTCAACGAGGGTGACATCATGCCCTTGAAATTGCCCCGGCATAATTGACCCGCCATATAACATTAAAGAAGGCAAGTTAAGCCTTGCCAAAGCCATAATCGTTCCGGGTATGGTCTTATCACAACCAGATAGAGCCACCACAGCATCAAACATATGCCCGCGCACGCACAGCTCAATTGAATCGGCAATAACTTCGCGTGAGACCAGCGAAGCTTTCATAGCCTCTGTGCCCATGGAAATGCCATCAGAAACGGCGATGGTATTGAATTCCAAAGGCGTCCCACCGGCAGCCCGTATACCTTCTTTCACTTTTTCAGCCAGGGTGCGCAGATGCAAATTACAAGGACCAGCTTCAATCCAAGTGTTGGCAATGGCAACAAGCGGCTTTTCTAGATCATCGTCTGTTAGCCCCGCAGCCTTAAACATAGCCCTTGCCGGTGCTCTGTGCAGTCCTTTTTTTATAGTATCGCTGTTGTTCATAGAGATCTCCAAATTTCGGTCAGTTTATTCAAACAAAAACCCCGCTCCTTGCTATCCAGGTGCGGGGTTTTAAAACTTTGCCTTTTCGATTACCTAAGCAAATAACCCACACCCGGTCTGTAAAATCAGCACCAGCACGAGCAGGTTAATTACTTGAAGGATAGAGCGGCGCATATTTTGTCCTCAACGAAGGCTGTCAACAGACGTATATTCGTTAGCTTATTGAACTTAGAATAATATAGAATACAGCCAACATATTCATTGTCAATATATTTTTGACCATGACTTGACGACTTTTAACATCATGCAACAAAATCAGAGCACAACATCGTGTGACCATGTCAGCTAACAAAGACTGGTTTTTTCAATGAAGCGGACTGAGGAGTAGATTGGTTTCGTTTAATTGAAAAATGTTTTTCTATATAGGCACGATTGACAGCATCAACTAATGCCTTGATAGCGGCAATTTCCCAATCATGATCTTTACCGTTGCCTTCATATTGAAGATTATTTTCGTCAGCAATGAGCACATGAGCTAGACTCATGGCGTCTATGCCGGCAGAGTCGGATCGGCTTTCAAGATGGAGAAGTTGCAGGTCTGCGAATTTTTTACCAATTAAATTTTTTACTGCCGCCAGGGCCGAGTCGCGTCCAAAAGATTCTTCTTCAATTTCACCAATGACTTCGAAGAATTTGCCATATATTTTTACTTTAGCACTGTCTGCGCTTTTAGAATAATCTATTCTCTCAATTTTAATAGGAGCGCGATATTGGCAATAAACTTCTATCAGCTCTTTATCTGTAATGCCTTTGCGGCGCTGATGATAGTAATCTTTGATGAATTGAGCAATTTCAGCTTTCTCCGAATCTGCACAAATATAGCCGTGACCTTCTATTATTGCTTTGGCATGATTGCCACCACTTAAGGGTCCGAAGACAAAACTTATTTTTTTGCCAATTGTGATTGGGTCAAATGGTTGATAGGCAAGTGGATTTTTTAAAATAGCATTGGTGTGTCCACCGGCAGAGTGTCTGGCGGCATTGTCGCCGCTAATAGGCCAATGTGGTTGTCTGGGCAACATATGCTGGCTGACAAAATCAGATATTTTCTGCAATTTATCATTATTGATTGTGGTATAAAACGGTTTTTGCGAGTCTACGCGTGGGCCAAATTGCTTGATTAGGATAATGCATTGCTCAAGGGCCGCGTTGCCAGCCCGCTCACCAGTGCCGTTTATGCAACCTTCAATTTGTCTGGCTGGGCCGCGAAAAACAGCATTAATAGAATTCTGTACGGCAAGACCAAAATCATTATGGCAATGTGTTGACCAGGTTATTTTTTTGTCTGGAAACTCACGCTCAATTATGGAAGCGTGTTCGTTCATCTTTTCTACGAAATATTCCTTGCCTTCGACATCGCAGGCACCGCCTATGGTATCAGGACAGTTTATAATCGTGCCGCCGGCTTGGATGACAGCGCGAATCAATTCAGTAGTGAAGTCAAAATTCTCGCGCATGCGTGAATATCCTTCCGGGCTAAACTGAACCTGGCAACCAGCATCAATTGCCACTTTTGTTAGCCTGGAGAGATCATCTATAATCTGTTTTTTGTCTTGGGCGCGGTTGCCTAGTGATAGCGGCATCAATTTAGGATCAACAGGTAGATATATATGCACACGAGCTTGGTTAAAAGGAATAAGAGGTGCAAGAGCTTCAATTGTGCGTATTACCTGTTCTTCGCGCAACTGGCATAGTGCCGCTATGACAGGCTTATAATCAAGACGAGTCACTTCTTCAGCAATGGTGTTGACAATCTTAAAATCAAGATTGCTGGCAGAGGGAAACCCAGCCTCAAGAATATCTACCCGCAGATCACAAGTCAATCTGGCATATTCAATGTTATGCTCAAAACTCATGCCGGCACCGGGGCATTGCTGCCCGTCTCTTAAGGTTGTGTCGAAAATCTGGACGTGGCGATCATCCCTGTAATTGTTAGAACTACCATTACCTTCTTTCACGTTACCAGTATCTCCTTTAGTGTTTAGTTCTTGGACATTTATAATCTGCGAAAAAAATGGCTCTGCCACTTAGACAGAGCCAAAATCCATAATCTTGATCACCAGCCCTGTCTATATAAGTTCGCTCAAAAGTAGCCCACCTAAGAATAGCAGACCCAGATTGGCTGTGAGGATGTTATTATGGCTGGAAATATTCATGCCTTCATTTGTATATTGATGAGTGTATTCTTGTCAAGAAAAACCTAGACTTTGTAAATTATGCTCAAAGATAATACTAAATTGACCGTGTTTATTTAGGATTGCTTTGCATCTTCAGACTGTCCAGTTGTTTTTGCAGGTGAACAATGTCCTTATCTAGAGAAGATATTTCTTTGCACTGCTCTTGCAATGATTCGTCGCTGACATTTATCTGCCGCTCGTATTTATCGCAAATCAAACGCCCAATTGACACTAATTGATCTGTTTTTTGTTGCTCTAATTCTCTAAGTTCTTGGCCAAGATTATAGGCTTTAAGCATTTTTTGCGTGCGCGTCTGTACGGCGGCCTGTATGTTGGTCAGTTCTTTGCCGATACCTTGGATAAGATCATCGATATGTCCCATATTAGTGCTCCAAGTGTTGTATGTAGATATTATGCCATGCTCGGGCAGATAATTGTAGTAAAGACATTTATTCGATCAAATGAACGAGTAAATGTTATTGTCAATAAAAATCGTATATAGTGTATAAACACCAGATGGAATCAAGGTAATTTATAAATTCCCCGGCGAGAATACTTTTATGCACAACAGGCAACGAGAATATGCAACGGAGTCATAGGAACAGAGAGGTCATTGGTATAATTTGTAATTCACTGTATCAATTATAGAATGATGGTATATGGCGGAGTTGATAGAGTTGGTAATGGCTAGTACAGCGATGTCAAATTCTTCAAATGATAAGATTGAACGGCTTACTTCGTCTTTACGAGATCCGGCAGGGTTTCTTTTTGAGCATAACGAAAATATATATAGAGCAGTAAATCATAATTACAAGAAAAATTTTGATTTGCTTTTATCGAGTGGACTTTATGCAAGGCTAGTAAGTCAAGGTATATTGTTAGAACACCAAGAGATTCCAGCCAACTCTCTTGCGCCACTATTGCCGAGTGATGTCTATAAAATTCTACAAATAAAGCGTTTGCCGTTTATTTCGTATCCATTTGAATGGTGCTTCAGCCAATTGAAAAACGCTGCCCTCCTCACACTGGAGTTACAAATGATAGCTCTGGAATTTGGCATGACCATTAAGGATGCCTCTGCTTTCAATGTACAATACATGGCCGAAAAGCCTATCTTTATTGATACTTTGTCGTTTGAAGAGCATATTAAGGGTAATCCTTGGATAGCCTATGAGCAATTTTGCCGCCATTTTTTGGCACCGTTAGCCTTGATGAGCTATCGGGATGACCGCATGTTGCAGCTCTTAAGAACTTATATGGATGGTTTACCATTAGATTTAGTAGCCGATTTGCTGCCCATAGGCGGCTGGCTGAACTTTTCTTTGTTTTGCCATTTGGTAGTCCACGCAAAAGCACAGCGCAGCTTCAAGGACACTGTTGAAATTAAGCCTCCTAACATAAAGTCCAACCAGCTTAAAGCATTGCTAGAGAATTTGCACGGCTTGGTAAAGGGACTAAGAGTCAAACAAAGAAATTCAGTATGGGGCGATTATTATGTTAATGCATGTACTTATACAAATGCGGCTATGGATTCTAAATACCGCATTGTAGAGGCCTTTCTTAAGAGAGCAAAACCCAGCATGGTTTGGGATCTTGGATCTAATGACGGCAAATTTAGTCGAATCGCGAGTGCTCAGAACATTTTCACCGTTGCTATGGATGGCGACCATAACAGCACGGAACATAACTATCTTTCTTGTCAAAAAGAAGGAAATAATTATCTTCTGCCGCTTCTAATTGATCTGACTAATCCAAGCCCAGCTCAAGGATGGGCAAACTGTGAAACGAAATCACTTGTTCAGCGGGGTCCAGCTGATATGATGATGGCGTTGGCCATACTTCATCACTTGGTTATCACACATAGTCTGTCTTTGGCTAGCATAGCGAGATCATTCGCTAGCCTTTGTAATTGGCTTATTATCGAATTTGTCCCAGAAACAGATTTTCAATTAAAACGATTGCTCCAGTTCAACCCAGACTTGGTTTTCAACGAGCGTTATAGCGAATCAATTTTTGAGGTTGAGTTCGAAAAGTTTTTTGTATTGTTGGAAAAAGTCAAAATTGAAGAATCAGATCGGATTCTTTATCTGGCCAAAACAAAATCTACAACCTCGACACAGCGCAATCTAAAATAGCTCATAGTTTACTGATACAGAGGTTTTTCCTCAAGCATTTTCGTATTATCAACACCCTTCCAGAACCTAAATTGAGTATAAAAATTAGATGGGGCATAATAACTCTTGTCTGGTAACAATGGGAGATTAGCACGGAAGTATTGATTCAAAATCACCCGAAATGTATTTACTGGTGAAATAGAGCTATAGAGACGGCTCGCTGGGCAATTAGGTAAAAAGTAGGCATTGAGTATCCCGAAACGTTCTTTCAAGTAAGCATCAGTGTATTGATAAGGACTGTAGTTTAAAGCTGGACCATGATCCCCCTGTAGAACTATAATCGCAGGTCCATTGGGAGCTTTCATTAAAGAATCAATCATCGTTTGGGCCTGACTAAAAGCAAAACTAACCTGGCCTCCATATTTTTCTATGGTATACGGTTCCCTTTCTAGTCTCTCATCCAGAGGCAACGCAGTGCCATCAGCCCCAAAAATAAAAGGAGGGTGAGGAAGCAAAATATGAATGAATACAAACTTAGGTCCTTTGATATGGGCTACATAATCTATGTGTGTGAATATCCAGGATTTCTTCTCTCTAATCAGGTCTCCTAGAAAATGGTTGTATTTTTCAAATGGACGTTGAATCGTCATACCATATGCAATCGCACCGTAAACATCGTTACAACAGCCACTACTGATATTTATGTCTGCATATGGATTATATTCTGTGGGCGGAAACCCAGAACTTACATTGACTATTTTATAGCCAAGCTTTTTTAAACAATATGTCAGCTGGTTCTTTTGCATAAGCCGAAATGGCACAGTGAAATCTGTGCAGTGTTTTGGTAACCAATCTTGCAGGTAATTAATGTAACTAAAGTTGAGCGATGACGACAAAGAAAGCATTGTACGATCATAATTGCTGCGGCTTTCATCTGCTACAAAAAACCCCAGCCTTCTTAGGTGAGAAAAAAGCTCAATATCCTTGATACCATAAACATTTCTCAAGGTATCAGCACTGCCCGTTGCGTCCAAAATAATGTAATAAATATCAGGCTTCCAATCAGCCCTAACATTTAACTGGCTAACAATGCGGCGATTCATTTCTGTCACGAGATTCGCCGTACTCTCCGCTGACGACACATCATATACTTCCCAAGCAAGACTAACGATAAAAAGGAAAATTACTACCCGACCAAGATTTCTAGAGATAAATCTATACTTAGGCTCTGCACAGCTGAACCAAATTGCCAGTAAACCAATAATGCTATAGAGAATTAAATAAATTATCTCGTTATGATCAGGTGCTATATAATAGGCAGCCGGTATCCCTTTGATTAAATTAACAAAACTACCAAATGAAAATATCCAGAGAAACACAACGCTGCCCAATAGTGCAGCTCTGTCGGCATCACGGACGAATATGTAAGAAATAATATTAAGCGATAAAGCTAAAAGAGCTAATAGTCCACTCAAGACCGAGATTTGCTCAAACAGCATGTACCCTTTCAACGCAAAGCCAATAGCAATTCCTAAAAAAGCTCCTAGACTTAAAGGATAAAATGCTAATTGTGTAATCCAATTAAACCTTTGCATTTACCCAGTTTTTGCCGAATTGAATTACTGAGGTGATTAATTGGGCTCAGGCAGGTCTTGAAGCGCATTAAAAACATTGCTCTTATCGAGACTGTTATTAGTAAAAAGCTGCTGAATATCATCTGTGTGATTAAGCTTCCAGCAGATAGACAAACATACGCCTCAGCACGCGGTGCTAAGGCAAAAAACAAGCATCCACCCCATAAAATAGACATAACTAGCTTTCTGAGACTCATAGACGACATTCCTTAAGATAATGAATAGTAAAATTAATCTACCTAATAGCCTAAGGATACTGAAATCTATAGACTTCTGGTTAACCTTAAACTTATACATTCGTATTGGCAAATTTATATCTTTGTACTGGTGCGTGATTGATAAATTAAGAACCTTACTTTCCGATCCTACCAAGATTTAACAATGATTAATCACTCAAGAAGATTAATTCTAATGGATGACTAACAATGGCGCGGTAAATTGTCAACTTTTTGCTCCTAGCTGGAAAATACCTGAACCAATGTTGCCTGAGCATGTATAAATTGAGGAATTGTTGCTAAAAGACAGGTAGTGACAGCTGTTTAGCCTGTTTCTCAATCGGTATTTGAGAAAGAATGCACCGCAGTTGTGATAGTTTAGGTGAATTTACTGGTAAAAAGATGACAGCGATGCCATCATCATATGCCAATTTCCATCCTGGCTTTAAATTCATGAGATTATATGACGCGCAACGCTTATGGGTTAAAACAGCGTCAATTGGGAAGTGGCTTAAAAGATAATCCCAGGGGCCCTCTCCAGATGTAAATACAATGTTGGCCAAGGTTGCTGCCGGCGAGTATGCAAATTCCCTGCGTCCATCAAAAGATACTTTTATATCTGGGAACAGATTCCAGATTGCATAGCCTCCCCAATCAAAATCTACAATTAAATTGCCTTTGACCCCAGCCCGTTTTAAGAGACCTACTGCGGCTTCAGGAACATCCTGGTTAACAACGATGTGGGGCTTAAGATAAAACTGGAGTGAATATGTAATTAACCAGAACGCAACCCCAATGCTTGCTAGCGCAAAAGCAATATCGATAATCCTCCATTGGCTTGTTATTATAGGTCTCTTTGGCCTGAAGGTATTCCACATGAAAGCCAGATGCTCTCCTATCAATGAAACAGTAGCAATGTCGAAGAACGGGAGATGTCTTAGAGAAATTAGAGGTGCTGCAGCGAATGGAAACCATACTAGGATGCGACTGAGGGAGCTAGGCCCCTTGTAAAGATTTAAACTGAGAATACCTAGAGTTACAATTGTGGCCCACAATATACCTAAATTAGATGCCAGTTCCACAGGCTGCCATTCGGAAATATCTGGATGTGGCGTTACACACAATTTCAGCACCAGCATCGGTAGTTCTACTCCATAGGGGTTTACCAGAGATGTAAGCCAGCAAATCAAAGTAATTGCCCAGAGAAAAATCTTACTATTGCGCAGTTCAATGCTCGGATTTAAAAAAGTATAAATAGCACTGTATGTCAGCAAGGTTAATAGTCCAACTATGAAACCGCCATGCATATTCACCCACAATAAAAATATGAAAGGTAATAAAAACAGACGGCGTTGGTATTTTGGAAAATTACGCAGTAATAGAAGAAGAATGGTTAAAAATAAGCACGAAGCTATATGAGGACGGACTGTGTTTATGGCCGGACTTAAAAAAATCGCAAGCAGCAAGAGAAACACACCTTTGCCAAAATCGTCCAGCTCCCATTCCTTAAGCAAAGGAAAAATCAGTGCAAGTATAGATAGAGATAGAAAGGCCTTGAACAAAACAAGACCCAACCAGCCAAAATGGAGATAAATATAAGCAATGATTAGCTCAAATAGCCATTCCTCATCGATCCAATGCGAATTGAAAGTAAGAAAAGAATAGGGATCATGGGTTGTGATTATCTTTGACTGCCACAGATCTATTCCAACTTTTAGGTGCCACCAAAGGTCTGTGTCAACATAGGTACGGGAAGCAAAATGGAAGATTGCCGCAGCAATTAAAATTCTAGTCAATATCATTATAACTTTAGCTGGACCAGGCAATATACTTGTCATAGTTAGTTTAAATTGGCACCATGATTCAATTAGATAAAATCATCAATACGTCCCATGTCAGCCCTTTGAATGTCGTGCAAAAATATTATGCCATGTGTGGAAAAATAGTTACAGTAAAGACATGGTTTATTTCAGTTCGTTGACTCCTTTGTAGAATTTTTACGCGGCACAGAATCTTCCAGGGATGATGAGCAGACTTTGACTAAATTCCGTCCGGCCTGTTTGGCTTCATAAAGCGCTTCATCAGCTTTGCGAAAGAGAGTGTCGCTGTCGTCAGCATGAAGAGGGTAGCTGGCGATACCGATGCTGACCGAAATATGGCCTGGCCCTTCCAGATGAAGCTCGTTAATCAAGTGTCTCAGTCTTTCAGCCAATTGCTCAGCCATAGCCAGCTTGGTATTGGGCAATAAAAGACAAAATTCCTCTCCACCGTAACGAGCGGCAAGATCAATTGATCGCGATGATTGTTTGAGCACGCTGCCAACAGCCTTAATTGCCTCATCGCCAACTTGATGTCCAAAGCTGTCATTAATTACCTTCAAATAATCTAGATCAAGCAAAATTAAAGAAAGAGGTTGTTTATAGCGCTTTGCCCGCTCAAATTCACGTGCTAATGTTCTGCTGAAACTGCGGCGATTAGCAATGCCTGTCAAACCGTCAGTAATAGCTTGTCTTTCTTGCTCTTGATGCAATTCCGCGTTTTCAATCGCCACTGAAATTTGGTCAGCTAATGAATTGATCAATGAGATGTCATCAATACTCCAGAAACGCGGCCGAAAACAGTCGTGCAAAAAGAGCACACCCAAGGAATGCTCGCGCAGCAACAACGGTACTATCAGACCGGAGCGGAAACCAAGTTTGACTAAAAAGTCACGATTCAAGTTATGATTTATATCCACAAAAGGCTCAGTTAAATCTTGCGGTCGCATCAAGCCAAAAGCAGCATGGGCAAAATTAATTCCTTCTTCTGAAACAAACAGATCTTTTACGCTTGCCGCTTCTTTTGTGTATTCAAACACTTGCAGCGGCTCTTCGCCCCCGCTAGCATGATCGGCAGCGCGAATAAGCAAACAACGGCTGACCGCAAAGGCGTTGCCAATGCGATCAACAGTTGTCTCCAGCACTTTTTGAATGTCCATGTAACTGCGCACTACATTGCTGATTGAATAGATGAGGCGCTCTCGCTCTACGTGTTTGGTCCTAGTGGTGTCTTTCATGGTCAGATCGTGGATAAGCTTGCGTGTTTGCTCTTCCAGCAGGCGTGTTTTTTCTTCCATTTCTTCATAGTTGCCGCGCAAGCGCTCATTCTCTTGCTGTAATTCTCTAAATTCCCAGGTTCGGCTGATGGCTAAAGAGAGAGGATAGTTTTGCAGTGAGGCAAGGATTGCTTGCGGATCTTTGTTGTGCTGGTTGGCAATTAGCAAACAAGCATGCAATTGATTGTGGTCTGAAATTTCCAAGCAATACAAAGGCTGCCAGATATCGGGAATGGATTCGCTAAAATCTTGATTGTCAATTTTATACAGCGGACTGGCTTTGCTGACAAATTGATCAGCAAAGGCATCGATAAACTTTTCTGCCGCAATTGTTTTGTCGCCGTCAAGAAAACTATTAGTCAATGTTTCCAAGTCAGTGTCCCAGAAAAGCAGAGCTGCAAAAACACCGCCGCTTATTTCTCGCGCCAGCCGGCAAATGGTCTGGCTGACTTCAGGTAGCTCAATCTTGGCAAGCAGCGCAATTATATTCTGGCTCAGTTTATCTTGATCTGGCATACAATCAATTCTACTATCACCATCCACTCATATAACTATTCTTTGCTGTCTGGGAAATATTCAGTCACGAGTGTTATATTTACTGACGTCCAGGAACGGATTTCCGGCTTTTGTAGGGGCGGATTGTGCAAATTGTAGGGGCGGATTGCATCCGCCCATTTATAAATGGGTCGATGCAATCGACCCCTACTACAGCTGCAAGCCCGAATGGCATATAAATTATGCCATTCGGCCCCTGTGCCCGTTACGTAATGGCGGTTTCCGGAGGAAATGTAGGGGCGGATTGCATCCGCCCATCTATTAAACGGGCTGATGCAATCAGCCCCTACAATGCCAGCGATCTGGTGTCGATTCAAATGGGCAGAACACGCCCCTACAATTTCAACGATCTTCCATCCGCCCTTTAGTGGCTATTGACGCTGGCTGGGATGGAAGGCTTTATGATTAATTTGCCGCTTACGGTTGTGGATGTCTGAGTTGGATTGGCTGAGTCGGCATAGTTGTATTTGCGAATATATAAATTAGTGCCGACAGGATCCAGTTTGACAGTGCCGCGGGGAGCATTATTGTTGAGCAGTTTTTCCAGATTGTTGGCGCTCTCAGACGCAGCCGAGGCACTCCTAGCATTATCCTGCACTAATTGTCTGTTTTGCCAGCCATACGCTCTCCTTAACAGGCTCATCCCACGCCCGTTGCCATAATTGCCCGGCGAAATATTGTTATTCGTATAAGCTGATGTTAGTTGATCTACTTGTCTGTGCATAGCGACTACAGCTTGCTGAATGATGGGATCGGACGAAAATGTAATTTTCCCAAACGCAGCCATGGGATCTTTAGCGCTCCGTTTTGTGGTTTTTTGGCTAAATAAGTCAGCGCCATAAACAGACAAAGCCAGGCGGCATTGTCTACCTACGTCTCCATCCGGCTCAAGCGCATAGGCAATTCTATATTCACGAATGGCGCCTTCGCGCTCATTGAGATGGACCAGCGTATTGGCTAGATAATAATGCAAAACGGGATTATTGAACTCGGCTGACTCTGCTGCGCCAAACTGTCCGGCAGCCTTATTGTAGTCGCCGGCAGTATAGGCCTCAATGCCCTTTTTGAGAAAAGGACTCTCTGCATAAGCAGGCAACCAATTAAAACAACAAACCAAAATGATTACTCTGCCAACGATACTAGAGAAAATCTTATTGTCTGTTCTCGGTTGGCTATTTATTAAAGATAACGATGCATGTTTCATAGTTGCAATTTATTTCCAGATCAATTAATGGGCTGAGCGGTAAAGTAACAGCGAGTGTTGTGGACTATGCTGAGCTGTCCGAGAGTTTGATTTGCGCCTGTGCCTGGCTGCCAGTCTAATTGGCCTTCTACCACCGTCCAGTGCTCTCCAGCCCGATACCCTGGACCAAAGACCATTTCCCAGTCGTAATTAGGCTGATCTTGAGTTGGCTCTTGACTCAATAATGTCTTTGGCTGTCCTTCATTGGCGGCGGCTGAATTAAGCCAGCCTGGCAAGGTTTTTGTTTTGTTGGCGGAAACAGGGGCAATTTGCATGCTGGGATTGGTGTTGTCCGGGCTTTTGTAATTGGGATAAATTACATAATTATTCACATTGGTAACAAGGATCTGCTGCTGAAGAAGTTGCTGCAAATTGGCTTGCGTAAAATCACTTTTGATTTCCTGTATTTTTTGCAGCAGCTGCGCTATCGTTTCTGACGGGTCTCCTTGCACGGAGTGCAAAGCGTCCCAGAGTGTATTGCCTGCAAACTCATTGCCTAAAGAAGCATAGCCATCAAGATGATTATTGTTTCCGTTACCCAACGGTATCTGACGGGCGCCCCATTGTGTTTCAGGGACAAAGCCATAAGTGGTGATATTTACTTGTTTGTTTTGCACAATCCAATAAGCGGTGTTGATAAGATTGACTGACGCAAAAGCATGAGGAATAGACAAATTATATTGTCTTTGCGGGTTGGCGATGGCAAAAGCATGAGAACCTATGGAGTTTGGTGCCGTTCCGTATGCGGAAAAAGCATTGGGCAGAGGATTGCTGATGTTGGCGATACTATTTTCATCCAGGCGATTCTGCTTGAAAAAAGTTTCTGAGACAAGATGCGGCATTTCGATTGGATGAAAGGCGACAAAGTAAAAGGGTTTGTCGTTAGCAAGAACTGGCGTGTACCCCTGCATATAAATGGCACTGTCAGTTTTCACACTAAGACAATGTGTGTTAGCCGGGCCAGGAATTTGATTGAAATTAAAAGAGAGATTGCTGGTATCGCCACGATAGACGGACGCTGTTGACCAGTCGCTCTTGACGGAAGAATTTGCTTGCGAATTGCCGAACATTGCCAGGAAACGCAAACCAGCAATTTGGTTGAAAAACGAAAGGAGCGTCGGGTGGTTGTTAAGTTTGGCGGATAAATCATCGTTGATTGCCTGAGCGAAAGTAAAAGCGCCATCACCTGAAGCAGTTGCAGCCGGTGTAAGCTCCTGTCCGGCTGTCATTTCTTCAACATTGGCATTAATGAGATAAGCTTTGCCCCAGACACGATTTATATTAGCTAAGCTAACCATGCCGCTGGAATCAGCACAATCAGCATATAAAGGACTGGGGCTGGTTTTGATTTCCATAGAACGCTTGGCTATATTTAAGGCGGCCGCATCGGCAGTGTAATTTAATTCTTGCGTTCCACCCAGTAATAGGGCAATTTGAAAACAAGCAATTAAAAAGATAATAATTAATCCGGCGCAGACAGCTACCAGTACCAGGGACGCCCCGGTGTTCTTATGTCGCGTGATTGATCTTAATTGTTTTTCTTTCATGTCCCGGCAGAATTAAATAGGTGCGGGAGTGGCAACAATAGGCACTACTGAATGAGCACTAACGGTAGCTTTGCTCCATGAAGCAAAAGGAGCCGGTAATTTGATTTCCATTTTTGTAATCAATGATATTTGTCCATTGTCATCATCATAACTAAAATTTGCCAGGCTGACACTATTGCCGCCGGCAGATTGATTAAAAGTGTCGACAGCCTGCTGGGCTGCCTGTTGAGCGCTCAAATTGGTAGCATGATTGGCAGCGGCCCGGGCAGCATTTTCTGCCAGGCGCTCGTTATTTTGGCTTGAGATTAAAATGAAGGTTAAATCATAGGAAAATAGTGCCAAGGGAATGAGAAATATCAAACCGGCTACTGTTTCCATTAGGCTCTGTGCAGATTGCCGGCGCCATTTTATTATTTTCTTGCTTCTAACTTGTTCTTTAAAAACTGGCATAACTTGGATCCTCAAGGACTCTGGTGCCGGCTATTGTATAAGTCCAGGGCGCTCCCAGTCCGGGTACGTTTTTAAAAAATGGTATAGTGAGAAATGATTTGGCAGTAAAATCAGTGGATACAGTCACGTAAGTGTCCGATCCGTTATTGTGGCTATAGGAGACATCGGTTTCAGGGGCAATGGTAAGTCCTGCAAATTGTCCAACAATCGATGATTGCCAATTTTGTTGTAGAGAGGCTAGGATTGGAGCTAATTGTGAGTTAGGCGTTCTGGCAGCTTCCCGCAACTCCAAATTGTTAAGCAAGGTACAAGAGCAATAAGTAAGTCCCATACCAATGAAATTAATGACAGGCAAAACCGCGCAAAAAACAAGAAGAAATAAAGCCGGTGCGACTTCACTTAAGGAAGACCCGGAGTTTGATTGAGCCAATTGGCGGTATGAATAACGTGTCATTGTTGCCAAGCTAATATAGACGAAACTTTGGATAGTATTAACATCATTATGATTCTAACCTGTGCAGAATGTGTGGAAATAAGGCAGGATAGAGCAATTAATATCGAGTTTAAGTATTGAAATAAGTGTTTTAAGTAAAAAATGCCCTATTTTAATAATCGCAAGCCGGAACTATTGGAAAGAGGCATTTCCGCTCTGTCCTATCCAAGTTGCGGTCTAATTGGCTTGCTTTACTTGTTATTTGCCCGAAAAGACGCCCGCACAGCCCCATTTTTTTACTTTCATTTTTTGCAGTCAATTATTTTAGGAGTACTGATGTTTCTGCTTAACTGGACCGGGTCGATACTTAAGCATGTTTTGATAGGCATAATAGGTTTAATTTTTGCTCTGCTGCCGGGTACAACAATGGTTGCTGCGCTTATTGGCTCAGCAATTGATTGGCTTTTATTGCTGATAAATAGTCTCATCTATATATTGATGATTTATGGACTTGTCTTTGCTTTGTTGGGCAAATATGCTGAAATACCAGGACTGTCGGCCCTAGTGCGTAAAAACATGTAGCTTATGGTTATATATGAGAGATAATCGAACGAGGGGAATTTTAATTATGATCTGTGTGGACATTACCAAAAAAGCTTTGCTGTTGCTTATGTTATTGACTGCGACGGCGTGCCCAATTCCTATTTATGCGCAAAATTCTTCTTACCAACCTTCTTTACCAAGACTGGCAGTGCCCGAAGCAGGGAATGGCTACCAACTAGCTCAGCCAATTGAACTCAAAAATGTGCCGGACTTTCCTGACGCGCGTCGAGGCAAGGGAACCGCAGCCGAGGCAGCGCCTAATACAGCATTGCAGGGCGAGGCTGCTTCCACTACGTTGCCGATGAAAACACGCATGAAACTTGTGCTTGAGACACGAGTGGACGCTAAAGAAAGCAATCCGGGTGATATATTTGAGGCGCATGTGCGAGATGATTTGTTTGTTGGCACCAGCTTGCTTTTGCCGCGTGGCTCCTTGATTAGGGGGCGAATTGCGTTGGTGAACAAACCAAGAATCTTAAGCCGTGCTGCACGCATTGGCCTTAAGCTAGATCAAATTGTGACGCCCACAGGTGAGGTGATTCCACTGGACGCAGCTCTGGAGTTTGAGAAGGGAATAGCCAATGAAAAAGGACAACTTGATCCTGGCACTAATTTTGGTACCAGGGTCGGTTCGCAAATACGGGCTGTATCCGGAGTCGATTCTCACGGAGCTGCTAAAGGCGCGCTGGTAGCAGCCAATGTGGCTACCTTAGGGGTGCCAACCATTGCTACAGCCATTGGTGGCTCTGCCATTGCCCTCTTTCGATCTGGTGATAATGTCAATCTTGGCCCCGGCCAAGAAATAGAAATTATTCTTACCGACAATCTTGGCCTGCAGATCAACTAGAAAAAAGTGAATATTTAGAGCCCGTATGTATGATCGCTCAAACCTTACCGGCTATCCATAGTTTACCGAACATATACACTAAAGCGTCTTGATTTTATCAATTAAGCCGGTGCTGCTTTTGCCGGGCGATAGTTCTATAAATTTGATGGTGCCGCCAAAAGAAGACACTATTGGCGCTTCCGGGAGATTATCCGGGTTGTAATCGCCACCTTTGACATAGATATCGGGCTTGATTGCTTTCAGCAATTCAATGGCGGTGTCGTCATCAAAAATAGTGACAAAATCTACTGCTCTTAAATTAGCAAGAATTTCGGCTCTTTCTTTTTCGTTTACCAGAGGGCGGTCAGGTCCTTTTAGTTTTTTTGTGCTGTTATCACTGTTTATGCCTACAATCAATATGTCGCCCAAAGCTTTGGCGCTGTTGAGCAAATGCAAATGGCCGCTGTGTAAAATATCAAAGCAACCATTGGTGGTGACAATAACTTTATTCTGCCGACGGCAATTAGCTACAGTCTCTTTTAACTTGTTCAGCGGCAATATGCGGCTAATTTCTTTTTCAGGCATAAGCAAGACCTTTCTACTATATCGCCGCTTAGAATGGGCACAGCGGCCGAATGGCATGTAGGGGTCGATTGCATCGACCCATTTATAAATGGGCGGATGCAATCCGCCCCTACAATTATTATTCGGGCTTGCCGCTGAAGCCAGCCCCTACGCGCTCTTATTTTCAAAAATACCTGCCAAATGATTAATTAACTGTTCGGCCTGACTGCGTCCCATTTCATCCCAGTGCGGCACGTTAAAGCGGCCACTGGCATACTCGTCAGCTTGCTCATCTGTCCAGGCAACTAAATCAAGGGCGCGCCCGAGGACAGTTAAATAGTTTTGATCAGTGATTTCACCTAAGCCCATTGGTGTGGGTTGGGGCGTGTTAGTTTTGATAGCTTTGGTTGTTTCGACAGTGGAAGGCATTGCCGGGCCAACAGCAATTTCTTCGGCTCGGCTTGGTGGGGTATCGCTTATGAATTCCTTTGTCAACGGCTGCCAGGGAGATTCCAGTTCGCCTTGCAATTCTTGTTTGAGGGTGATGGTAATAAAAAGCTGCCTCAATTCTTCAATCTGGCGGGAAAGATCAATAAAGCGGCGCTCAACAAAATTGCGCAGGCCAATTACTGATTCCACTAAAATTTCTTGCTCGCCCACTGACGAGGGCAGGCCGATCAATTTAGGTGTTAGCAACCCTTCAGCCTCAAGTTGCGGTCTTACTTGGGTGGTTGGCCAGCCTTGCTCGACTAATTCCTTAATGCGCTCTAGAACTGAAACATCTTCAGCTCTGTACTGGCGCTGTTGACCGCGCCCACGTTTAATTTCAAGGCCAAACATTAATTCCCAGCGTCTGAGTTGGTGGACCGAAAGCGCAAGTCTGCTGGCGACTGAGTTAATTGACATTAAATCCATTGATTTATTGGTTTGGGCTAGTCAGTGATTGCAAAGCTTAAATACTTATACCGTACTTAGCGCAACTGCGCTAGTTGTTGCGATCGCTTGAAAAGCTCCAAGAGCAAGACCAGGCAGGGTTTATTTGTTAATCGCACTTGCCAACTTGCTGGAGTTGTCTGACAAAAGCAATGCTGCTGTTTCTTCTCCCACCATCCCTTTAACAATCGATTCACTGCAAGTGAGAAGAACAGGATTGCTTGTTAGCATAGCCACGTTGTAATTATTCAGTGCCAGATTTGTTTCCTCGTTTAATCTATGCCGGCGCTCCTCAAGGCAGCGATCCCAATAAACTTCTTTAAGGAGCTTGGCTTCTTCAGGTCCGCCGGTGGCGCAAATATACAAAAATTGAGTTACCTGAGCAGCAGGTGAAACTATAGTTGGGGTGAGGGCAGCAAGACTCAAGGATGTATTAATCAGTTTGGCTGAAAATCGGCTTAAATTGCTGTGGCGATTATATTTGTGCAGTCGGTTGGTGATTTTTTGCACTACGGCATCATTCTCTGTGGCTTTGTTAAATATCTGGTTAAACTTATTTTGAATTTCCAGCACATCGCACACTTGGCCGGAAACAACCCTGTTTTCAGCCTTAACCTGATTGGCCCAGGCAGTTAATGAGCTTATGGCATGATGCGCTTCTTCCTCGCCAACTAATTCGTTTAGTTTTGAGCAACCGCTATTTACCAGGTGTTCCTTGCGACTGCTTTCATCAAGACCCAGTCCCATGGCAATTTGCAGCACAGAAGCAGTCACCTGGCTGTGCACAAAATCATATTGTTTTTGCTTGGCATATTCCACAGAACTGCTGCTTTTAAGCTTGTTTTTTTCGGATAAGATAATATCGGCAGCTTCACTGGAAGACTCAAAGCCTTTATAAGTGGTGGCATACTGGGCCATGTCACGCACTATTTTTAAAACGCCATTGCGAGAGCGGGGCAGGCAATAGCGCATGCATTTGGAATAAGCCTGACTGGCCAAATCTTCAATTTGCTCAGCTGGTGTTTTTAAAGGCGGTGTGTTTACAGCCGCGTCAATTTCAATCTCTGCCTTATAGCTGGGCGCTTCGGTAAATGAATGGATAGCGACTGTTGAGCCCAGCTGCAATTGATTTTCGGCACAAAGGGCTTGTGTGCTTGAAAATAAGGGAAAAACCGTGCTGGCCAATAAAGCCAGCGGAAAAACATGGTTTAAAACTATAGTATCTCGCCGGTAATAGTTCATAGGGCTTTCGTTCCCTGATTATTTATTACTTAAATCATGTCAAGCGAATAATTTACTCTTCAAGCTTAAAACCTAGTTTTAGCGTTACTTGGAATTCTGCCACTTGGCCATCTTTAACCAATCCTCGCTGTTCAACAACTTCAAACCAACCCAAATGGCGAATAGTTGTTGAGGCACGCTTAACAGCTTCCTGTACAGCATCGGTAAAGCTTTTGGACGAGCAGCCGACAATTTCGGTAACTTTATAAGTATTGGACATATTTATCTCCTTTGCCAGGCAGCCGAAATGTTTGACTAACTATAACTTACTGCAGGCATAAGCGTATGAAATTGGTTGAAGTCGATGTGGATGACCCTGAGTATTCTTAGTATTTGGCGGCTAATTCCACAGTCCATGCTATACTTGAGTTAAGAATAAAAATTATGCAAACGAAGGTGTGGGAAGTTATGCAATACTATTTTTGCCCGCGCTGCAAATTTAGAATGATTGCCGTGAAAAAGCACATATGTCCAACCTGTGGCTTTAAATTGCCTCGAATTGACCACGCGGGTGATAGTTCTAATTCTGATACAAGCGAACGCCAGACAGAGCGTCCGGCAGTTACACCGCGGTTTTGGTCAAAGCTTTTCAAATTGGAATTTGACGCTGGTGATAGTGACGCCATTGAATCAACGTAGGGGCTGATAATAGATCTGCTTATAATGCCAATAGCTGGCAAAGACTTTGCGCATATAATCTCGCGTTTCCCGGAATGGAAAATCTTCCACAAATTGGTCTGGATCGGCAAGCAAGCGCCCTTGCTTACTGGCAAGGAAATTTTTCACGGCGTTAATACCGGAATTGTAACTGGCTATAGCTGGCAATCCATCGTTGCCGAAAGTTTTCAGAGCTGAAGAAAGATAAGCGATACCCAGGGCCAGGTTTAGATCGGTCTGGAAAAGCTGCTCTTTATTTGCAATCCTGATGCCGATATTTTTTGCGATACCATTAGCAGTGGCAGGCATCAGCTGACACAATCCAACGGCCTGCGCTTCACTGACAGCGTTGGGGTTGTACCGTGATTCTTCGCGCACCAGAGCCTGGACAAGCAGCGGATCAAGAGTATTTTTGCAGCCAGAAACAATTTCTCGATTGTATAGCAAAGGAAAAGCATATTGCCGCAGGCGATCAGGGTCGGAAATTGGGCAGGACTTTTCCTCAAGGCAGCGTGAGGCGGTGTTGATAGCCAACCAAGGTTGGCCGCACTTTCCTTCCAGCCAGGCAGTTAATTCAGGAGTAAGACGATTATTGTCCGCTAATGCTTCCGCATATTGTTTTATATATATAAGCTCATAAAGAGTTAGCCAGCCTTTTTGTTTGGCCGCGTCAATTGCCTTTTCCGGCGGCGGACAGTCCCAAATTAAGGTGGAAGAGATTGCGCTGGTTGTGGCAACACTGGGAGAAGGATAATTTGTCCTGAAATAATCGTCTGGAGCAATACCAGTGGCATGATATTTTGGCCTAAAATAGTCATTTGGAGCAGTACTGGGGGGATGATATTGTGGACTGAAGTAATTATCTGGAGCAATATTGGTTATGAAATTGAGGCGGGCGTTGGCCCGTTGCCCGTAATAGCCAGCAGGACAGAGTCTCAGCGCCTGTTGATAATAAAAGTTAGCGCCTTGTTTATCACTTGTGTTTTCCGATATTTTGCCGGCCCAGAATAAGAAGCGCGGCGTAAGAGGGCAATGGTTATATTTAATGGCCGCTCTATAAAAAAGCCCTGCCATTGCCGGCGCAAGACTGGTTTTTGTGGATTTGAATTTATGCCACAATATCCACCACTGCGCTTCAGGAGCATGAATTGATTGAGGATAATGAGCAAGGAGATCTTGATAATAATGAAGAGCCTCAGTAGAGCTATTTCTTATGGCGATATTCCACAGAACTTCGTCCTGAAATGCAAACTTTGAGCGGCGTAATTGTTGCCAGAAATGCAAGCACCCAGCTGCGTTTAAGTGTGAGCTGATTTCATTGGCAATGGCAAGACAATGTTTATCATGAGAGTTATTTGCCAATCCCTGAAAGAATTTTTCTTGGGCAAGACTAAATTGTCTTAGCCTAACCAGACAGCTTGAGACCGCCAACAAATGTTTGCTTATGCCCGCTTTTTGCCAGCAGGCAAGGCTTGATTTATACTGGCCGATAGTTGAGTAAGCGATAGCCATTAAGACCAATTCACTTTCTTTTGGTTGCCAAAAGTTATGAACAGCAAGATTTTCTAGCTTGAGCAGAATGTCAGGAGTGAAGTGACCGCCTGGGCTTGCCAACAGATATTCAGAATAATAGGTGCAGGCATCCTTTAGCGGTTCTGGAGCAGAGTTTTGCCCAAAGAGCTTAAACAGTCCGGACCGTGGATAATTGTGCTGACTGCTAGACTTTTGCTCAAACTGATTGTAAGACAGAGTGCCTAGATAATAGCCTGCTCCAATGGCATAATCTGTGCCGGGAAAATCAGCCCTAATTTTGTTGAGCAGTTTGCAAGCATTGTTTGTTTCACTGGCTCTTACATATGATTGAGCCAGGGCATATTGAGCCGCAGCTATGTCGGCACTATCTTTCGCTTGAGCAAGAAAGGCAGTCAGTGTCTGGCGAACCAGTTTTTCTTTGCCCAGCATTGCCGCAATCTCGCTTTTGTGCCATAGAGATTTTGCTTTCAAAGGGGGATATGTTTGGGCTTCCTCAAAAAGTTTGAGCGTTTGCTCTCCAGTCATTGCAACAGTTGTCTGGCTGGCACGATCGGCTGATTGTTGAGCCAGTCGAGCCAGCATATAAGCCACTTCCGCTTTTTGCCTGTCATTTAGATGGTTTTGTCCTAATAAATGCTCCAGGACAGCAATTTTTTGTTTGTCATTCAGCCAATCATAGGATTGCAGAACTTTGTCAAAAGAAAGAGGCTGGCCTTGTAACTGAGGCGGTAGCATGGGCACAGACGTGCTGTCTGGGGGGCTGATATCTGAACTGACATTGTTTATTGTGCAGCCGGCAGAAAGAAAACTAAAGGTGAGCAAGAAGATCAGCCTTTTCCGCTCCTTCACCTCGCCCTTGCGCTTCGTCACTATAGTTGTGCTTCTATATCCAAACATCTGATCATTGCTTCTTTAAATATTCTGTCCTGATACTTTCTTTGTTGGGCTA
>Ga0207053_10098_pt1 | contig 22350 bp, 15 predicted proteins | sample Alteio_BWMinCont_59_FD_153290 | JGI IMG/M metagenome (GOLD analysis project Ga0207053, IMG submission 153290) | Enriched cells from forest soil in Barre Woods Harvard Forest LTER site, Petersham, Massachusetts, United States -... | ecosystem: Environmental > Terrestrial > Soil > Temperate forest >...
CGCGCGCCGAAGAAACTGCACCTTATCGACCCCTGGAAGTTTGAGCCGGATCCCGCATACATAGCTAGTTGGTATGGCGGTTCCGTCGGGGAAAGTCAAGCCAGGATGGACGCCATCTACGAGTCTGTGGTGAACCGCTTCCGCTCTGCGACCAGGTCCGGGATTATGGAAGTTCACCGTAAGACTTCGACAGGATGCTGTGCTCAGTTTCCGGACAACTACTTCGACTGGATTTATATCGATGGAAACCACTGCTATGAATTCGTGAAGCTAGATTTAGAGATGTACTTACCGAAGGTCAAGCCGCATGGACTAGTTGCTGGTGACGACTACGGGAGTCCTGGCTGGTGGCAAGACGGAGTCACGAAAGCTGTTGATGAAGTCATCGCCAGTGGTCGGTTTGAAAAGCTCCTCATAGAAAATAACCAGTTTCTTTTGAGAAAAATCTAGAGTTGAAAAGCGGCGTTCTGTTCTTTTCGGATTCGGGCCATCTGCGCATAGTGGAAGCCGGACATGCGCTCCGAAGACGAAATCCATTTTCCTGATGTTTAGTTCTCGGCGCCTGGGCCATCCATGACAGTACCCACAATTCGTAGGCTGATCAAGCAGGTGTACGCACGAGTGCCTCTGAAACGCCCAGTTTTAGAAGTCGTGCGCCGTACCGTCCGGCTGCCGAGAAGTCTGACAGGACATCTAAGTTTTCGGGGCACCTTCACCGTAGAGATCGACCGTCTCCACAGTTTCAAACTTGAGCACTGGGGCTACCTGGTGGAAAACGATCTCTTTTGGAATGGGTTCGGTAAAGGATATGAAGCAACTTCTCTCCAGATTTGGCGCGGGTTGGCCCCGCACGCGCAGGTTATTCTCGACGTTGGAGCGAACACCGGCGTTTACACGCTGGTTGCGTGCTGCGTCAACCCGGCCGCAACCGTAGTCGCGCTGGAACCAGTAGACCGCGTTTTTCGTCGCCTCCAGCGAAATATTGAGTTGAATGGTTACAGAGTCACGCTGGAAAAACTCGCGGCGTCTGATACCAATGGCAGCGCAAAGATCTACGATCTTCCCAGCGATCACGAATACACCGCTTCTCTGGATCGTGTAATGTCAGAGGGCTGCAGCGGCGTCATCGAGTACGAGGTCCCGACGAAGCGCCTCGACGACGTTTTGTTCTGTGCCGGTTTACGCACTGTTGATCTGGTTAAGATTGATGTCGAGCAATTCGAGCCACAGGTCCTTCTTGGCATGTATGCTTTTCTGTCACAGTGCAGACCTACTCTCTTGATCGAAATTCTCAATGACCGAATCGCGAGAGAGGTAAGTGAAATTACGCGTGATCTAGGCTACAGCATCTTCCAAATTGTGGAGCATCGCGGCCTGGTAAAAACAGGCTGCATTCAATCAACAGAACTCAATGAGCGAAACTACCTGCTTGCTCAGGAGGAAGTCGTCACACGTGCGAATATTGATGATTTCGTTATTCGCTGAAGAACCTGTTCCTAGAGGTCCACTCCGACAATCCGCCCATGTGGTTTTCCTTCTGTTGTTCCTCGTCCTGATCGCGCCAGGCTCGCTGTCTGCCGTCCGCACCGATACCTCCCCGCTGACAGTAACGTTTACCCCACGGCTAAAGCTCACCGTAACTCAGGGCGGCGGAGCTGTGCGTTCGCGCGCGCTCGAACTTAAGAATACCGGGAACGAAAAGCTGGCGTGGTCGGCGTCAACAAATCAAGCATGGCTCAGGTTTGAGCCCGCGTCAGGTTCGCTTGCCCCGAAGGCAACCGCTTCTATAGAGTTCGTTGCAGATCCCACAGGCTACGCGTCCGGGATCTATGTGGCTTCAGCGCAGATAGCAAGCCCGGATGCGACGGCACATATCATCGACGTGACCATGATTGAGCAGTCTGCCTTCGCGGGAGTTCCCATCGCGAACGCGGAACGGACTTTTCCGCCAGATTCAGGCATGGTCAACGTAAAAACTCAGTATGGCGCCAAGGGGGACGGTGTCACCAATGACACCTCGGCCATTCAGCAGTCAATCTCGGCCACGGTCCATCACCCGGGGAATGGGCCTCGCATTATTTATTTCCCAGCCGGAACATATCTGGTATCACGCCCTCTGCTTGAGAAGGATATGAAGGCACAGTGGAATTCCTTGCTCACCCTGCAGGGCGAAAACCGCGCCACTACAATGATCAAGTTGACAGACAACAATCCCCTCTATCAAAGCGCCGGCGCTCCCGCTGACGTTCTGGAATTCGCATCTCAAAACGGCAGGCAAGATGGGGGCGGCAACAGCGCATTCGACAACAATATCTTCGACTTAACGATTGACGTGGGCCGGGGAAACCCCGGAGCGGTCGCTCTTGATTTTTTGGGTAATAACTATTGCGCGTTGCGAAACGTAACGCTCCAGTCCAGTGATCCCAATCACTCAGGCGCAATCGGCCTTGCATTGCTGCGGTACGCTGCCGGTCCTTGTCTAATGAAGAACGTGGTCATCAATGGTTTCGATTACGGGATTAGAGCTGCTAACAATGAGTACAGCCTTACATTCGAAGACCTGACTCTTTTGAATCAAAAACTGTATGGGATCTACAACGCGAGCAATGTTCTTTCCATCCGGCATCTCTTCTCCACAAACAGCGTGCCCGCCATTTACAACCAGAACGCGGCCGGCTTAATAACCTTGGTTGGCGGAATTTTGCAAGGCGGTTCTCGCAACACTTCAGCAATTGAGAATCAGGGAACACTTTACGCGAGAGAAGTTACTTCATCAGGATATGCTTGGGTGGTGAGAGGCGTGCCGGATACTTCGATCGGCGAGTACGATTCCGGTCCAGTTATTACTCAGTTCGGAGGCAAGGCTTCGTCGCTAAACCTTCCAGTCGAGGAGACACCTTTCTTTGAAGATTCGAATTTGAGGAATTGGAAGAGTGTCACTGCTTATGGAGCTGACCCGACTGGGAAGGCAGATAGCTCGGCTGCCATTCAGGCCGCAATCGATTCTGGAGCGACCACGGTTTACTTCCCGAGCGGAGTCTACGTAAGTGCTCGAACTATTATCGTCAGGGGGAAAGTCCGACTTATAGAGGGTTTTGACTCGTCGCTCAATCCATCGGGAGAGGCTTTCAGCCGCGGTGAGAGTCCGGTGCCCCTTTTAGCAATCGAAGCTGGAACAGGTGATGTTACCTTGAACCACTTACGGATAGGCGCTTTCTATGCCCACCCTGTTCCCGGCGTCATCTTTGTCCAGCAAGACTCGGCACGACCTCTAGTACTGCGTGATTCGATCATAGGCGGACTACCCACCACCGTCGCTTACGAAAACACGAACAGAGGAACAGGAACCCTATTTTTAGAAGACGTAACCGGAACGCCGTGGCAAATCTTGTCTCCCCAAAGCGTGTTCGCCAGGCAGATCAACCCTGAAGCTAATAGAACGAAGATAACGAACAAAGGTGGCAAACTGTGGATTTTGGGGCTGAAGACGGAGGGTACCGGTACAAACATCGAAACCGAGCAGGGCGGATCTACGGAAGTGCTCGGTGGCCTTATCTACCCAGTCTGGAAAATTCCTGCCGATTCCGCGAGCTTTGTGGTGGATGATTCGCGAGCATCCTTTATATATGCGGTTAGCAGTTATAAGCCGGCTGCAGCCGGCACTAACTTTGCGATCCAAGTCTATGAGACTCAGCACGGAATTGCGAAGTCTGTTCTCAGCACTTCCCTTCCCGCGCGCGGGCTGGGAAAAATGATGGCTCTCTACTGCTCAGCGAACCCTTCACCAGAGACCAAAAAGTCCCCAAACCGTCCCGCAGTTTCGCCTTGACCGTTGGCGTCACGGACAGCCTTGGCATACGGGGGTTCGCGTCGCGTAGTAGCCAAAACTAAGATCGCCGCTGATGGGAGTCCCAGAACTGTCCGCCAAATCCGTTTCAACGAAGAAGCCTTGAGTCGAGTCGATGGGATAAAACGATACTGAAAGGTCCGTTGTCCCCAGGTCATTCGTAAAGAAAGCATCCGACAGAGTCCCTATCAACCGTCCGCTGATCGCAGTAGTCTTGAAACTGCCGGAAAACGACGTGTCGTTTGTCTGCGGGCCCGCTAAACTGTTGCTGTCCAGCACACCGGACAAGGCTTGACTGCTAACGGCAATCTTCCCGACAACGTCGTTTTCAGTGCCGACTAAGTTTTGTGTAAAGATCGTTCCGTAAGCGCCGGAGAACGAGGCCCCCGCCGTCGTCGGATAGGCGATCCCCGTCCCAACTCCGCCGCCGAGAAGTCCGGAACTCAGCAAAGGTTCGATATCCGCGTCTAGCATTAGCGCCGGGCCGCCGTTACCGACGAGGTAGAAAACCCAGGCTGGCCCCGTACCATTATTGCTGTTGACGAAAGTGAAATCCGGGAAGCCGGTCGCGCTTGATAGCGGGACGTAGAATCGCCCGGTTCCCGCCGGATCTGTGGTAACCGTAGAATCACTTCCCGGACCGACAGCGTACGTTGCGTGAAAGTTATCACTGATCTGTACCATGTTGCTAGACTGCGATTCGTCAAGGAACCCACTCGTCAGAGTGCCCGTACCACTAGTGGAGAACAGACCAGCGGCGGCCAGTGACGCATTGAGCCCCTGCAGATCACGTCCGAAGATTCCGAAGGCGTATTTACCAGTAAACGTGCTTTTTGTCTTGAACGTGCCCGTAGCCGAACCTTGGCTGAACCCGTCTCCCACTGTCCAACCGACGCTGCCATCGATCTCAATCAGCTTCAAATGCGTTCCGTCGCCGAGAGGGTAGGCATTGAACTGAACACTTCCGAAATCAGTCGCAAGAGTGACCTGAAACACACCAAACTTATCCGGAGTTGACACAGTCCCCGAAACAGCCGAACTGGGATTTACCGTGCCGGTCCCGTCATCGAAAACGAGGTCAAACGCGCTACCTACTCCCGAAATAGTTTGAGACGAGTCGATGTTGAAAACGCCGCCCACGCCCATTGCGAGGCCACTTGTACTCATGCCATTGGCAACGAAGGCGTAACCTTTCGCAGGAGCCGTGGCGCTAGCCTGCAGATCTAAAGTGCCAACGGATACTTCGTTGCTGCTCCCCGGAAGGCTGAGGTCATCCAGCTTTGTAAGCAGAAGGCGTGAGTTCGACAACGCAACAAAACTAAAGGTCTCAATGCCTTGCTGGCCAATGTTCACATCGTTGGTTTGGATCGAAAGCGTACCACGGCCGTCGGCGCCAACAAGATAGCTGCCACCGGCCACTGGATCTGTCACCGAGGAGGTCGCCCCAATATTGGGGTCGGTGAAGTTGACGGTTTGCTCTCCGCCGGTGACTCCACCATTTCCATCGAGCACGATCACACCAGCGCGTTGGTAGGGAAATCCAGAAGTATCGGAGCCACTCGTCTCGATAACATACGTTCCACTCTTTAAAAATCCTGCGAAACCAGTAATCGTAACCAAGGTTCCGACATTCTTCGCGTGGTCGGCGGTCGCAAAAGCCACAATACTAACACCTTGTGAATTCGTCGAAATACTCGTAGGCGGCGTATAAGTCGTAGCCTGTCCACTGGCGGTGTGCAGCGGACTCAGCGATCCACAGTTACCAGGATTTTGGCAGTTGAGAGACCAGTCAACTCCGGCATTGCTTGGATCGTTGCTCACTACAGCGGTCACAGGGGCAGTTCCACCGAGAGCAAGGGAGCTTGGCGGCGCGGGCTGGAAGGCGATCGACACACTGGATGAAGCTGGTGGTGGAGGTGGATTCTGTATATTCAACGTACTACCTCCTCCGCATGCAGCAAGTATTGATAACATCGCTGCCGAAAGAAGTTGTAATATCCACTTTCTTGTTACCACCCAACTCCTCCTTCAATGTCCCTTCGAAGTGTTCACGCGCCTGAACATCACTGCCCGGTCCCGCGCAAATTTATGATTTGTGTCTGTCCGTTGTTGTAAGTGATCGTGATGCTTCCACGATTGAACCCAACACTCGAAGGCATAAAAGTAACCGCCATAGTGCAACTGGCTCCCGGAGCCAGGCTGGTACCACAGTTGTCTCTCTCTGCAAAAGGACCTTTCAACAGGTTACCGGTGAAGTTGATGACACTTGAACTTGGATCATTGGGGTCGTTGAACAAGGTTATCGTCAGTGGTGGGCTGGTTTGACCCTTTGGTTCAATCCCGAAATCTAATCCCGCCCCCGGACTCATTCGCAAAGGGCTCGGCAAGTTGGCCTTTAACTCCACTGGGAATCGCCCACTGTCGATTTCACAGTTCGCCGTTGTGGTGCTGGTGCATTGCAGCGTATTCAATTGCAGGAAATAATCGAGGGCTGGAGATAACGGCGTCCCGGGCTGTGGCGCGTACACGATGGAAACGTCGCACGACTGTAATGGAGCCAGAACCGCCCCGGCGCAGCTGTCAGTGACAATCTGGAAGTTCGCTTTGCTGCTGACCGGGTCGACATCGCAGAGATAAGTTATGGTGGAATTGAATGAACTAAGCGAGCTCCCGATTACGACTTGCAACCCCGACGCTGCTCCCGGCACCAGCGGCCGCGGCAAGGGACTCGTACAAGAAGTGCCAGCTGGAGACAGAATCTGCACCGGAGATGTTCCTTGATTGGCGAACGACAGGCTTTGCGGAAGGCTCGACTCACCCAGGGATTCCGCTCCGAAATCGAGTTCGGGAGTGGACGGCTGAACCACACTGAGCCCGATGCCAGTAATGGGCACAATAAATGTGGTGTCCGGATCCGCACTACTGGGACTGACAACGCTGACGGTCGCAATCTGTGCGGGGGGCACCGGCACGGAACTCGCGAGAAAAGGCGGGCATTGCGAGGGCACCACCGGGCCGGGCAGCCAGGGACAACTCTGCTGCGGCGCGAACGAAATACTGACCGTGCAGCTCTGCTGCGGGCCAAGCGAGAAGGGCGATCCTGGTGACGTTGCGCAATTGTCCTGCTCGGTGAAACTCGGTAGACCGTCGAAGTCGCTGACGGGGAAATTTGAACTCCCAGAGGCATCGCGAAACGTCAATACAAGACCATTAAGTGTGGTTCCGGCAGGGTCCGTATTTGTCAAAGTGATGCTTTGGGTGGTTGGGGTTGTTCCCAGCATCTGGGTGGGAAAGGTGATCGACGCTGGCATCAAAGAAATGGGCTGCGTACAAGCGTTATTGGTTGTGCCCACTCCTAAGCAGATGTTTCCTTCGTCGCCCGGCAGGTTTCCGCCAGGGCACGCCTTCGTAGTTACGGAATATCCGTTGCTGCCTTGCAAGAAGTAACCGCTCGACGAACTTGAGACGAGCACAGAATTCAACGGTGGGCCCCCGATCTTGCCTGCGTTCAAGCCGTTGCTGCCAATGATCTGCAGCACGACCGAGTTCCCGCTGATTTGACCGCTCACGGACGCAGAAGACAAGCAAGGATAACCTTGGAAATTCAAGGAGCCCGTAACGGTCGCGCTGCCGGCGCCAATATTCGGTCCTTGCTGGAGCAATCCGGTTACTAGAAAGTCTTGGTTCGTAAGACGGGTTTGATTGCCCTGACCAGTGCTGTGGAAGCTGCCTTGGATGGGACCGCTAATCGGTGCGACCAAAATCGCGGTCCATTGCAATCCGGTTTGCGCTGAGCCGCATCCTTGGCCATCAGTTGAGCTGTAAGTGCCCGACATAGTCTTGGCATCTTGACTGAGAGTTCCGTCGAGCTTGAAGCTCTGTGAGCCGCCAGTCGCCACAAGGGAGACCTTCAGTCCGTTAACAGTTCCTGTTATCGCGGCTGCTCCGCCAGAACACGGGTTCTGTACGGCAGTCGGGGACGAGATCGAGTAGACAATTTGTCCTTCTACCGTGTTCCCTTTCTGGAGTAGAAATCCGCCCTGCAGTCCCCCAGAAAACGAGTTGTCGCTCGGAGACGCGAAGGTCGTAAACTGCCAGTTTCCCGAGAGGGGCGCGTTACCCGCGGACGATGAGGACGACGTGCCACACCCCGACAGTAAGAGGATGCCGGCCAAAAGCACCGTCAGTAGCCCCCCTTGCCATCCGCGCGAGACATCCCAGAGAGGTCCCGACACTCTTGTTACCCGCTCTCGATGCTGAAGAGTTATATCCATGCTGCTGCAGTTCCTAGAAAGCCCACTTGAGACCAAACTGAACCGTGCGTGGCCGATGCGCGTCCACGGGATGTAAGAAACTTGCTCCGGTAATGCAGTCAGCTCCGTTTGGCGCGCTAAACCCTGCTGAATTCGCGGGGCCGCCATAGCAACTGATCACGTTATTTCCCGTGCCACCTGGGTTATCGGGATCATAGATTCGATACTGCGTGTGATTGAATACGTTGAATACCTCAGCGCGAAATTCCAAGTCACTCGACTCAGTTGGCTTGAAGTGTCTCAACAGAGAAATATCAAAGTTCAAGCGTCCCGGATTGTTCAGGTAGTTGCGGCCGGCATCGCCAAAGGTCAGACCTCGAGGAGCCACAAACTGCGAAGGGTTACCCAGCAGAGGGCCGAAACTTTGAGCATTATCAAGTGCATGAGGTAGTCCGCCGGCAACGTCCGGATAGGAAGCCGCTATACCAAATCCACTGGAAACACCGGCATTGTCCGTTAGGGAAATGCCTGTGTTACCTGCGCTATTGATGACGGTGAACGGTGTGCCAGATTGAAACAGCGTGACTCCGGAGATCTGCCAATCCTGACCGAGCCACTGCAGGATACGAGAGGGCTCCTCAGTAATTGGCGCATCTTGGCCATCGCCCGTAGGGGCGCCAGCAGGGCCGCTGGTTAAATTTTGAAGCGCCTTAACGACATTGGATAGGTTGTATATGTAACTAACGCTGAGTAAGTGTCTCTGATCAAAATTCGAGCTGGCTCGATTGCCGCGTAAGTTGTAAGAATCCACCAGAACCGGGTCACTGCGGTCTGAAGAATTATCGATAGAGTGACTATATGAATAGGACACGGCAGTGGTAAGAGAACCACTGGTGCGGCGCAGTGTGGCCTGCAATCCGTGATAACTCGAAGTAGCCACATTTTCCAAAGACAGGACTTGCCCAAGACCCGGATAGGGACGGGGAAGCGAATTGACATTGGGGATGACAGGCGAGGCGCACGCAGCCTGCAAATGTATATATGCCGGGTTTTGGGGCGTCACGATTGTTCCGCTTTGCAGCTGAAAAGGAGTCGTTCCATCTCCCGGACGGCCTACCAGATTCGCCGGAGGGACTGTGCAGTCGTCCAGCGTAAGGGGCTCAGTCGGCCCGAAGGGATTTTGACTCAACGGCAGCGGAAGCATTTGGTTGAGATTGCGTTCAAGTGTCAGGTGCGTTCCCCTGCTTCCTACATAGGCCAGAGTGGCGACGAAAGCCTTCGGAATTTCCCGTTGAACTCCAAAACTCCATTGCTGCGCGTACGGCCAGACTGCCTTAGTTGGGATTGCTGTGACGTTGAGAGGATAGATAGATCCCGCGGGAGGCGCGGTAAACGATCCGTTTGTTCCACAAGCGCTATTGCTCGGATCAACTGTGGATCCATAGCCGACGTTGCCAATGCACGCGTAATTCAGCGGAAGCGGCTGCGTGACACTCAGGACTAGCGGGGAGCTAGCTTCGAGCGATCCGGTGTTGGCCTCATTGCCGGTTCCGTGTTCAAAGAAGATGCCATAACCGCCGCGAATCGAGGTCTTGCCGTCTCCCTTCGGGTCCCAGGCAAAACCGATACGAGGCGCAGGATTAAACAGGTGTCCCTTCATGCACCCCGCCGGAGTGCCACTCACGCCACACTGAACCAGACCGAGGTCTTTGACTATACTGGGGTCCAACCTGTATGTGCTCTGGTTGAATGACACGACAGATGAACCGGCGTTCTTATCGAGAAGCACCCCGCTGCCCGGATCGACCGCGAATCGACTGCCGTTGAATCTTCCAGCCTCCCAGTTCCATGCGTTTTGCTGATTTTCGCGATATGTTCCAAACAAGCTGACACGAAGCCCTAAATTCAGCGTGAGCCGGTTTGTCACCTTCCAATCGTCCTGAAAGTAAGGCTCAGCCAGTTGGTATCGTTGGTAATACCGGCCCTGCGCAGAATCCTGGTTGAAACTCTGTATGTATCCCGTAACGACCCCGGTCCCGCCGCTGTCGTTTTGCAGAAGAAAATCAGCGAAGGCATTTCCCGTACTGTGCACCAAGTTATTGAAGGTCAAGAAGCCTTGTTGTTCGCCAGAGGCAGCGCCGATCGCGTTATTCGTCTGATCACGCTGCGAGTACACATACTGGGTCCCGAACTGGAGCGTGTGATGTCCGAATGACTTAAGCACATCGTCTCGCATCGAGTAGGTGGGATTGGTGTGGCCCCACGGCATGTATCCGGGGTCGGCCGCGAACCCTCTTCCGCCATAAGCTGCGTTTGTGCCCAGAATTTCAATGCCGGGCATCTTTCCGCCAAAACCGTTATTGAATATGTGGCCGATAGCGCACTGTGGAATACCGGTAACGGGGTCAACGCTGATTGCAGGATCGCACTGCCCCCGGGCAGCAGGATCAACGACCAGCGGCTGGTCGATTGCTGGATTGCGCTGAAAGACCGCGCCTCCAGGACCATTTTGATCGGTCAGGGTGATGATGGAATTCGTATAACTAAGAACCAGGTCATTCAGCAGCGTGGAAGAAAGCGTGTTAGTAACTCGGGCAACGAGACTTGTACCAGGCCCGACGAAGCGGTTTTGTACCGTCGGGAACGTACTCGCGCCTGGATTGGTGGTCCGTAAGATGCTCCATTGTGGTGTTAGTACTGTCGTGTCCCACGCATCGTGAATGTATCGAAAATCCAGCTTCATCCGTGGCGTCAGATCGTGATCGATACGAAATAACTCCTCCCGCCAGTAAGTGGAAGGTGAAACGGTTGCATCGTAACAGTGGTTCGGGTCGGTAAAGTCGAAGGTCGTCACGTTATAGCTGCAGCCCAGTGGCGAATTCGGCAGAGGAATCAGATTTGCATTCAAGATCGCTAACGCGTTCTTATCAACTCCGGTCGGGGAGGGGTGCCCTCCCGCTTGTGGCTGGACCAGATGGTTCAAGGGCGCCAGACTGCCGACCGAACCGGTATTTTGTATAGATGGGCAATCCGGGAACTTGGCGCGACTGAAACCCAGAGAATCAGCGCTCCCGGGCAATGGACACACGTCCGTAAAATCGAAGTCCTGGTAAACAACACCTCCCACGCCTGTGACCAGGTTAGGGCGAACTCCCTGCGAAGTCATTTTCAGCCCACGCTCTTTCAGCGAAGGCACGGCTTGGTTATATTCGATCGGAGTCTTCTCTAGCCGGACTTCTTCGGAAAAGAAAAAGAAAGTTTTGTCCTTGTGGGTGTTGTAAACGCGGGGGATCGTTAACGGTCCGCCAATAGTACCGCCGAAATCCTGGCGTCGATAGAGTGGCGCCTTCGATCCGAAATCGAAATAGTTCCTGGAGTTGAACGCTTCGTTCCGAATAAAGTCGTAGACATTGCCGTGGAGCGCCGGCCCGCCGGATTTGGTTGTCACCTGTACCGTGCCGGATGCGGTGCGTCCGTATTGCGCGCCGTAGTTGGAGGTCAGCACTTTCACTTCCTGAATTGCATCGAGGCTGGGATATACCATCAGCGTGCTGGAAGCCCCGTTTAGTCCCGTATTCAGCACGTCGCTGCCATCGATTTCGAATGTGTTGTATTCGACGCGCCCCCCATTCACACTGTATTTGACGCTTCCCTGCACGCCAACTTTGGCTTCGTCCTGCCCGGTTTGATTGCTGACTCCCGGTGCGAGCGCGATCAACTGCGTAAAATTGCGCCCGTTCAAGCCGATACTGACAACTTCCTTTTCGGTGATGGTCCCAGAGACAGTAGCGTTTTCCACTTCAACTTGCCCTGCGGTCTTGGAGACCACGTTCACTTCTTCGGTGCTTTTAGCAGGTTGCAAAGCTACGTCGAGTGATAGTCCCTGGCCCTCAGTTACGATAATGTTCGACAGATTTTGCTCAGCGAAGTTGGGTTCGTTTACGGTGACACTGTAAGTCCCAACCGCTAGTCCCGTGAACGAATAGACACCTTTGTCGTCAGTCTGTGTCTCCCGCCTCAACCCCGTTGCATTGCTCAGAATGACTTTGGCTCCGGGAATTACCGCGCCGGTCTGGTCAGTCGCTACCCCCGAAATGGAGGCCTTGCCTGATCCCACTCTGGCGGTCGGCGCCTGGGCTGGTTTCTCTGCTGTTGTTGTTTGTGCCGGACTTCCTACAGGCGCTACCGCTTGGTTTTCGCTTGGGGCAGGTGGGACTGCTTCGCTTTGTACTGTGCTATTGGCCGCAGCAGTCGTTTGGGCCTTGGGGAGATCTCCCGGCAGCATTGCGTCGAGCGGCAGCTCCTGGCCGGCGGCCAAAGTGATGTTATCGAGCTTCAACAACGGTAGGTTAGGGGCGGTCACTACCAAGCTATATGTACCGGAATGAAGCCCAGTAAATGAGTAGTCTCCTTTGTCATCGGAGTTGGTTTCCTGCTTCAGTCCTGCCGCGCTACTCAGAACGACTTTAGCTCCGGTTATCACTAGGCCATTTTGGTCGGTCACCGACCCGGAGATAGAAGCCTTCCCTGAAACTGCCTTCCGCTGCCCTTGAGCGCCAGCAAACAAGGGCAAAAGGGCGCTCAGTAAGGCTAGGCAGATTACGCGGACAAGAAGGCTTACGGGAACACGTATCACATATACCTCTGGATTGGATCACTTCAGAAGCGGTGTTGGAAATCGAAGGTGGATTCTACACAGCGTTAGCGACAGCAGGATTAAAGCATCGTGAAAATGGCGGCACTCCACAGGGCTCGGGGGCCTCTCGAGTGGTAGTCCTCGTCGTCAATTTTCCAAACTTTCACATGGCTGTGGTGGGCGCGTCATAAGAGCCACTTAGTCTTGCTTCAGAAATCTTAACCAGGCGCCGGCGAGACTCGCGCTCGCTGGGTGAACCGCAGAAGAACGATATAGCCCGAGCAATGTGCACGGCAAATCAAGGCGCTCTTCATTCCGGTGCGTGGGTAAACCCTGCGTGCACTCCAATTTCGATCCGAAACTTCAAGAAAGGAACATTAACTATGTCGCGTATGAAATCAGTCTTTGCGGTCCTGCTGTTGACCGCAATCGCGGGCGTCGTGCCACAAGCACACGCGCAAGCTACGCTAAAGGTAATGATTGTGGGGGCATCAGGTTCATGGCAAGCTTTGGGAGTAGGAACCTACAAAGCGGGGGCCTGCCCAACCGGCTCGAATCCCGGTTGCGCCCATTACACCAATGGAAATTTCAATCTCACCGATACTCGCCCAAGTGTCAAGAGTTCTTCGAATCCAAACGTCACCGATGCTGCCACCGTCTGGATCGTGTGGGACAACACGATAAATGATCCTACTTGCGCAACCGCGTGTAACGTCTGGGCCTATGCCAAAGTGGATAGCATCGTCGGGAACCGCTGCTACTTTGCTAATCCCCGATGCAATGTGAACGTCAGCCCCTTCCCAGCCCTCGCACAGAAGATCGCCAGTAACATATGGGGCGCCGACTCGACCCCTCCGGCTCCGGTACAAGCGTTGTTCACCACCGGAGCAGTGGTGAACGTCGGTGCGAGTGAGATCCGGCCTGAAGATGCAGCCTTTGGCGAATGCCGTATCAACTCTGCCTTGGGCGGCGCAAACGACGGCCTCGCCGGCCTGGGATACGGAACCAACGCGTCGGGCACCTGCCCGGCCTTCGGTGCCGCGCTTACAGCATTGGAGGGACACGATCTTCATAGCGCCTATCCCGGCAGCACCCAAACCGCCCACCCCATGGCCTTCAACATTAGCGGAAAGGATCCCTTCACCGGTTTAACTGTCCCTGCGTACGCCACCATCAACGTGGGCGCCGTTCCGCTGGTCTTCATCGCCGACGCGGAAAGCGCGACCGGTTTGCAGAACGTGAAGAACGTTAGCCTTAAGCAGTTGCAGACCGTGTTTTCTGGCGCGTCCTGCATAGGAACCGACTTAGGAGGGGGCACGGATCCCATCAATGTCTATCAACGCGAGCCGCTTTCGGGAACCATGAACGCTGCCGAGTACACGGCATTCCGTCTGCCAAGAGACTCCGGCGGTAATTACGACTTAGTGAATGGCGCCAGCCAGGAAACCGGCATTGGCGGCATCGACCCTGTAAACGCACTGACTTGCGCGACCGCGGGCAGCGGCAATCGATACCGCTCGGTTGGAAACGGTGACGAAACCAGCTTTATCCAGAACTCTCAGACCAACTTTAGCCGCGATGGCATCGGATACATGTTTTTCAGCTACGGCAACGTTAGCGTGTTCGCTGCCGCGTCGTCGAAATATAACTATCTAACCATTGACAACGTCGATCCAATCTTCCAGCTTTGGGGAACCACCTTCGATCCGGGACAGCCTACGGTCGCGGGTGCCCTGCCCGGAACTGCAAACTTAACCCTGTGCGCTAGTACTTTCCCCTGCCCCGAATCGAAGATTTGGAAGGGCGGGTTGTCGTTCCCGCACGTCCGCGATGGAAGCTACCGGCAGTGGATCATGATCCGCCTGATGGCCCAAACCGGATCAGCAGCCTTCAACGCCGCCAATGCCCTGGCGACCAGCACACGACTCAGCGTCGTCACCACCGTCCCTGACTTCATTCCCGCAGTGGCCGCGGGCGTGGATCCGGGCCTGAAACTCCTCCGTTCCCATTACACCCAGATGGGTGTGGTCCCAACTAATGTACCCGACAAAGGCGGCGACGTAGGCGGCTGCATCGTTCCCACCGGCAGCACCGCTGTTAAGCTGGTTCAACGTGCAAGCGGCTGTGTGCTTGGCCAATAACCTAACCCGTTCGATATAGTACCGGGGCGAGCCGTGAAAACGGCTCGCCCTCTTCTCGTAACCGGCATACCTGATCAGGAGTAATAGATGTTCCGCAAAATTCTATCGTCGGCCGTCATTGGAAAATTTGCGTTCGGAATTGCAGTTTTGTTTCTCGCTCAATTCGCCGCTGCGCAATTTGAGCCCGCCTTGCCGCCAATTGCCGATCCCCGTGATACTCGCTTCCGCGGAGTGCAGGAAGATTGGAGCTCGCCGGCATTGAACGCCAGCAGTCTGAAGCCCATTCAACCGCTGGTTTTTGATGCCGGCGATTATCCAGGATATTCGGTCGAGCTGATCCAAGTGCAGTGGCGGTGGGGCGATCCTCTCGACCTCTACGTGATGAAACCGAAAGGCGTCAAGAAGCCTGCGGTCATCCTTTACCTCTATAGCTATCCTTCGGACACTGACACGTTCAAAGACGAAGCCTGGCAACGGGCCGTTACCAAGGATGGTTTTGCCGCGGTCGGCTTCGTGACTGCCCTCACCGGCCACCGTTATCATGATCGCCCGATGAAAGAATGGTTCATCAGTGAACTCCAGGAGTGCCTGGCGGTCTCCGCGCACGACGTTCAGATGGTTTTGAATTACCTGGCAAAACGCGGCGACCTCGACATGGATCGGGTGGGCATGGTGGCGGAGGGATCGGGCGCCAGCGTCGGCATTTTGGCGTCGGCGGTTGATCCCCGTATCAAGGTGCTAGACACCTTGGATCCCTGGGGCGACTGGCCGATCTGGGTGGCTACCTCTCCGTTTGTCCCCCAAGAGGAGCGCGCCAGCTACGTGACGCCCGAATATTTGAAAAAGGTTGCAACGCTGGAGCCGATTGATTGGCTTCCAAAAATTAAAGCGCGGAAGTTTCGCCTGCAGGACGCGACATTCGATTCTGAGACTCCCGACGCCGTCCACTCGAAACTGCGCGCCGCTATTCCGGCCAGCGCAGCCGTTGTCATTTACAACACCATGAAAGACTACCAGGCCGCAATCATCGACAATAAGCAGATGGACTGGATGCACAAGGAACTGCTGGCCCTGCCGGATCCGGCGGAGGCAACTGCGGTCGCGGGGAGAAGCAGTAGTGCTAGCTCCCGAGACCTGGTCCACATCAATCCCTGACCAAGTGGATGTCGACGTTTTCTCCAAAAATTCACGGAACCGTCGCCACAGACACGGCGACCTCTGACACCATGAAATTTGGGTCTCCTGATTGGCAGATTCAGCTGGCCGATTTTTGACGTGCGCGCGACGCTCGATTGTCTATTCGCCACCTGACCGATGAATTTCCGCATTCATAAACGTGCCTCCCGTGAGCGTGGCTACGTCCTGCTCACGCTGATGTTGTTCGTCGCACTGCTTACGGTCGGGCTCTTGGCGGTGGTTCAGAACATTGAATTCCAGATAAGACGCGATCGCGAGGAGGAACTGATCCATCGTGGCGCGCAGTATTCGCGTGCCGTGCGCCGGTTTTTCACGAAGTTTAAGCGCTATCCAGGGAGCATTGAGGAACTTGAGAGCACGAACAACGTCCGATTTTTGAGAAAACGATACAAAGACCCGATCACAGGTAAGGACTTTAAGCTGCTTTATTTGAACGAGGTTGCTGCTTTCAATCGAGTCGCCGGAGTCGCCGAAACACCGCCCGCTGCTCTGCCGAAGGGTTCCGACCCAGGCGGAAGGACTGCGGGGGTAGAATCGGGGGGGTCCGCGGAGGACCCTATAACCGGCACCGAGAGCGCAAAGTCCGAGCGGCAGAGCGACCCGTCGCCGGTCGATGCTTCTCAGACCGATCCCAACGGCGCGGATGCGCCTGCAGCTGGTTCGGATCCGAAAGAGGTCACCGTGCTGCATGGAGTTCCCATCGTCGGCGTCGCCAGCTTAAGCCACGAGAAGACAATCCGCGAGTTCAACAATAAAAATCACTACAACCAGTGGCAGTTCATTTTCAATCCCGGCAGCGACTCCGGGGGGCTGATAAATGCTCCCGACCAACCCGGTTTGCGGAGAACAGTCCAAGCAAGCGAGTCGCAGAATGGAACGGCGCTCCGGGTGTTTTCGGACACAAATCAGGCTCAGCACAATAGTCCGGACTCCAGTGCCAGTGTCCCCAATCAGCGGTAGTTGTGCGGCTAGACTTCACGTTCGCTGAGCTGCTCCATGCGGCCCGAATTTACTTAACCAGCACACCGGGCAAGAGACGCCGCCAAAGTTCTTCAATAATTAACCCACAATTTATTTCGCGGTCATCCAGAGTTGATGACCAGCCAAATAGACTTGCAGCCGTGCAGAGGGTGAGTTTTCGCGGATTCACCTCTTCTCTACGGCACGACTGCAACTGTGGGGCATGTCCGTAGTAAATGAGATGCGCCCTCGGTTCGCCGTCGCCCTTAGAGAACGACCAGAATTTTCAAAACGAAAGTATGCGAGCTCGTTCATTTTCAACGGAGCGATGGCATGACGCCACTGATCTTTGTTGTAGATCCTTCACCTGAGCGCCGCGGTGTTGTGCAACACGCACTTGAGCAAGCTGGCTACCCCGTCGAAGTGTTTGCAACGACTCACGCAGTTGAGGTAGCAGAGCAAAAGCTCCCCTCTTTGATCATCGTGGCAGTTAAACTTCCTGACGGGAATGGAATGTTAGTGCGCGAAAAAGTACGGCAACATCCCACCCTATCCTCCACTCCCGTAGTACTGTTGGTCGACAAGAGGCTCGGCCAGTCCGGTGCCGTCGAGAATTGCAACGCCCATGACTGCCTGATTTTTCCGTTCGCTCCGGGAGAACTGGTCAAAACCGTTGAAGGACTACTGCGGCGAACTCACGACGCCACCTCTGGCGCTCCTTCGAAAGGGATGGACATGATAATCGACCCTTTTGCCATGAAAATTTCTGTGAGAGGAAAGGAAGTCACCACAACGACTTTAGAATTCCGGCTCCTCGACTATCTCGCGCGGCACCAGGGGAAGGTCTTTACCCGGGACGCGTTGTTGGATGCCGTCTGGGGTGATCTCAGATTTGTGACGCCGCGTAGTGTTGACGCGTGTATTCGGCGAATCCGTAGAAAAATCGAGCCAGAGGCTTCTTCCCCTCGCTTTCTTAAGACAATTCGGGGGACTGGTTACAAGTTGGACGCAAAACCGACTTGGGAAGCAGCGGGAGGGGCGTGTCAATGTAGGACGTGCACGGCGGCTCGATCTAGGGCGAGTGCATTCCCCGCTGCAGATCTTGGACGGGCACTCAATTCGTTGGGACGCGCCACAACTTGCTAGTAGTCTGAAAAATTCGCAATGATGACTTTCCGCTTTGCTAGTAAGTAGTCGCCCATGACCGGCGGAACTCCCGCCGCCTCCACCAACTTTCTTCCAAAACTCTTTTGTTCCTCCCACCTTCGCAAAAACCGCGAAGGATGGGGCACCCGGCTCCGTCCAATACTTCTTCATCTCTCACTGATAGCCGCTGTCTATGAGTGTGAGAGGTAGACGCGCTACTCAAACAACATGCGGAGTGCTACGCACTCCGCATACTTGGAAGAGTTTTTGTAATCCGCCACGTGAGCCTGACTCCGTGGGCAACTAGGACCGGGACGGTTCGTCATGCCACCAAAGTCCGCGTCAGCTTGCGTCGAAGAAAGTCGATGATCTCTCGTGCGATCTCCTCAGCGTGGGTCTCGAGCGCGAAGTGGCCAGTGTCATAAAACTTCACCTCCGCGTTCGGGTTGTCGCGTTTGAATGCTTCCGCGCCCGCGGGCAGAAAAAAAGGATCGTTCTTGCCCCAGACGGCCAGCAGCGGTGGCCGCTTGGTGCGGAAGTACTCCTGAAATTTGGGATAGAGCGCTACGTTGCTGGCGTAATCCAGAAAAAAATCGAGCTGGATCTCGTCGTTGCCGGGCCGGGCCAGCAGCACCGCATCGAGGGTGTAGCTTTCCGGCGCCACCTGCGATGCATCCGCCACGCCGTGGGTATATTGCCACTTGGTGGTTTCTGGCTTCAGAAACTCGCGCAGCGCGTTGCGGTTGGCCTCGGTGGGCTCTTTCCAGTACTTCTGGATCGGGTTCCATCCTTCGCTCAAGCCTTCTTCGTAGGCATTGCCGTTCTGGGAGATGATGGCGGTGATGCGCTCCGGATGCGCCAGAGCCAGACGAAAACCTACAGGTGCGCCGTAGTCGAAGACGTAGATGGCGAAGCGCCCCAGCCCGATCGTTTCAATAAACTTCTCTATCACTTTGGTCAGGTTTTCAAAGTTGTAACAGACGGTCTTGCGGTCGGGAGTGATGGAAAAGCCGAAACCCGGCAGGTCCGGTGCGACGACGTGATAATGCTCCGCCAAGATTGGGATCAGGTTGCGGAACATGTGGGAAGAGGTGGGAAAGCCGTGTAGCAAGAGGATCGTGGGCGCAGACTTTACGCCGGCCTCGCGGTAAAAAATCTTCTTGCCGTCAAATTCGGCGAAGTGATAGCTGGTCATGTGTGCCTCCATCGGACTGAAGCATTCTGTCCGTATGCAGCTTCAGATTTGCTAACCGATAAAAAGATTCATTATTGGTGTTATAATGTTTAGTGCGTGACGATGAAAACGGTTGAGCCCAAAGACGGTCCTGACTGGAAAGACGGCTTTCTCTTTGTAGGCAATGAGTTAGCCTTGGATTTCTTGAATACTTGCCCCATCCAGAACGGCGAACCTGTTGAATTGCTGCCGGATTTTGAGGCGCTTCTCCGGTGGTTTCAAGCGGCGGGAGTGTTGAGCGCCCAACAAGCGCGGAAGCTGGAAATCAAGTGGGCGGGATCACTGCGAGCCAAACGGACATTCGAAGACATGAGGCAGTGGCGCGAGCGACTGCGGAAGCAAGTACTCGCTTGGGAGGGCGGTGCTCCGCTGCATCCGGCGATGGTGAGAGAGGTGAACCACCTGATGGCGGAATATCCCATGCGCTTCCGGTTAATTTCGCAGAAAAGGCCCACCACCGAGCTCTGGTTTGAACCGCATCAGCCCGAAGACCTGTTTGCTCCGCTGGTCCACAGCGTGGCCACGCTCTTCGCCCAGGCGGACCGGGATCGCGTGCGCAAGTGCGGGCAATGCGTGCTGCACTTCCACGACACCAGCAAGAAAGGAACTCGGCGCTGGTGCAGCATGCGGCTGTGCGGCAACCGCCTCAAGGTGGCAGCCTACGCTGCCCGCCAGCGCTAGCCCGCATGAGGGTGGGCCTGCTGGCCTTTTTGTTTAGGAAGTCCATGTGCGGGAAGGATATTACCAAAAACTTCGACTGCTCTTCGGAACGCGATTGTTAGAATCGCACCAGATGGCTGAGAAAATCCCAATCAAGGTCGTAATCGAGAACGCAGTGTTGAAGAGTTCTCGCGATGATTTTGATTGGCAACGGGTCGCGACAGTTTACATTCGGTCGGACGAATACCGTGTCATGGCTCCCACGAAAGCCTCCGGGCATGCTCTTGATTGGCGTGACCATCTTATCGTGCGCCATATCGGCTCCCAGGGTTATACCGATGTGACCAAAGACATGTTCGGCATTCTTGCGCTTCGGGAAACGGAGGTGGAATTAATAGCGCGTAGAAACGTCGAGAACCGACCAGCACGCATGAATCCGGACGGTATGCACTACGACGCTTTCATTTGCCTTCATGGACACATATTGAATAGTTCTGTTGGCGGATATGATGGAAAATTCTGCGATAAATGTGGCTTACAAATCATCGCTGACTGCCCACACTGCAAGACCCCGATACGGGGGCAATTCGTTAACTCACGAGTAATGCACTACACCGCCCCAAATTTCTGCCATGATTGCGGTCGCCCGTACCCTTGGATGGAAGATCGCCTAAAGACGGCTCGCGCCTTGCTCGACAATGACGATCACTTAAAACTTGAAGACCGCGAGAGGTTGTGGGGCCTGCTCCAGTATGTGATGTCCAGCCCTAAAGCCGATCTCGCGCCAGCAAAGCGAAAATTGATAGAAATTGGATTGGGCAAGGCGGCTCAAGCGACAAAGGAACTGGTGATGGAATTTATGGCGAAATACGCGGCAGAGATGTCGAAATAGTAACTCACCAAAAAAAATCGGGGCCGGGTGCCCCATCCTAGCGCGTTCTGTGCGACAGGGTGGAGAAAACAACTCCGCAGGCAGCGAATCCCGATTCGGACATGAACAGACTTGGGCTTTGCTTCACTGTTCTTCTGTCTTGAATCACTCAAATCCCCGACGCAATTTTCTTGAATCGCCATAGATGTATATACATCTATTGAGGCATGAGTAAGCCGCCCACCGTCTCTCTCTCCTGCATGTGCGCCAGTTTCCGTCGGGCCTCGCGGGTCCTGACCCAGCATTACGACGCGGCTCTGCGGCCGCTCGGCTTGAGAGCCACGCAATTCACTCTGCTGCAAGCGTTGTCCCTCGCCGGAGAAGTTTCCCAGGGAACACTGGGCGAGATTCTGGCCATCGACAGCACCACCCTCACCCGTACGCTTGCGATCATGGAGCGCCAAGGCTGGATCGCCAGTCGACCCGGCGAGGACCACCGGGAGCGGCGGCTCTCCCTGAGCAAGGCCGGCGCGGCCGAATACAAGCGTGCGCTTCCCCGCTGGGAAAAAGTACAGCAGGAATTACGTGCGCGGTTCGGAAACAAGCGCTGGAACGAACTGTTGAACCTAACCAATGAAGTGACCGCAAAGGTCGCAATCTGAAAATCACGAATAAGGAGATTCGCCATGTCGAAATACGCCAAACTAAGCGCCGGGCTTTTAGCAGCTTGGTTAGTCTTTGCCCTCTCTTCTTCCGCACTGCACCTGTACGTGAACGCTCCGAATACGCCGCCGATCGCGCTCGGCCTCGCCGTGGTCACACCCGTCGTGCTGTTTCTGGTGTGGCTTGCGTTCTCGCCGGGATTCCGGCAGTTTGTTCTGTCTCTGAGCCCGCGCGCCGTCACGCTGGTGCAAAGCATACGAGTGGCCGGCATTGTTTTTCTCGCCCTCGGCACCTATAAGATTCTGCCCGCGTACTTCGCCTTATCGGCGGGATGGGGCGACATCATCATCGGCGCGACGGCGCCGTTCGCAGCGCTTTGGCTGGTCAACCCAGGGCTCGCGAACCCCGCGCATCGCCGAGGATTCATCTTCTGGCAGCTCCTGGGAATCGCCGACCTGGTCAACGCTCTAGCACTGGGCACGCTCGCCGGGGTCATCGATCCACACGGAATCCCCACCGCAGCCATGGCCGTTCTGCCCATGAGCTACATTACGACGTTCGCCGTGCCGGTGTTTCTGATCCTGCACATCATCTGTATCGCGCAGGCACGTCGCTGGCCAGCGACTCATTTTGCCGCAACCGGCACTAGGTTCCAAACACCGGTACCGCAGCGCTAAGAACGATCATTGGAACGGCGTAGTGATGAGTAGCAAACGGAGGTACGATAATTTTCTGGATCCTC
>Ga0207053_10099_pt1 | contig 22193 bp, 17 predicted proteins | sample Alteio_BWMinCont_59_FD_153290 | JGI IMG/M metagenome (GOLD analysis project Ga0207053, IMG submission 153290) | Enriched cells from forest soil in Barre Woods Harvard Forest LTER site, Petersham, Massachusetts, United States -... | ecosystem: Environmental > Terrestrial > Soil > Temperate forest >...
CTCGCGACGAAGCGACGAAATCTACGAGCGTTCTTTCCGGCGGCGAGGCGGCGCGGCTGCTCTTCTGCAAGCTGATGCTTCAGAAGCCGAACGTGCTCGTGCTCGATGAACCCACCAACCACCTGGATCTGGAGGCGATCAACGCCCTGAATATCTCCCTGCAACGCTATCAGGGGACCGTACTTCTGGTATCGCACGATCATGACCTGATCGACGAGGTCGCCACGCGCGTCTGGCACTTCGAAAGTGATCACAAGGTCACGGACTTCAAGGGAACGTACGAGGAGTATCAGGCAGCCGTGGTAGTGTAGGCGCCAGCCGCGTTCAGAATGACAATATAAGAATAATAATGAAGATGTGGGGACGGCCGCTCCGGCTGTCGGTCGAGCGAATCTCGACTGCACCATTTCTGCTGCATGTAAATCAACCAGGTTCTCCTCAGATTTCCACAAGGTTTGCAGTTGCGTTTACATCGGCAAGTTGCGGATAATGGCGGCGGGGACGTCCTTGCGCAGGCTTCAGGCGCAAGACTTGTGTACAGTCGTGTACAGTCGAGCCGATTTACTTAGAATTCTTCACCTCACGCCGCGCCAGTTGGCTAACTGGGAGCGGGCGGGGCTGATTACTGCTTCCACAACCTATTCTTTTTCCGACCTGCTGAAAGTCAAGAAAGTTCGCGACCTCTGCGCCATGAGGGTGCGACCGGCGGTGATCCGGCAATCGCTCGAAGCCATGCAGAAGCAGGCTTCGGGTATGGGAAATCCTTTGCTCGATGCCGGAGCCTCCTCCACCAACAATCATCGTGTAGCTTTCCGCCATGAAGGCAGGCTGCTGGAGCCGATCGCGGGACAGTTCGTGATGGACTTCGCGACTCGAGAAAAAGTTGTTACCAGCACCCCGATTCCGACGCCAGATTCCAGTCCGCAGGAAAACGACGCGGCAGCTTGGTTCGCCCGCGGCATCGCCTTTGAAGAGGATCCGGCGACCCAGACCGAAGCGCTGGCGGCTTACCAGAAAGTGCTCGAGTTTGAATCCGGCCACGCGGCCGCGCACATCAACCTGGGTACTCTTTACTACAACCGGCAGGATTTCTCTCTCGCGGAGAAGCACTACCGCGCAGCCCTGCAAGCCGATCCCCGCTACGCTTTGGCATATTTCGATCTGGGCAATGTTCTCGACGAAACGGGGCGCGTGCAGGAGGCCATTCAAACCTACAAGATGGCGATTCAGCTAGCTCCCACCTACGCCGACGCGCACTACAACCTCGCGCTCGCTTACGAAAAAACCCGCGAACCGCGCAAGGCGCTTAAACACTGGCAGGCCTATATCAGGCTCGACACCACAGGCCCCTGGTCCGTGCATGCGCGCAATCAAATCCAGCGTATTCTGCAGGCGGATATGCTCAAGCTGGTTCATTCGCGCCGCGGCTAGCGCGCTCCACTTCCATCTCCAGAGAGTGCTAGAATTCAAAGTTTGCTATTACTTCGTTTGAAGGTTTCCGTATGCCCGAAACAACCTTGCAATCCGCTCCTCCCACGCCGCTAACTATCCTCACCGAAGATGAAATCCTTTTTCGCGACAACATTCGCCAGTTTGCCGACGAGCGGGTCCGGCCGCTGGTGAAGGAGATGGACGAGAAAGGCATCTTCGACAAAGCCCTCATCCACGAATTCTTCCAGCTCGGGCTGATGGGGATCGAAATTCCGGAACAATTTGGAGGAGGCGGCGCCAAGTTCTTCGAAGCGATCCTGGCGGTGGAGGAATTGTCACGCGTCGACGCGTCCGCCGGCGTGGTGGTGGACGTGCAAAACACGCTGGTCAACAATGCCTTGCTGCGATGGGGCAATGCTGAACAGAAGAAGCGCTATCTGCCGAAGATGGCGTCCGATACTTGCGGCGCCTACGCCCTAAGCGAGGCCGGGTCCGGATCTGATGCCTTTGCCCTGCAGACGCGCGCCGAGCTCAAGGGCAGCGACTATGTCCTCAACGGCCGCAAGCTCTGGATCACTAACGCCAAGGAAGCTGGATTGTTCGTCCTGTTCGCCACGCTCGACCCCGCCGCGGGATACAAAGGAATCACGGCATTCTTAATAGAAAAGGACTTCCCGGGATTCAGCGTAGGAAAGAAGGAAGACAAGCTGGGCATTCGCGCCTCGTCCACCTGCGAACTGATTCTGGAAGACTGCCGCGTCCCTAAAGAAAACGTGCTGGGCGAGCCCGGCAAAGGCTACAAGATCGCGATCGAGACCCTAAACGAAGGCCGCATCGGCATCGGCGCGCAGATGATAGGCTTGGCGCGCGGGGCCTGGGAATTTGCCGCGAAGTACACGTTGGAGCGCAAGCAATTCGGCAAGGCCATTGCGGAGTTTCAGGGCATCCAGTTCCAAATTGCGCAGATGGCGACCGAGATCGAAGCCGCACGTCTCATGGTCTACAATGCGGCCCGCATGAAGGATGCGGGAGTGAACTTCGTGAAGGAAGCGGCGATGACCAAGCTGTTTGCCTCGCAAGTAGCCGAGCGCGTGACTTCGCTGGCCGTCGAAATCTACGGCGGTTATGGCTTCACCAAGGACTATCCGGTCGAAAAATACTGGCGCGACGCCAAGATCGGAAAGATCTACGAAGGCACTTCGAACATGCAGTTGGCAACCATTGCCAAACTGCTGCTGGGTGGGAAATAAGACTGGCCGCCGGGTTCATCCGTGGGCCTTCTCCCCGAAAACCCGCATCTGACGGTCGTTTTGAGGCTGCATCCCTCGATCCGCTAACGGTTACCCTGCTCATTATATGCATTGAATTGCACTTTGAATGCGCCACATCGGCCCGATAAATCAAACTAAACCAAGTAAATTCAATGCCTTCCAGGCGCTCGCACCATTGGCTGACAAGCTGCATTGTCCACTGTGCCCGCCTCTTATGAGGCCGGGTCGGGGTGCCACTTGACTACTTTGTTCGGTTCCACAGCGGTGATGCCGGTCACAGTTCCGAACGCAGTTCCGAAGAAGAAACAAACGCTTCTGCCGCTACTTACCGTGGTGTTTATACTCTCCTACGGTCTGATGACCATGCTCATCGTAGAACAAGGATCGGTCATCCAGTCGCAGCGCAATCTCATCAAGATCTTAAGTCGCGACAGCTCCGAACTGTGGGGTATGAGAGGCAAGGCACTGACCGATCAGCAGGCAGCGCGGACAAAAACCCAGGGTCACGCGGCCGCTCCGTCAGTTCAGACCCCGTCGACCCAGATACCATCGACCCAGATCCCGTCAACCCAGATTCCATCAACCCAGGCAGCACCGCAGCAGCAGCCTCAAGGCCATCTAGGTAGAAGTGCGAAGCCTCAGCATCCTCCCGTGCCGGCTTCGGATTTGACAGATCAGCGTCGCGTCTTGCGCTCGATTTAGCGCCCGGGTAAGCCGTCAGCGTCAACGGACGCGGTTTTGGAAATTTGGCAACGATGAAGGTTTTGACCCTAGCCTTGATGTTTAGTTTGACGGTTGCCAAGCCCGCGCCGCCAGTCCGCCGCCCAACCGGGCACCTGGAGCAGCATTCCACCGGACGCTGGTACTTCGCCGCCAACGGCCACGCGGTTTATTGCTACGGACCGGTAATGACCCTTCCTCAGGCCAACGGCGATCTGCAAAAAGTCGCCACCTTCTGCCGAGACGGCAAAACCGTCGTGCCCTTGAAAGACTAGTCTCGCCTGCCTTCAAATCCCGCGCAATTTCCTTACCCCCTTGTCTTCGGAACGCCTTGTACACTGGGAAAGCATGCCTGAACTCCCTGAAGTTGAAACCATTGCCCGCGGACTGGACAAACGCGTCTCGGGCGACGTGATTGAATCGATATGGCTGGGCCAAAAGCCAGAGCCGCTGAAGTCTCCGGCGGTGGAAATCGCCGCCGCGCTCGAGCACAGCCGCATCTCGACCGTGCGGCGCATGGGAAAGCATATCGTCTTCGACCTCGAACACACGAGTGTGGGGCGGGCACCCCTTCGGCAAACTCAGGGCAGGCTCTCATCCGCCAAACGCCGGCACCCTAGAACGCCGCCGACTGGATCTAGAGTGCGGTCGCGCCAGGCTTCATCGGCGCCGCACGCGGCAGCGGACGAGGGCGTCCGCCCCACACCGAACCCAGCCCAGTGGATCGTTCACCTCGGCATGACCGGGCGCTTGCAGGTCTGCGAGCCGCAGTCAGAAGTTCTCAAACACACACACGCGATTCTGAAGCTCAAGTCGGGCAGGGAACTGCGCTTTGTCGACCCTCGCCGCTTTGGACGGTTGAGCGTTGCCCGCGCCGGCGGCTTCGAAGCGGGCGGCATTGAGCCGCTGGAAGCTGATCTTGACCGCTTTCTCGGATTGTTTCGCGGCCGCAAAACTCCCATCAAGAGCGCGCTGCTGAACCAGAAACTGCTGCGCGGCGTGGGCAACATTTATGCCGATGAATCTTTGTTCCGCGCCGGGCTTCGCCCGCGCCGCCGTGCCTCCGCCATTACGCGTGGCCAGTTGGCCAAACTGCTAGCGTCGGTAAAAGAGGTTCTTCGCGAAGCGATTGCCCTCGGCGGCTCTTCGATCTCAGACTATGTCGATGCCGATGGCGAGGAAGGCTTCTTCCAACTGCAACACCGTGTCTATGGCCGTGAAGGCGAGCCCTGCCTGGTCTGCAAGACTCCCATCAAGCGCATCGTAATTGCCGGCCGCAGCAGCCACTACTGTCCCAAGTGCCAGAAGTGAATGAGTACGCCCCGCCGCGCTTCTGATAATCTTCTTACCCATGCCTGACTTCTCAATCGGAGTCGATCTCGGCGGCACCAACCTGCGCATTGCCGCGGTGAGCAGCGATGGCAAGCTCCTCGAGAAAGTTACGCTCGGCACCAAACTCGCACTCGGCCGCGACCACGTCATCGGCGAAATGTGCGACGCCATTCAAAACCTGTCGGGTAAGTACAAAGCGACCGGAAACTTCCTTGGTGCCGGCATTGGTTTGCCCGGGCTCATCGACCTGCAAGCTGGGATGATGAGGAAGGCCGCCAACCTCCCGGGCTGGGAAAACTATCCGGCGCGCGCTGAAATCGAGCGCCGCCTGGGGTTCCCAAAAAACGGCGCACGCGTCGTCCTCGAAAACGATGCGCGCGTGGCAGCTCTCGGCGAGCATTGGCTGGGCGCCGCGCGCGGAGTTGAGAATATGGCAGTCCTCACGCTCGGAACCGGGATCGGCGGCGGCATCGTGCTCGGCGGAAGAATCTGGCATGGCATGAACGGCATGGCCGGCGAATTTGGCCACGTGACCCTCGAGCCGGACGGCTATCTCTGCGGCTGCGGCAATCGCGGATGTTCCGAGCAGTATGCTTCGGCCAGCGCGCTTCTCCGCATGGCTCGCGAAGCCATCGCCTCAGGTCAGGCGCCTGCGCTGGCCCAGGCCGCGTTATCCGATCCTGAATTCGGCGCGAAGTCGATATACGACCTCGCGATTCACGGGGACGAGCCGGCCCGCCACATCTTCAGGAGTTTTGGTAGCTACCTGGGCTTACTGCTAGCCGACCTGGTCAACGTTTTAAATCTCGAGATGTACGTGGTCGGCGGAGGCGCATCGAGCGCATGGGACGCTTTTGCCCCCGGCATGTTCGAAAAGCTGCGGCAGTGCTCGATCGTTTACGGAGCCACAGCACTCACTGATCCTTTGAAAAGTAGTTCTTCAGGAAAAAAAGGGAGTCCATCGGCGGAGAGCCAAAGCGCCTTCGAACGGCAAACCGTCATCACACGTGCCGTGCTCGGAAGCGACGCGGGACTCTACGGCGCTGCGCGGGTGTCCATGCTGTCTGGGTAGACTCATCGCTTGAAGTGGCGCACCCTTCAACGAGCTACGTGCCCGTCTTGCGAGCTACGCGATCGCCGGCGCACTGCCTGCAGGAAAACCTGATTCTGTTCGGGCGTCCCAATCGTCACGCGAATACAATTCGGATCTCCCCAATGTCCCAGGGGACGCACCGCCACGCCTTCATCCTGCAGGCATTTGGCGAAAGCCGCGGCGTCTTCTCCCAGATCGCAGAACACAAAATTCGCCGCGGTCGGAACCACACGATATCCGAGCGCCGACAGTTCCTGGCTGAGCACATGCGACTGCGAGGCATTGTTCTGCACCACGCGTTGAACGTGGTGCTCATCGTCGAGAGCAGCCATCGCCGCTACTTGCGCCACCGACGACACGGAGAACGTGTTGCGCATGCGCGCGCAATACCCCAACAATTCTGCGGGGCCCAGGCCGTAGCCCACCCGCAGTCCGGCGAGTCCATGAGCTTTCGAAAAAGTCCTCAGCACTACCACGCCCGCTCCCCGGCGAACATAATCCAGCGAGTTCGAATACTTAATCTTCCGCAGCGCCGCAAAATGCTGGGCGAATTCGTAATAGGCCTCGTCCAGAACCGGCACCACATGGCCCGGAACCCGCTCCAGAAAGCGTTCCACCGCATCGGCTTCCAGCATCGTGCCTGTGGGATTGTTGGGATTCGCCAGAAACACGATGCGCGTGTTTGCGTCGATCGCGGGCAGAATTGCCTCCAGATCGAAACTGTCGTCGCGCATGGGCACTTCGACAAGATGCGCACCCGCCGCTCGCACTGCCACCGAATACACAATAAATGAGCGCTCGCTGGTCACCGCATTGAGCCCAGGCGCGAGCAGGGTCTGGGAGAGCAGGCTCAACAATCCGGTTGAACCCGCGGTCACCAGCACCTGCTCCAGCGGCAGCCCGTGATGAGCAGCCAGTTTCTGGCGCAGCGGGCTGCAGTCATCGTCAGGGTACGAGTTCGCCGTGGCTAAAGCGCTCCTCATGGCATCGACCGCCCGCGCGGAGGGCCCAAAGGGATTTTCGTTGGAATCCAGCTTGATAAGCTGTGACCGGCGCTGCAGCGCCGCCGGGGTCGTGCCAGGACGGTTCATCCTGCCCAGGTTGCGGGCCGGTTGGGAAACCACATCGAAAAAACGGCTCATACTTTGCCGCTCATCATGCCACGGAATGCTTCGTGGCCGCTATCGGTTTGTTGCAGGCGGTGCGCAGGCGATCGACTTCCTGCGAAGTCAGGGCGCGGAATTGCCCGGGTGGAACATCGAGAGTGAGGGGTCCGTAACGGACGCGCTTGATCTTTTCCACATGGTGTCCCACCTTCTCAAACATGCGCCGGATCTCGCGGTTGCGGCCTTCGATCAGAGTCACTTCATACCACGGATTGGTGGCTTCTTTAACCAGGCGGATGCCTGCCGGCGCGGTCCGCACCCGCCGGCCATCTTCGGTGGCAATCGAAACGCCAGCGCGCAATTTCTCCAGTGCTTCGTTGCTCGGAGTTCCGGCAATCTTCACTACGTAGGTCTTGGATACCTGCGACGCCGCTTTCATCAACTTGTTTGCGAGAGCGCCGTCATTGGTCAAAAGCAGGAGGCCCTCGCTGGCGTAATCCAGCCGTCCTACTGGATAAACGCGCTTTTTCACGCCCCGAATCAGTTGCATCACCGTCGGCCGGTTTTCCGGATCGCTCACCGTAGTGACGTAGCCCTTAGGTTTGTTCAGTAACAGGTAGACGTGCATTTGCGCGCCCTGCAGCAGCTTTCCATCCACGCGGATGTGATCGGTGTCCGGATCGGCCTTGCTACCAAGTTCCGTCACCACGGTCCCATTCACCTTCACGTGGCCAGCGCTGATGAGTTCCTCGGCCTTGCGACGGGAAGCTATTCCAGCGGCGGCAATAATTTTTTGCAGGCGTTCAGCAGGCATGAGTGAGGAACTATTCCTTCTGGGCAGAGGACTCAGCGATCTCTTCCGCCTGAAGAGACTCCGCCTCGCGGGCTTCCACGGTGTCTTCGGCGGGAATCAACTCTGCCTGAAACGACTCCGCCACCAGTTTCTCGAATTCTTCCATGCTGGGCAGTTCGTTCACGTCTTTCAATCCAAAGCGCATCAGGAATTCTTTGGTGGTCTTATAGAGAATGGGACGCCCGATCACCTGCTTGCGACCCGCGGTCGTAATCAGCTTTCGATCGAGCAGAGTCGCAATCACACCGCCCGAATCCACGCCGCGAATCTCGCTGATCTCCGGCACAGTGGCAGGCTGCTTATAAGCGATCACAGCCAGCGTTTCCAGCGCCGGCAGCGACAGCCGCACCGGCGGCTTCAAGCTCTTAGCGAAGCTTCGCACCATTTCGTGCTGCTCGGGCTTGGTCGACATGCGATACCCGCCCGCTACTTGCCGAACCTCGATACCATGATTCGGGCCGCCGTAATCGGCAATCAATTCTTCCATCGCAGCCCGGACCCGCGACTTCACCTCAGCCTCGTCCGCCGCTCCGTCGGCAGTCGCCGACTCTTTGACGAGCTGAACCATCTGCTCAGTAGTGATCGGCGTCTCCGCCGCATAAATAATCGCTTCGAGTTGAGCTTTTAAACTCATAACTGGCCACTGATCACCGGACACTGACCACTGTTCTTCTACCGCCAATCATCGCGCACAGCGGCCTGCTCTGTCATGATCTCATCGAAATGCGTATGTTTGCGCACGGCAATCTCGCCGAACATCTGATCCTGCCGTACCTGAATCGCCTGCAGCCGCACCATCTCGAGCAATGCCAGAAACATGCACACCAGCGCCTGCCGCGAGGGCACGCGCATCAGAAGCTGCTTAAGTCGTATCGGCCGCGATTCCAGCGCCAGACGCCGCCGCAGATAATCGATCATCTGGCCCACCGTGACGGTTTCCTCGTCTACGTTGATTACCGGCCGGGTGCGCACCCGTTCCAGGATTTGCTGGAAGGTCTTGACCAGATCGATCACATCCGCAGCCATCTCTGGCTCAGTGCCTTCTGCGTCGACGAACTCTTTCAGCGACGGATTGCTCAGCACCGCATCTTCGATCTGCTGCTTTTGCAAAAGCATCTGCGCGGCCGACTTGAACTTCTCATGTTCCAGTAGCCGATTCACTAGCTCGGTGCGGGGATCTTCCAACTCCTCGGCCTTCGCCGACGGATCGCGCGGCAGGAGCATTTTCGACTTGATGTGAATCAGCACCGCGGCCATGTAAATAAAGTCAGCCGCGACATTCACATCCAGCTCGCGAATCTTTTCCACGTAAGCCAGATACTGCGCCGTAATGCGGGCAATGGGGATGTCGTAGATGTCGATGTCCTGCTTGCGAATCAGATCGAGCAGCAAATCCAGCGGCCCTTCGTAGACGTCGCTGACCGAAACCGCAAAGGGAGAATCGCTCTCTTCTTTTTTCGGCGACGGCGGATTAGCAACCAGCACTGGCGAGGCGGACCCCGGCGCGTTGTCCTCGGAAGCAATGATCCCGTGGTCCATCCTAGTTTGCATCTTTCCCGCTTTCCATCTTCCTACTTCGCATCATCCACCGCCGGCGGCTCATACGCAAGTGACATTCCCATGGCGTCGCGCACCCCGTCCATGGTTTCAGCGGCAACCTTGCGCGCTCGTCCGCTGCCTGCCTCCAGAATATCCCAAGCCAGCCGCGGATTCTCCTCAAATTTCTTTCGCCGTTGCTGCATCGGATTCAGCAATCGCACCAGTGCATCGGCTGCCCAGCTCTTGCACTCGATACACCCAATTCCCGCCGACCGACAGCCAACGTTCACTTTGTCCATAGTGACGCGGTCGCTGAAAATCTTGTGCAGATCGCCCACCGGGCACACATCGGGATTTCCCGGGTCAGAGCGCCGCACGCGCGCCGGATCGGTCACCATCGTCTTCAGCTTCTGCCGCACCACCGGCTCGGGGTCGGCCAGCAGAATAGTGTTGCCATACGACTTCGACATCTTGCGCCCGTCGGTGCCTGGCAACTTCGGCGCGGGTGTGAGCAAAGACTGCGGCTCGGGGAAAACAGCTCCGCGCTGTCCATAAAATCCGTTGAATCGCCGCGCAATCTCCCGCGTTAGTTCAACATGTGCGACCTGATCTTCACCCACTGGAACCACATTCGCCTTGTACATCAAAATATCCGCCGCCTGCAGCACGGGATAGCCCAGAAATCCATAAGTTCCCAGGTCTTTGTCCCGGATGTTCTCCCGCTGCTCTTTGTAAGTTGGAACCCGTTCCAGCCAGCCCAGCGGCGTGATCATGGAGAGCAACAGATGCAGCTCGGCGTGGGCCGGAACGTGCGACTGGATGAACAGTACGGATTTCTCCGGATCAAGCCCCGCCGCCAGCCAGTCGAGAGCGACCTCCAGCGAATTCTCTTTCACGCGAGAAGTATCGGCGTAGTCGGTCGTCAGTGCGTGCCAGTCAACCACGCAGAAGAAGCATTGATACTGATCCTGCATGCGCACCCAGTTCTCAAGCGCGCCCACATAATTTCCCAGGTGCAGTTTCCCGGTCGGGCGCATGCCGCTGAGAACGCGCTTCCGCAAGTTAGTCGAACCTATCATCAGTTTTTCAACGAGTCGTAGAAGCTAACGAGGAACAACGGCGCCACAACGCCCAAACTCGAAGCTTGCAGCATCATGCGAGGATATTGTCGATCTTATCACGCAAGCCGCAAACTGAAACAGTAGCGCCGTCGTCCCGTGGTTTGTCCGGCGGCGTCCTCGCCTGCCGCTTCTAGATCGCAACAACAGTTGCCTATCCTGGGATCCTAGCCCCATGCTTTATAATTCGCCCTCCACTCAAACGAAGTCGGCATGTCGAATCTAGCCCGCAAACTCCGCCTCACCGACTACTTCACCCTGGCGTGGGGCTCCATGGTCGGAGTCGGGTGGCTCGTGGTCATGGACGACTGGCTTTTGCGCGGCGGCTCTCTGGGCGCCGTGCTGGGCTTCGCCATCGGCGGCGCGTTGCTCTTCCCCATCGGATGGGTTTATGGCCGGCTCGTGGCCGCTATGCCCGACGCTGCGGGCGAAATCGCTTACACTGCGGCAGCTTTTTCCCGGCCCATCAGCTTCTCCACCGGATGGATGATGATGCTAGCCTACTTCATCGTCTGCCCCTGGGAAGCCGTGGCAGTCGGTCGCATCGCTGGCTACATCATCCCGGCGCTCGATTCAATCGAGCTCTACCGCATCGCCGGACGCCCAGTCTATCTCCCACACCTGATCATCGGTCTCGGCCTCACGGCTCTACTCACTACGCTGAATTACCGCGGCGTCCGCCTCAGCGCAAACTTCCAGAACTGGACATCCTTCGGTACCCTTGCCCTGTTCATCGTCTTTGTCTCGCTCGGCGCAAGCCAGGGTTCGCTGCACCACCTGCCTCCACTCTTCACCCACACTCCGCTGGTTTCGTTCTTGCTGGTGTTGCAGATCGTTCCGTACTTCATGACCGGATTCGAATCCGTGAGCAAGGCTGCCGAGGAATCCACACCCGAATTTCGCAGCCAGGGATTTCTGAAAGCCATCTGGATGGCCATCTTTGTCGGCATTATTTTCTACACAGTCATCATCGCCGCCGTAGCATTCGTTGCTCCATGGCACGAATTGACCTACGACAAGTTCATGACTGCGGTGGCTTTCCAGCGCGCGGTGGGCTCGCGCTGGATAGTAAACGTAATCCTCGCTGCGGCGCTGCTGTCACTGTTCAAGTGCTTCAATGGAAATTTCGTAGCCGCCAGCCGCCTGCTCTTTGCTCTGGGACGCCGCGGCCTCGTCAACCCTCGAGTCGGCCTCATCCATCCCGAACATCAGACGCCGTCAATGGCAGTTCTCTGCATCGGACTGGTCACCGCCGCATGTATGCTTCTAGGCGATGCGATTCTGGTGCCGATCACCGAGGTCGGCTCGGTCGCCTGCGCCATCGGATGGGCCGCGACCTGTGCCGCCTATCTTTCCATGGGGCACTCAGGAAAACTGCCCGGTCACTCGATTCTGTCGCTAGTGGAATGGTCGGTCGCTGGCTTTGGATTGCTCGTGGCGATCGCGATGATGCTGATGAAGATCGTCCCAGCAATCCCCGGCCATTTCAGCGGATACGAATGGCTGGCTCTCGCAATCTGGATCGCTCTGGGCGCGCTTGCGCGCCGTCGCAAACCGGTTTCTTGAGCGGCGACCGGCGTGATTTTGGGTGGAGCAGCGCTTCAGCGCTGCGGCAAGAATCGCTTCTTCATGGCCGCCCTTAGCGCTGAGATAACGATACAAGAAGGAAAATCGAATGAAGTATCACAAACTGAATCTCTTATTCTCGGTCGCACTGTTCTTCGCGGTACCCCGCCCATTGCCTGCCCAATCGCCAACCGCCTTCGACCTCGTCATCATCAACGGCCACATCATCGACGGCACCGGCTCGCCGTGGTATTCCGGCGATGTCGGAATCCGCGACGGAAGAGTCGCCGCCATCGGCAACCTGACTGCCGCGCCCCGCAAGCGCACCATTGATGCCGACGGCAAAGTCGTCGCGCCCGGTTTCATCGACATGCTCGGACAGTCCGAACTCTCCATCCTGGTCGAACCGCGCTTGCCTTCCAAAATCTACCAGGGCATCACCACCGAGATTACCGGCGAAGGTGGTTCCATCGCCCCGCTCAACGACACCATCATTCAAATCGATCGCCCCGGATACGAGCACTACAAGATCACTCCTGACTGGCGAACCTTCCGCCAATATTTCGCGCGCCTCGAAAAGCAGGGCATGGGCATCAATCTAGCCAGTTACGTAGGAGCGACGCAGGTCCGCCGCATGGTGCTCGGCGACGACGATAAGCAGCCTACCCCCGAGCAACTCGAGCAAATGAAAATGCTCGTGCGTGAAGCCATGAAAGACGGCACGATAGGCGTGTCTACGGCGCTCGAATACGCCCCCGCACCCTATGCCAAGACGGAGGAATTGATTGCTCTCGCCGCGGAGGGCGGCACGTTCGGCGGCATCTATTCCACGCACATGCGCGATGAAAGCAACTCCGTGCTCGAAGCCATCGACGAAGCCCTGCGCATCGGCCGCGAAGCTCACGTACCCGTGGAGATCTGGCACATCAAGGTCGCCGGGAAAAGCAACTGGGGACGCATGCCCGAAGTCGTAGCCAAAATAAACGCAGCGCGTGCCAACGGTGCCGACGTGACGGCCGACACTTACGCCTACACCGCCTGGTTCAACTCGTTCTCGGCCTTCGTTCCCCCGTGGGCGCACGATGGCGGCGACGCGAAAATGGTCGAGCGCCTGAAAGATCCCGCAACTCGCGAACGCATCCGTAAAGATATGCTCACGCCCTCAAGAGATTGGGATAACGAATGGCAGGAAATTCCTGGCCCTGAAGCCGTCATGATCGGCGTCACACAAAATCCCAAACTTCTTTCCCTGCAAGGCAATCGCCTATCCGACATCGCGAAACTTTGGAACAAAGACCCAATGGATGCCCTGTTCGAATTCCTGATCGAAGATCCCGATTCTGAAGTCGCCGTCTTCGGCATGTCACAACCCGATGTCACGCTCGCGCTGCAGCAGCCTTGGGTCGCGATCGACAACGATTCTTCCGGAACCTCGCCCGAGGGGATTCTCGGCCAGGAGCATCCTCATCCCCGCGCCTATGGAACTTTCCCGCGCATTCTGCGCAAGTACGTGCGCGAAGATAAGGCGTTGACACTCGAAGACGCGATCCGCAAGATGTCTGCGTTGCCGGCCCAGCGCGTGCGCCTTACAGATCGCGGTGTTCTCAAGGCCAACATGTGGGCCGACGTGGTCATCTTCGATCCCGCAACCGTGCGCGATCTAGCCACGTTCGATAATCCGAATCAGCTTTCCCAGGGGATGGACTACGTGCTGGTGAACGGCGTGCCCGTGATCGATCAGGGAAAAATGACAGGAGCCTTGCCGGGAAAAGTTCTGCGCGGAGCGGGATACGTACCGTAACGGCAACATCGCAGGCAGGTAAAGAAGGCTTGGGAAGTGCACGACTTCATAGTCGTGCCATCAGCTCTGAAAAATAATTTGAGCTTAAGCCCCTAAGGGAAGGCCTACGGCTTCAGCCGCGCCTGCGTCTCCGGAGTAGTAAGCACCACGCGCGGTTCCGCCAAGGTACCCGTGATGCTATAAACCTGTGAACCCAAACGCTCTGGTTTCACATCTGTACTACGCGTCAGTTTGAAGTCCAGCACCCGCCCAAGCGACGCGGAGCCGCTGATCTCGTAAGCCCCGGTGGAAGAAACCAGCTCGCCCTTCTGAATCTCGATCTTCCCACCTTGCAGCCGCATCAGCCCCTGCCAGCGCCCAACCCGTAGCGGCCCCTCATCACTCGCGAGAGAAATGTGACGCAAAACGCCCTCCCTCAGGTCGAACTGCAGCTCACCCTCGGCCGATTTCCAAAACGCAGTCGAATCGGTACCCGATGCCGAAAGCTGATAAGTCCCCCCAGCTGTTCCCGAAATCCACGGATCGCGCATCGCTTCGGCGATCTGCCCGAGCGAAATCCCAGTCAGAGTTCCGTTCCCGGTGTATGTGGGAGAGCCCGCGGTGAAGTCCGCCTCCCAATCACCGCGATGCTTTCCCCCCAGCACATCCCCGCGCAGCTCTGAAATCTTCAGTTTCCCACGGTCCAGGTCAAGCGCCGCCGAAACCCGCTCCCCAACCAGGTTATGAATCCGGAAAAGGCCGACGCTTATTTTCCCCGATGCCCGCAGATTTTGCAGAAACCGGGGAGCCGTCGGTTCCTCAGACCTCAGCATCTGATACCACCGGCGCTGGTTGGGTTGCGAACCCAGCCACTTCGAGAGTTCGGTAAGCGCAACCTCTTCAGTGTTCAAGTTGAACCGCACCACGCAGCTCCCAGGAATTCCACAACCGCGGGGCAAAGTCACCGAGCCCGCCCAGTCCGCATCTCCAGCATGCGCCCTCAATTTCTCCACCCGCACTTCATCGGACAGAAGCTGTAATTCCGCTGAGGAGATTTCAACCGGCCCGTTCACTCCTCGCAATGTGGCGCGCACGTCATGCAGTTGCACCGTCCCGTTCACTCGCGGCGAAGAAAATCCGGAGGAACTCCCAGAAACGTTCCCCGCCCACGAGCCGGCGATCTGTAACTTAATCGCAGCCTCGCCTTCGACGTTCGCCTTCACCGCGGGCAGTCCGAGCAGACTGGCCAACCGCAAGCTGTGTGAGACTTCTCCGTCTCCGCGAATCACCATGCCATATCCCGATCGCGCCACCCACCCACGCGCCTGCGCCGGCACAGGTCGTCCCAGAGCGACGGGGAATGGGCCGAACTCGACGTGCAACTCATCCGGAGCAGGCAAAACTTCAGCCTCCAATGGGTGAATGGACTTACCCGTCGATCCAGCGCGAGGGCTCACACGCTGCGAGCTCAACACAAACGGCACACTCGCTGGAGCAAATTCCGCGTTAGTGGTTGCCGACTGCAGGCGAAGGTTGGTAATCTCGCCCCGGCCCTGAAACTCCGGTCCCCCGGCCGATGCTCCTTCTTCCTTCACCGTAAAATTGCCTTGCACATTTCCCGCGGACACCAGATCCACCGGCAGGTTTTTCTTGGCCCGTCGAGCCAGTTGCGCCACCGCAGCCACGGGAACGCTTTCCAGGTTCAAGGCGAGATCGACCCGGTGCACTCCTGGAAGCCCGGCATCGCCGTGCAGCGTGATCATGCCATTGCCCACCGGCGCAATGCAGAAGACCTCATGCATCATCGCTTCCACCGAGCTGTACCGGCCATTGCAGTGCGCGTCCAGGAGCAGCCTCTCGCTGCTCGAGATGTCGTAGCGGTGGAAGTCGTCGATTGACGTATCAACGTCTACCTGCATAGCCGCCGGGATGCCGCTTAACGTAGCCTCCAAACGGACTTCTCCTCGCCAGCCCTTATCATTTCCCGATACCAGTTTGGTCAGTTGGCCCAACTGCGCGCCATTCCACTCCGCGCTGAACTGCAACGGCGTTTCGCGCAGGCTCCCGGCGCGCCGCCATGTGCCGTTCATCCGCAGCAGGCCGGTGTCACTCAAACTCATATCCGTGCGCAGCGGCTCTGCTTTTAGCCGCGCTCCCCATGTGTTTTCCGACTCCTGCCACAACGCAAAATCCGCGTTCAGAAGCGCGTAAGGCTTTTTCTCCTGTCCTGCCTTGAAATTAATGCGGCCAGAACTGGCCTCGATGTAGGGGAACCCGGGCCGCGCTTCCGACTTCGATTTCGCAGTCGGCGCCAGCGGTATGCGTTCCGTGTGCTCCAGCAGCCCTTCCCAGTTCCAGCGCCCGTCTGCTCGGCGCACCAGATTCAGGCTAGGATCCGTCAGCTCCAAACGGGAGACATCCAGCCTTCCCCGCAGAAGCGAAGTCAGTCGCACCACGGCGGTAACCTCCGGAGCCCGCAGCATAGGCTCGGCGCCGAACACTGGATCTTCGCAGATGACCAGGTTCTCGAGATCGAACCCGGGCTGCGGCAGGAATCGAAGGTGGACCGCACCAATCTCCACCGGACGCGCCACCGCTTGGCTAATCGAGTTTGCAATGCGTGCCTTCAGGCGCGAAACGCCCGGACGCACCAGAAACAGACCCAGCAGAATCACCACTGCCGCAATCGCCACCCGCCGCTTGGAAAGAAAAAGCTTCACCGCACCACTTTCAGCGTTCGCCCCCACCGCGTTTCATCGAAGAAGTGCAACACCACGTGCGCCAGAAATCCCAGCCGGTCCGCCATCCCAGTCTTCTGGTATTGATCGCCCGGTGTGTCGAACGACCAGTAAATAAACATTGGACGCCCGATCACATTCTCCTGCGGAATGAAGCCCCAATAGCGGCTGTCCAGGCTCACGCCCCGGTGGTCGCCCATCGCGAAATAATGTCCGGGAGGCACCACCAGATCGCCTCCCTCCACATGCGACGGCAACTCCGCTTCCCATCTCGGCGAAATGTTCGGGTCCGACGGTGCCACAGCAGGGAAATCGTTGCGGTAGAAATCGCTGGGGTTATCCTGATCGGTATCCAGGTAAGGTTCCTGCAACGGCTCTCCGTTGCGGTAAACCACTCGATCGCGTAAGTGGATGCGGTCGCCCGGTATGCCCATAATCCGTTTCACCACGTAGGTCCCGGCATAAGCTGCGTCCGGGTGCAGAAACACCACGATATCGCCGCGCCGCACCTGACGATAGGGAAGCAGCGGGCCAGCCCACGAAGTCTTCGGAGCAAACACGATCCGGTTCACAAACACATGGTCGCCGATCAGCAGCGTGTTCTCCATTGAACTCGAGGGGATCTCGAACGCCTGCACCACAAATGTGATGATGAACAATCCCGTCACCAGCACCGCCGCCAGCGAGGCTAGAAACTCCACCGGAGTCTCTCGCGGTTTCTCTTGGATCTCGTTCTTCTCGTTGTTGTCTTTCTTAGCCAATGTGATCAATCCATCCCCTCTTGTGGAAGAGCGGCGCTGCTACTCTGCCGGACGCTCAATGCACCAGTCGTAGCGTGCGGTTCCAGCGCGTGATCTGAAAGATGTGCGTCACGACGTACGCAAAGTGGTACAGTCTATCACCCACCGAAGATGGCGCCGTCGGGTCGCCCTCTGCCCGCACTGACCAGTAAATCACCAGCGGCCGCCCAATAATATTCGCCTGCGGCACAAATCCCCAGTACCGGCTGTCAGAACTATTGTCTCGATTGTCTCCCATCACAAAATAATGCCCTTCGGGAACAATGAGCTGGCCATCCTCGACCAGTTTGCGCAACTGCAGCCACCATTCTGGCGTCGGGCCTGACATCACATCCAACCGAGGGAAATTATCCCGGAACACGTCATCCGCCAGGCGGCTGAAACGCGCATAAGGCTCCTTCAACGGCACACCATTTACCAGCACCTGCTTGTTGACCAGACGTATCCGGTCACCAGGCACGCCGATCACTCGCTTGACAAAATGCTGAGCCGGGTCCACCGGATAGTGAAACACCACAATGTCGCCGCGCTGCACCCGATGGTAAGGCATGAAATAGTCCGCCGGGCCGCCTCCGCCGTAACAGAGCTTGTTCACCAGCAGGTAATCGCCCACCAGCAGCGTGTTCTCCATGGATGGAGATGGAATCTGAAACGCCTGCACGATGAATGTGATCACAAACACCGCAATCACCACCGTTCCCAGGAGCGATTGAATGGAGGCGGTCACGTCCGCTCCGGCCACCCACGGCGTTCTCCGTTCGTCAGTCAAACGACGGCGCGAAACCTGACCGCCGGAGACCTGATCGCCCACAGAAGGACCGACCTGAGAATGATCGCCCACGGAATGATCTTCTTGAGGATGATGTTCCAGAGAATGATCTTCCTCGGGATGATCTTGCTGAGAATGGCCGATCGCGGTTTGTTCGTCTCGGAAATTCATATCTACTTCTTGACTGATCGAGTTCTTGACTGATCGAACCCCTCTATTTCTCCGCGGACCGCGACCCCCGCGCCGGCCGAGCTCCCGCCGATTGCGGCCGCGACGCCAGATAAGCCAGCAACTGCCGCGCCGCATCCTGCTCTGCTGTCTTCTTCGTGGTGCCTTGCGCGCGTCCCACAAATTCCGCCCGGCCTTCGCCGTTCTTAGTATTCAGACGGACTTCCACGGTAAACGTCTTGCTGTGTTCCGGTCCGGCTTCCTGCACCAGCACATACGACGGCTGTGCCATTCCCAGTCCCTGCAGGGTCTCCTGCAAAGCTGATTTGAAGTCGTTCATGGGCAGCGTGCCGCCTTCACGCTCCATCCGCTCCAGTTCCGGCGCCAGAATCTCCCGCAGGATGAATTCACGTGCCGGTTCCATCCCGCCATCCAGGTAGAGCGCCGCCAGGACCGCCTCCAGTGCGTCCACCAACAGCGCGGTCTTGCTGCGCCCGCCGCTCTTCTCCTCGCCTCGGCCCAAACGCAAATAGTGGCCTAACTCCAGTCGCTGCGCCACCCTGATCAGGTGCCGCTCGCTCACCACATGAGCGCGCAATTTTGAGAGTTCCCCCTCGCGAAACTGCGGAAAACGGTGGAACAATTCCTCGCTCGTCACAAGCGCCAGAATCGCGTCTCCTAAAAATTCCAGCTGTTCGTTGTCGTTGACCTTATACTTGCTCTCCCCAGCCTGCTGCGACTCCTGTTCCCGGGCCTGTGAACTGTGGGTGAGGGCCTGCTCGATCACCGCCCGGCGGTGGAAGTGGTAGCCTAACGCTGTTTCCAGCGCGGTGATTTCCCGTTCCTTCATGATTGCATCGCCGGGACGTAATCCAATTCAATTGAGGAGGGCGGTTTTTGCTCTCCGAAAGATCTGGGCGAGCCGCGCGCTGCGTCGCGTTTCTTCGACGCCATAATTGCGCGTTTGGCTCGCATCATTATTCAATTCTTCGGAGGGGTGGGCGCCGGACTGCTGCCGCCGCCAGTCAATTGCGTCAGGCGGTCCTTCTCATCCCGTGCAGCCTTGCCCGCAGCTGTGCCCTCCTTGGTCAGTCCCACCGCTTGGTTGGCATATTTCATGGCCTCGGGATACTTACCCTGCATATCCAACGCCACCGAAAGTCGGAAGACCGCGATCGGATCGACCTCCTGCGGGTAGGCGTCAATCGATTTCCTCAGATTTCCTTCCGCGTCGGCCCAGGCCTTCGCGGTGAAATCAAGCGTCCCCAGAATCTCGTAAGCCTCGGAACGCACGTATCCCTTGAATACGTCGACCTTCTCCGGCGTGAGGCCAGCGGGAAGGTCGGTGTCTACAGTGGCCAGCGCGCGCTGTGCATCCTTTCTCGCTTCCGCCAGGCGTTGATCTTTATCCAGGTCAGTGTCGCGAGTACGCTCAGCCAGTACTTGAGCGACTCCCAGCAGCGCCTGCGGATCGTCCGGATCTAAAGTCAAAAGCTTCTGTGACGTCGCCAGCATTTTGTCCGCGTCATTGGCCCGTTGGTACGAGGCCACCACTGCCCTATAAAGCAGAGCCCGCAACTCGCTGTCCGGAAATTTCGCCGCGAAATCGTCCGCCGCTTTCTCTTGAGCCGCGGGGTCGGTCAACGCCGCCGCCGCCTTATAAGCCGCAAACTCGTCTTGCGTCTTCGCCTGCGGCGGACGCTTCCCCGCCGGAGCTGCCGCTTGTCCGCTCGTTTGTCCTGCCGCCTGTCCGGCCGGCGCGTTCTGCGCCGCAGGCTTATCATTGCCCTGCGCAAAGCCGTTCTGCGCGAAACCCCAGACCCCTATTCCCAGCACCGCGATAATGATCGCCGCTTGCTTCATGCTTTCTCCTTGGCTCACGCCGCCTGATTCAACGTACCTCTTGCAACTTCCGCAACTGCCATCACCGGTCGCATTGTAACTGCATTGTAAGGCTCTTTGGGTTTACCCTGTGTTCCTCTGCGTACTCTGCGGTAAAGTTCTTCGTCCGTAGCGCCGCGCACCCAGATCTCCCGCGCGCTTCGCTACCTTACAGACTGCCCGTTCGGTTGCGGCTTCGCCGGAGGCTCATACGCCTGCTGCAATCCTCGTTCCGCCGCCGCCTTGATCTCCGGCAATCCTGCCCCTGAGTTCAACGCCGCCCGGTACTCCTGCAACGCGGCCTCGCGGTCTTCTTTCATGTCTAAAATCCGTCCCAGGTACACATGCGACCATCCCACCACCTTCGGATCCTGTGTGGCGGCAATCGCCTTCTGGAAATTATCCTGCGCGCCGTCCCGGTTCTTGTTGGCCACGGCCACTTCCGCCAGAATGAACAGCGCCCGGCCCTGATCGCCGATCTTCTTATCCAGCGCCTGCTGCGCCAGATCCTGCGCCCCTTTGGGATCGCCGGCCGCCAGCCGTTTTTCCGCCGTTATCAGCATCCGCCGCTCTTCCGGACGCGACAACTGCACCAGTTCCGGCGAGGTTGCGCTTGCAAACTGCACTTCCGCGGCTGCTCTCTGTTCTTTTCGCAGGTCCACATTCACCAGAAAGTCGCCGTACGCTCCTCGAATTCCCGTGGGATCTTTTTCAAATCCCACCACCGCGTCATAAAAATACTTCGTCAGGATGTATCCCTGCTTCACTGCATCATCTACCGCCTGGGCCCGCATCGCCTCCTGCGCCGCCTGCTTCGTCCCCGTCGTGCGGATCTCGATGGCTCGCACCAGACACTCCGTCACCAGCAGCGAGATGTCGGTCTTGAAGCTTTCTTCAAGCGGTGCGCGCTTCACCGACTGCAGCAGCGGTTCCAGCCGCTTGATCGAGCTGAAGTGCTTCTCTGCCAGCGGATCCAGCTCGTAATGCAGAAACGTGTGCCGGATCTGTTCCATCTTCAGGGCCGACTTCGAAGCCTCGCCCGACGGCACGTTCGGCGCCGGGAATACGACCACGTAATAATCCGTCCCGTAATTCCGCGCATCCGTCTCGTTCGGCGAACCCATAAAGTCCAGATAAATGGTGAACCGCCGTCCCAGGTATTGCGACGAAGGCTGCTTCAGGTAAATCTCGGTGTCAAACACCATCTTTTGCAGCGGTTCGTGGTACCGCCTCATCGCCGTGGCGTAATCGATGCGGTGCCGCTCCCAGATCGAGTGCAGCCCGACTTTCTCGTAAAAAGCCTCCAGCAGTTTTCCGAAACCCGCAACCGCTGATGCATCCGGAGGCAGATCCTCCTCTTTCGTGCGCGGCAGAAAATGGGGAGGCCCATCCACATACAACGCCAGCGAGATGTATTGCGACAGGTTGCGGTTCGCGTCGCTCGACGCCATGTGGCCCTGGTAAAACTCGCACAGCGCCGTGCGCGCCGCCTCCGCTCCTTCCGACCCCCGCAGATTTCTCTGCACCTCGGCCCGTACATTGCTCCGGGTTACATCCGACACACTCAGGTCCCGGTCGTAGCCACAGGTGTTGAGCGCCGCCAGCACGGAAAAAATCGTCTCGTTACTGTCCAGCGTGATTGGAGATTGATTCTGCGGAACTTGATTCTGCGGTGCACGGTTTGGCGCCACCGGTTTCGGCGGGGTCGGGCTTTGCGCAGGCTGGTCCTTGGATGACGACTCACCCTGAGAAGTCGATTGATCCTTGGAAGATGAATCCCCCTGCGAAGCCGGCGGACCCTGCGGAGGCGGATTCTGCGGAGCTGGGCTCTGCGGAGTCTGATCCTGTGGAGTCTGGCTCTGTGGTGCCGGATTCTGCGGAACCGCCTCCTGCCCCACGCACAAGGGCGTCAGCAGCCCCAATAGGGCCGCAAACCACAGACGTCGCAATCGCAGACTCAGGAAACCCTCCACAGGTTTGGTGGCGTGCCGAGCGGAGAACACCTTCAAGTGTAAGGACTTCCTCGCA
>Ga0207053_10101_pt1 | contig 22061 bp, 24 predicted proteins | sample Alteio_BWMinCont_59_FD_153290 | JGI IMG/M metagenome (GOLD analysis project Ga0207053, IMG submission 153290) | Enriched cells from forest soil in Barre Woods Harvard Forest LTER site, Petersham, Massachusetts, United States -... | ecosystem: Environmental > Terrestrial > Soil > Temperate forest >...
CGCAATCCGCGCTCCTGCGGAGGGTAGTAAGCGTTGGACAACCCGGCTTCCAACGCATTGCCCCCCACTTCGGACCAGTTGAAGCTCGTGCCCCCCCGAATCGGTTTTGGTGAGCACCACGCGGGAAAGCGCGTAGGCTGAGCGGCGGAAAAAACCTCCATGGCCCAGCGTGTAGTACCGGGGATCCTCACGGGAGATCCAGGGCACGATGGCTTCGGTGAAAAACGTTCCCGACACTCCATCCACGAATATGTGCCAATAATAGCGCCCGTACCCGGCCATTCCTTGGCCGAACTCCGGATAGTCCTTCAACCCAAACTCTTGCCCGGCCAGAATTCCCGTCCAAACGAACGACGAATAATCGAAGCTGTCCTCCGTCGCGAGCCAGAACTTGCCCTTCCCGGAAAGTGGCGGCAGCAGCGTGTTGGCGCTCACCGCCCCAAAGTTGGGGACAATCCCTAGGATGCGGTTCGTCTGCTTGCCTTCTGACTCGTCTTTGGAATTCGAGGCGCACGGGTCCTCGGAAGCTCCCTGTGCTTCCTTCTCCGCGCTTCCTTTACCCGGCTGCGATTCCGCTTGCGACGCCGGCGCAGAGCTGCTTGCAGTCTGTTGGCACGCTCCGTTGCCGGTCTTCGTGCCCGAGGTGTTCGAAAGACCCGGCGCTTGTGCACCCACTCCGGTAGTTAGGAATAGAAGGACGCCGATGGCAGCCGCGGCCCGGCCTCCGGCCAATGCATAGCTTCGCCGCCCGATGCCGTTATGTCCGCCCTCATGCCCAAAGGACACGCTGATCGCCCGCAAAGTTTTTGTCTCGAGACCCATAATGGATTTGCCTGGGGTCGCTTGGTGCCGAAATAAAATGAGGCCACTAACGCGAGACGCCTGCGGCAGACCTGCCAACCTCGCCCAGAATAGCTCCGCTTACCGTAACCAATCGTGGCTTAAGGCCAGATTAAAGCTGTTGATTCATTGTCTCATACGCTGCCCGGTAATGGCAGACCATCTGAAAAGTGAGGTGTCCCGAAAGTGGCACGCATTCGATAGTCCCGTTTTCTCATCTAGATACTTACCCTCTGCCGCGTGACAATATGGGGGTACGTGCCGCCAGGCGCGAACCGGAATCGGAATGAGGCAGATCACCCTTCCCCTCGCTTATCTTCTTTTTGCGGTGCTTTCCACCGGATCGTTGATGACCGCGTCCCCGCACCCGCGCGCGACCGTCCCTGAACTGCCGGCCGAAGTCGCACCGCTTTACAACGGCGGTCTCTACCGCCAAGCAGCGGAAGCCCTCAACGCCACTACGGAGCGCGAGCCGCACGAATCTTCACTGCATTTCTGGCTGGGTCGCTGTTTTTTTGAGTTGCGCGATTATAACCGCGCTATTTCCAGCCTGGAACACGCCATCGCGCTCGAACCCGACCGGTCCGATTATCATTATTGGCTCGGCAAGTCATACGGCCGCAAGGCGGAAGAGACAAACCGATTCAGCGCCTTTTCCGCGTTTTCGTTGGCGCACAAAACTCGCCGCGAATTCGAGGTTGCTGTGCGGCTGGACGAGAATGACTTGGAAGCGCAACGGGACCTGATCCGCTATCTCTCGACCGCGCCCGACATTGTCGGCGGGAGCGAAGAAGCGGCGGAGCAGCGCATACATGCCCTTGCCGCGGTGGATCCCACGGAAGCAACCCTGGCGCAGGCCGGGCTCTTCGCTTCGCGTAAGAAATTCGACGAAGCCGATCGGGAGTATCGCAAAGTCTTGGATAGCGAACCGGACCGTATAAGAGTTTATTTTGAAATTGCCGAGTATTATCGGGATCGCGGCGATGCCGCGCGAATGTCCGAGCCTACCGAAGCGGCAGCGTCCCTGGCCCCTTCCGACCCTCGTCTGGATTACTATCGCGGGATTGTGCTTGTGCTAGCGAAGGAAGCCCCCCTGGAGGCAGAGAAGGACCTTAGCCAGTATCTCGATACAGTTCCAGACAATGATAACGTTCCATCCCACTCGACTGCGCACGAATGGCTGGGCAGACTCTACGAAGAAGAAGGGCACCTGGATCAGTCAGCCCAGGAATATCACGCCGCACTGACTCTGGATCCCCATAACAAGGAGGCCCGGGAGGCTTTGAAGACGTTGCATGACCGAAAGCATTGATGCGGCCAGGACACGCCGTCAATTCTTAGAAGGCGTCGAAATTATTGTTAACCTCGCCACTGAGGCGCGCCATTTTTCTTTGCGAAAGGTTTAGCACCCAGGACGCGATATTCGCCTGCGTCACGGGCAGCGGCAGGCGTTTGACTATGGACTTCCAGCTGTAAAACTCGCGGTAGATGTGCTGTACCTCGTGGACCATTTCTTCCGGGGTGCAATATCGGGGCTTAATGTAGCAGGTATGCCCGGGCCAGCGGCCGATTTCGTCCAGCTTCAGGATGCGATCTTCGCTTTTCATCCTTTCGTAAAACATGGTGCCTTTTTCTGGAGTGAGAATATTAAAGTACGCAACGGGCACTTTTTCTTCCAGGAGGAAGTGGAGGGTAGAGCGGAATACGTCCGGCGTCTCATTGTCCCAGCCGAATATGAAGTTCAGCGAAAAGCTGATACTCCGCTTGCGCAGATTGCCCAGCAACTCCGCATAGCGATTGACCTTGTTAAATTTCTTGTTCATTCCCTTCAAGGTCTCTTCGTTGATGCTTTCAATTCCGATGTTCACGTGCAGCAGACCGCTGCGCTTGGCCAAATCCATGAATTCGGCGTCGTTGCACAAGTTCGACGTCCACAGAGCCGACCAGCGCACTTTCAAAGGGATCATGGCTTCCATCAATTCCATCGCCCGAATACGCTTGCCGCCAAAATCGCTGTCGCCAAAGAAAATGCTCTTCGAGCGGGTGTGCTTGATATCCTCGATCACCTCCGTGGTTGGCCGCACGCGATAGCCCCCTCCGAGATACAGCCGCTCAGAGCAGAAGTCGCACTGCATCGGACACCCGCGCGAAGACAGCAGCGAGTAGGTTTTGAAAGGCCCATATTTGCGAAGGTCTAGCATCTCCCAGCGTGGCAGCGGCAAGCCGGCAAGACTCGGCATTTGCGGAGCGCGGTATTCCTTCTGCAGACGGCCATTGCAGGCATCCTCCAGCATGCGCGCCCAGATCGGCTCGCCCTCGCCGATTCCAATGGCATCGCAATGCCGCGCCGCTTCTTTTGGGTCGAACCAGACGTGCGGCCCACCCATGATCACGGCAACACCCTGCCGGCGAAACTCGTCGGCAATGTCGTAGGCGCGAATGCTATGTATGGTCCATGTCGTGATGGCCACCAGGTCCGGCTTCGGCCTGCTGAGAAAATCGATGTCTTGAATCTGTTCGTCCGCCAGCGTGACGTCCCAATCCTGCGGGGTTAGCGCCGCCAAGTAAGCCAGAGTGAGCGGGACAAGCGGCTTCATCCGCGATTTCAGCACCGTTTGGGTTCCCTTGGAAAGGTAGTGCGAAGGTTGGACGATCAGCAGCCGCTTGCTCATGAGAAGACGTTAGATCGATGCGGCAGGAAAACCATACGACGAAGTCGTTAGAAAACTCAAAAAGGAGAGATTCCCGATCCTGGATACGTGCTAGACCGGAAAGCGTTCAGAATCGCGCCGAAACGCGCTTGGAATAGTCCGATAAACTAGTGTTCATTCCGAGACAGCTAAGGGGTTTCTCGTATTTTGAAGAATCGGTGCGGAGCGGGGGCCAAGTCCTCGGGACTTGGCTAGCTTGATCGGGCGTTCGCCTGTTTTCACCAGCCACTGCTGCAAGTTCGTCAACGACCAGGCATCGATTCTCTCCCGGCAGCCACTCCGCGCGGCAGCCTTGATCACGGCACCTCATCAGCGCCTAAGTTGGACGAGATGGCGCCAGGCAGCGGGCGGACACGCCCGCCCCGAGCGTGCCCGCTGCCGACACTCATCGATCAGTGTCGTCCGAGCCTGACTGTTTCGGCCTGCGAACGACGCCGTGAATTGCCTGCGTGCCGAAATGGCCACTCGCGGGAGACCCGAACACCAGAGTCACATTGGAAAACGGAACGTCCGATCCTCCGTTGACGCACACTTGCAGCATGGATAGCACAGTGTCATTGTTCGAAAAGGGGGCGGGTCCGCCGTTGCCGGTAATACCGGCCATGCCGGTAACCACGAAACCAGGGTTAGTGGGAGCTGGAGGGGCGAAGGCAGGGCACAAGCCGGTGGCGTAGCTGACCGTGGCATCCTTCATGGTGATGTGGTGAGTGTGAGGAATGCGTGTTTCGGGATCATTGAACGTCGCAACAATTGGGCCGCTCGCGCCCTTCGAAACAACGCCGCTGGCAACAGCCTGATCTGAGAGCTCCATGGTCATGGCTGCGGAAAAATCGGCCAAACCTGATCTGCCTTTCAAATCCAAAGACCATGTCCCGTGCATTTCCCACGGACCAACCAACTTGCCCGATAGGGTCTCCGGCGAAAAATCATTGATCAACCCGCTAAAGTGCGTGGGCGTCGGAGCTTGGGCCAGAACGCCGGTACCTACTGCCAATAACAGAACCGCGACAATGCGTATTGCCCACGACAAAGTCCTGCTTTTCATAGGAACCTCCAAGTTTGAGACTCGCGCCTGTGTCGCCGAAAGCCCCTCGGGCGGCATAGTGCCGGAGCTTCCGCTGGAAACTTATGGCCCAAGAATTCCATTTCGGCGATTTCGCGCTGGATGCGCGCGGACAACATTGGACACGTTAGGCAGTCTCGTCAAACTGCAATGCGCGGAATGGTCATTTACCGCCAAATGCTGTCCTTTGCCGCTGCCGGGCGGCGCAGCTACAATAGCGTTAGTCAGCTCGCCATAACCCGGACTCATCAGGAGAACGCGATGGGCGAATCATCCCCCGGCACACCGACATCCGTGGGGCCGTCCGACGACCGGCTGGATTCGTGGAAGGAAATCGCGGCATACCTTGATCGCGATGTGACCACGGTGCAGCGTTGGGAGAAGCGGGAGGGGATGCCCGTTCACCGGCACGTGCATGACAGAATTGGCTCGGTCTATGCGTTTCGGGCGGACTTGGACGCGTGGGTGCGCAGCCGGAATCTTCGAACAGAGCAGGAGATCGGGAGCAATGCCTCCTCGCCCAATCCCCCTGCACAGCCTCCGCCCTCAACGATATCGACCTCTCTAACCAGATGGAGGTTCGTCTTGCCGCTGGCAGCGGCGGGAGCCGCGCTGGCGATTGGCGCAGGCCTCTGGTTTCAGAGGATGGAGTACTTCTGGCGAAACCCCATCGCTAACGCGCAGTTTCAGACAGTCACGGACTTCGATGGAGCGGAGCAGGCCGCTGCGGTGTCGCGCGACGGTCATTTCGTGGCGTTTCTGTCGGATCGGGACGGACAGATGGACGTCTGGGTTACGCAGGTCGGCTCGGGGCAGTTCCACAACCTGACTCACGGGAGCGCGCCGGAACTCGTCAATCCATCGGTCCGCACCTTGGGGTTCTCGCCCGATGGCTCTTTCGTCACCTTTTGGGTTCGCAAACAAGACGGCTCGAGTGGCATCGGCATCTGGGCGGTGCCAACGCTGGGCGGACAGCCGAGGCCATACCTTGAAGGCGTGGCGGAGTTGGATTGGTCGCACGACGGCTCGCGACTCGCGTACCACACGCCCGGACCCGGAGACCCGCTGTTCGTCACGGACGGCAGCCGGCAATCGGAGGGTCGGCCCATTTTCACTGCGCCTGCCGGGCTACACGGTCACTTTCCGCTCTGGGCCCCAGACTCGGCATTCATCTACCTCGTCCAAGGTTCCCTACCGGACAAATTGGACATCTGGCGCATCACTCCAGGCGGTGGGACCCCAGAAAGGATCACGTCGCAGAATGCGCACGTGACCTATCCGGTCCTTTTGGGTCTGCGCACACTGATGTACCTCGCTAGCGATCCCGATGCTTCGGGGTCTTGGCTTTATAGCATGGATGTCGAGCGCCGCATTCCCCACCAGCTTACCTCTGGCCCTGACCGGTACACGTCGCTGGCGGCCAGCGCTGACGGTCGCCGTCTGGTTCTCACACTCGCAAGTCCGAAGAGAACTCTCTGGCGCTTGCGGATCGCTGATTCACCCGCCGAGGTGTCGGCGGCTGCTCGAATCTCGCTGACGACCAGCAAGGGATTCTCCCCACGGCTGGGTCCAAATTATCTTCTGTATGTTTCAGCGACCGCCACGAGTGAGAGCGAGAGTATCTGGAAGCTCGCCAACCGATCTGACACGGAGTTGTGGAGTGGCCAGGGGGCGCGAGTCTTTGGCGGCCCGGCAATCTCTCCCGATGGACGGTATATCGCATTTTCGGTCCGGCAACACGGGCAGGCGCTCTTGTACGTGATGCAGGCCGACGGCACGAACGCACGCATTGTGACCCATTCACTCGACCTGCAGGGCGCCCCAGCATGGGCGCCCGACGGCCAATCGATCACCTCGGCGGCGGAAGATCACGGCATCCCGCACCTCTTCCGGGTGCCGGTCGACGGTCGCTCCCCCGCCCCCTTTGTCCAGGACTACTCGGTTGATCCCGCGTGGGCACCCGATGGCCGTTTCGTTGTCTACTCGGGACCCGACATCGGCACCACGTTTTCGGTGAAAGCCGTCACGGCCGGGGCCGCGGCGCATGCCCTGCCGGCCCTGACCCTGACTCGGGGGGCTCGACACCTGGTCTTCCTGCCTGGAGGACGGGCACTCGTGCTTCTGCGAGGAGAGATTCAACATAAGAATCTCTGGCTCATCGACCTGGAGACAGGCGCCGAGCGGCAGTTGACCAACTTCACTCCCGACTTCGACATTCGCGACTTCGACATCTCACCAGACGGCCGTGAAGTTGTCCTCGAACGAGCGCAGGAGCGCTCGGATGTGGTGCTGCTGGATCTCCCCCGGCCATAATCCGGCCTCCCCGTGCCAGTCCCTGAGTTCGGCGATTCTTTTCGAGATGAGTTCCGATGCCGGCTGGCTGGCTCGCGCCCGACTTTTTCATGTTCGCATCCTAGAGCACGCTTACTCTGGTGTTTCCCGGACACTCTTGCCGGTCACAGACCCGTCATTCGCTCCAGCCGTTCCGGGTACCTGGCCCCGTGCACCGTGATCCTCGAGGCGGCGGCATCGATCTCGCGGAGGTCGTCGGGCGTCAGCTCGACGGCCGCTGCTCCGATGTTCTCTTCCAGGCGGTTCAGCTTTGTCGTGCCGGGGATGGGAACAATCCAAGGCTTTTGAGCGAGCAGCCAGGCGAGTGCGATCTGAGCGGGTGTTGCCTTCTTCCGCTCAGCGATCCTGGCAAGCAGATCGATCAATGCCTGATTCGCCTTGAGAGCCTCCGGCGTAAAGCGAGGGAGAGTGCTGCGGAAGTCGGAGCTGTCGAAGGCCGTGTTTTCGTTCATCTTTCCCGTCAGGAAGCCTTTGCCGAGAGGACTATACGGCACGAGACCGATCCCGAGTTCTTCGAGGGCGGGTATGACTTCTTTCTCGGGGGTTCTGGTCCACAGCGAGTATTCACTCTGGAGAGCGGTGACCGGCTGGACTGCGTGCGCGCGACGAATCGTCTTTGCGCCTGCCTCGGAAAGTCCGAAGTGCTTGACCTTGCCTGCTTGAATCAGTCCCTTCACGGCGCCGGCGACATCTTCGATCGGCACGTTCGGATCCACCCGGTGCTGATAGAGCAGGTCGATTGTCTCTACCTTGAGCCGCTTGAGCGAGCCTTCCACTGCGTCCTTGATGTGCTCGGGCCGGCTATTCAGTCCGGGCAGGCCCTTCATTCCCCGGGGATCGAAATTAGGGCTGAGGTCGAACCCGAATTTGGTGGCGATTAAGACTTGCCCGCGGAACGGAGCCAGGGCTTCGCCCACAAGCTCTTCGTTCAAGAACGGGCCGTACACTTCGGCGGTGTCAAAAAATGTGATGCCGCGTTCCACAGCGGCGCGGAGCAGAAGGATCATCTCCTGCTTGTCTTTGGGCGGGCCGTACGAAAAGCTCATTCCCATGCAGCCGAGTCCCATGGCCGATACTTCCAGATTGCTTTTTCCAAGTTTGCGCTTTTGCATCATTCCTCCAGCGGGGGATTTCGCTGTCATCCCGATCGAGTCCGGCGGGTGCCCCACCCTTCGTCCTTAAGGGTGGGGTTTTGTAGCTCAGGTCGTCCCGCGGATGATTTGTTCGGCGGGAGACCTGAGGCCTTTGTAGCCCAAGGCGCTTCGACGTAGTTCAGTCGGAGGCCCCGGGGATCTTCGTTGTGCGCCGCATGGTCGGCACATCAGGCTGCAAAATTGCGCCTAGCTTTGAGATGAGGAAGTATAGTCCGCCGACGCTTCGGCCGTTCGCCTATTTCGCTAAGCTTCTCGCCAGTTCGCTGCGAGGACCGCTTGTTCGCGGGCCGGATCACTCCCGAAAAGCTGGCAGGGCCTTTCGGAATCTGGCCTGACTACCAACCCACTTGGCGCATACGCTCTAGGATGAGCCCGCTGTAATGACTCATGTGATCGGGCCGTCGCTTCAGGGGCAACGGCAGAATTGCGGCGAGTTCGGCTGCCTGTTGGCGGCCGATATTCCGGGCCGGGGTCCGGTAGTAGTAACGGCACGCCGACTCCGCACCATAGACACCTGGGCCCCATTCGACCACGTTGAGGTAGAGTTCGAGAATGCGCCGCTTGCCGAGGACCAATTCGGCCACCGGGACAAGCGTGGACTCCACGCCCTTGCGAAGCATGGAGCGGCCGGTTCCGAAGAACAGATTTTTTACCAATTGTTGCGTGATGGTGGACCCTCCGCGAATGCGGGCCCCTTCCATATCGCCTTCGGCGGCGATTTGCATGGCGTGCCAATCGAATCCATGGTGCTGGTAGAAACGCGCGTCTTCGGCGGCGATGACCGCATGCTGGAAATCGGGCGAGATTTGCCGGAGCGGAACGAATTCGTATCGTTCGCGATACGGCGTGTGGTGAATCCAGGCTTGCAAGCGGCGCTCCATGTGCACCGCGGTGGTCGGCGGGTCGATCCACCGCGCGGCCACCAGGGTCATCGCAGCCAGCGACCAAAGAGGCGCCACTCCGAGGAGGAAGTATCGTACGAACGATCGGAGAGAAACTTCTTTCCGAAGCGGGGCCTCGCCGTGCGTGTCTGGAGTTTCAGCCACATTTCAGAATAGTCGCTTTGGCTGGATCGACATAGCGCCTGATAAATTGGGTTTTCCGAAAAACTACCCAGGGCGAGAACCCACATTCCGGAAACGTTCTCGGAGCCTGGCTCCGCCTGAACTCCCAGTGTACGAGAAGCCGTTTATCAGGCGCTATCCGATTTTGACGGGCAGAAGAAGATCACTTTCGAGTTGCCCCGTGACTCGGGCGGTATACACGGTCATACGTATTGCCAACGCTTTTTCTCTATTCTACACCTGTCCTTGTCCAGCTCGTTGACTTGCCGATTCGCTGGCGAAAAGATCAGAGAGGTGCCGGCATACCTCGATTCGGCTCTCGTGGCGATTGGCCCATTGGCTCGCCGCCGGGTCATTCCACGTCGCTCTGCTAGAGATGATAAAACTCCGGAAACTTTCGGCTATGTTGGCCATCGCGCTCTGCACTTTTGCTTCCGCTTCGTTATTTGCCCAAAGGACGGCGCTTCCGCCGCAGAATCAAAACGATTCCGTTTCGCAACCCGGAATCATCAGGGGGACGATAACGGACGTCAACGACGCGCCAGTCCCCGGCGCGTCTGTCGGTCTCCAACGGCGCGATTCCAGCGATCTCCGCTCGGTGACGACGGACGAGAATGGGTACTTTGAAATCCGCGATGTTGAGCCGGGACGTCCCTATCAGGTCAACATACGAGCCGCGGGCTTTTCGGAATGGGATTCACCCATCGTCACTCTTGCTTCAGGCCAGTCCGAAATACTGGATGCTAAGCTGCGGATTGAAGGAGTGCAAACCGCTGTTACGGTGACGCCCGAGAGCTCTGACGAGATCGCGACGGAACAGGTCCAGGCCCAAGAGAAGCAGCGCGGCTTCCTCATTATCCCCAATTTCTACGCGGTGTACGCTTCCAATCCCGCGCCGCTGAATGCGAGGCTGAAATTCCGTCTCGCGCTCAGAGTTGCCAGAGACCCATTTACCTTTGCCGGAGTAGCGATGGTCGCCGGAATCGGGCAGGCAGCCGACCATCCAGATTACGCACAGGGAGCCATCGGCTACGGCGAAAGGTTTGCCACAAACTATGCCAATAGCTTCACGTACATCATGCTCGACGGCGCGATTCTTCCGTCGCTTCTGCACCAGGATCCGCGCTACTTCTACAAAGGCACAGGTACAGTGAAGGCCCGCGCTGCCCATGTGGTTTACAGCCTAATTGTCGCCAGAGGAGACAACGGGCGCCTGCAGCCGAACTATTCGCAACTGGGTGGCGATCTGATTTCTGCTGCCATTTCAAACCTTTACTATCCCAGAGCGAACCGCGACGCGGGACTAGTCTTTCAAAGTTTTGCCACCAATACCGCGATACATCTGGCGGTCCGGATGCTCGACGAGTTTGTTTTTCGACCTGCGAAGGGAAGTGTGGCGCAGGACTCGCCTTAACGCAGGATAGGAGAAACCGCGCTGTGGGAAGCGGCCACTTCCATCCCGGAAGTTTATTCGCGGGGCGAACCGTTACATCGCAAGCCGGATAGGTCCTTCCATGAGAAGGCCGGTTCTCGGAAACTGCGTTAGCCTGAAATCCCACCTCCCGAGAATGCGCGTTTCCCGGGAGTTGGCAGTGACGGATCCTCAAGATGGTCTTCACCGCCCCTGAGCGCGTCCTCGATGTAACTGCATGACTCGCTACCAACGTCCGGGAGTGCAATCTTTTTTGCTCGGCTGCACCGGACCGAAGGCATACAATCAGAATCACGAAACTGCGGCACGGAGGACTCCATGAGACCGTTCCGTTTGGCCGTCATACTGCTAGTAACTTCGGTTCCGGTCAGCGCTCAGCAATCCCAGACCTTGCAAGATCCCGAAGCAATCGAGGGCCCTTGGGAGACAGTGGGGCCGTCGGGGATCGATGGAATCTTCCTCACAATCGAGTCGAATCACGTCAACAGGGGACGAATAATTGGACGGGACGGCCGGCAGCAAGTTCAAATCGTTGATCCGAGCAGCGAAATAGCGTGGCAGACCACCGACATTCTCGTTTACCATCGGCAAGCTGGCAGACAAACAGAGGGACATTTTTCTCCGGCTCCGGATTTTGATGGTCTCCACCTGAAAATCCACTACGCTGGCTCGAATTTCGGCTATCCCGGACCATTCGATCTGGACGTCACGTTTTCAACTGCGGAACAACGTTGGATTGGGACCTCGTCTCGGGAGGGAGAACCGGCAGCAGTTGTTCTTGAGAGGCCCCACCTGACTGAAGGAGTGGCGGCCAATCCCTTCGTCGGCGATTGGGAGGGCCAAGCAGATCCGAATGAGCACGGAGCAACTTCGGGAACCTTGCACGTTCGCCAGTCCAGGGATGGCGCGCTCACGGCATGGCTCGACCGGGGCGTCGGTGGTGGTCTCGACCAGCGTAACGGAGAGCCGCTAACGATTACGACCGATCAGACTGCAATCAAGCTCGATCTGGATACTGTTATGTGTTGTGCTGCTCCTTTCAACGGTGTGCTTTCCGATGACCACCAGACGATCACCGGCGTTTGGTTTGCCCCCGGCATGCCCGGCCTACAGGCACCAAAACGATTCCGTCGAATGCCCTCCGGCGCGCTTTAGTGTTTTTGAGCCAACTCCCGAAAAGTCGGATCTTCGGAATATGGGTCCGCGCCGAATCGCAGCTTCCGCAAATCCCGTTTCTCGGGGCTTGGCTTGTCACCTCAGACCTTTCCTACGCGGCCCTTGACCAAAGGAATGTACAGACAGAGAAAGGCTGTAAAGCCTAAGCCAATCACCAAGGCTGGTATTACAACGCTGGTGCCAAGAGGCGGCTCTTCAGGACGATAGCGCAGAACGAAATAGAGATTCATCCATATCAAAATGCTGGTAAGGAGCCCCGGCGAATACTCTCGAAAATGTTCAGTCCACCAGAGATGCCAGAGTCCATTACAGGCGCGCTCGATCAACCAAGCGAGAGGGAGGATCAGCCACGCACCGCCAAAAAAGTCGTAGAGGAGAACGCTGGCAATCATCACCAAAAAATAACTCGCATTAAACCAAAAGAACTTTGTCCACGAATATTCTGGCCACCAATGCTGGCGAATCTTTTCCACGAAGCTTCCGCCCAATAGCGACTCGTCCAGGACGTGGATGACGTACGCGGCAACCATGAACCAGAAGGAAAAAATCAGCGGCAAAGTCATGGCAGCGTTCCTTGCAGCTGATTCTACCGCCAGTCACGCCGCCGCGACCGCATCAAGAGCGCTTTGGTCCGGCCAACTCCCAAGGAGTCTTGTTCTCGGAAGTTGGCCAGGTTGCGAAAGCCAGTCTCCGATAATGCTGTTTTCGGTGTTGGCCGCCAGAAGCGCGGGCTCCCACTGGTGCCTGCCCCGGCGGCAATTTCGTTGTTTCGGAGTCCAGAAGAAGTATACGATTGCGCTAGAGAGGCCAAAGGGAAATTGGGGTGAATGATCGGCACCGCGTGGGGTATGCATATGTGCAAGCAAAAATCCGTTTCTCTCGGCAGCTTGTTACTTGTGACGCTCTTCTTTGTTCCTGCCGTTTTAGCGAATACAGATTCTCACCCCCGCGCTGTGAGCCTGAGTTTCGTTGAGGGAACGGTCATCGCGCGAAGGCCAGGATCTCCGAACTGGGCTCGGGCCGCTTTGAACATGCCTATTGAGGAGGGAGTTTCCATTGCGACGGCAAGGCACAGTTTTGCCGAGGTGCAGTTTGAGGATGGTTCCACAGTCCGCGTCGGCGAACTTTCTCGTGTTGATTTCATGCAAATGGGCAGCGCTCCGCACAGTGGCTATGTCAACCATCTGAACCTTGCTGTCGGTTTTGCCACCATTAACATCATCTCCAAACGGCACGATGAATACGTTCTCACTGCATCTGGCGCCAGCCTCCTGCCCCATGGGAAGACCGAATTCCGAGCGGATTTGAGTCACAGCCACCTGCGTGTGGAGGTTTTTAAGGGTCGTGTTCAGGCGGCGGATTCTAGTCGATCCGCACAATTGGGAAGGAATCAGGTGCTCGCTTGCGACTACAGCGCCCGCTCCGATTTCCACGTGACAGACACGATTCAAATGGACGCGTGGGACAGGTGGGTCAAAATGAGGGATCGGCAGGCAAGTCTGGCGGCATACAGCGTTCCAGCCCCAGGCATGTACGACTGGGAGAATGGCCTGATGCCCTTTGGTGGCATGGGGCAGCTTCCCGCCGCCCTTGCGGAGGACGGTTTTTAAGCAGCGGGCCAAGGACTTCAATGCTCCCGATTCTGCGCCGGCAGTTGTAAGATTGCCGCGTGAAACGCCGCAATGGATACGCCGAACGTGACGGCTCCGTCGAAGACACCTATAATTTGGTTCATGCCGAAAGCCGATCTCGCCCGTTTGTGGGAAGAACATACGACGCATGAATTTGTTACGCGGGACCCAGAAGCCACGCTGGCTACCATGGTCGAAGATGCGTACGTAAATCACGTGCCCGTCCTGACCGGAGGCCTCGGGAAAAATGCCTTGCGCACTTTTTACTCGCGCGACTTCATTCCAGGCATGCCGCCCGACACCACGCTCACTCCGGTTTCACGCACCGTCGGCGAGAATCAGCTCGTCGATGAGATGATCTTCTCTTTCACCCACACGCAGGAAATTCCTTGGATGCTGCCCGGTGTCGCTCCCACCAATCGGCGCGTGGAAGTTCCCCTGGTCGCGATTGTGCGATTCCGGGAAGGGAAGCTCGCTCACGAGCACATCTACTGGGACCAAGCCTCCGTGCTGAAACAAATCGGACTCCTGACAGATGCACGGCTGCCGGTATTTGGAGCCGAAACCGCCCGCAAGGTTATAGATCCGCGTTTCGAAGCATGAGTTTCGCGCCTCCCGAGAAGCCCTGGTAAGTAGTCATTCGGAAACTGGCCCGCCCCGAAAAGCCAGTCTCCGAGGATCTCGTTTCTCACGACGTAACTGCGTGATTCTCATCACGCAGCGCTGTAGTATCGACTGTCGGAATCGCCCTAGGTATAGGAGCAAACGTGGCGCCTAAAAGAGAACCGTCCAAGAAAGTTATGGATAAACACGCGAAGTTTCTGGCGGCATGGGAAGCGGCGGGATTCCCGGACAAATTTGAGTACCAAGGAACATCGCTTAATAACGTGCGGTCAACGGCTGACTGGTACCGGGAACAAAAGCTAAGAGCCGCCAGGGACTAGGACATCCTGAAAAGCCCCGTCAGCCTCCGCGGTCCACATTCCGATAGGCGAATTGCCACGGAGAGAGCTAACACTCTTACCAGCTGACTTCATCTCCAGGCATTAGAACAAGGTTGAAGATATCTTCGCTTGCAGGATCGAACTTGATAGGAATGAGATGCCGTTGAAAGAGTCTGTGGACCATTAGGGTCTTGGGAGCAACCCCGACGAATCCGCTTTTATCGATCGCTTCTATCGCCGTTCTCTGACTCGGCCAGGCCACTACCCTCCCTCGGCGCTAATCAGCGAGCCCGCGAAGGCAAGGGTTGAACACTGAACGCATTCTTCAGGGCTAATTTCTATTCCAGCCGCGGCAAGTTATTCGTGTCGGGTCCTTGGATCGGATAAACTGCTGTTCGCGAATCGGCGCAGCCGGCTTGTGCGGCACGGGGGAAGGCGGCTGGGGACTCGATACGTAGTCGAGAAATCAGACTGAGGAGGGTAGCATGGCGGTCACCACCGAAATCGCGGCGAATATCTATCGCATCTCGATCTTCGCTCCATGGGCCAATCTGCAATTCAACCATTTCCTGGTGAACGACGACGAGCCCTTGCTGTTCCACACCGGACTGCGGGGAATGCACGCGGAAATTCGCGAATCGGTCTCCAAGCTCATCAAACTCACCGAGTTGCGCCACATCAGCTTCAGCCACTTTGAGTCGGACGAATGCGGCTCGCTCAACGAATGGTTGGTGGCGGCGCCCCATGCCGACGTCATCTGCAGCCAGGTCGGCGCGCTCGTTTGCGTGAACGACTTCACTGGCCGAGAGTCGCGCGCCCTCGCTGATGGCGGGACCTTTGCGACAGGGAAGTACCGGTTTCGCTATTGCCAGACTCCCCATTTGCCTCACGGCTGGGACGCCGGCGTGCTCTTTGAGGAGACGCAGCAGACGCTGCTCTGCTCGGACCTGTTCCATCAGACCGGCGATGTCGAGGCGCTCACCTCCGCCGATGTCGTGGGCCGCTCGCATCAGGCAATGAAGGAATATCAAACCGGCATCCTCGCGGACTACGTGCCCTACACGCCGCTCACCGCGCGGAACCTGAAAAAGCTCGCCGACCTGAAGCCCAAAACGCTCGCCATCATGCATGGCTCAAGCTTCACGGGTGACTGTGCCCAAGCGCTCGGCGACCTCAATGTGGCGTTACGCGAAGTTTTCGGCGGGGAGAAATAGGAGCGGAGCTAAGCCCCGCTCTCCCGCGGGCCGGATAGGGCCCGAGTAGCCGCGTTTTCGCAATCTGGCCGCGCCTGAAATCCCAGTGTACGAGAAGGCCGTTTCTCAGGCGCGACCCCGTTTCGAGGTCGAGACTAAACGTCCGAATAGCCCGTCATCCGGAATCGATGCCTAGCCGGATCACTTCCTACAATCGTGTTCGAGGTTCTTTTCAGAGGACACCGCTGGGGACGAAGAACGGAAGAAAGTCATCAAGAAGTTTCAAAGATGGGTCCGATTTCCTACGTACGATCGCTCCGTACCAGCAAGTGACCAGCAGTGACGCCAGCTTTTTGGGATCTTGCGCAGTTGGTGTTCCGCTTTCTATCTGAGCGCGCGAGATCACGTCGCTTACATGAGTGATCCAGATGTCTGTGCCACGAGCGATACGTTGCGAAAGGGCGACGGGGATTGCCGGTGCCTCCGCAGCAAGGGTCGCCAGAAGTTGAAGCGGGGCCACTTCAACCACCGGTGGTTCTATGGCCAGGAAGCTGCAGTGCTCTTTCAGTTGATGGCTCACGCTATGACCCGTTGATCGAGAAAGCGATTCATGAAGAGCCTCGAATTGGCGATCCACAAGTCTCGATGCCAGGTCTTCTTTGCTCTTGAAGTAATTATAGAAAGTGCCCTTACGCGCGTTTACTGCGGAAGCGATGCGGTAAATGCTCGCTTGGACATAGCCGATGTCCTGAAATAGTTTGCCGGCGGAGCGCAGAAGCATTTCGCGCGGATCGTGCTCTCGATGTGAGATCTCCCCGTGAATCGGAGACATTCCTCGAATCTTGGCAGGCACTTACCAGTTCCTGGCTTGTCGAAAAGGACTGAATTTGTCGATTCCTGCCTAAAGTCTCGCTCTCCTTTTTGAGCTCCTCGAAAAACGTGCCGGAAAAAGGTGGTACTCTTCGATAATAAGGCGACCGGTCGTCTTATGTTTGGAGGTTGCCGTGAATAAAACTCACACCGGCGAACAGAATCGGGATTCCGCTCGCTTACCTGAAGCTTGGTCCGAGGATCCGTTTACGACTCACATTAAATTGGACCGGAACTCCTCGGTCCCCTCGCCGTTTCGAACTCCAGGCACTTTTACGGTCACGCGCCTTGAGTCGTCAGCTGGACTGCCTGACCGCATCACGAAGCTATCAAGTGTGCCGGCTCTCCTCGTGTCGATCTCCCTCAAATCTTTGCCGGTACATAGCTACCAAGTGTGGGTAGCGGACAAAGTCATGCCCACATCGACCATTCCGCCGTTTCGGAGTAATGTCATCGATTTCGATTCCGAACCAAGCTGCTGGGCCGGTAAGGCGTTCGATTACGTTCACTATACAGTGCCGCGTGTTGAGCTGGACGACATCGCGGCCGATCTTGGCTTTGGCCATGTACGCAGTTACAGGTTATCGGTTGTTGAAGACGATTTGGTTTTAGCCCAGATCACGAGGAGCATTCTCCCCTTTATCGGGCGCCGCGATGCTCCCTCGCTGCTCGCGCTCGATCAGTTCAGCCTAATTTTGGGAGCGCACCTGCTTCAACGGTACGGTGTACTGGAGAAAATGGGCAAGGTTTCCAAAGGAGGCCTTGCTCCTTGGCAAAAGCGCCGCGCCGCGGAACTACTCCGGGAAAATCTGAATGGTCGGATACGGCTAACGGACGTTGCGCGTGAGTGCTCGCTCTCCGTGAGTCACTTTGCCCGTTCATTCAAAGCGACCTTCGGTATGGCGCCTCACAGGTGGTTGATTGGGCGGCGCATCGAGCGCGCCAAAGAATTACTTCGGCAGAGGGCCACGCCGATTGCGGACATAGCAATTCAGTCTGGCTTCGGCGATCAGGCCGCCTTCACGCGCACCTTCCGCCAAGTAATGGGAATCAGCCCGGGACAATGGCGCCGCTACATCGCCGCTAGAGCCATCGAACCTAAAGAACTCTGACTAATCCCTTACGAATCGGTGGCCTTACGAATCGGTGGGGGGTTGCGCTCAACCTCCAGGCCTCCGACACGGCTTACTTGCCAGATCCTCATTTGCCGATCCCATACCTGGGCAAGCCCATATGCCCATGTTCCGGCAGAAAACAACAAAATCGGCAAAATCCTGCAAGAGCGGAGAGGTTGGGTGCGCCTACTTTGATGCGCGGGTCGATTTCATAGAACTTGCATGATTCATTGAAGCTCAAACTGGAGAGGAGAATAACCATGACGATCAAGAACGTGGTTCTGGTGCACGGTGCATTCGCCGACGGTTCCGGCTGGGAAGCCGTCGCTAACATCCTCAAGAATGACGGATACAAGGTGTCGGTGGCGCAGCCCCCCGAGACCTCCTACGCCGACGACCAAAAGTATACGAAGGCGGCTATCGACGCCATGGACGGGCCAGTGGTTCTAGTGGGCCACAGTTATGGCGGCTCCATCATCACCGAGGCCGGCAATCATCCAAAGGTTGCGGCGCTTGTCTATATTGCCGCATTTGCGCTCGATGACGGTGAGAGCTGTGCGTCGATCGAACAGGCCCTGCCGCAAGCCTCTAAGGCATTTAAACCGGACGGCAACAACAACTGGTGGATAGAACAGGAGCATTTCGCGGCCGACTTCGCAGCGGACATTCCGCCGGAGAAGGCCTGGTTCATGGCAGTGTCGCAGGTGCCGATCTCCACCGACTCGTTCACCCACCAGGTTAAGTCGCCCGCCTGGAAGACCAAGCCCACCTGGTACATGGTGGCCACCGCAGACCGGTCGATCAATCCGGACCAGGAGCGCATGATGGCGAAGCGCGCCAAGGCCAAGACGGTCGAAGTGAATGCCAGCCATGTGGCTTACATGTCTCATCCGAAGGAAACAGCCAAGCTTATCGAAGAGGCTGCCGCTTCTGCGGCTGCCATGCATGCCGCCGGCTGAACCCGCCTCGCACGATAGCGGGCCTCCGCCGATCCAGACGGCGACATCGGTGGAGGCCCGGACGAACGTCGTCTGAGGAGAACACAATGAATGATCACATCACCATAGCAGGACATGACGGCGCGTTCGCCGCCTATATAGCAAGACCGAAAACCGTGCTGGCTCCCGCGGTCATTGTTCTGCAGGAGTTGTTCGGGGTGAACGCCGACATCCGCAAGCATTGCGACGAACTGGCGGAACAAGGCTTCCTTGCGGTCGCGCCGGATCTATTCTGGCGGCAGGAGCCGGGCGTCGATCTCACTGTTACCTCCGAGGCCGACTGGCAACACGGCCTTCGTCTGTACGGGGCTTATGACCGAGACGCGGGCGCAAAGGACGTCAAGGACACCGTCAACGCCGTACGCAACCTCCCGGAGTGCAACGGCAAGGTCGCCCTCCTCGGCTATTGTCTCGGCGCGCTGATGGTCTTCCTGACAGCCGTGCGCTGCCACGGTGTCGACGCCGCGGTTGCTTATCACGGAGGCGATACTGAGAAATATCTGGGAGAGGTCGATGGGCTTAACGCGCCCCTTCTAATGCATCTGGCCGAGGAGGACGAGTTCATTTCCAAGCCTGCGCAAGCTGAGATTAAAGCGGCACTTGCCAAGAAACCAAACACTACAGTCTACAGTTATCCGGGCCAGAATCATGCCTTCTCTCGGCATAATGGGACGCACTACAATGCCGCGGCGGCAGCGCTCGCCAACGGGCGGACAAGCGAATTTCTTCGTCTACAACTGCGGTGACACCGACGACGGTTTTACTTGTCTTCGGCCCCGGAGTTTTTCGCCGGGCGAGGGAGCAACTTCATTTTTTTCATTTTAGCGATGTACTCCGGGTACATGGTTTCCGCACCGCCGAGCGCAGCTTCGGGCGGTATGCCGTGTTCGGCGGCGAAGTCAGTCAGCACCGGATTCTGTCCAGGCAGATAATTCGGCACTACTCCACGCGGTATGACGGTCTCGGTGGCCTCTTCGCACGGATACGGAGGGATTTGAAGGGTGGGCTCGTAGACCCAGGTTGCTGGGCGGACGTAAGGCTCGGCCAGATAAGTAGGGTCATAAACAATTACGTACGCGGTCAGATAGTTGCCGTAACGCGCAAGGTGAGTGCGCACCGTCGCCCGGTCGCTGCGGGCGGGTCCATTGGGCAGAATATAGCTCTCTTTAAGGTGCGTTGTCGTGTACACCAGAGTGCCGCCTTCCCACGCCCCGGTGGAAAATCCACCCCAGGTGTGCAGCGCATAATCGGGCGGATGCGGTCGTCCATCCATCCAGATCGTGTATTCCTGCTCGTGATAGAAAAAGTGCTCGTGATAGGCGATCACCTGCTGCGTAGTCTTGTCGACGTCCGTCCAGATATGGAGCTGAGCGGGTCCAAAAGGCATATCCGGAGGATACGGCCGGCAAACGTTTTCAGCCACGTCGAACATATTGGGATTGTAAGCCGCGCCTCTGAGCTGATCGGGATGATTGAGAGGCATTCCGGCGAACATGCCTACGGGCGGATTGTCATTTTGTTCTACGCGATCCCCGACGGGAACCCACAGCCCGCTAAAATCCACCTGCGCAAAGGCCGCGCTGCCCGGCAGGAGTATCAGCAAGAGTAATGGAAGCACAGAGCGTTTCGTTGCGTGCATCTTTTGTTCGCCTCCATGAACGAGAAACCGAGGATTGTAAGGCTGCTTTTCGCGCCGCTTTCTTCAGGGCTTGCATCCGGCCGTTCGTGGATGATAGTCCACTGAAACTGGAGATTCAACCGGATCGACGCCAAATCCCGGTTTCCGGAAATGCCCATTTCTCGGGACTCGAGAGTTTTGTTGCTAGCTCTAGGGTCGTTGTTTACATCGGCAAATTTCCGGGTAGACTACGAGGACGGAGAGAATCTGAGACATGGCCGGAACATATAAAATCACTGAGCTGATAGGAACATCGCCCGTAAGCTTTGCTGAAGCGACGAAAGCCGCTCTCGCCGAAGCGGCCAAGACAGTCCGTCACATGGAGTGGTTTGAGGTCGCGCAAGAGAGCGGCAGGATTAAGGACGGCAAGGTCGAGGAGTTCCAGGTCAGGCTGAAAATCGGGTTCAAGATCGAACGGTAAATCGTGAATGCGGCGGCCGCGCTACAAACTCCACCGGCAAGCGTAGCGCAGCCGTGTCCTTTTGGTCTGATGGCCTGCCTTCCCGCTAAAGCCGCTGCACCCCCTTGAAGATTCAAGGCTCCCTTGCTCGAATCCGTTTGTTCGCATTAGCAGCCCGCTTTATCGGTAAGAAACGGCAGAGTGTTCTGCACGGATGCTCTTGAACGCGTGATCGTCTTCCTGACCATGGGGCATTGGATACGCGCACAGAATGTCTATGTCATGGCTCTTGGCTAATTCGTTGCAGAGTTGTTCGAGCCGAATCGCCAAATCCGTTTTACCCGCCGCCCACAAGCGGCCCGCACGTTCGCCGCAAGCAGCAACGCGGGGACGTTTCTTGCCTGCCTTGGAGGCCGCCTCGTTCAAGCCTCTGATGGCTTTGAGCATTCGAACCGGGTCGGGCGTCTCGGCAACATCAAATGAAATGTAGGTCCCGCGTTGAATGGCGCCCTCAATATCCACGCCCCGTGCGTGCAATCTCTGTAGAAGACTTTCCCGGTGCGACCCGGTGGCCCACACAATCGCCGCGTCGCCGGCGTTTAAGGCGGCGGCCATAAAACGAGCAAGACTGTCTAGAAGAACATCGTCGTCAGAACAGAAAACAATCTCGTGCCGGTTGCAAGTTGGCGGATGCGTGCCTTCGCTAAACTCTATGCCGCTGCTGACGAATCGCTTGCCCTCAACAACCGTTTCAATTGCGGGCAGTAGTTCGCTTTGGGCATCCAACTTGTACACGTAGCCCACCGCGCCCAACTTAAAGGCTTCTCGTACCACTTCCGAAGAGGGCTCCAGGCTAAGGAACAGAATTTTTGCGCGAGGTATGAGGTCGCCAAGTCGCTTGGCCACCTGAATTCCATTTAGCGTCGGTAAGTAGATATCAAGGAGAACCAAATCTGGTTGCAGTACCTTCGCTTTCTGGACAGCTTCCAACCCATCTGAGGCTTCGCCGACGATCTGGAGGTCATTTCTCGGTTGCAGTATCGCACGGACTCTTCGGCGGAGCGGTTCGTAGTCTTCGACTATAAGTATTCTAAGTGGTGGCATTCTTGGCCTTTGAGGAGGTTCGGGAACTCGCGATCCCCCCAAAAGCTCCTTACTCTAGCGCAGGAACCTGAAAATATTATTAAACGTACCGCGTTCTAGGGGGAAAAAGGCGGTATGTTCTATACATTCCTGTGAAAATGCTGCGGAAATCGCCCCGATTCAACAACTAAGTGGGGATCTTCGTTCAATCGCGGCATCACATCTAGCCGCGTTGAGCTTTTAAAGAGGGCTTCTTGACGATTCACATTTTGATTCTTTGGAGGATAGTACTACCATGCCGGGCACGGAAGAAGGGTCTGTTGCATGGAAGAGAGCAAAGCACAACCGGCCGGTGAT
>Ga0207053_10104_pt1 | contig 21964 bp, 19 predicted proteins | sample Alteio_BWMinCont_59_FD_153290 | JGI IMG/M metagenome (GOLD analysis project Ga0207053, IMG submission 153290) | Enriched cells from forest soil in Barre Woods Harvard Forest LTER site, Petersham, Massachusetts, United States -... | ecosystem: Environmental > Terrestrial > Soil > Temperate forest >...
TTGATGGGGTTTGCTGGTGCGTCTCTTTCGGTTTATCGGGAATAGGAGCAGGTGGTGGCGTTTCCACGCGCTTTGCGGCTTTTATAGGATTAATCGGCGGCTTTTTGATGACGGGCTCCGGTGCTGCCGTCGGCTGTTGCGCCGGGTGCGATTCCATGGAAACCAGCCTGACGGTTATATTTTGCAGCCCGTTGGGCTGGCTGATAACTTCCCTGTTCGCAAACAGCGAGAACGCTAAAAACGCCAGCAGCCACAGTGTGAGGCTGCCGGGGACCGTGATAAAAAAACGCTCATTCATTGTCAACCGCAATCGAGAAATCGCTGATCCCAGCGGAACGCGCTGTAAGCATCGCCTTGACCACATCTCCGTGACGCGCATCTTTATCGGCGGCAATCACAACGTCTTTATGATCTTGCGGCAGCTTTTGCAGCGCACCCTGCAGGGCGCCGATGGCGACCGGCGTTTTGTTGAGCAGTATCTGTCCGTCTTTTTGCACGGTGATGGTGATTTTATCTTCGACCTTTGTCTGTTCCGCCTGCCCTTGCGGCAGCAGGATGCCCAGCGCGTTTAGTTTTTGCAGCGAGAGCGAGGCGATCATGAACGTCGCCAGCAGGAAGAACATCACGTCGATCATCGGGATGATCTCGATGCGGCCTTTTTTGGTGGAGCGTGCGCGTTGCAGTTTCATTTTTCCTGATCCAGCTTGATATGGTCGATGATGCGCGTACCAAGCCTCTCCAGCCCGTCCATGACTTCAGCATTCCGTCTGGAGAAATAATTGAACGTGAACAGCGCAATGAGCGCGATCAGCAGGCCGAGCGCTGTAGCGATAAGCGCCTGCGCAACGCCGCCGGTCACCTGCTCCGGCTTGACCAGCCCGTTCGCGCCGATAATCTTGAAGGAGTTCATCATGCCGATGATGGTGCCGAGAAGGCCGATCAGCGGCGCCGCCGTCACAACTGTTTCCAGTACCCACAGGCCCTTGTTGACCTCTTTCTCGATGAGGTGTGCTTCATCCCCTGCCCTTGATTCCACCCACCAGGCGGGGCGGGTACGGTTATCATAAATAGAGCTAAAAAATCTGAGATAAAAATTGCCCTTCTGCAACCCGCCGATCTCGCTTTGAAAGGCTTTCCAGTCGAACGCAAAGGTTTCGACCAGACTGGCCAGCGTGGATGGCAGGTGCGCATAGCGGGAATAGACTATCGCTTTATCCAGAGCGATAACTGTCGTAATGAAGCCAAGGAAAAGCAACGGATATATTGCTAACCCGCCAAGGCCCAGAATATCAAAAACATTGCCCATTTTTCTCTCTCTTTGTCAAATCCGTCACATGATTACGCAGTGGAGTTGGCAGAGCTTACCATACCCGATGCCCCTGTTTGCGGCTAATAATCATTTTCGATAAATACACAAAACGAGCCTGATTGTAAAGTGAAAAAGATACTTATCACTTTTTTCTTAACCTTTATCAAACTTGAGCGCATGGTTGACAAATAAACATCAGCGGTATAGCGTCAACGCTCGCATAACACTAGATATGGATAACAAATGGCAGACAATTTAAACCATAACCGTATTCGCATTGGTCGCGTGGTGCTTGCCTCTGCTTTTATCATAAATCTTTTCACCGCCAGCCACCTGCCCCAGCATAAGTTCTTTCATCACTTTTTTGACACACTCGGCTTGATCCTGCTGGTGGTGTGCATGCTGGGACGCGTTTACTGCACACTCCAGATCGGCGGACATAAAAACGCTGACCTCATTACAAAAGGCATTTATTCCGTTGTGCGCAACCCGCTCTACTGCTTTACCTTTATCGGCGTCGTCGGCATGGGGTTTGTCAGCGCCGAGATAACGGTATTTGCGCTGCTGATCATTGCTTTCTTTCTCGTCTATTTCCCGCTGATCGGTCGCGAGGAAGGGTTTTTGCAGGAAAAATTCGGCGCTGCTTTCACCGATTATATCCGTCGCGTCCCGCGTTTTGTCCCGAATTTCAACCTGTATACCCCGGCTGGCGAAGTGACGGTCGACCTGACCAGACTGCACAACGCCCTGCGCGATGCGCTCTGGTGGTTGCTGCCCTTTGTCGTTTTTGAAACCATCGAATGGGTTCAGCACGCGGGCTGGGTGACACCCGTTGCGACAATATGGTGACGTGACGGTCTGCGGCGCTTATTCTCTCAACACCGGATAAATCGAAGCTACCAGCAGCAGCGCCATGGCAATGTCGAAGGCGCGGACGATTTTTGGGTTTTTGAGCAGATGTTTTAATCCTGTGCCGAAGCCAGCCCACGTCAAGCTTGAGAAAATCCCGACCACGCAAAAAACGCCGGAGATGACAAAAGCATTAAGGGGATATGTCGCGATAGCGGCATAAGTCGAGATTGACCCGACGGCCATGATCCAGGCCTTGGGGTTCACCCACTGGAAGGCGGCGGCTTCGATAAAAGTAAATGGACGTTTACGTGCTGTTGTTTTTTTGACGTGGGGGTCTGATGCTGCAATCACCCAAGCCAGATATAACATATAGGCAGCGCCCGCATATTTGAGGATTATATATAAAATGGGGAAAGCCTTGAAAATGCCGCCGAGTCCAAGACCGACGCACAAAGTCAGGAACGTAAATCCAAGGAATGTCCCGAAAAGTTGCGGCAACGTCCGCTTCAGCCCGAAGTTCAGCCCCGATGTCATGAGCATAAGGTTATTGGGACCGGGCGTAAAAGCCGTGGCGATGCCAAACAAGACCAGCGGTCCGAGCAATTCAAAGTGTGTCGACATGAACAGAACCCCATTTTGTTTGAACCAATATCAGCATTACAAACACGGCACAAGCGCGATGAACTTTAATTCCGGGTATGCCGTGGGCCGCAATGTAAACTGTTCATAGCTTAAAAGACCGCGCTTCGGATGCTGGTACTTGCGCAAACCGCCTTCACGCGCGAGGACAGCCTGCGATTTCCACGCTTCTTCAAAGGCCGGACTCTCGGCGCTCAATTCTTCCATCGTCGTGCGGTATACGGGATCGTCGCGCAACGCCGCTGTATCCGCGAGATACTCGGCCACGAGACGCGGCGATCGCTTGGGCCAGTCGGTGATAAGGCGGCGTGCATTTGGCGACAGGAACATATATCGCAGCAGGTTGCGTTCAGCATTCTCGCCAAGCCACTCGGAAAATAATTCCGCCGCCGGCGCATTCCACGCGACCGCATCCCAGTAACGGTCAAGGACATATACAGGCATCGTCATGGCTTCGATAAGTGGCATGAGCTTGTGTGGATCGGCGTCCTCCATCGTCGGAGCCACGGGTTCGGAGCGCGACGCCAGTGTAAACAGGTAGCTGCGCTCTGCGCGCGACATCCTGAGCCCGCGCGCAATGGCGCGCAAGGTGGCCTGTGAAACGCCGGTCGTGCGCCCCTGTTCTATCCACGTGAACCATGTGGGGCTGACGCCGCACAGTGAGGCAGCCTCTTCACGCCGCAAGCCTTTGGTGCGCCGCCGCGTGCCCGAAGGCAGGTTGAAATCCTCAGGCTTCAGGCGCTCGCGCACCGCACGCAGAAACTGGCCGAGAGTATGCGGAGCGGGATCTTTTTTCATGCCCTTTCCTCCTTTAACTGTTAGCTATTATAATAGGATAAAGACCTATATTGTACCATGATAAAATAACATATATACTCATAATATTGGGGTAAACAAGGGAGTGTGTCATGGGTAACTATTCGGAAACCGTTGATAATCTGCAGATAACCAGTTCGGCTATCCCCCTCCCCTCTTCCTTCAATCGCAAAGATTATCTCACGAGCTTGTTTATCGCGCTGGCAGGCGCAATCCTGTTCTCGACCAAAGCCATCATTGTCAAACTCCTCTATCGTTATCACCTCGATGCGTTAACGGTGATTACTTTCCGCATGCTGATGTCGCTGCCTTTCTTTGCGACTGTTGCCGTGTGGAAGACGTTCACTTCAGCGCCCCTGCCGAAATCAGATTACGGTCCCATTATTGTATTGGGCTTTCTTGGCTATTACTTAGCAACTTTCCTGGATTTTCTGGGCTTGCAGTATATTTCTGCAGGCCTTGAGCGGCTCATATTGTTCCTCGCGCCATCGTTCGTGCTTTTAATTTCTGCGGTATTCCTGAAGAAAAAGATATCGTCCCATCAGTGGCTTGCCCTTGTGGTCTCTTATGCGGGTATAGCTCTTGTTTTCATGCATGATGCCAGAGAATGGGGGGCGCATGTGGCGCTGGGAAGCCTGTATGTTCTCGGCAGCGCCGTTTCTTATGCCTCGTATCTGCTTCTGTCCGGCGAGTTGGTAAAGCGCGTGGGAGCTATTCGTCTGGTGGCCTATGTCATGTGTGTATCAAGCGCAGTGTGCATCACGCAATTCCTTTTGCAGGACTCAGTGTCCACCCTTATGCATCAGCCTCCACAGGTTTATTATTTATCCTTGGCTAACGCCATATTTTGCACGGTTATGCCCGTATCCCTGACCATGATCGCGATTTCTCGCATCGGCGCAGGCATCGCATCTCAGGCAAGCATGGTCGGACCTGTTTCCACGCTGTTTCTGGGGGCATGGTTCCTGAACGAACCCATCACTTTTATTCAGATTGTGGGAACGGTCCTTGTGCTGGCAGGCATTTATTTTCTGTCCAGAAAACGTGAATGATATGGAATATATAAATCATTTCTTCTGATTTAATAGAATAGCTCTTTGATAAACATCCCGCTTCTTCAGCCCGGACTTTGCAGCAACAAAAGCGGCAGCGTCCTTGACGCTCATGCCCTGCTCCTCCATCATCTCCAGCAGCAGCTTATCGATAACCTGTTCCGTCCAGTCTTCCGTCTGCCCATCCACGGGCGCGCCGACGACGACGACGATCTCTCCGCGTGTTTCTCCAGAGGCTTGGTAGTGTTTTATTAAAGTAGAAAGTGAGCCGCGCTGCACTTCTTCAAACTTCTTTGTGAGTTCGCGCGCCACGGCGGCGGGGCGGTCGCCGAGGATTGCTTGCATATCCTCAAGGCTTTCCGCGAGGCGCGGGCCGGTTTCATAAAAAATCAACGTGGCAGGCACGGCTTTGACTTCTGCCAGCGCCGTCCTGCGCGCGGCTGATTTGGGCGGCAGAAAGCCTGCGAACATAAACTTGTCCGTCGGCAGACCGGACAGCACAAGCGCTGTCGTCGTCGCTGTGGGTCCTGGAATACAGGTCAGGGGGATATTTTCAGCTGCGCATTGCGCTACCAGCTTGTAGCCGGGGTCGGAGATCAGCGGCATCCCCGCATCCGAAATCAAGGCCACCCGCTTTCCCTCATTCAACAGCGTGATCAGGCGCGGGCGCATTTCGTCGGCATTATGGTCATGATAAGGTATTTTCTGTGCCGGGATATCATAATAAGAAGTCAGCTTGCCGGAGACCCGTGTATCCTCGCAGGCAATAAGGTCCACCTTTTTTAAAATATCAAGCGCACGCAATGTGATGTCTTCTATATTACCGATCGGCGTGGCTATAATGTACAGTCCCGCAGGTAAGTCCGAATCTGTGTCTAAAGATTTTTCATGTGCCATATGGAGTTCATCCCTTGTTGAGAGTATACGCAAAAATTCAAACTTTAATACTTGTCCTTTTCTCGACCGTTTTGCTCAGCGGTTGTAACGGCAACGTGGGTTCTTATTCGCCCTGGTCTTCTTCGAATAACATCAATACGGGCGTCATGAGCAACAACCCCGAGAGTATGCCCAACATCGCCTGGCAGACGCCGGGTGAGCGGCAGGTTTTGTCGGACCAGAGCGCAGCCGGGGTTCCTGTCCCTCCCGCGACGCCTGTCCCGCCGGTCGCGTCGGAAGCTGTACCCGCTGCGCCGCACCAGAAAATTATCGTCTCCATCCTGCTGCCACTCAGCGGCACTAAGTCAGGTCTGGGGCAATCGATGCTGAAGGCGGCGCAGATGGCATTGTTCGATATCGGCAGCGCCAACTTTGAACTCGTCCCGCGCGATACGAAAAGCACAAGGGATGGCACTATTGCCGCGGCCCAGTCGGCGCTCAATGCCCACAGCGCGCTTATCCTCGGCCCGATTTTTGCCGATGATCTGAAGGCGATCAAGCCGATCGTCAGCCCCACGCATACGCCGATCATCGCCTTCACTACCGACTGGACGCTGGCGGGAGACAACACCTACATCATGGGCTTCCTGCCTTTCACGCAGGTGATGCGCGTCGTGAAATATGCGCAGGACCACGGTTATTCGAAGCTTGCCGTCTATGCACCGCAGACCGATTACTCCGATGTTGTGATCAGCACATTGCAGAAGAGCGGCATCCCCGTCGTGCATGTCAACCGTTACTCTCCCAAACAGATGGACCTGTCGGCTTCCGTGCAGCAGTTCGCCACGTCCAGCAAAAGCGGCGAGGGTTTTGATTTCGACGCGCTGATGCTGCCGCTCGGCAGCGAAGGCCTGCGCACGCTGGTCACCAAGCTGAACAGCAACGGCATCAGCCAGAGAAACGTCAAGTTTATCGGCACCGGGCTGTGGGATGACGCGACACTCTATAATAACCCGGCGCTCTATGGCGGCTGGTTCTCCGCGCCCGACCCTGACCTGCGTGCCGACTTTGAAAAGCGTTATCAGGAGAATTACGGCGCCGCGCCGCTGCGCCTGTCGTCGCTGGCTTATGACGCGACGGCTCTCGCCGCCGTTCTGGCAAGATCGGCGCCGGATGCGTCTGCTACTTATACGCAACAGGCCATCACCAACCCGCGCGGTTTCGCCGGTATCGACGGCATCTTCCGCTTCCGTAACGATGGTCTCTCCGAGCGCGGCCTCGCCGTGCTGGAACTGCGCTCCGGCAGCCCGAAAGTGGTCGACCCTGCGCCGACAGCGTTCGTTTCTTCCGGCACCTGATGAGCGTCTTGAAAGAAATAAAATCGCGGATTGCGTCCACCTGCAAAAAATCCGGGCGTGAGGGTTCATCTGTCACGCTAGTTGCCGTCAGCAAATTTCAGCCGGTGGAAAAAATTGAAGCACTGCTGGAGCAAGGACACCGCGTGTTCGGCGAGAACCGTGTGCAGGAGGCGGAAGAAAAATACCCTGTCCTGCGCGTAAAATACCCTGACATCGAACTGCATTTTATCGGCCACCTGCAAACCAACAAGGCCAAAGACGCCGTCCGCCTCTTCGATGTCATCCAGACCGTAGACCGCCCCGAACTGGCTGAAGCGCTGAAGCGCGAAATGGACAAGCAGAAACGACCCCTGCCCTGCTTTATTCAGGTCAACACCGGCGACGAAGAACAAAAAGGCGGCGTCGCGCCTAAAGACCTCGCCGCGTTGTACAGCTTTTGCAAAGAGCTAAAGCTTAACATCACCGGCCTCATGTGTATCCCGCCCGCCGATGATATCCCCGACCTGCACTTCGCCTTGATGCACAAGCTGGCGGGTGAACTTGGTCTGAACCACCTCAGCATGGGCATGAGCGCCGATTTTGACATCGCCATCCGCTATGGAGCCACGCATGTGCGGATAGGCAGTGCGCTGTTTGGGGACAGGAAACCTCAGGCTGTCCATTCAGCAGCCTAAAAAATACCCATTATTATCAATATATTACTCCAATAAATTTTTATTTTCTATAAATAAACATTGACATATAATATTTTTCCTATTACATAGATATCGAACAATTTCATAACGAGGAGCGCCAGCTGATGAAACGCAGAAACAAAACCAAACACAAAGAGATCATATCCGCCGAATACGCGGAAATCGAAAACCTGCTGAAGAGCCAGATCGAGGCCGTAGAAAAGATCCCCAATTCCGCCAGACGCCTGCTGGAATACCAGGCACTCAAGGAAGATGCGGAAGCGGCGTATAAAAAAACTGACGTCATCGAGGGCGGGGTAGAAAAGTTTAGTAAAGAAAATGGAAGAAAATACGTTGGGTGGTTTGCTGGCTATATGGTTGGCGGAATGGGCGGTGTGTATGCTGGATTCGGTATCGCCTCTCTCCTGACTGGCGGGTTTGCAGCTCTTGCGATTATTCCGGGTGTGGCCATCGTGTCAGTCGGTATGTATGCCGGTACCCGGCTTGGTAAAAAATGGGGCCGCGCCAGATATTACAAGCTCCCGCCTGAAAGAAGGCACGCCACGCGCATGCATGACATGGTCAATGGTCTCTCCGCCTCTATCAATGATTTAAAGACTTTCTTTAAGAAGGAAGAAAATATAAAGGCCCAGAAAGACTCAGCGATTTTTGAAGATGTCAAGGCGAAGTTCCCCGATATCATGGCAGCCTTCAAGCAGTACGCGGACAAAACCGCAGCGCACGAAAACCTTCGCAACCGGTCGCGGAATGACAACGGCGCACGCAGTTTACGAACCCCATCGAATATATAAAAACATTCATAACGACGAGCGCCAGCATGTTTAAACGCAGAAATAAAAACAAAGCCGAAGCAACCACCACCGAACCATCTGCTTTTGACAAAACAGAAGCAAAGGTGAAAGCAGAGATCGCAAGAATAGAAAAAATTTCTGATCCGGCTGAGCGGTTGCTGGAATACAAGGCTCTCAAGGCATCGTCTGAAAAACTATATAGCGAAGACAAGGTTATCAAGTTTACAGGCATGTTTGGTCCCGGAGGGGACACAGAGCAGGAATATATCAAAGAGACCCGTAACGGACTAAGTTTTTTGGGTGCAGTTATCGGCTTTTGCATCGGAGCTGTCACGCTCACTGGCCTGAGCGCAGGACTCGCGCTGCCTTTAGCGGGTGCGCTGGTTATTGGCGGTTTCTTCACCGGGCGCAAGCTTGGCAAAAAATGGGGCAAGGCTGACTTTGAGAAGAGGCATACCGCCGAGCAAAAATTCGCCACAAGAATGCACGAAACAACCCGCGGCATCGGCGCCTCCGTTTTCCGTTTAACGTCTTATTTCAAGCAGGACGCAGGACTGAAAGCCCTGAAGCAATCGCCGCGTTGCGAAGATGTAAAGAAGGCATTCCCCGAGATCGCAGCGGAGTTTAACCGGCAGGCAGCAAGGGATGCGTTTGTGGCGCAGCCCCCCTCAACTCCTGCAAATACGGGCATAGCTAAACTGGCAGCATAATCGCAATAAAAATGAGCATGACAATCATGGCACGCAGCGCCGCACAGCAGGAATCATTTCTGGCGCAACACCATTTATTGTCCTGAGGTATACGCCGAACGAAGCTATCCGCAGGATAAAAACAACTGGCTATTTTACCGCATTAATGTTACATATTTCGCTTCAGTAAAGAGGGCGATATGACGCAAGCGAGCCCTGCAACGGCCCGGCAGAATTCCGAACGGCACACCCTTTTTGGGATACCGGAGGGGTACGATTCTGTCTTTTTGGGACGGCTGGCGAAGGAAGCGTCTCACCCGATCATCCATGTTGCTTCTGATGACCTGCGCTTTGAGCAAATGTATGAAACGCTGCACTTCTTCGCGCCGGATGTTGAAGTGCTGCGCTTTCCGGCATGGGACTGTTTGCCCTATGACCGTATTTCGCCGACGTCGGATGTGGTGGGCGAGCGGCTCAAAGCACTGTCGCGTTTACTGCATCGCAGTGGAAATAAACCGCTGATTATCCTCACCACCGTCTCCGCCATTATCCAGCGCCTGCCCGCGCGCGACCTGCTTAAGAATTCCGTCTTCAACGCCAAAGCCGGCAACACGATTGATATGCAGAACCTGCAAAGCTTTCTTGTCGCCAACGGCTATCACCGCAGCGAGACAGTGCGCGAGGCGGGTGAATATGCGTTGCGTGGCGGGCTCATCGACATTTTTCCGGCGGGTGCTGCCGAGCCTTTGCGTATTGACTGTTTCGGTGACGAGATCGAGCATATCCGTTCATTCGATGCTTTGAGCCAACGCACCATTGAAGATAAAAAAGAACTGAGCCTCTATCCAGTCTCCGAGGTTTTGCTGACGCCGGAAGCCATCGAGAGCTTCCGCAGCAAATACCGCGAACTCTTCGGCGCGGTGCGCAAGGAAGATGCGCTGTACGAATCCATCAGCGAAGGCCGCAAATACGCGGGCATGGAACACTGGCTGCCGCTTTATTACGACCGGCTCGAAACCCTGTTTGATTACGTGCCTGAAGCGACCATCACGCTCGACAGCCAGGCCGAACAATCCCGCGATATGCGCCTGCAACAGGTCGAAGACCTCTATCAGGCCCGCGTCACGATGTGGAAGGCCGAGCAGAAAGACAAACCGGCGCAGTATCGTCCGGTGCCGGTTTCACAGCTTTATCTGCCGCAGGTTGAATGGGAAAAGAAAGTCAGCGGCTATGAAGCGATCGACCTCTCACCCTTCTCCCCCACTCCTGGCGGAAAAGACGGCGGCGGCAAAAAAGGCCGCGACTTCGGCGATATCCGCGCACAGACGACGATAGATTTATATGAGACCATCCGCGAGCATATCGAGGCTTTGAACCGTGCGGGCAAAAAAGTTCTTGTCGCTGCTTATAGCGCCGGATCGCGCGATCGGCTTAAACACTTGCTCGAAGAACAGGGATTATATATATCCCCGAAATACGACCTCGCCGTCCTCGGCCTCGAACATGGTTTCGAAACCGCCGACTTCGCTGTTTTAACGGAGCAGGATTTATTAGGCGACCGCCTTTCGCGGACCACGAAGAAGCGCAAGAAAAGCGATGCCTTCCTGTTCGAGATCAGCCAGCTTCATGAAGGTGACTTTGTCGTGCATGAAGATCATGGGGTTGGGCAGTTTGACAAGCTCGAAACCGTGGTCGTTGATAACGTGCCGCATGATTGTTTAAAATTAATATACGCTGGCGGCGATAAATTATTTGTCCCTGTTGAAAATCTTGATGTGCTGTCTCGCTATGGTTCGGCTGAAGCAGGCGCAGTGCTGGATAAACTCGGCGGTGCGGCATGGCAGGCACGCAAGGCTCGCGTCAAACGAGACCTGCTCGCGCTGGCGCAGGAATTGCTGAAAATTGCAGCAGCGCGGATTTTGCGTCATTCCGACCCTATTCAACTTCCACCAGACGTTTACGAGAAATTCTCCGCCGGATTCCCTTACCCTGAAACCGAAGACCAACAGAAAGCCATCGAGGACGCTCTCGGCGATCTCGATAAAGATCAGGCGATGGACAGGCTGATTTGCGGCGATGTTGGGTTTGGTAAGACGGAGGTTGCATTGCGCGCCGCCGCCGTTGCGGCTTTAAGCGGGCATCAAGTTGCCTTAATCGCACCCACAACCTTGCTGGCCCGTCAACATCACCAGACTTTCACGCGCCGCTTCCACGGCTTTCCGGTCAGGATCGGCCTGCTCTCGCGTTTCGTTTCAGCAAAGGATGCCGATCAGGCCCGCGCCGATCTCGAAAAGGGCGACCTCAATATCATCATCGGCACTCACGCGCTGCTGAGCGAAAAAATAAAATTTAATAACCTCTCCCTGCTGATTGTCGATGAAGAACAGAAATTCGGTGTCAAACAAAAAGAGCGCCTGAAACAGCTCAAAGAAAACGTCCACGTCCTCACCCTCACCGCCACGCCCATTCCGCGCACGTTGCAAATGGCTCTTTCTGGTGTGCGTGAACTCAGCCTTATTACCACCGCGCCGATAGACAGGCTTGCCGTTAAAACATTCGTACTGCCTTATGACCCCGTCGTTATCCGCGACGCACTGATGCGAGAGCATTACCGGGGCGGGCAATCGTTCTATGTCTGCCCGCGCATTTCTGATATGGCGGAACTTGAAAAAGAGCTTCGCCATCTCGTGCCGGAACTCAAGATCGTCGCCGCGCACGGGCAGATGAGCGCGGAAGATGTCGAGGATAAAATGTCGGCGTTCTATGACGGCGCGTTCGATGTGCTGCTTTCCACCACCATCGTTGAATCTGGTCTCGATATCCCCAATGCAAATACGATGATCATTCACAAATCCGAGATGTTCGGCCTCGCGCAGCTTTACCAGTTGCGCGGACGCATTGGTCGCGCGAAACAGCGGGCCTATGCTTACCTGACTTTCGCGCCGAACAAGAAATTAACCAAGCCAGCAGAACAGCGCCTGCACGCCATCGAACAACTCGACAGCCTTGGCGCCGGGTTCCAGCTTGCCAGCCATGACCTCGATATTCGCGGTGCGGGCAATCTGCTCGGCGAAGAACAATCCGGCCACATCCGCGAGATCGGCGTTGAACTTTATCAGGAGATGCTCGAGGAAGCCGTCGCCCAGGCGCGCGAGGGCGGCAAGGCGCTTCAACTCGCAGATCACTGGTCGCCACAAATTAATCTCGGCATGCCAGTGCTGGTACCTGACACATATATACCTGACCTCAACCTGCGCCTCTCCATCTACCGCCGCATTGCCGAACTGGCCGACAAGCAGGAGATCGAAAGCTTCGCAGCTGAACTGATCGACCGCTTCGGCCCGCTGCCGGACGATGTGGAAAACCTGCTCAAGCTTGTCGAGATCAAGCAGCTTTGCCGCGTCGCGGGTGTGGCGCGGATTGATGCCGGACCGAAGGGTGCTCTGCTGAGTTTTCACCCTTCCACGAAAATCAATATTAACAAGCTGGTGCAATACATTTCCAAACACCCCGGCAACGTCAAACTGCGTCCTGAAGACCAGAAGCTTGTGCTTATCAAAGCCTGGGATGACCTCAACCAGCGCCTGCGCGGCGCGCACCGCGTTCTGAAGGAATTGACGGAACTTTTGTAACTCTTTTCTCGTCATCCCCGCCTTGTGCGGGGATCTGGTAGCGCGTCCGCGCGTCTTATAAAGACTCATACGACGGCCGGACGGCCTTCCGGATCCCCGCACGGGGGCGGGGATGACAAGAGGGTATAAATATGTCATGCTACTGGGAGGCAACAAGGGAGGTTCTCATGAGTCGCGAATACGCACTGTCACGGGTCAAGGATGCACTGGAAAAATCTGACGGCAACCATCTGAAGGCGCAACGCCTGCTGATGTCGTGGCTCGAGAAAGACCACAGCCTTTTGTTCGGCCTCGTCAGCCCGCATATGCACAGCATCATCGTGCACGCGCTTGTGCATGTTGACCAGCCTGCCGTCCAGCCACAAAAACCTGCCGCAAAAAAGATAATCCCTAAACCGAACGAAACCAGCGAATTCGGCAGCGCCCTGCTGCAAAGTCTGCGCGGTCAAGGCGCTGAAACCGGTACTTTCGGCGAAGCCACGCCGCGCGGCCTCAGCAAACCCGGCAAAACCTCCAAAGCGCATGTCGATGCCATCAACAAGCTCGTCACTGCCGGGCGGGACAAGGGTAAAAAGACGAAGAAGTAATTTTCAGGGGCCGGCAGTTCTTCCTGCGTGGCGGGAGATCGCTCTGGAAGGAGATGGTCTGTGTCTTAAATCATATTCTCTTTGATCGATTTTCAGCATCTCGGCATATTTGACCGGCACGGCATCCGGCGGCGTAAAGTGCGGCTGGCCTTTTGCATCATTCGGCACGCGTATATACCAGTTACCGTCCAGACGCGCAAAAGCGAGACAGTCTCTGGGACTTGTTGCACAGCTTGAGCCACCCACAGAGTCCATCGCTGACTTGATCTTCCCGGAATCTTCGTTGTTTTTTCCAACATTGCTACGATTATATTCGCAGACATAAGATTTCGATCTTACAAAAACGGTGCTGTACACGCCGGCAGGAAGTTCTTTCCTTGGCATCATCAGCGGCTCCGCGCATCCGAAAAAGTATTCCAGCGTATTGCTATGCCGCAGCATGTCCATTATCGACGAACGGGTATCAAGATCAGTTTCTTCTGCTGTACCGGCTTTGGGACTTACAAAAATGCCCTTCTCATGAATAGCTTGAACTTCAAAATCGTCCGGTACTTTGTCGGCGGTTGGATAACGAAGCTCAAAATGACATCCCAATGAAAAAAATTCATCTGCGCCATAATCCTTTAGAAGTTTCTGGTACATTTTTTCAACTTCTTTTTCGATCCTCACGATAGTATCAACCGCCTCAAGCGAGTAGCCATCTGCGCGGAAATAGGAATATTCAGACATGTGTTTCTCCTTAAAATATTACGTATATATAATATGTCATATACATGTTTATGTCAATATAAAATATAGCCAATATAATCAATAGCTTACATATATAATGGATAATTCCGGCGGGAGAGTAATCAGCGGTGTGCTGACAGCGTCTTCACATGGGAGACGCAGCAGGCGGCGAGAACCTTTGTGTTATAGCCGCCTTCGAGGACGGAAACAAAGCGGCCGGCACAGCACTTTTCCGCAGCTTCCAGCAATTGCGCCGTCATCCAGTCAAAGTCTGGTTCCGTCAGCATCTGGCGGCCGGGCGGATCGTTAAATAAATTCTCTTTCGGCGGATCGTCGCGGTGGGCGTCAAATCCCGCCGAGAGGAAGATGAAATCAGGCTTGAAAGAATGAATTTCAGGCAAAATGCTCTGGGTAAAAATATCGCGGTATACCTGCGGCGCGGATTTCTCCGGCACGGGGAAGTTGCGGATATTTCCGGCAGCGCCGCGCACGGAAGCCTCTGACTCCGGCTCGTAAGGCCACAGCGGCTTCTGGTGCGTCGAGAAAAAGAGGATGTCCGCATTATTTTCGACCAGCGCCTGCGTGCCGTTGCCGTGATGCACGTCAAAATCGACAATCACAACGCGCTTGATGCCGGGCTTCTTTAAAGCATGAAAGGCGCCAATGGAGATGTTGCCGAACAGGCAAAACCCCATCGATGTGTCTTTAAGCGCATGATGCCCCGGCGGGCGTATGGCGCAGAAAGCGCGGTTGACGTTGCCCGCGTAAACATCATCCACAGCCTGACAGACAGCGCCGACTCCGCGCAGGGCGGCTTTGAGGGACCCCTCGGATACGCTTGTATCGGCATCCGTTTTCGCCGGAACGGATGTTGGCCCCAGACCCGTGACAATCCCCTTCAGGCGCGCCAGATATTCAGGCGAATGGCAATAGAGCACCTGCGCGTCAGTACCCAACGGCGCTTCCCTCCAGAGAACGGGACCGGACCGCGGAAAATTTTTCTCCAGCGCCGCCAGAATATCTTTCAGGCGGGTAGGAGATTCAGGATGCCCCTCTCCCGGGTTGTGCAGCATGCAGTCGGCATGCGTATATATGGCGGTTTTAGTCAAGCAGTGCCTTCATGGTTTTATAGTTTACGGCGCTTTGGGAGCCTTGTTCTCTGGTGGCGTATTTATAACATTTTGCGGTTTCGGTGCATAGATATTATCGCGCCCGATGCCGTAAAGTAGCAGGATCGAAGCGGGATCCTTCGTCATCTGCAACGGCGGGAAGCCGAGGCTGTTGATGAATTTCTTCTGGCTCGACGATTTTTTGTCGATACAAATGTTTAAATGGCCCGTATGTCCGGCGGTCTTGCCCACCTCAACCACATGTGACGTCAGCGCCTCAAATGCGGCTGCGGCGTCAGTGTCGTCTTTTGCCAGAAGCTCCATCATTTCGAGTTTGTACCCGTAAACGGTGCGGAAGCTCGAGTAATTCAGGTTCGTAATGCCCACGGCTTTGGGCGTGCCGTCATCGCCGAGGGCGATATAGACGGCGGCATTCGGGGCGGCAGCCGCAGCGCGAATGTTTTCCATCTTTTCTTTGGTTAATGCGGGCAGGCGTCCGACGTAGCTTTCTATAAGGTCAAGGTCGTTTGCATCGACGCGGTGCACATCGTAACCGGCAGACGCGGTGCGCGGTTTCTGATAGAGGTCGCCGCAATCATAAGCGGTGTAGTCCAATGGCAGCGCACGCGTTTTGTTCTCGTAAAAGCGGATAGCGGACGGGTTGTTCTCCGCCACGGTCCAGGATATGTTGTTCACGCCCACTTCGTGGCCTACCGCTTTGAGCTCTTCCATCAGCGCAAGGCCAAAGCCCTGGCTGCGCTGCGTGCCGGAGACAAGCAGGTCTTCCATGTAAAGTTCCTGGCCTTTCAGCCCATAGGTGTGATTGAACAGGATGTAGCCGAGCGGCTCTTTCGTGTCATCGTCACGCACCATCAAAATCTGCGCCACGGGGTTTTTGGCTTTAAGGGCCTCTATAAATTTCTTGTCGTCGCCGGTGTATTGGCTGTCATGGTGCTGCGCCTGCGCAAGCACCAGTTTTTTCAAATCCGGAAACGTCGTCTCGTTAATTTGCTCAAGGGTGATTGTTGCGCTAGCCATTGGGTAAACCGGGTTAAATTAATTATGTTTAAATATGGTATAATATTACAAAATATATGTCAATAAAAATATATATGCAATACTAGTTATTTTCATAATAATAACCGTGATTTATTAAGAAATGCGGCTGTATACTTAAATGTGTTTTAAAACGAAAGGGCGTTTCGTGCAGCGTTTTTTATTCATAGCTTTTTCTCTTGCTATTGGCTCTGTTTCTATACCGCACCGGTGTCATCTTGGTAGGCTACAGCGTAGAAACTGATACCCATCTATCCTTTCCTTGATAAAACAAGTACACTGAAGCTGTCAAATAAGTGGGGGCTTAGGGCCAACATATATCTCTACAGGGGGAGCTGTAAGCTGCATCCCATTTATGTACGCCACATTCCAACCGGGCACATTTCCCATGGTAAACGGTATATTTGCTTTTGTAAAAGCGCTCGTTATTTGGAGAGTAAGGCCTTGAAGAGCAGGAGTTGGTGTTTGTATTATAATGCCAAATTGGGGGCCGCCCATACCGCCATTTGTTCCCCCTGTAATTTTAAAAGTCCAATTGCTGACTTGGAATATACCCATAAGCTGTGACGCAAAATATTTTGCCTCAGCATCACTGCTGACATAAGAAATGGAAACGTTTCCTGGAGCTGATTTAAGGCTATTTATCAGGACATCAATTTGATCTTGCCCAAGCGTTCTCCAAGAAAAATGTTTTTTGAGTTTTTCGGTTTCTAATTCTGCTTCGGCGATACGAACATCAGCTTGCTTTAACTTCTGTTGGAGATCACTTTCAATTACATCGGTGATCTCTTGAAGCGTATGTTCCCTTCGATTAGCGAAGAATTCAATCAGCAATTCTCCGGCTACGCCTATAGTCACCATTAAAGCGCCTATAGATTTATCAAACGTACTCCAGTTACAAGTGAACAGGTTCCAGCCAGTACAGGTATCAAGAAAATCAAAAAAAGGACTTTTATATTCAAAAATCAGGCCCAAAACGACAAGTGCTGTCAATCCGGTCATCCACTTGCCAAGTGAATCAAGCGCAGTTTTTAAATTTTTTCTTTGTGACCTTAAATCAGTTGAGTTCATTTTAAAGCTAACCTAAAGCTTCAAAATCCGCGCAACGGCATCGCGCTGCTGTTTTGCGCCCAATACCTCCGCATCTCTTGGCGATGGGGGGATGTCCCATTCAGTGATGTCGGCGGTGTTCTGCCTGAACATGTCCAGCCGGTCGCTGACGCCGAGGTGCTGCGCGCGTTCCTGCATTTTATCGATGACCTTCAGCCAGTCAGGATCAGTCAGCAATGGGCGGGCGGAAGTCGCCAAGGGAACAATAACGGCTGCGCCCACCAGGAAAACACTGGTGTTTGATGTTTTGAGGCATGTCGTCGCCATCAATTCCAATACATCCAGTGTGTTGATTCTTACTCTGGATTGCCCGTAGTTCCCTGCGTTTATATTTTTGCGAATGAGAGGCGTGACAGAAAATCCCAGACTCATTGCATTCAGGTCGTCTCCTTTTGGCGCGTAATTGTCGGCATATTCCTGCGCCTTCTTCCATGTTTCCTGCGGGGATAATGATAAGAAATCAACATTATGGCGGTCGGCCCATATCTGGGCGATAACGGGCGATGATATGTGGGTGTATATCGAGATGCGCGTAGCCTCCCACGCGCGATATACCGCCAATTGGGGAATCTCCGCGCTTTCGATCCCGTAACGCTGGAAATGACGGATGGTTGCGAAAGCGTCAGCGGCGCACTCGTGGTTAGCTTGCGAGGCGACATTATCGTAATATGAAAGCCTGAGCGGCGTGGGCAAATAAGGTCTGTTATTCAGGATATGGCCAAGCTCATGGTCAAACTCAAATGACCCGTTACCCGCTGTGGATATCAGTTCGGCGCCGCGCGCAAAAATCATCAGGCTCGCTTTCTTGCGCAAGAATTTGGGCAATACCCTGCTCGATTTATCCTGCTGCCGCTTTTTTATCTTTCTCAGGGAGAGACGCGTCAGCACTTTTAAAAGCAGGCTTTTGCCAAGAATTTTTTTGTTTGCCGCATTGTAGAAAACCGTTTTTCTTTTTAGCTGCGGATAATTTTTGTAAGTTTCATTTACAGCGGCGTTAAAATCGAAGGCTGCTTTGGGGCGCGTTTTTTCTTTTGTTGAAAGCATTGTCTTTGAATCTTTCTGATTATTATTTACCTATTGCTTATACATAGCGCACAATCGCCTGTCAATAATCTATAATACATAATTAAAACAGACGGCTAGCTAAAAAAACTCAACCTATGGACTCATACAACTTGCGCGTGCATCCTGTCCGTATGCCCAGCACGTATAAGATTTACTGATGTTGCAAAACCTCATCAAGCGGTTTCGGACCCTGCCCGCAGGATGCCGGGAAGCCATGGCCTGTTTCCTGCCGGTGCTGGCGGTGTTTGCCGCCTATGCCAATGTTTATCACTATGATTTTATATTCGATGACCTGACCCAGATTAACAAGAACCAGTTTCTGCGCGACTGGAGTCATCTGCCGGATATTTTTACGCATCTGAATAATGCCGGCTCCGGCCTGGAGGGCGGCTTTTATCGTCCAATAGAAATGTCGTTGCGGCTGGCCATATACCAGATATTCGGCTTATCCAAACCCGCCTTTCATGCCGTGAACGTTGTCCTGCAGGCGCTCAATGCCGGGCTCATGTACTGGCTTGGCAGAAAACTCGGTTTTACGCGTGGCGCTGTTTTATCCGCGACGCTTCTCTGGAGCATACACCCGCTGCATGCGCAGGATATCACTCTCATGAGTTCGACGGCGGAACCGCTCTATATGGCCTTCATTCTTATGGGGCTGCTGGCGTTCATGTACGCGGACAGTGCCGCCATCCTGTTTTTCCTGCTGGCGCTGGGCAGTAAAGAAACGGCTGTCGTTTTTCCGGCGCTGGCCTGCGCCTGTCTCTTTGTCAGCAGCGATGACCGCCTGAAACCCGCCCTCTATATCAGGACGTGGCCGTTCTGGCTATTGTTGCTTGTCTACGTTGCAGCCTACACGCATCTGGTCGATTTCCATCCGTTCAATGGGGCATATGTGACATCCCCCGACCTTGATGTCTATTCGCAGCACATTATTCCGCGCATCCTGACCTGCCTTGCCACGCTGCCTGTATATCTTGGGCTGATTATTCATCCCGCCCATCTGCATATGGAGCGTAACTTCCCTGTTTTCACGTCTGTTTTCTCATGGCAGGTTTTGGCCGGTGTTGTTCTGGCCGGGGGTGCGCTGGCGCAGATCATTCTGGGACGCGGAAAGCGCGGGCTGGCCCTGAGCTTCGGGTTCATCTGGTTCGCGGTCGCGATATCGCCCGTCACCGGCATTGTCATCCCTATTGATTTTAAAATTTCCGATGGCTGGATGTATCTGCCGATGACCGGCCTTTTTCTGGGCGTGGCGCAGACGCTGGCTGTCTGGATCAAGGGCCTGAAATTCAAACAGGCGCCGGTCATCGCCGCCGCGGGCGTGGTTGTGGCCGCCCTCCTTCTGGGCGCAAAAACATATTCTCAAAACGAAATTTATCAAACCCCCGCCACATTTTTCGAGAATGTTCTGCGCTGCGGCGGGTACCATACCCTCGCTTATCAGCACCTTGGTAATTATTATTGGCGCGAGCGGGAGTTTGACAAAGCCCTAAAGGCTTACAAGCTCGTTCTTGTAAACCCGGACCAGAGCGCTTCCATTCCTCCCCTGCTGCACTACCAGATGGCCCTGGTGTACCTCAAGGTCGGGCTGGACAGTAATTATTTAGTCGACCCTGCGACGTTCCCGGATGCTGTGGCTCATTCGACCCAAATACCCGAGGCTATTGATGAACTGAACGAAGCCCTCAAAATTGATCCCGATTTTGAATATGCCCGCGATTTGCTGAACCGTTTATACGAGATACAGGGTCAGCAAAGAGCCAGTTCCCCGCTCTTTTTGAAGAGATCAAAATAACATTCTGTTAAATAATTTTTAAAACTAATATGTCCTATAGACTCATTTAATCCAGACGTGCATCCTAGCCGCATGCTCAGCACATATGCACTCAGACAGGCGGCTCCGATGGACGAGAATGACCGTAAAAATGAACTGTTTCTGATTGACGGCTCGGGATTTATTTTCCGCGCCTTCCATGCGTTGCCTCCGCTCACGCGCGCGGACGGCACGCCCGTCAACGCGGTGCTGGGTTTCACCAATATGCTCGTCAAGCTCATCACCGATATGCATGTGCCGAACATCGCCGTGATCTTCGATGCCGCGCGTAAGAACTTTCGCAACGATATTTATCCCGAGTATAAAGCCAACCGCTCGGAAACGCCACCGGAGTTGATCCCGCAGTTTCCGCTGATACGCGAGGCCGTGGAAGCGTTCTCTATCCCTTCCATCGAGATGGAAGGTTTTGAAGCCGACGACCTGATCGCCACATACGTCAAGCTCGCCCATGCTAAAGGCATCCCCGTCACGATTGTATCGTCGGATAAGGACCTCATGCAGCTCGTCAAGGACGGCGTGCGCATGTTCGACCCCATGAAATACAAATACATGGGCGCGGAAGAAGTGATGGAGAAATTCGGCGTCACGGCAGATAAAGTTGTGGATGTGCAGGCGCTGGCGGGTGATACGTCGGATAATGTCCCCGGCGTGCCGGGTATCGGCTACAAAACCGCCGCGCAGTTGATCAATGAATATGGCGACCTTGAAACGCTGCTGTCGCGCGCTTCGGAGATCAAGCAACAAAAACGCCGTGAGTCCCTGATTGAACATGCCGAGCTGGCGCGGATTTCGAAGAAGCTGGTGCAGTTGCACACAAGCGTGGAAGTGCCCGTTGCTTTGAACGACCTTAAGATTAAGAAGCCGGATACGGCGAAGCTGTATGGATTTTTACAGACGCAGGGTTTCAAAAGCGTGCTGGCGCGGATGGAGAAGCAGTTTGGCGTATCTGACGTTCCAAAGTACCCTCATCCTAACCTTCTCCCAGAGGGAGAAGGGACAAAGGTGCATCCTCTTCCCCTTCTCCCTCTGGGAGAAGGCCGGGATGAGGGTACTACCTACGAGCTCATTCAAACAGAGCAAGCCCTGCAAAAATGGATTGATCGCGCCATCCAAACCGGCTACGTCGCCGTCGATACCGAAACTACCTCCCTCACCCCGGCGAAAGCCAAACTCGTCGGCATCTCCATGTCCACCGCAGAAGGCAACGGCTGCTATATCCCGCTGCAACACCGCAATCCTGAAGGGTATAGCGAAAGTTTCGATTTCTCGATGAAGGAGAAGGCGCCTGCCGTTGAACTCAAACAAATGCCGATTGAAAAAGTGCTGAAGCTATTGAAGCCGATGCTGGAAGATCCGAGCGTTCTTAAAATCGGGCATAATATCAAATATGATATGCAGCTTTTCTACCCCTACGATATCAACATCGCGCCGATTGATGACACGATGCTGCTGTCCTACGTGGTCGATGGTTCCTCACACGGTCACGGCATGGATGAACTGGCGCAGATGTTCCTTGACCACAAAACCATTACATATGAGGAAGTCACCGGTAGCGGTAAATCACAGGTGACGTTTGATCTTGTACCACTCGACAAGGCGCTGCACTACGCGGCGGAGGATGCGGATATCACGCTGCGCCTGCACAAGCTGTTCAAGCCGCGCCTCGCGCAGGAGCAGATGGCGACGGTCTATGAAACGCTGGAGCGCCCGCTCGCGACTGTTATCGCCGAGATGGAATATGCGGGCATCAAGATTGATGTGAAAG